>Ga0208297_1000481_pt1 | contig 78025 bp, 72 predicted proteins | sample LMS_cellobiose_e_FD_187367 | JGI IMG/M metagenome (GOLD analysis project Ga0208297, IMG submission 187367) | Rumen-fistulated moose microbial communities from Alaska, USA - LMS_cellobiose_enrichment (SPAdes) (version 2) | ecosystem: Host-associated > Mammals > Digestive system > Stomach > Rumen...
ACAATCTGCTCGTTCCTAAAAACCGTAACCTCAAAGCGCCGCGCAAGGCCGTTACGCACAAGCCGCGGACGATTGAGCCGAACCGGTATTGGGGGATCGATATGACCAAGGTGATGATTCCGGCATTCGGCTGGGTCTATCTGCATGTCGTCATCGACTGGGGAACGAAAAAACTATTGTCGGCGCATATGAGTTTGACCAGTAAGACAGCGGATTGGATTGTCGCGTTGAACGAAGCGGTCAACCTCCAATTTCCGTATGGCATCAAAGATGCCTTGCACGTTCCGGAGCTGGTCAGCGACCATGGATGCCAACCAACGTCAACGGCTTTTTTCAAAGCATGTTCCGAGCTGGGGATTCATCAGATATTCGCCAGTTACAGCAACCCCAGGGGCAACGCCGATACGGAGCGGGTTATTCGTACTATCAAGGAGGATTTGGTTTGGGTAAGGGAATTTGATTCTGTCGCCGCGTTTGAGATTGCCTTGAAGCGATGGCAAAAGGCCTACAACGAAGATTATCCGCATTCATCGTTGGGGTATATGACGCCTTACGAGTATGAACGGTGGTTCAAGGCTTCGGCGGCATAGGGGATCGTTGGGGCGGCGTGAAGACCTCTCAAAAAATGAAATCTTCATTTTTTGATGGCTTCTACGTAATGCCGCCCTTGACAAACGGGGGGCATTACAGGTGGCGTGATGTTCTTCGGTCTCGAGTCCGACCTGAACCGTCAACCTGCCGAAATTTTCCCTCTTGGCAAAAACATCAGTTCCCGTCGCTGTAACCCCAGCGGTAATTGCGCTCTGACAGGAGCGTGACGATATCCTCTGCCGTTTTCGCAGCGGAATAAACGGTATCGGCTGTCTGTCGCGCATTTTTCAGCAGTTCCAGGGACACGGCGTGAAAGCATAGCTTCGACACTCCGCACAGCCTACCTCCCAATATCTGTACACAGAGCGCCAGTTCCTCGGACCCGCCGAACGCTCCGGCTCCCCAGCGCCCGGTGTGGATGACGGTGCGCTGCCCCGCGGCGGTTTCGACTGCAGGCGCAAAACCGGCGATGACCGTGCTCAACATTTGCCACACTTCATGCGACTTGTACTCACCGTACCCCGGATAAGGCGCTGCCATGGCGATGATGTTGTTGCGTGCAAGCGGGTCATCGTTGACTGTGATCGCCCGTCTCAGCAGCAAATAGTCGCTGTCCGCGAAATTGTTGCCGTAGATGCTTTGCGTCACGCCGTCTTCGTCGACGGGAGTGGTATCGACCTTGATCCAGTACGGGACGTTTTCGAATATCCACGGCGTAGGCTGCCCGCCTTCCACGGTCAGGGGGCGCAGGTCGGTGCCCCCGGTCCCGGCGAGAGTGAGCATCAGGCTCGCGAGCAGCGGATGCTCAAGTGTCTGGATCTCGTCTTGCGCGAAGAGATCGGAGTCGTATGCGGTGAACATGTGTGGATCGGCGAAATTCAGATACCAACACATCTCATCCGGCGACTTGGGATCGTCGTAACGGAAGAAATACGGCACTGTCGTTATTTCCGGTTGCGCCGCCACCTCGATCCGAATATCCGCCGGATTGGCACAGACGTTGCGCGAAAACTTTATCACAACCTCCGACTGCGGGTCGGCGAACTCCTCATATGCTTTTTCGTATATCTCCCGCTTGAAGTCGTTGCAATACTCCGGAGGATTATCCCGGAGCAGTTCCCTTACGGTATAGGCTCCGCCGCCGATCAGGGCGAACAACTTCCTTGTGAATTCCTGTCCTGTGTGCATCATTTTGATTCTCCTCTTGCAACCTCATTCCATAACGATTTTCCGCATTATGCTCCATTGTCCACCATATCGGATGCAAAACGTCAAAAATGCAATATCATTCATTGGCTATATCGGATTTTGTACGTTTACATCCGCACTTTTTGCGGTTGCCACTATATTCCGTCGGGGTACTGTGATCTGGGCTGATTATTTCACAGCCGGGGCAAAGCCCTTACCAAAATCTTTCTTGTAAATACAGTCATCGCACTGCGAAAGTTCGGAATAAATCGGCACATCGAAGCGCTCACAGTAAATAAAGTCTTTTCCCTCATCTTTGGTGATTTTTTTCACGGAGAAACTGCCGGCCCCCTTTGCCCTGAACGGATCAAGCGACTCGTTCAAAAAATCCGACATGATCCCCCACTCTTCGGGATGAAATGCAGTCCCGGAGGTATGGAACTTCCTGCCGCCTTTCAGCCGGACGGTCAGATCCCATCGCCAACCCCTCGACAAGAATACCTCATAATTATCCTGCCACGCCAGAAAATTGCATCGGTGGATGTCCTTCAGGATATTCGACCATTCGTCTTTGTCGAAAACTACTTCGATGCGACGGAGTTCCGTTTGCGCCCTAGTGATTTCGCATTCCAGCTGCCTCCTGCTGACAGTCAGCGAATATTTGCAGGTTACCGTCGGGACCGGATCTGAACTGCAACCATAGGCTTCGACCAGTGTAAAGCCGGTCATTTCATCCAACGGGATCACTTGCCGCCGATATATCATAGCCGTGATCTCGATCTTCTTTCTGGCGATATCGATGATTTTGCCCCACAAGCTCGTCCCCTTGTCCATTTCCGGAGCAAGTTTTTTTGCGATACCCTTCGGAACGTAACCCAATTTATGGGAACGTTCATCCTCAATGCGGATCGCATTCTTGTCGTATTCGTTTTCCGGTTCGCGGAACAACCGCAGTCGGTCTCCGGGCGAAATATAACTTGCCAATTCGCTCCGCTTGGCGACGGCAAATGTTCCGGCAATCTTGAATTCGGGAATGACTACTGTGTTGACCAAACTTATCTCATCGTCTTTGATATTATCGTCATCAACTGCACCGTGTTGCTTCAGCAGGGCGGCCATTTCCTGGCGATTGTATTTCCTAGCGATTTTCAGTGGTTTGAGATCCAGCGCGGGGGCCAGATTCGGATCAGCTCCGTGTGTCAGCAGCAGCTTGAATATCTGCATCCGATTTTCCCGGACGGCATATGCCAGAGCGGAACCTTCGGCATCACAGGTATTGACGTCCGCCCCGTAGGCAAGCAGGATTTTCACGCTTTCGAAATAGTTAGCCTGAACGGCAAACATCAACGGCGAGATCGCCTTTTTTCCGGAAAATCCATAAACCCACTCGTTGTCTTTTCGAACGACACCGCCATCGGGGTTGCCGAAGCGCTTCAAAAGCAGCACCAACGCCTGATGGTCGAAACCGGCCGCCAGTTTCAGCAGGTCACAGTAACTGTCATCATGGATCTCGATGTGCAGAATCCCGGTCAAAGAAAGCAGAAACTCGAATTCTTCTCCCGATAAATACATCGCGCATCCCTTGATCACCGTGTCGATGACAACAGGGTTCTCCAATTTGAACCGCATCGCCTCCCAGTCGAACTTCGGGAGTTTGGTGTGAAATAACTTGACCATGAACTCGCACCACTTGTCCGCATGACGAAACAGCAGGGCGTATATGAAGTCGGCGGACAAGATCGCTTTGGTTTTTACAAGTTTGGTAAATATCCGGTCATCACGGATCGCGTCTTCGGCAACGACTTCTGGAAGCCTCTCCGGGGTGATCCGGGTGAATTTTGCATCGCGGTCGAGGAATTTGGAGATTGAGAGCCCCTGTATCACGGCGAGATCCAGCACCGTATATCCCTGCTTGTTTTTGACATTGATATTCGCGCCGCGTTTCAACACCAAGTCGAATGTACTCATGTCGAATGAATCGCACAGGTACATCAGAACGCTGTTGCCTTCGTTGTCGACCGCACTACAATCCGCGCCGTTGTCGATCAGTTCGCGGACATAATCCGGCGAACTGTATGCACAGTACATCAACGGGGTCCTGCCGTGATCGTCCCGGGAGTTGACATCGAATCCCTTTTTCAGCAATTTTCGGATCTCCGGCAGAGAAGATTTATTCGGGAGAAATTTCTGGAAATCGTTTTCTGCCGAATCGCCGCGCGCATCGTCGATCATGTCGGAGATCATGATATTCGGCGGGACAATTTCGTCAGTGGTGAGTTGCCGTATCCGCTTGAGGACCGTGACGAACCATTTGCGGTTGAAGAAAGCCTCGTTGCCGGGGGCGGAGCAGTGCTGCCATTGGGAATATACGGCATTGCCCAACAGCGGGACATAGGGTATCTTGTCGATGACCGCATTCAAAATATCCGTATCGAACATGATTCCCGGATAAAGGGTATTCATGGCCGCACCGTTGTCGCAGACAAAACCGAGTTTCTCGCAGTCCTGTCCAAAGAATAACAGCGCATGCTTTTTGCCGATATCATCGGCGAGGCGTTCCAGCCAAGTTTCGGCAAACGAATTGATTTCCGGGTAGATATATTTCCAGGCTGTTGCCATATGCGCCTCCAGATCAGAAGATTTTGTCTTTGAACTTTTTAAATCCGGCAACGCAGCAATCCAGCGCGTTTTTCTGCTCAAAAAGCGGGATGTTTCTGTCGAGCGGAACAACATCTAATCGAATGGAAAACGATTTGCCGGTTTGGACAACGGCGAATTTACCATTCGCGGATATTTCAAATGCGCGGACCTCTTCGGCAGTCATTTTCGTTTCGAGATCCAGTACCCCTCGACCTAGTTTGTGGACCAATTTCCACTTCTCCGGGAACCATGCGAATTTTATTTCAGGCCAATCAGAACCTGCGGGAACAATATCGGGTTCTTTCATTGCGGCTTCAGGAACATTCTTTTTCAGATATTCCCAATAATCGTGCCAGAATTTACTGACCTGTTCATCCTTTACCGGGCGATAGCCGCGACGTTCTTTTTCTATTGCCGCCTTAATTATAGCCGCGCGGTATTGACTGCGGATGTCGGTCTTTGCAGCAAACCACTCGGCAGTGGATTCGTATGAAATCCGGATAGGATAATTATTCGCCTCCTGGTCGTTCCGCAAATAATTATCCGGAGCGATTATGCCAACGGCAACATGAGAAAGCCCCAAATCCTGCTTTACTTTCTCAGCCCGGAGAAAATATCTTTCGGCCTGACTCTCTTGGGCGATGGCATCAACCTTGTTTTCCAAAAGTATTGCAATTTTACCCGAATCGTTTTCGGCAATCAGCAAAAGATCCGATTCGCCATACTGAGGATCGGTTACCGAATGAAAACCATCAAAACGGGTAAATTTTTCAGAAATCCCGAATCGCTCAAGGACCCACTGGGCGAATTCATCGTTCACACACCACTCTTCAAGAAACAGCAGGTCGGTATCTCTTTCCAACACACATTCAATTTTTGCGTTTTGCCAGTTCATGCTTCCACCGTGTCAAATCGCGGGACCATATAAAAAGTCATTATAATATACTCCGCGAGGAGCTGTTTTCAATTGGGATAACCGCTCTTTCATTCGTCGCTCTTCAGTTTGGACGGCAACCCCTTTACAAAATCATAAAGTTCTCGGGTAACGCACAGACGCACAGTAAACGGGTCGAGTATTATACCCGCGAGGTCACTTCTTGCGTCGGCAATCTGCAACGCCTCAAGGAAGTCCATCACCATTTTGCTGCATTGGCAACGATACTCGTCGCCCATCTGGTCTTCGCTGGAAAATACCGGCAGATAAAGCTCATCTCCACATTTCACCGTGTCCGGAACGAATCTCAAGCTTTCGTTAGGCGCAATGGTGTCCCCGGCCTTGGCGTTCATAAACATTCTTGATGCGGAGTCGCTCATCCTGAATTCGCATGGAAGCACTATCCTACTGTCGCGCAGGCAATTCATAGCCTGCATGTAATGCAGCGGCTCCCGGCTTTCCAGAGCCCGTCGTGCGAGATACCTAAGCACATTACAGTTTTCCAACGTCTTGGGATCAATTCCTTCAATGTTTTTTTCTTCACTCATCTGCGCGACCTCTTATCGGTTTTTCGTCAGCACACAGCCGATGATGATCACCCATGCCAAGGTGATGATAACAAATTTCACCGCCTTGACCAGCCCCATGAAAACGACTGCTATCGGATTCTTTGTTTCCATAGTTCACTCTTCCTCGTCTACATTTTTGCGTAAATATTTGCTTATGAAGTTCATGTCTACGAATTGCACGGTTTTATCAATGTTTATATCTGCCAAGAAATTTTTGCAGTTATCGTAATATTTGCGATCAATTTCTATTCCCGTGTTTTGAGTGGGGTCCTCGTAAGTGACATAGAATGCAAGTCGATATTCGGAAGCCGTTTCGAACAAGATTTCTTTCGGATCGTTCAATTGAGGATGGATCAGCAGTTTCACCAGTTCGATCGCATATTCATCCAGATCGCTGTCGAAGACTCTTATTTTTTCGATCAAGTCAAATATTCGGCATACGACGCGGAGTCTGTATCCGTCCGAAACCATGGAGTGTGTTTCGAATTCCGGTAGCGCGATATTCTCTTTTCTGGCCGCGTCCGGATCGGGGGCGACCATGATCATATACTTCTCTCTCATGTCGTGATATAAGGTACTGTATTCAAGATGGACTCCTGCTTTGCATTTTTCACAGCGGAAAAGGAAAAGGCTTTGATCCAAGACTTTGGCCTTGTTTTCCGGATCCATGGTGACATTGATGCTGTCATGCATTATTGCAAATCCTTTTGCACCGCACTCTGGACAAGTGACTTCTACCGGGTGTTCCATTGACATAGTGATACCTCCATGATTATTTGGTTTTTGACATTTCCCAGATTGTTTGACCTCAGGATGCTACTTCGACGGTCAGTGCCCCGGCGGCCTCGACCATCGCCCGTTCTCGATCCGAAAGCATATTCATCGTCAACACCGTGATGACGCAGTCCAGTTTTTTATCGTAGATCAGCGGGATCAGCATGTGCTTGTATCGGATGACGATCTTCGCCCGGGTCCGCTGTTCGCCAAGGTGGCAGCAATAGCGTCCACAGCGGCAGAGTTCGGCCATTTTGAGTATGGCGTTCTTTCTCATCCAATATCCGTAGCGCTGCTCCATCCGGAATTGGGTGTGCCGCATCTTGGCCTCTTCCACCGGCATTTTCTTTTCGACATACCGCCTTTTACCCATCGATCAACTCCTTATTTGAACCACGCTCACCGGGCATCCCAACGTTCGCCATGCGACGCCGATCTCTCGAACCAGTCATCATCCGAATCGGGGGAGGATGCTTTGCAGCCGCTCCCGCCGCTGCATCCTCCCCCGACCAGAAAGCCGAGGAAGAAGATCATGACTACCCAGAAGATGATCATCGCCGCCATTTTGTAATTGTCTTCCTGCTTTCCCGTCATGGCATCCGTTCCTTTTGTTTTTGCTCCAAAGGCTAATAATGTCCTGTTTTGGTCATATCTGCCGCCGACGAGGGCTTTTGTCGGGTTTGCCCTTCAGACGGCTGACGATGCGGGTCAGCAGTTCCAGTCCGGCGACAGCTGCATCAACGCCCCACTCTTTAACAAGCTGGAGCTTCGGATGCCGTGGTGGACGGACGCTATCCCGGACGTCGCGCAGGATGTCGGGTCGGGCGGTCAGTGTTTCCGAGGTTGTCAGCACGATATAGCTATAGGGCTTCTTGAGTGCGCCCCGTTCCGGGCGAGCGACCAGCGCGAGTTTCGAACCGTCGAAACGATTATTAATCGCTCGGACGAGCCCGTAAGCTTCACAGCGTGTTTCGGTGGCAAAAAGTATGTGGTATTTCATGGTATCCGCTCCTTTTCTATTTTTTGCCCGAAGGCGCTTGTATTTTGTTTTTACAAGGTATAATGTATTGCGTGATACTGCCAAATGGTGTCAGTCAAACGGACGGGAGCGAAAAAATGTCGAGAAAAACTTTTCCACGTGACGAACGGGCGAAACCGTCGCGGATGCAGGTGTTCCGCATGGCGCGGATCGTCGCCCTGCTCAAGAAGAACCGGATGCCGAGCGCCGAGATGCTCTTGAGGGAGTACGAGAAGCTCGAGTTCGAGGAAAACCAGCTCATTCGGGCGAAGTACAGTTTGCGCACTGTGTACCGCGACATCGACTCGCTCAAGAATGACTTCCATTGCCCCATTGCGTACGACCGCGCCGCCAAAGGCTACTACCTCACCGACCACACATGGGAGTTCAACTGCCCGGCGCAGCTCTCGGAGTCCGCAATGCTCGCGCTCGTCATGGGGGCGCGCATCGCCGAAGACATATTCCCGGAGCCGATCCGGTCGCGCATCGCCAACGCCGTGGACGAGATATTGAAAGGCAACAACCCGGACTTCCTCGACACCACGCTGGTACACTCGCTCAAGGTCTTCGCCGAATCGGGCGCGGTGGACGTGTCGGAGGTGTTCCCGGTCGTTTTCGAGGCGTGGCAGAAGCACCGGATGCTCCGCATCACCTACGATGACATGAAGGGCGTCGAGCCGACCGTACGGATCGTCGAGCCGCACGTCCTTTTCCTTTATATGCGCGAGTGGCGCATCAAGGCGTACTGCCACTTCCGCAAGGAGCCGCGCACCTTCGTCATCAGCCGCATCCGCAAGGCGGAACTCTTGGAAAACACCTTCACGCCCGACATGGGGATCATTAGCTCGGTGACGCTCGACAACATCGTCAGCTGGCGCAAGTACAAGAATGTGAAGATACGCATCACCGACGAGACCCGAAAATTCGCAGTCGCCAATCGGATGCACTCGAAACAGCGGATCAAGAAGGACGGCAAGGGCGCGTGGCTCTTCATCCTGCCAGAAGTGCCGGAGCAGGTCATCGTGCCGTGGATACTTTCGCAGAATGGCGACGCGATACCGCTGGAACCGCCTGAGATCGTCGCCGCCGTAAAAGCCGCCGCGACCTCGCTTATCAAGAGCCTTTCGTGACTGGCGAACAGTCCCATCGCCCTACGGATGCCACGATCAGCTAGAGCCAGATACCGAAGTTGAAGTAAGTAGGAATGGATGCCGTTTGACATTTCATGTATAGGGGCGTATATTATTCAAGCCTGTAAGATCGGACTGACCTCCAACTAGGTTTGGGACTCCGGGTGTTTGTCCCACCCGGAGCCTCGTTTTTCTCAATGCCAAGTATTGTGGAGAGTCGTAAATAGGGCATCCTGAATCGGTCGATTTCGACCAGTTTAACAGGCCTCTTAACGGCGGATTGGAAAGAGTTTCGCGGTCGAATTTCGCCGAAAAAACGCGCATCGGCGAAGTTGTGTCAGATAATGGATACCATTTTTTGATTAGGCGCTGGCGAGACACATCTCCGGCAACGCGCGAAATGAGTGTGTAAAAGAGTTTTTTTGAGGGTAAAGGACGTCGATCCGGCGGGACGGCGGTCTGTGTACGGTTGGTGGTGTCGATGGAGCATTTTTCGCACTTATGCCGAAAACTGAGATGCCCGTCGGATTTTGGGATAAATCCACCACCATTTTTTGTTATCCGCAAAACCCGTTGTACCACGGGGATTTGCGAAATTGCCGCCGTCTCCGTGTCCTTCGCAGACGGGCTGAAACGGCTCGAAAACGTCTCTCCGTCTCTGTTTTCAGGGGATCGAGAAGGACGCGCCCTTCTTTTGCAACTCCTTGACAGATAAGAAAAAACACACTTTGCGGTTTTCCCGACCGCACTTGGAGAGGCATTTTTCCGTTTTGGCGAATCAGCGAAGTTCCGGATTCGTAAACGAAAGGCTTCACACCGAACATTGACGTAGCGCAGCGCCGTCAATCCTTCAGTGTGCGGTTCGGGGCGTTGAGCAGATCCGGAGTAAAAAGACGAGCCGGAATGGCGAACGAGACCGACTGTTCGGGTTTGTTTATCCGCAGCGAATAGACATACGAAGCGGTAGCTTTGTCGTACCGCACTGAGGCCCCCTGGTGTTCAAGGTCGTCCCAAGACGGCGTCCTGACGCAGTCGGTACTGGTCAGGTCGTCATCGATGACGAGCAGCCCGGGGAGCCGAAACCAAATATCACCTCCCTGATCGACGTTGGTGCGTATCACCTGGTCTCGGTTGACGAAGAAGAAATCCTCCCAATTTTTTTGATCTTCGTGGAACACGCAGGGACCGACGATCAGGAACGGTTTGTTTTTCGCCTTGTAGACGGCGAGCGTTTCGGACTTGCTGTCCTCCGTCGTCATGACGGTCTCTACCGCTTTGCGGTACACACTGCCGAAAATAACGGAGAGCACTACACTTCCCTTCGGATCTGAAATCAATAAGACGAAGCCCGTGTGGAGCAGCAGAAACAGCGCGATGACGAGCGACCACAAGATTTGGAGTTTATAATTGCGCACCTTTTTCATGTCGTAATATATCAAAACATATTTGATTTGTCAATACGCCGGCGACGCAATTTGCGGGGACGTGTGCATTTCGTATTCCATTACAACCTCTCTGTCGGGATATCGGGCATAGACATTGATGAAAGTCATATTCAGGGAATCCAGATATTCTTTGAATTTCGCATCACCCGCGGTCAAATCGATACATCCGGCAGAGCCCGGTTCGGTTCCGCCGTGTATAGTAAAGGAATGTCTTTTTCTTCCTCTTGTATCTGTGTATTCACTCGGAACAAGCCGCCAGTGATAACTGCCCCACGAACTCCAGGCAAAGAAATGTTTTATGTAATTACCATTTTCGAGAGAACCGCTTGCCTCGCATCTGATAGTGTACAGTCCTTGCGGTAGCGCGCCTATGTTTTCTTTCGCTTGGCGCTCGTATGAATAATCGAACTTTGATTTTTTGACAATGTTCGCAAAACCGAATAAGTTGACCGAACTTTTTACTTCTTCGGTTGCGGAGGGGGCTCCCGCAGTCGCCGGCAGCAGCAGTTTGCCGTCGCCGGACATCAGATGGCGGCCATTGAACAGCAAAAACAGTTTCTGCTCATGTAGTTGTAAATTTTCGTGGCGGGCGGCGATTATCTGTTCCGCAATGGATCTCGCCTTTTCTTAATCCAAACCACCGGCGGCAGGCAAAACGATTGAAGGGCGGCGTCACATATCGCCGCCCATCGCAGCGACGGATTCAGAGCGTCATCCCCGCCGGGAACGGCTCCTTGCGCAGCAGTTTCCACATCTTGTCGATATATGCCAAAGTATAAAATCCTTCGTAGTAATGGAAGTAAAACGCGCCTTTATCGGTCAGTTCGAGGATGCCGTTCTGTTCATGCAGCATTCCGGCAAGTTCGGCTGCTTTCAATTCCACCCCGAACATCTTTTTCAGCGGAACGCCGAAGAAGTGTTCAAAATCGTCTGCCACCAGCCTTGTCGTGTACAAACGCCAGAACAGCCAGTAGACCATCCGCTGGCGGCGCGTGAAATCGCACCTCAGCGCAGTCGGCAGCCGCCCTTTGCCGATGCGCCCGCAGTACGCGTCAAGAGAAAAGGTGTTGATCCGGAACTGATTTTTAAGCAAAGTCGTCGCCGAACATCCGAAGCCGATAAAATTATCCCGGGTCATGGAGGAATAGCGGTGATGCCGATCGCGGGTGAAGGTCCAGATCGAATCGCGAAAACAGCCGGTTTCACGGAAAAAGTTTGTGATCTCATCCAGCATTTTGTGTTTTTCGCGATCGTTTACGGCTCTCACCGGCGTGGACGAAAACGAAAAATTGATGAACGGATATATCGCGATATGGTTCGCCCCGCAGTCGAATGCGGCTCGAATGTCGGATCTCAAATCTTCCGTACGCTGTCCGGGCAGGGCGAAGATGAAATCCATCGACACCGTTTCAAACTCCACCTGCGACAGCGCATTTTTCAGGACCGCGCCGTCAACGGCCTTTCTGCCGAGCAAAACCTGAAACTTTTCCTGAAAAGACTGTATCCCGATGCTGATGCGGCTGACGCCGGCCGCCTTCAGCTTGCGCAGTGTAACGACATTGACGTCGGCGGGATGCAGTTCGATCCCGATGCCGTCGGTTATTCGATAATGCCTCCGCAGCGCAGTCGTGATTTCGCCCAGTTCGTCCGCCGCCAACGCCGGCGATCCGCCGCCGAAATAAAGCGATGAAACCGTCACCGGAGAACTGAAATTCGCGGAAAACAATTCGATCTCCGCTTTCAATGCCGCGATGTACCGCTCATACTGCGCCCGATCGAAAACGGTTTTGCAATAGGGGCAAAAGTTGCAAATACTGCGGCAAAACGGAATGTGGACATACAATCCCGGATTGACGACCCCGTTCAGCTCCGGCATTCGGCTGCCGTCGTCCGCCGCAAAGGCGAAAGGACGGAAGGAGCGGGTCAGATACATCCTCGCAATGTCGGTCGTCAGGCTCATCGGCGGTACGCCCTGTCAATGTTAAATATATTTCAGATAAGTCCTTAACGCATCAAAGATGATCAGCGGGTTTCCCCGGAACAGCAAGGTGTATTCGGACACAAAAAAGTACCCGCATTTTTCACATAGTCCGGGAACGTCGATGCACCTGCCGCAAGTGCTCAGCTTGCCGTTTTCGATCACGACGCACTGACGGCAGGGCGTCGGAAAAGTGTTGCTTGTCAGATACGGCAGGGCGCTTTTCAAATTGAAAATCGGCGCCCCCCGCCCGATCGCCCGGGCGATCATTGCCGCGCACCGCCGCTTATCTTCACGGGTCAGCATCAGTTCGGCAGTATCGGGGTACGGAGTATGGAAATTGAACGATACCGCCCGGACGTTGTCCTCGGTTTCGGCGGTTTTGATGACTTCCTGGATCGTTTGCATGTTCAATTTGTTTATTGCCATGTACAAAACGATGTTTGTGCAGGAGGCGCTCCGGATGTTCTTCAATATCGTGTCATAGGTGTCGCCGCGGATGAGGTTGTGCGTTTCCCGGTCGCCGTCCAAAGAGAGCAGGATGATATCGGCCTCTGGCAGGTCGATGGGAAAGGTTCCGTTGGTAACGACGTTGACGATCAAAAATCCCATGTGTCGGGCTTCGACGATCAGATCGCGGAGCGTTTTTTCGCCGTCTTTCCACAGAAAGGTTTCACCGCCGCAAAAGAAAAGAATGCGGCACCCCATGTCGTAAAGCGTCCGCATTTCGCGTTGTATCTGCGGATACGGATGGACGAGCGAGGTAATGTTGTTCACGGAACAATGGCGGCAGTGCAGATTGCACTTGTCGGTAAGTATCACGGTCCCGAGTATCGGACGATTCCGCCGAAGAACCATCGTTTTGATGCCGAACCATGCAAAGTATGCAAATGTGGATGGTTTCATCCGCAGTTCCCACGCATTACAACCTGATCTGACAACTTACTATACATCGACCATGCGGTAAAAGCAAATCCTGCATTTTCCGGAGGCTCTTTCCCGCCGGCGCCGGGTGAAGATTTTTGAGATCGTGCATGAAGAATACATATCCCATCGGCGATGTGCCGGTCATCACGCGCCCTTGCATCAGCCCCAGCCGCCGCTGTTCGTCCTGAAAGTCGCGCCCACGGCCGCCACGGCTTCCGCGCGAATACTGCCGATATGGATCATCTCATGCGCCATGAACTGCAGAAACTCCGGGTCGCGCATGCGTCCCACCGGATGGAAAATTCAGTAAATACTCCCCGCCGACGGACGGCGGGGAGTATCGAAACCCGTTACAGAGCAGGAGAATGTCTGCCCTTGTGGTTGCCGTTCGGGTGACGCGGACAGGTCTGCGCGGTCAGACCGCTGATCGACGAAAACCGCTGCCCGCAGTATTTGCAGGTGTACTGCGATTTTTCATCTCCCTCGTAAAGTTCGTGCCTGCCGCGATGGTTGCCGTCCGGGTGACGCGGACAGGTCTGCGCGGTCAAGCCATTTACCGACGAAAACCGCTGTCCGCAAAACTTGCAATAAAAGTTCGCCATTTCCCATTTCCTTTCCTGTTTGTGTGGTATGGTCGCCAACTCCACCGTGGAGAGGCGCGGCAATCACTATAAAGCAAGAGCCGTGCCAAGTCCTTTTTTAAGCTGGAGCCGGATCTTATCTCCCCCCCATGCTGTTCAAATTTTGACATGGCGTTCAAAATAGTTTCATCGCGCCGCCGTTCTTTTATCCTGCCAAGTAAAGACGCGGAGTTGGCACGGCTCTTGCTTTTACACGAGGTGAAGGTCAAAAAAGCGAATGGCGATACGCGTGGTTCCTGGGGGCGGTCCATGAAACGGCGATGCGGCGAAAATCAATGCCGAATCAACCGCTCGAAATACGGAATTCAACAGTTCGAAGATCCGGGCAACAAAAGGAGTTGGATCATGGATGACAACAATCACTTCAACGCATCATGGGAACGCTGCGGGACTTGCCACTACTGGGGCGGCGAGCGGCGCATCGAGTTCATCAACGGAACCGCGCGGTGGATCTACTGCCGCAAGAACGAGCCGTGTCCGCGCCGAAACGGGAACCTGCGCAACTGCCTGCAGCGGATCTGCGAATTTTACCGCAAATGGATCGACTTGCCGTGAACAAGGGGGTGTCGAATGCGTTTGATCGGACTTGATTTCGAGACCGCCAACAACACCTTTGGAAGCATCTGCGCCGCCGGATGCGCAGTACTGGAGGATGGCGAAGTGGTGGAAAAGCAGGAATGGCTGATACGACCGCACCGCCGCGTGGATCGAATGCACGCCGCATGTTTCGCGGTCCACGGCATCAGCTGGTACGATCTGCGCGACGTGCCGGAATTCCCCGCCATTTGGCCGGTACTTCGGAGAATGCTCACAAGCGGCGGCGTAGTGGTCGTACACAACGCCGCCTTCGACCTCAACCACCTCCAAGGAGCGCTGGACATCTATCAACTTCCGTCCATAGAGTTCGATTACGTCTGCAGTCTGAAAGTGAGTCGCGAACTTCTGCCGGATATTGAAAGCCACTCGCTCGACGCGGTAGCGGCTCACTTCGGGCATAAATTCCACCACCACGACGCGCTGGAGGACGCGATCGCCTGCGCGACGATAATCAGCAAACTCGGAATTCCGGAAAATTCCATTCGCCGGTTTGACTATTGCTCCACCTCAATATAGATTAATAAATGAACACAAATCGGTAATTTTTTGGAGTTTACCATGCAGGACACGCTTATCATCACGGGCTGGGGCTGGCCGGATTACGCCTGCGCGGCAGCGGTCGCGCTCCGCCGCTTCGGGCACGCCGACATCCGCGGCATGAGCACGCGCAGACTTCCGGAATACCTCGCGGAAGCACCGAACTATAAACATATTGCCATTCTCGGCGTCGGGCTTTCCGGCAATCCGGAGCTCCTGCGCAAGGCACTCGAAAAACTCGCCCGAAAGGGAACTCGCGTCGAGTGGGTGAGCGCGCTCCCCGCCCCCGAAGGAGTATTGCCCGACGACTGCTCAAATCTTGAGACGTTCGTTGAGGACGACTCGCTCACCAACGTGGCGGGCAAACGTTACAAGATGTACTGCGAAGACATGCTGCCAGTTTTGGACGACAAGACCCGCGACCCGACCGCGCGGCAGTATCGGCAACTTCTGGCGGCGGCTATGTACGCCTATCGCAACTATCAGGACGAATACTCCTACGGCGAAGCGATCCACCACATGGCCCATTGCGATCCCGAGACCCGCTGGTCGGACTCGGAACGCCAGCTCGTCGAACACTTCCGGCGCTACGGCGACCGCGAACTCGTCGGCAAAAGCGCCGCCATGACGGAACTCCGCGAGCGCATCAACATCATCGCCCCGCACACCGACGCGCGCGTGCTGATCTATGGCGAAAGCGGCACGGGGAAAGAGACCGTCGCCCAGCAGATCCACAACAAGTCCCCGCTCCGCGGCGAGCCGATCATCAGTTTCAACTGTGCGAGCGTCACGCCGAATCTGCTCGAATCGCGCTTCTTCGGCCACGAGAAGGGCGCCTTCACCGGCGCGAACGAGATGAAACGCGGCCTCTTCGAACTCGCCAACGGCGGCACGCTCTTTCTGGACGAAGTTGGCGAACTCCCGCTCGAAGCGCAGGGGATCCTTCTCCGCGTGCTGGAAGGGAACCGCTTCACCCGCGTCGGCGGCTCCAGGGAGATCGAGACCCGCGTCCGCCTGATCACCGCCACCAACCGCGACCTTCCCGCACTGGTCCGCCAAGGAAAATTCCGCGAAGATTTGTTTTACCGGATCAATGTGATACAGCTGCGCATGCCGCCGTTGCGCGAACACAAGAGCGACATCGAACAGATCGCCAACGGTTTCTGGCTCAAGCGCCACCGCCACCGCCTCGAACCGGAGCAGATCGAAGCCCTCAAAACTTACGACTACCCCGGCAACGTCCGCGAACTCCGCAACCTTCTCGAACGCGCGAGCGTCCTCTCGGAGACCGATTTTACCAAACTCTTATCCGAACATAAACAAATGATGGAAAATTTGTCTCCGAAACCAAACGAGGACATCCCCGACGACCTCGAAACCGCGATCCGGACTCACGTCCGCCGCGTCTACGACAAGTACGAACACAACCTGACCCGCGCAGCGAAGGCCCTCGACGTCGCCCGCAACACCGTCCACAAGTATCTGGAATGATGAAACTTGATGTCACATGCCATGCAGGGAAAGAGGAAAACCTTTTTGAGGAAAGGTTGTCCCTCTTCCCCTGCACTCCATCCCCCTTCCAACCCTTTTCAGATACGCGCTTGGGGCTTACTGCGCGACTCCCAATCGCGGCATCAAAATGGTTTTTAAGAAATTGAATTTTTGATTTGAAAAGCATGCATAATTAGTGTATTGTAACCATAAATCATAAAAAACAAAATCTGCTTTGACCATAACGAGGGAACATCATGGCTTGGGAATCTGTTAAAACTGCATTTATAGAGCATATTAGAAATAATTATTCCAATCTCCCGATTGTGAATTTTTCTGATGGTGTCATAGTGACATTGAACAATTATGAAAAAATTAGATTGGGAAAGGACGGTGATTTCGGCTTTCTTGATTTTTGGATTGAACATGAGAACGTGCACCCAAAAGAAACCCGGGAGATGGCAAAATTATTTCCCGCACGAGAATTCAGCACTTACACCAATTACAAGGATCGCCATTGGAGGCAAAGAAATCTTGTTTCCGAAGATAATCTTGTCGTGGATTTAGAAAAAATGTTAAAGTACTGTACTAACCTTATCCTACACGGCGACGTTAATATTTCGCCAGATGTGGATATAATTGCGATACGAACTGGAACTTCCATGGAGGCCAAAATTGCAGGCGTGGGCGATGTTCTAGTACAAAACTTAAAAGTCCCAGATTATCAGCGTCCATATTGTTGGGAAAACAAAAATGTTCGTCAGCTGTTGGAAGACATTGCCCAAAGTATGATATCCGGTAGAAAGCAATACCGTCTTGGAAGTATTATCATTCATCAGGACGAGCAAAAAAACATCAAAAATTATCTTGTAGTAACTGCGTGATTTCTTCTTCGCGCCATGCAAAATTTCGTTGATAAAGCGGTATGACATAATTTGACTTGAGAATCGTTTCAATATTTTTTCCGAGATTTTCGTTCATTCTTCATTCCCCTCTGATAAAGGCAACAATCTTATCGTTTTTTAAATATGCATCTTCATCTTTTTTAATTATGACGATCTCTCCGGCAACCTTATCTAATACAGCCAAGTCGGCGAGATCGTGTGCAAGATAAATTATTCTGAAGTAGCTTTTGGCCTCCTCAGCTGCAGTTTGATATCTGACCGCATATCTCTCAAGGCGGATCCTATAAACTAATCGGTACAACGGTTTATAAAAACGAAGCAAGGCATCTTCTCCAAACTTGTCAAAAATCACCATGCATAGCGACTTATATATTTCGCGCAAATAGGAGTCTCCACTGCGACACGCCTGTCCCTTAACGGTTCTGAAAAGGTCTTCTCGATTGCGCGCTTCATCCCAATTGTCGCTTACATCATATGCTAAGCAATATTGATAGAAGAATTTTTTGAACTCCTCAAGTTGATATGACCCCAACTCCAAAAACATTCTCTTATACATCTCGACATAGGTTTCAATATAATCGAAAAAAGCCTGTCCGTTCACGATGTGCTGATTTATGTTGACGAATGGATTGATGTTTTCGCTATCACCGGATTTGAAGCGGCTGAAGGTCCCGATGGTTCCCTCTAAAACGCTTTTGTAGAATTTTGATGTCAAATATTGCAAAAGCTGCGGATTCTGAAACGGGAACTTGACAGGATGATTTTTGTCGACTGTAAATCCCTTAAATTCCCCAATGTCTTTTTTTGAAAAGGGATATGCAACTTCATTGCGGCACCAAAGGCGACTGCGGAATACTTGTTCCCCAAAAAGCTGTTTCAAAATATCGACATTTGGGTCATTGTCAATGTTGGGCGTGGCATCGTATTGCGCTGCCGATTCCCAGCGCCGGTCGCAAAGAATCTTTTCCTCCCGCGTGTTTTGTTCCATCGCCCGGATGTGGTATGCTTTCAGCAAATTATAGGCTTCCAAGCTTTTCCCACGTCCGTTCTGCGTATCAAACATCTGAAATGCTTCTGATAAATCTTTTACAACTATCAATACGAAGTTACACGAGTTTGAAATATATTGCCATAGAGCAGCGCCCCCGTCGGGTGTGTTTTGCATTAACCAAGTATTGATGTACGCATAGTTTTCTTTAATGTGCATGAGCGAGTCCTGATGATTATATTTTAATGTCTCTCTCAATGCACACGACGTGCCTTGCCCTTGTTCAAAACAGCACATGTTGATCATAACAAGCGTTGTCAAACGTTGTTGACCGTCAACGATCCAATAATTTTTGGCAAACTCTTGTTATTCCTTACCGGAGTCGGATAAGTTTCGATCGCGATATTGCCGTACTCGTCGATCCAATGCGAACAGCCGGTCTTGGAAAACCCCAAATATTTCAACAGAAAAATCGCCTTGGTGGATTGGCTGCCGATTTGATCTTTCACCGCCGAAAGCGGATTGCGCGTCATTATACCTTTGACAGTCCTTTCCGTTTCGCGAAACACGAATTTATTGTCGATGTTTTCTTCACCGGGAAACAATGCATCCAACTCTTCTTTTGATATCTTCGGTTCCGTCACCAACCGCAAAAAGTTTTTCGGCCAGCCCAAAACGGCGTCGATGGCGATGATGAAACGAGCGCAAGCGGAAAATTTTTTTTGTCCGGCACATTTTTTGTGAATTTGGATAAAAATTCGGCAAAATCTTTACTGCCCCGCAATTTGTCCTTGACATTACCGCAGCCGTAGGATACCAATTCAAATCTTTCGTCGAAAACGGCGATCGCGTCATGACTTTTTGAATTTTCTTTGCATTGCCACGCTCCGACATCCCAGCCGACATAATAAGTTGCCATTTACTTTTCCTCCTGTTTTTCGATCACCCCTTTTGCCTGCTCGACGACCTTCTTCGCCAACTCCGGCGGGCTGACTACTTGCACTGCGCCGCCTTCATTCAGTACGAGATTGACGATCTTGAAGTCGATGGCGTCGTAAATTGTCACGAACAGACTGCCGTCGGGCTGTTCCTCGATCAGCGCGGGGTCGTAATTCTCCCGCGCGTAGAGGATCGCATAGTCGGTGAAGCGCAGCACCACTTCGTCGATGGTCGGGAAGTTGAAGAGCTTTCCTTCGTTGACTTCGTCGATGAGGCGCATATCCGGTTCGAAACGCCCCGGATAGAGCGCCGCGAACAAAATCCGGTTCAGCGCCAGCGTGCGGATCGTCCGCTCCGGCAGCGTTTCGCCGTCGCACGAGACAACGACCGCCTTCACATACCACAACCCGTCGTAGAACGAGAGCACCTGCGGCTCCAAGACATACTCCAGCACCTTGCCGGACATGCCTTTCCGGTACTTGACCGACAATCCGTGCCGCGTCTGCCACGCCGCGAAGACTTCGCGGAAGATCGCGGGCTCGACCGGGATCCGCGCACCCTTGGCGACGAGGGCGATCAGCGCGGCGTTGGCGTCCAGCCCGGTCGGGTTCTCGCAAAGCAGCGTCTCCGCCGCATCCCGGATCTCCGAAGCGACCGGCTCGGGCATGATCGTTTCCGCCAATCGCGCGCCGAGCGTCACGGCGCGCATCTCGTCCGCGTCGAGCGACGGGACCTCGAAGTTCCAATTCTGATCGGTCAGATAATAGCCGCGTTTGCCGTTGTCGAACTCTATCGGCGCATGGTAGACGTCCTTCAAATACTGCACGTCGCGCTGGACGGTCTTCTGCGATACCGTGTACTCGTCCAGTGTACTGAGCGCATTGAGCGCCGACTGCAGTTTGCGGTGATTGGGGTAGCTGTTCTTCCGCAGCATCGCCACCAATTTCATCAACCGGGTCATTTTCGAAACATCGCCAGCCATACTGACCTCCAATCGCTTTGAATTTAATATATTATACCGCACCGGACATAATTTGTCCACCCGTGTTGCGTATATTATCTTATGAAAACCATAAACGGAGCATTTATGCGCAATATTTTCAATCCGGCGAATGATGGTGCTTTAGACATCAGACCGCAACTCTCCATGAATGACTTGACGGTTCCGGAAATGCCGCGGCGCATTGTCCGCGGTCCCCGTTGGAGTTCGCCGCGTGGCTGGTGTACTGCCGAAATGTCCCGCGTGCTTGCGCGGCGGGATGCCGGTTCATCAAGGAACAAGGAGGTGATACCGTGAAAACTTGACCGCCCAAACCGTTGCCGATTCTCTCCACTGCAAAAAAAAACAAAATTAAGGATCGATGTCATGAAAATCAAATTTTTGCCGCCGGCCGCCATGACCGGCTTGATTCTTGCGCTCACCGGCTGCGTTTCGCATTACCGCGATGCCGGAGCCGATTATCTGAAACGCCCGGAAAGCGTTTCGCGCGCACCTTATTTTACGGAGTATCAGGTTTCGCCGGCCAAAGTATCGGGTCAGGGGAAAGCTTCGGTGCTCTTCTGGCTCTTCCAGTTCTCGGACGGCAAGTACTGCCAGCTGGGGATGGGGCCCGATCTCTCGCTTTTCAGCCAGATCGCCGAGGTCTTTTCGCCCACCCAGCGGGCGATCTTCAACGCCAAGAGTTCCGCCATGTATCAGGCGTGCGAAAGGTCCGCCGCCGATCAGATCCTCGGCGCGACGTTCGAGTATCGGATCACGGATTACTTCTTCTTTTCCAACGTGGAGTGTACCGCCAAGGGATACCCCGCGACCGTTCAGGGGGTGAAGATGCTTGACAAACAGCCGGTGATCCTGAACAACTGGCAGAAGCTGGAATATCTGAAGCCGCACGAACTTCCGCTGGTGTACTCCGATCCCGGGCATGCCACGCCGCCCGCCGCGGTCGTCGGCGGCGGCAGCGGAGGCGCCGATACCGGGCGCGGCATTTTCAGCTGGTAACAGCCGCTATCCGCCAAGGCGGATCTGCTGCATGAAACCGCCCCGTCAGTCCTGTTCCGGACTGGCGGGGCTTGGTGTCTTTAACCCCTGACCGTCATAGAACGAAAGCTTCCGCGATTTCGACCGCCGATTCGCCGACTGCAAATTCCGGTGCGCGGCAGGCAGTTGTGCTCACATGGTATCGCCACGAGTTTCATCAATCGGGGCATCTTGGGAATTTCGCGCGCCATGACAAACCTCCTGCATCGATTTTATGATACAATAGCATGCCGGACAACAATTGTCCACCCGTTTCCTTTATCATAAATCAGGAAACTCCGCAAAATCGTGACGCCGACGACATCGTGAAGTCGCAATCCGCCGGACGGGGAGGAGGCGGCGTCCGGAAATTTTTTTGCGGAAAATTCCGTGATATGACACGATATGGCGGGGGCGGCGGTTTATTTTTCCCCAAGTTTGTTTATTATGGAATAGGACATGCGGGCGTTTCGGCAGGCGACGGTCAGAAAATGAACAGCACTGTTGATTTTTTTAGCGAATGGCGACGGCGAGCGGCGGTTTTCCCTGCTCCCGCGGCATTGGCACGAAACTTGCTTTAACAGCGGCGTCAACAACAAAAACAACCCGAAGGAGGGATGAACATGAAACGTTACATTGAGCGGAGCAGCTGTTGGAAGACCGGCAAGGCGCTGGCTTTTCTCGCCAATTTCCTCCGCAACCACAACGGCGAGGTGGAAGACAACGACACCTTCGCTCCCGTAGCGGAACTCGTTACGACCGAGGAATTCCGGCGGCTCGTCACGGAAACTTTCACCGCAAAAACCATTGCGAAGATGCAGAACAGCCCTTCCCGCCGGGATCGTCTGGACTTCGATGACGATCCTTGCGAGATCATGCGCGAGATCTGGTGCGCCGAATATGCCCGTCCGCGTCTGCGGAAGATGCTTCATGCAGTGATCGACCGCTATTTGGAACAGCACCCGCTCGACAAGTGTGCCGACGAGCCGTTCGCCAGACGGTGCGCCGAACTGCGGAGGACACTCGCCCTCTCGGATTTCGAACTGGATGTGCTGCTGGCGTTCGCCTTCGTCGCCTGCGATCTGCTGTCGATCGCCGACGGCCACAGCCACCGTTCCGACGAAAACGACAAGGCGGTCTTTGTCGCCAAATGCCTCAACTGCGATGTCTCCGATGTCTTCGCGGCATTGGACGAGAAAGGGAAACTCCGCCGCTACAACTGCATCGATGACGACTTCGATTTCAACCGCACGCTGATGGGGTTCCTCAACGGGGTGCGGAACGAACCGCTCGCCAGCAGTTATTTCCGGGTCTGCCGCGACGAGGTGCTGCCGTGGGAGTTCTACGGGGCGCTCGCCGAGAAGCACGGCGGGATCCTGAAACGCATCATCCGCAGCGCGAACGGCAAGTCGCCGGTCAACATCCTGCTCTACGGAGAACCGGGAACCGGCAAGACGAGCTTTGCCCGGACGCTGGCGGCGGAACTGGGGCGCCAATGCTACACCATCGCCCAGAACACCAACGAACGCGGCGGGCGCGCCGCGAGTTCTCCCGAGTTCCGTTTCGGCGCCTTGCAGGTGTGCGACGGTCAGGTGGACCGGGAGCACAGTCTCATCATCGTCGACGAAGCCGACGAGATGCTCCGCGGCAACAGCGGCGGCCTGTTTTCCCTCTTCGGGTTCGGGGGTGCGCCCGCCGGGGACAAGGGACTGCTCAACAGCGTGCTCGACACCGTCACGACGCCGACGATCTGGATCACCAACACTCCGGCGGGAGCGCTGGACGAATCGAGCCGGCGGCGTTTCGACTATTCGATCCGTTTCGACGTGCTCAACGCTGAACAGCGGCTGTCGATCTGGCGCAACAACGTCGCCAAGATGAAGCTCTCCAAACTCGTGAGCGACGATATGATGCGCGAGTTTGCCTCCCGTTACCCCGTGAGCGCGGGCGGCATCACGCTGACGTTGCAAAATATTGCCAAACTCGCCCCCGCTCCCGGCGAGGTGGAGTCGCTCGTCGAAACGCTGATGAAGCCCCATTGCGAACTTCTCGGCGTCCGGGACGACGTCGGCAATACGCTCCCCGCCCGGGATTATTCGCTCGACGGGCTGAATATCCGGGGATCTCTGCCGCTCGATCGCCTCGTCGAGGCGGTGCGGCGTTTCCGGCTGGAGGCGGATGGCGGTATCGACCGCCCGCGCATGAACATTCTGCTCTCCGGCGCCCCCGGGACCGGCAAGACCGAGTTCGTGAAATACCTCGGCGCGCAGCTCGGCGTCAAAGTCGTCGTCCGCATGGGCAGCGACCTCCTCGACATGTATGTCGGCGGCACCGAAAAGAACATCCGGCAGGCCTTTGAGCAGGCCGAGGCGGAAAAGGCGATCCTCTTTCTCGACGAGATCGACGGGCTGCTGCAAAGCCGTGAGCGCGCCCTGCACAGCTGGGAGGTCACGCAGGTCAATGAACTCCTGCATCAAATGGAAAACTTCCAAGGCGTGATGATCGGCGCGACCAATTTTTCCGTCAATCTGGACGCGGCGGTGTTGCGGCGTTTCACCTTCAAGTTGGAGTTCGACTACCTCGACGCGGCGGGCAAAAAACTCTTCTTCGAGCGGATGTTCGGCGCGAAACTCACGCCCGCCGAGGCGGAGCGTCTGGCGGAGATCCCGCACCTAGCCCCCGGCGACTACCGCACCGTTCGGCAGAGTTTGTTCTACCTCGGCAACGACGTCTCCAACGCGGAGCGTCTGGACGCGCTGGAGCGCGAAAGCGCCGCCAAAAAAGCCAACCGCTTCGCCGATAAAGGCAAGGTGGGGTTCTGATCATGAATGGACTTCTGCTGCTGTTGTTATCGGTCGCGTTGGGGCAGTTGTCCGGTACGGCGCTGCATGAAAGCGAGGTCGCATTTGCAGAACTTCCGCCCGAATGTGCAGCGGAGTATCACGCCGAACTGCGGGAATTCCGCAAAGCCTCAACGACGCGGGTCTGCCGTTGCGACCTCGACGGTGACGGAGAGGAAGAACTGCTCGTCTGGACCGGCGAATCCGGCTCCGGGGGCGAGATGTGGAGCGTGATGACCAAGCGCAACGGGAAGTATCGCCACGCAGGTCGGGTATTCGGGCTCGTGCATTTCGTCGACCGCCCGCCGTATCGCGGGCTCGTCGTCGGGACGCCCTGCGGTTGGGAACACGCAACGTGGGAGTATTGGGAGTTGAAGGATGAAACACTCTACTGCCGTTTGAAACTCGACATCCGCTACCGCAAACCGGAGGGGAACGTCCTCCGCACCCGCCCGGTCGAGATCAAGATCGGGGAGTTGCCATGAGTCCGGAATTGCAAAAACAGTTGTTCGAGATCGCACCGCTCGCGTTTCGGCAGGTCGCCGAAGCCCCGAGGTGGAAGATCGACGCCCCAGACGATTTGTATCCTTTTCTCGCCGAACTGGCCGCGGCGGTCGAGAAATTCAACCGCCGCTATTCCAAACGCAGAGTGCGGGTGCTGAAGATCGCGGTGCGCGAGGGCGTCTTGTAGTGCGTGTTCAGTCGCCATGTTCCCTGCATCGAAAAGCTGGTCGGAGCAGCGCGACGGAGCATCCGCGACCACCGCAAGACTTTGCGCGAGGAATTCATGGAGCGGGCGAAGAAGATGCAGAGCACCGTGCTTTTCGCTTCGCGGCTGTTGCCGGAGTGGCGGCTCCTCATGCCGGACGGCCGGTGCGGTCCCGTCGCATAGAAGATCCCGCAATAAGGCGTCATGCCGTATTTGACCGCGAGGTCGTACTCCTTGCGGCTGCGGACGGTGATGTCGGTCACCCCCGCCGCCGCATAACGCTCCGCCGTCACCTCATCGGCGGGATACCCCCAGCAGAAGACCCGGGTTATCCTCGGTTCCTCCGCCCCGCACACGGAACTTGCCAGCGCCAGCGCCGCGAACAACGATGCCGATCCGATTTTCATCAGCCGCCTCTTCCCGATTCAAACATGCTTTTTATTCTAATTTACCTTCGGCGGCGGATTGTGCAAGCCGCGCCCTGACAGATGACATCGCCGGAAATAAAAAATCGCGTTTTTTTGCGGGTACGGTTTCGAGAAGGACGACAGACCAAAAGTTTGGCGGACTCAATTCGCGGAGTATATCTTCATCAGCAGATCCGGCAGCGGCTGAGCCTCGGTCGCCACGATGCGGTTGGGATGCTCGGGAAGATACTTCGCGGCGTTCCCCGAAACGATCACCCTGCCGCCACGGTTCAGGAAATTCAGGATCGCCGCCCGACGCCGGGGAAGCAGATCCGTCCGGTAGCGCTTTTCGTTGCCGCCGGAGAAGATCATCACGTCGAGATGTTCGAGCGCCCCCGTGTCGATATCGAAGCAGTCGGTAAAGCGCAGATCGAACTCCGGACACCTGCCGATGGCGAGCGTCTCTTCGACACCGCGCTTGCCGACGATCGCCCGCGAAAAGTACCCCACCCGCAGCGCCCGGAACGACGGCCGCGGAAATTCCAGCCGCACTCGAACTCCGGTCGCCGCATAGATCATGCCGAGCGCGATACACCGCGAAGACGCATACGACTCGGGATGAAAACTCGTCACCGCCAGTTTGCCCTTGCCGTACTCCCCGTACAGCGCCGCCGGTTGGTTGAAGAAACTCGTACCGTCCCGTCCGAGCGGAGTTATGGAACTGGAATAGGTGCAGACAACTTCGCTCCGCCCCTCCCCCGGCTGCGGAGCGGGCTTGACGATCGGCCCGTGGGAGTAGCGGACCATATAACGCCCCGGTTCGATGCCGAAGCGTTTGGCGCCTTCGGGCGAAAACTCCACCGACAGCGGAGCCTCGGCCCCGCCCCCGCCGGGGATCCGAGTGTACGCCAGCATACAGAGGCGATCCGGCTTGTTGAGCGCACAGTGCAACCCCGCGCAGGTACCGACGTACGCGCCGCCGTCGGCGACGAAGCGCCGGACCGCCGTCATCCCCGCCTCGCCCATCGAAGCCATCTGCGCTCCGCTGCCGCCGCCGGGCATCACGAGCAGGTCGAGTTTATCCAACGCGCCCCGGCGCAGATCCGCGCCCTCCAGCAGCACCAGTTCCACCTGAGGCGAATTGGCGAGCAGCCGCGCCCAGTACAGCACCCCGCTGCCGCGGCTGCCGCGATCGACATACAATCCGGTCTTGAGTTTGCCGGTGACGCCTTGCGCCGACCACAGCGGCCCCGCCGCCGCGACCGCCAAAAACAACAGCAACTTCGTGAACACCGGCAGATTCATTTGGTTTTTCACTCCGCGGGGGCGAAGTCGATGTAGTTCAAACTCACGCCGGCAAGTTTGTCGCTGGAAGTCGAAACGACCACCATCAACTCGCATTCGCCCGCCGGGAGTTCCACGCGGATGTCGCCCTGCGTCCGCCAGGTCTGCAGATCGCGCCCGGTAAAGTCGGCATGATCCTCCTCGACCGTCCGCGGCTGAGTGACCGCGACCTCGAAGCCGCCGAGATCCCGGCCGTCGACCCGTACGGCGATCCGGTTGCCCGCCGTGCCCGTCGCCACCCGGAACGACAGACGCCACGCTCCGGCGCGCTTCACGTTCAGGAAGTAGACCAGTTCCTGCGGCGTATCGCGGATGTTGATGAGCCGACTGTGGCAAAGTCCGCCGGTCGTGTCGCGGCAGTCGATGATCTTGCTCCGGCCGTTCAATACCGAGGTCATCTCGACGCCGGACAGCCGGAACGGTCCCTCCCCCACTTCGTGCACGCGCCCGAAATCGCGCGTCTTGAAGCGGTGGGTGCGCATCACGACGTTCAGGATATGCTCGGCGTTGCGCTCCAAAACCAGCCGGGGCACGATGTGGTAGTAACTCTGGATATACTTAGCGAACACATGTTCCTCGCGGTCGGTGGCGGGCATTTTGAGGTCGTTGCCGGCGATCATCTCGTGCCAGAAGGAGCCGAAGTTCCACCAGTCGGTCATCACGAAGCCGTCGAAGCCCCACTCGCCGCGGAGTATCACCGTCAGCAGATTGTAGTTGCAGCTCGCCTTGACGCCGTTGATCAGGTTGTACGAACTCATGATGCACCACGGGTGCGCCGTCTTGACCGCGATCTCGAAGCCGCGCAGGTAGATCTCGCGGATCGCCCGCTCGGAGACCACGCTGTCGGTGATCTTGCGGCAGTTCTCGCGGTTGTTCAGCGCGAAGTGCTTGAGCGTCGCGCCCAGCCCATCGGACTGCACGCCGTTGACCAGCGCCGCCGCCGAACGTCCGGCGACCAGCGGATCCTCGGAGAAGTATTCGAAGTTCCGCCCGCAAAGCGGGTCGCGGTGGATGTTCAGCCCGGGGGCGAGCAGCACGTCGACCTCCGACGCGATCCCCTCGCGCCCCAGTGCCGCCCCCATGCGGAACTGCAGATCCTTGTCCCACGAACACGCCACGAGCGTCGCACACGGGAAGCAGGTGGTCGGCACCGATTTGCGCAGTCCGGCGGGACCATCCGCGGTCTGCGGGTTCGGCACCCCGTAGCGGCGCAGATTCCCGAAGCCGCCGGTGCCGGTCGGAAACAGTGACGGCTGACCGTGGTTGAGGCTGAAGAGTTCGTCGTAGGTCAACTGTGCCAGAAACTCCCGCATGGTGCGGCGCCCCGCCGCCACCTCTTCGAGCATGATGGGGTGTGCGGACGGTTCGGGATCGGTGTCGGTGCCGTCCATGGGCAGGTCGCAGTACGCGGGGACGCTCCGGCGGGCGGTGAAACTCCCGTCGGCATGCAGCCGACGCGCCGAAGCGGGCTGCAGCAGTATCCCCGGCGAGGCGAGAACGCGCATGGATCTCAGCGTGAAACGCCCCGCCTCCACGGTATTGCGGACGCTGTCGCCGAGGTGGAAGCGGTATTCGCCAGCCTCCAGCACGAAACTCCCGGCCGGGGCGCCGGTAACTCCGGTATCGTCGAAAGCGGCGAGATCGGCAAACGGCAGTTCCAAAACGAGTTCGACCGCCTCGCCCGGAGCGAGCATCCCCGTCTTGGCGAAGTCGCGCAGTTCGCGCGCCGGATACTCCAGCGCACCTCCCCGCGGCGACGCCGAGTACAACTGCACCACTTCGCGCCCCGGACGCTTGCCCGTGTTGACGACGCGCGCCCGGCAGCAGATCGTTTCGCCGTCGCAGTCGAAGGCGGCGCATGTCACGTCGAAGGTCGTGTAGGACAAGCCGAATCCGAACGGATAAAGCACCTTTTCCGCCGCGCCGGGGATGGTCTCGAAGTAACGGTAGCCGACGAAGATATCCTCCTCGTAGTCCATCCGCTGCCGGAACTCCTGAAACCCCGCGCTCGACGGGTAGCACGAGTAACTTTCCGCCAGCGTGTCGGTCAGTTTGCCCGAGGGGTTGACCTCGCCGCAGAGCACCCGCGCCAGCGCGCGGCCGCCCTGCATTCCCGGCTGCCACGCCAGCAGCAGCGACTTGAGTTTATCCGAACGCCGGAACCACGCGAGGTCGATCAGCCCGCCCGAGTTGACCACCACCGCGATCCGGGCGAACGGCGACGCGACCAGCAGATCAAGCAGGCGCTCTTCCTTGGCCGAGAGCCGGTAGTCGCCGGGGACGTCCCGGCGGTCGGCGCCCTCCCCGGCGTTGCGGCTCAATATCACCAGCGCCGCCGAATTGCGCGCAGCGGCGGCGGCGATGAACTCCGGACTCTCCTCGAAGGCGGGGTTTTCGCGGTAGGCGTTCAGCACTTCGCGGTCGAGGACGAGCCGCCCCGCCGCCTCCTGCTCCTCCAGCCCTTCGATCGCGCCGACGCGGTAGGCGGTGAAGACCGACGCCGAGCCGGTGCCTCCCATCGAAAAATCCAGTTGCCCCGATCCGAACACCGCGACTTTCACGGCGTTTTCGAAAGGCAGCAGCGTGTCGCGGTTTTCCAGCAGCACCATGCCGTCGGCGGCGAGTTCCCCGGAGATCCGGGCGTTTTCCTCAAAGCGGTACTCGATCATTCCGATCATTCTCCCATAATTGACTGCAAATATCAAAAGGTTCCCTGTCGGGGGTAATATAATATCGACGGCCGAACTTTGCAATTGACGGGGATTATCATTTTTTGACGTACCGTAGCATCGCCGCCGGGAATAATCACCGTATTTGCGATTGACAAAGTTCCGCGGCGAAGATATATTAACTCAATTATGAAAATTCTCAGCGAAAATCTGCGCGTCCGTTACCGCGACGTCAACCGCGAGGGACGCCTCAAGGCGGTCAGCTGGTTCGGCTATCTGCAGGAGATCGCCGTGGACCACGCCGAGGCGCTCGGTTTCGGCTACCACGAAATGGCGAAACTCGGCGTCTTCTGGGTGCTGGCGCGAATGAGACTGCGGATCCTGCGCCAGCCCCGGGTCGAGGAGAGCCTCACGCTGGAGACGTGGCCGGGAACGTTCCGGCGGCTCTTCGCCGCCCGGCACTTCCGCTTCACCGACGGGGGAGGAGATCCGGTCGCGCTGGCGTCGAGCCAGTGGATGATCCTGTCGCTCGAAAACCAGCGGCCGCAGCGCGTCGAGATCATCGGCGACAAGTGTCCCGACACCTCGGATCTGCCGGTGCCATTCGAGTTCACGTCGCGGCTCGCCGCCGTTCCGCCGGAGGGCGAGGCGCAGATATTCCCGGTGCGCTATTCGATGGAGGATGTGAACGGGCATCTCAACAACGCCGAATACATGGCGCTCGCTCAGGACGCGGCGGAACAAGTGGCGCGGCGGCCTTTGAATTTCAACGAACTGGAGATCGTGTTCCACGCGGCGGTCCGCGCCCCGGAAACGCTCCGCGTCCACACCGCTCCGGACGGGGCGGCGGGGCGGCTGGTGAGCGGCTACCGGGAGGACGGCACCTTGAGTTTCTGCGCCGCGCTGCGCGATCCCGAACCCACGGAGGACCGAACGTGAACCCCGAGCCCGCCGCCCCCACCGGAGTCATCGACCTGCATTGTCACCTGCCGTTCGGCGTCAGCGACGGTCCCAAGAGCATTGAGGATTCCCGGCGGATGCTGGAAAGCGCCGCCCGGGCGGGGGTCACGCACATCACGGCGGTCGCCCACTACGGCAAATACTTCGACGAAGTGTGCCGCGCGGTGGAGGAACTGCGCCCCGACGCCGCGAAACTCGGCATCACGCTCCACCCGGCGTTCGAGTACGACTATCTGCACCTTGAGAACACGAAGCGGGAGGAGTTGCGCTTCATCGGGCCGGAGAGCCGTTACATCCTCGTGGACTTCAACCGCGAACGCATACCCTACGCGGCGCCGATGCGGCTGTTCGAACTATCCGAGCAGGAGATCGGGATCATCATCGTGCATCCGGAAAAGCTCTTCGACCGCTCCGCGTTGCCGCTGCTGAAACAGTTCGCCGAGGGGAGCATCGCCTTGCAGATCAACGCGCTGAGCCTGCTGCCGGAGGCGCCTTCGCACGTCCGCAAGATGGCGCGGGCGCTGCTCGACAAGGGGCTGGTCCACGCGGTCGCCTCGGACGCCCACCGCCCGGAGGGGCACCGCCGCTACCTGATGAGCGAGGCGCGAAAAGTCGTTTGCGACCTCTACGGCGAAGCCCTCGCCGCACAACTGTTCGAGGAAAATCCCGCCCGGCTGCTGCAGAATCTGCCGCCGCTGGATGCTCCGGAGTTTCCGAACTGGTGGGAGCGTCTGCGCCGCCGCTGGACGGGGCGTTAGCCTCTGCTTTTCGCCGTACCGAAGTTTCCGCACCGGGAGGGCGCGTCAGCCCCGCCCCGGTGCGAGCCGTTATCGGATCGCCGAACCGGAGGGGATCTCCCCGTCGGTCGTCAGCAGCGTCAAGCGGTCGCCGGAGAACGCCGCCAGCAGCATCCCCTGCGACTCGACGCCGCGCAGTTTCGCCGGTTTCAGATTGGCGATGATGATGATGGTCTTGCCGATCACCTCATCCGGCGTGTAGTGTTTGGCGATGCCGGCGACGAGCTGGCGCTTTTCGCCGCCGACGTCGATCTGAAGTTTCAGGAGTTTATCCGCCCCCTCGATGCGCTCGGCTTCGAGGATGGTCGCGGTGCGCAGCTGGAGTTTGGCGAAGTCCTCGATGGTGATGACGCCGGGGAGCGCCGTCGCCTCGGCCTGGGGCGCGGGCTTCGCCGCCTTCTCGGCTTTCGGGGCTTTCGGCGCGGGAGCGTTCTTTTCCGGCTCCTCGACCACGATCCGCATGAAGAGCGGCGGCACCTCGCGGACGGTGCGTCCGGCGGCGGTGTCGGCGGGATCCGCGATCTCGCTGATGCGCGGCATCTTGTCCCGGTCGTAACCGAGGGCGTAACGCAGTTCCGCCATCTTGTCCGGCATCACCGGCGCGAGCAGCACCGCGACCCGGCGCAGCGCGTCGGCGGCATGGCAGAGCACCGAGTTGAGCGCGTCGGTGTCGCCGTTCTTGGCGAGCGTCCACGGGGCGCGCTGTTCGAGATAGCGGTTGCCGGCGCGGACGGCGTTCATCACGGCGGCGATCCCCTGATCGAGTTTCATCTCGCGCAGGTTCGCCTCCATCGCGCTCACGGCTCCGGCGACGGCGGCGTCGAGTTCCCGCTCCGCGTCGGTGGTCTTTCCCGGCTTCGGGATCACGCCGCCCGCCGAGCGCAGCGTCAGCTTGACGACCCGCGAGAGCAGATTGCCCAAGTCGTTGGCGAGGTCGCTGTTGTAGCGGGCGATGAAGCCCTCCTCGCTGAAGTTCGCGTCGCTGCCCGGAGCCATCTCGGCGAGCAGATAGTAACGGAAGGCGTCCACCCCCGCCTTGTCGATCATGTCCATCGGATTCACGACGTTGCCGAGCGACTTGCTCATCTTGGTGTTCCCGGTCAGCCACCAGCCGTGGGCGAAGACCGTCTTCGGCAGCGGCAGTCCCATCGCGTGGAGCATGGTCGGCCAGTAGACGGTGTGGGTGGTCAGGATGTCCTTGCCGATCAGGTGGTAACTCGCGGGCCACCACTTCTCGAAGGTCGCATTGTCCTGCAGATAGCCGACGCCGGAGACGTAGTTCAGCAGCGCGTCGAACCAGACGTAGCAGACGTAATCGGGATCGAACGGCAGTTCGATGCCCCACGCGAGGCGGGACTTCGGACGGCTGATGCAGAGGTCGCCCAACTCCTTCTTCAGGAAGCCGAGCGTCTCGTTGGCGCGGAACGCGGGCTGGATGAACTCCGGGTGCGTCTGGATGTAGTCGATCAGCCACTCGCGGTACTTGCCCATGCGGAAGAAGTAGTTCGACTCGCGGATCTCGGTGACTTCCCGCCCGCACTCGGGACACTTGCCGTCGACGAGGTCCTTCTCGGTGAAGAAGCGTTCGTCGCCGACGCAGTACCAGCCGGTGTACTCCGCCCGGTAGATCTCGCCGCGGTCGTAGAGATCCTGCAGCACCTTGCGGACTACCGTCTTATGGAACTCCTGCGTGGTGCGGATGAAGCGGTCGTTGGTGATGCCGAGGCGCGTCCAGAGTTCCTGAAAGCGCTTGACCGTGTCGTCGCAGTGTTTGATCGGTTCTTCGCCGCGTTTTTTGGCGGCGCGTTCGACCTTCTGCCCGTGTTCGTCGGTGCCGGTCAGGAAGAAAGTCTCCTCGCCCAGACTGCGGTGGTAGCGCGCCAGCACGTCGGCGAGGATGGTGGTGTAGGCGTGACCGATGTGCGGCCGGTCGTTCACATAGTAGATCGGCGTCGTAAGATAGAAGTTGTGCTCGTTCATGGAGGATACATCCTGTTGTTTTAGGGGCGTTGCCAAAACTCCGCCGCGGATTGTCATATTCATTTGATAATATACCGCGGTGCGGGCGCATTGTCAACACGATAGCGCCGTTTCGGCCGCCGCGTCGCGCCGAACCGGTCGCGCGCGCGTTGATTTTTGCCGCAGGGAATGCTATTTTATGGGGATCTCGAACTCAGACGGGGGAGGCTCGGCTCGTGCGGAACGCCCTCCCCGAAGCGAAAACGGTAGCAGTCAAATCATGCTGACTCTGAAATGCGGCGACCTCTTCGCGGGATGCCGGATCGTCGACATCTGCGGACACGGCGGCTTCGGCACGGTCTATCTGGCGGAAAACGCCGTGGGCAAACCGGTGGCGGTCAAGATCGTCAACACGCCCGACAAGGAAGCCGAACTGAAAGGGCTCCGCTGTTATATGGCGGAGTCCCCGCGTTCGCCGTATCTGCTGCCGATCCTCCACGTCGGGATCGAACGCGACGAACTCTTCTACATCATGGAGGCCGCCGATCCGCTGGATAACGACGCTCCGCGCTACATTGCCGACACGCTGGGGCGGCGGCTGAAACTCAACGGGCGGCTGGCTCCGGAAACGGCGCTGGAGGTGACGCGCAAGATCGCCATGGCCGTCGAACAACTGCACGGCGCCGGTTTGATCCACCGCGACATCAAGCCGGACAACATCATCTTCGTCGGCGGCGAACCGATGCTCTCGGATCCCGGACTGCTGCACCCGGCGGATTGTTCGGCGACGCTGGCGGGAACGCTGGGATTCCTGCCGCCGGAGTGCTTCTCCGGAGCCGAGAGCAACAGCATGGGCAGCGACATCTACGCCTTGGGCAAAGTCTTCTACTGCGCGCTCTCGGGCGCGCCCCCCGGCCGCTACCCGCAACTGCCCCGCGAACTCGGCACGACGCTGTGCCGCAAACTGCTGCCCGTGTTGCTCAAGGCCTGCAACGAAAAGAAGAATCGGCGCTTCGCCGACATCGGCGAACTGCGGCGCGCCCTGCCGGACAAACTCCCCGCTCCGGGTCCGCTGGAGCGCTGCGGAGAAAAATTCCGCTGCTGGCGGCTGATGCACCCCCGGCTCTGGACCGCCGCGCTGCTCGCGCTGCTGTGCGTGCTGCTGCTCGGCGGCTATGGCGCATACTCCGCCGAGCGGCGGCGGCAGCGGACGGAGCGGGAATACGCGGCGATGGACGCCGCGGTCGCCGCGCTGCGCGAGCGCTTCGCTACCGGCGGGGAGCGGTTGCGGCTGCAACTTCTCCGGGCGCTCGGCGGGAGCGAAACGGAGACTCTCGCCGCCGCACCGGGCCAAATTCCGAAGCGCCCCGCCGCCGCGCTCGAATACTGCGCAGGCGTCGACCGCCGCCTGCGGCAGGCCGCGGAAAAACTCGCCGCCGCGGCGTGGAAGATCGCCGACCCGCTCCGTCGCTCCGGGGAGCTGCGGAGCCTGCTCGACTCGCCCCTCGGCGGATCTCTGCCCGAACCGGAACGCCGGAGCCTCGCCCGAAAACTCGACGCCGACGAGCAAAAACACGGGCTGATCCGCCCGTGGCAGCCCAGCCCCGGACGGCTGTACTACCCCGATTCCTCGCGCAGTTTCGAATTCGCCTACATACCGCCCGGGGACTTCGTCTCGCCGCGCACCGGAAAGATCGTCCGCATCGACTATCCGCTGTGGGTATCCACCACCGAACTCTCGGTGCGGCAGTTCTCGCGGCTCGGCAGTTTCATCCCCGCGGGCAACCGCGATCTGTACCGACCCGTCACCCGCCTCGTATGGAACGACCTGTTATTCGCCTGCCGGCGTGCGGGATCGATCTTCCAACTCCTCGCCCCGCTGCCGCCCGGATATCTGGTCCGCCCCCTCACCGAGGAGGAGTGGGAATACTGCGCGCTCGCCGGTATGCGCTCCGCCCCCGCCGCGAAGACCCCGACGACGGCGGCGAAACGGCGGAACGGTCCCGACCGGCCGGGCGGCGGAGACGCCAATCCGTTCGGCCTGTACGATTTGACCGGCAACGTCCGCGAAGCGGTGCTTTCGGGTGAACACGGCAATCCCGGCGCGTACATCCTGCGCGGCGCGGGCTGGAACAGCCGCCCGGAGGTCGATCCGCTGACCATCCGCGCGGAGGTCGCGTTCTACCAGTCGTTCATGCCCGACGCCGGGACGCGCCTCGCCGTCGCCCCCGGCGACCCGGAACTCTTCGAGCGCGAATTCCGCTACCGCGAAGACCGTCATCTCCGCCTCGGAGACCGCCACTACGAGTTCTTCGGGCACCTCTGCGCGAGTTTCAGACCCGACGACGTTCGCGACCTCTGCACGCTGCTCGGCGGCCGCCCCGCCAAACTCGACGACCCGAAGCGGCTGAAAACTCTGCTCGCCCGGTCGTCGCCGGTCATGCGTTACCCCGTCTTCACCGGAGCGGAGTTCCGCGACGGATTCTGGCGCTGGCCCGACGGCACTCCGCTTGCCCCCGCCCTCCCCGCGCCGAAGCCCGGCGAAGTGCTGATCCTCGAAAACGGCAAGTTCAAGTCGAGCCGCCTGCGGAGCACCCTCGGCTTCGTCTGCGAGTGGAGCGACGACGAATGGGCGCGACGCCACGCCTTCGACACCCCCGAGCGCCGCCGCCTCGTACTGGCGCAATTCCGGCTCGACGGCAAAAAATACGCCCTGATCCGCGGCCGCGGCTACCCCCACCTCGCCCGGCGCTACGCCGAAATACTCGGCGGCAAACTCGCCGAACCGCGATCCCCGGATACGCGCCGCCGCCTCTCGGCTCAACTCGGCGAATACGCCGCCACCCCCGCCTTCGTCGGCGGCATCCACAAACTGGGGCGCTACCGCTGGCTCACCTCCGGAGAACTCATCCCCGGCGATCTCCCCCTCGTCGGCACCGCGGCGGACAACTCGCCGTCGCTCGCCGCTCCGGCGCTCGCGGACGGCAAACTCTGCGCCGCGCAGCAGGCGGCGCACTTTCTGGTCGAGTTTTCGCGCTGAAACACAAGATGATACCCATCTTTTCGCGCCCGCGCGAATCACTGGTGTTGCATTGCTCCCGACCGAGTGTATATTAACTTCCCGGAGGTAATTTTTATGAAATTCGACGCGCTGGCGAGTCCCAATAATTCCGGCTATACGACCCGGCTGTCGCACCTGCGGCGACTGGGCAAACTCGAAGAATCGGCGTGGGAGGAGTTTTACACCAAATACCGCTCCATGATCGCCGCCATCGGCAAAAAACACGGGCTTTCCCCCAAGGACCGCGACGACCTCATGCAGCAGGTTGCGGCAGTGATGTGCGACCGACTGCGGAGTTTCGTCTACGAACCGGAAAAATGCCGTTTCCGCAGTTTCCTCCATCAGGTGGCGATCAACCTTTCCCGCAACATACTGCGGAAAAACCGGCAGGCGCACCGACCGGGGCAAGTCCTTCCGGCCTACTGCGAAAACGAACTCGACCGCAAGTTTCTGGAGGAGTACGAAAGGTTTCTTCTGGACCTCAGCCTTGAACATCTCAAGCGCTCGATGGAGAGCGGAGTCTACCTCGCCTTCGAGATGCTGACGATTGAAAACCGACCGGTCGCGGAGGTCGCCGCCGTGACAGGAAAGACCGCGGGAGCGCTCTACAACATCCGCCATCGCGGTTTCAAAAAACTCCGCGCCATCATCGCCGACATTCAGCGTCAACTGGAGTCATCCGAAAGCGGTCGGCAAGCACAGGATCGATAACCGCACATCCATACGCCCGGTCCGGCAAATCCGATGCTCCGCCGTCACCGCCTGCACTCTGCCGTGGCATCAAACCGAAAAACAAAAAACGCGATTTTTTCTTTCCGACGCGAAAGATTCGCATGTTTTCACAAATTAAAATTTTAGGTTTTGTGTATATTTACAACTGTATTTAAATGATGTTTATTTTTTGCTTAACTCATTTGACAAAAAGATATTTTAAATGTATAGTATTGACGTTAATCCTGCAGAAATAATCGATTTTTTATGAAAACACAAAAATTCAGTCATCGCTTTTATCGCCGCCCGTGCCGATATGGAGCAACGGAAAAACCGGATTGCACCGGAATGTTTCTTCAACCCCAAAAAAGGAGAGATTCTGTATGAAATGATGATGTGTTCCCGGATACGCCGGAATGTCGCAGCGCGACTTCATCCGAGACGCGACGGGAAAATCCGCGGAATAGCCGCAACCCAACAACAAATTTCAATCTTCAGGAAAATCGTTATGAAAAAGTTTATTGCAGCATTGATGTTCGGTGCTTTTGCCGTCTCGTTCCTCGCCGGATGCGGCAACACGGTCGAAAGCGATCGGGAACGCGGAATAATCTTCAGCGGTGATGGGAAGACGCTGGTAAGATATAATTTTCAGCTCCGCGACACCAAATATACCATACCTAAAGGTGTGACCGCTATTGGTGAAAATGCATTCAAACTGGAAGGAGAAGGACTCGCAATACTGTGTGAGAACCAAAAAGTCCTTCCGGTCATGCTCAAGACCGTCATCATTCCGGATGGTGTAACATCAATTGGCGGAAGTTCTTTTTATAATTGCGCCACTCTGACAAAGGTGAGCATCCCTGACAGTGTGAAGAAAATCGAGGATTACGCATTTGGTTTTTGCAAAGCCCTCGATGACGTGGTCATCCCCAACGGTGTGGAGGAAATCGGGGATGAGGCTTTTTCCTGCAGCGGGATAAAGAAAATCTCCATTCCGTCGAGCGTAAAAAGCATTGGCCAATTCGCCTTCTCCAACTGCGCAAATTTGAAAGAACTGCCGAATTTGAGCGGAATAACCGAAATCAAATATGGTGCGTTCATGAAATCCGGACTCGAAAAGATTGCAATACCGGATAACGTCAGAACGATCAACAATTCCGCATTTAAGATGTGCAAGAATCTCACGAGTGTCGACTGCGGAAAAGGCGTCACCGATATCCAAGAAGACGCGTTCAATGAATGCGAAAATCTCGAAAACGTCAAATTTCCCGATTCATCATTTAAAATAGGGGAAGGTGCGTTCGCCAATTGCGCAAAACTTACAGAGATAAATCTTGGCGCGCATGTTTATCAAATCGGAGCACGTGCATTTTTGCGCACCGGCATCAAGCATGTGCGGGTACCGGCCCAAACTAAATTTACTGTCGATTCATTTCGTATGGCTAATGAATTGCACAGCGAGCCATTCAACAAAGATTGCGATGTCACACGCTATTGATTATCTCGATAGCGGTAAAAACACTGCAACCTGACATCTGCTGAACTGGCAGAAAAGGGGGCTGTTGCAAAACCTGCGGGCTTGCGACAGCCCTTTTTGTATTCCCATGAGATACTTCCTCAAATGATATGCTTGAGCAAAAAGGGATTTCGTCGAAAACGCCGATTTTCCCACTGCAAGTCGGCGGGTGCAGGGCTTTTTGCCCTGCCGGGGATCAAAGGGCGCGCAGCCCTTTGCGGGGCGCGACGGAGCCGAAGACCTGCGCGGACGTAAAAGTTCGCGCAGGGGCGGCGGAAAAGGTTCCGCAAAATCGCCCGTTTCGCGAAAGTTGCGTACGGTCGGTAGCGGAAAGCGATCTTTGCGGAAAACAGCCGCCCGGAGTCGAGCGAACGGAGTCGCATCGGATAAAAGAAACGCGTCAAAAAGTATGACGCCCGCGAAAAATGGGGGCGCACACATCGTCGCGGCTCACACCGTTCGTCAACCAAAGCGAGGGCGGCGAAGCCGACCGAAGCAGGTGCAGGGGTGTCACCCCTGCCGCAAGGGGTTCCGGGGTGCGCGCAGCACCCCGGACATCGGTGCGCGCGACTTGCAGCGGCGCGATACGAAATGCTCCGGATGCCGTATGACATCCGGGGCAGGTTTTGCAACAACCTCGTTTGTATCGTTGAGCCTGATCGGGTCTACTTCATCTGCAGTACGCTTTTATCGTAGTCCGCGGGAGCCTCGAAGCCCAAAAGTTCGATGCACGTCGCCGCAAGCGAACTGATCCCCAGCCCTTCGCGGAGTTCGGGCGCGTATTCGCCCTGCCCTTCCGGGTCGTAGACGATGCACGGCACCGGATTGAGCGAGTGGCTGGTCTTGCGCGCCGGATTCCCCGCCGCGTCGACTTTGAGCGAACCATCCTTCTTATGCTCGTACATGTCGTCGGCGTTTCCGTGGTCGGCCGAGATCACGAGCACTCCGCCCGCCGCCTCGACCGCCGCCTTGAGCCGCCCGAGGCAGAGGTCCAGCGCCCCCATCGCCACCAGCACCGCGTCCATGCTGCCCGTGTGCCCCACCATGTCGCCGTTGGGGTAGTTGAGGCGGATCATCCGGTACTCGCCCGACTCGATCGCGGAGATGACCGTGTCGGTGATCTCCGCGCACTTCATCCACGGCCGCTGCTCGAATGGCACGATGTCCGACCGGATCTCCACATACTCGTCGAGCGCTTCGTCGAACTTGCCCGAACGGTTGCCGTTGAAGAAGTACGTGACATGCCCGTACTTCTGCGTTTCGCTCACGGCAAGCTGCTTCACGCCCGAAGCGCAGAGGTATTCGTCCATCGTGCGGTCGATGGCGGGGGGCGACACGAGATAGTGCTTCGGCACATGCAGGTCGCCGTCGTACTCCATCATCCCCGCGTAGTAGACCCGCGGAACACTCCCGCGGTCGAACTTGTCGAACTCCGGCCCCCCCTCGAACGCCGCCGTGATCTCCAGCGAGCGGTCGCCGCGGAAGTTGAAGAAGACCACCGTATCGCCGTCCTTGACCGCGCCGACCGGAGTTTTGCCGTCGTCGCTGATCACGAAGGGCGGCAGATCCTGGTCGATGGCGCCGGTGCGTTCGCGCAAAGTCGCCACCGCCGTGTGCGCGTCGGCGAAGCACTCGCCTTTGCCCTGCACATGGATCTCCCAGCCGCGCCGCACCATATCCCAGTTGGCGCCGTAGCGGTCCATCGTGATGACCATGCGGCCGCCGCCCGAAGCGATGCGGGCGTCGCACCCCGATTGGCGCACTCCGGCAAGGAACTCCTCGAAGGGGTCGATGTATTCGAGCGCGCTCGTCTCGGGCACATCGCGCCCGTCGAGCAGGATGTGGATCCTCACGCGCTTCACCTCCGCCTCCGCCGCGCGCTTCACCATCGCCTTCAGGTGGTCGATGTGGCTGTGCACGTTGCCGTCGGAAAAAAGCCCCAGAAAGTGCAGCGTCGAACCGTTTTCGAGCACGTTGCCGACCGCCTCTTTCCACGTTTCGCCCGCGAAAAGTTTGCCGGTCGCCACCGCCTCTTCGACGAGTTTCGCGCCCTGCGAAAAGACCCGCCCCGAACCGATCGCGTTGTGCCCGACCTCGCTGTTGCCCATATCCGCGTCGGAGGGCATGCCGACCGCCGTCCCGTGCGCCTTGAGCGCCGTGTGCGGGGCATGGGCGAGCAGATCGTCCAACACCGGAGTATGCGCGAGTTTAACCCCGTCGCCATCCGCGTATTTGCCGAAGCCCACGCCGTCGAGGATCGCCAGCACCACCGGTCCGCGCCGGGGGGTGAATTTACCGTTTTTCTTCAAAGATCCCAACATTTTACCGTCAATTCTCCCTCTGTCAGTGAATCAGTCGCGGTGCCCCGCCGGCGGAGTGGTCACCACGCCGCGCTGGCTCGTCGCGCAGAAATCCAGAAACTCCCGCACCACCGGCACATCCGGCAGTTCCGCCTTGATCTTGGCGATCGCGTTCGACGGGATCAGCCCCTCGCGGTAGTAGATGCGGAAGATGTGCTTGATGATCGTGATGCTCTCGGCGTCGAAGCCCGCCCGCTGCAGACCGACCTTGTTGATCATCTTCACGCCGCCGTTGCGCCCCTCCGCCATCATGAACGGCGGCACGTCTTTCGAGAACGCCGACACCCCCGAGATGATCGCAAAGCGCCCCACCCGGCAGAACTGGTGGACCATCACCCCCCCCGACAGGATCGCGTTGTCGAAGACCTGACCGTACCCCGCGACCGCCGAGTTGTTGACGAGTATCACGTTGTTGCCGATCCGGCCGTTGTGGGCGACATGCGAACACGCCATGAACATGCAGTTGTCGCCGATCACCGTCTCGGTCCCGGGCTTGGTCCCGGTGTGCATGGTGCAGCCCTCTCTGAAGATGTTGCCGTTGCCGACCTTGAGGTAAGTGGCCGCGCCCGGCTCCACCGCGTGATCCTGCGCCGGCTGCCCCAGCGAAGCGAACGGATGGATCGTGTTGTTTTCGCCGATGGTGGTGTAGCCGTCGATGTTGCAGTGGCCGATCAGCCGCGTGCCGCCGCCGATCTTAACGTGCGGGCCGACATAGCACAGCGGACCGACCTCCACGCTGTCGTCGAGCACCGCTCCGTCCATCACCACACTGCTCGGATGAATCTTCGCCATTTGGTAGCCTCTCTTCCTGTATTAGAAGTATTGAAAAAAACGAATGACATCAGCATCGTGATAATATACCGCGTCAATGCGACTTCGACAAGGCTTTCAGACGCGAAATCGCCAGCAGCACCCCCGCCCGATCGTCCTCGGCGGCGCAGCGCCGGGCGAAAAAGCGCCACTCGGGACGGGGATCGAGACCGTCCGCCGCCATCCGGTCGAGGTAGCGCTCCGCCTCGCCGTAACGCCGGTTGCGGATCAGCAGCCGCGCCACCGCCGCCCGCTCGGACTCCAGCCGCCGGGAGTCCGGCGCGACCCACGTCAGCACGAAAAGCCCCGCCAGCACCGCGGCGAACGCCCCCAGACGCCCGTAACGGCGGGCTTTCCGCCATCGCGCAAGTTCGTGCAGCGCCGCCGCCGCCAGCACCGCCAGCAGCGGCACCGCCGGGATCCGGAAGCGGTAGAAGACCGTGAAAAACGCCATCGAAGCGAAGTATCCAAGCGCCAGCACCGCGCACCGCCGCGTCTCCGGACGGCTGAGCCTCAGCACCGCCCCCGCCGCGCCGAGTATCCACAGCAGATTGAACGGCAGACACAGCACGTTCAACAGCGGGATGAGTTCGCGATGGGCGTAGACCGACAGACTGTTGTGCAGTTCGTAGGAGAGCGCCATATCCCGCAGGTGCCCCGGCACCGACGCGAGAAGTTTCCCCACGCTCGATGCCGCGCTCCCCGCCCCGCCGTAGAATTCGAGGATGTTGCCCGCGTTGCCGGGAACGAGCTGGCAGCTGTGGTAGCACACCGCGTTGAACCCGAGCACCGCGAGCAGCGGCACTCCGAGCGCCGCAAGGTAGGCGACGATCCCGCGTCGACCGCTCCGCCACAGCCAGCAGAGCGGCAGAAACACCACCGCGAGGAAGTTTTCCCGCCCGAGCACGCAGAGCGCGCCGCACGCCCCCGCCGCCGCGTAAAGCCGCCAATCCGCCCGGTCGCGGCGGCGAAACGGGAACTCCGCCGCCAGCAGAAAGTACGCGAACCCGACGAACGCCAGCGCCAGCGGAGCCGCCCGCAGAAAGTCCAGACTGATCAGCACCAGCGGAGCGTAGGCGCAGCAGCCCAGCCCCGCGGCGAACGCCGCCGGACGGCCCGCCCGGCAGATCCGCGCCGTCCGGAAGACCGCGACCGGGATGAACGCCGCCAGCGCCAGCTGAACGAGCCGCATCAGCCACAGCCGCCCGCCCGACAGCAGCGCCGCGAATGCGAGGAACACCGTGTAGGCGTAGGAGTAGCGGTACTGCTCCGTCGGGAGTTTCCCGTGCGCCAGATCGAGAGCGCACCGCAGTATCGACAACTGGTCGGTCCCCGGCGGCGGCGCACCGAAGAGGTGCTGCTCCATACCGCAGTAAAGCACGCCCGCTCCGCAGACGAACATCAGCAGATACAGCACCGTTCCCGGACGGCGGCGGATGAAGTTGTTCATGACACTCCCCGGAGTTTCGGAAATCGCATCGCGGTCAAAATACCCCGTCCATGCCGCGCTTTCAAGCCTCGGGCGGGAAAATATCGCCCGCAAATGGCGATTTTCTTGCAAAATCGCCCCCGAACGGATATGTTATCCCCATGAATGGTGCGCATAAGATACATTTGGTGCTCGACCGCCTGCGCAGCGCCTACAACGTCGGCAACATCTTCCGGATCGCCGAAGCCGTGGGCGCTTGCGAGGTGATCGCCTGCGGCTATACCGCGGCGCCGCCGCACCCGAAACTCGAAAAGACCGCGATGGGCGCGGACAAACTCGTGCCGTGCCGCACCGCCGCCACCGGCGCCGACGCGGTGCGGATGCTGCGCGGCGAAGGGGTCGGGTGCATCGTCGCCGCCGAGGTGGTTCCGGGCAAAAGCGTTTTCGCGTGGGATTACGAGTACCGGTTCCCGCTGGCGCTGGTGCTCGGCAACGAGGCGCTCGGGATCGCTCCGGAGACGCTGGAACTCTGCGACGGCATCGTGGAACTGCCGATGTTCGGGCGCAAGGAGTCGATCAACGTCGGCAACGCCGCCGCGGCGATACTTTACGCGGTGATCGCCAAAATACGGATGGAAGAACGGAAATGAAGATCAGACTGCTGGGAAAGAATCTCGACGACATCCGCCCGCTGCTGCGGGAACTCGGTTTCGAGGAGACGGAAGGCGAGTGCGAACTCATCATCACTCACGGCGGCGACGGCGCGCTGCTCGGCGCGGAGCGGGAGTTCCCCGGCGTACCGAAACTGCCGCTGCGCGACGCCGCCACCGCCCGCCCCTGCCCCGAGCACGACGCGCGGACGCGGCTCGAAAAGTTCCTGCGCGAACGCCCCGAACCCGTGAAACTGCCCAAACTGGCGGGCTCCGTCGACGGCCGGACGCTTTACGGCATCAACGACGTGTTTCTGCACCGGGCGCAGCCGACGAGCGCGCTCCGGTATCGGGTCGGCATCGACGGCACGCCCTACGGGGGCGAGATCGTCGGCGACGGAGTGGGTCTGTCGAGCGTCCACGGCAGCACCGCCTACTACCGGAGCATCACGCACAGCATTTTCCGGGTCGGCGTGGGGCTGTCGTTCAGCAACTCGACCGAGGAGATCGACCACATGGTGCTCGACCCCGCGTCCACGGTGAGCATCCGGGTGACGCGCGGACCCGCGATCCTCGTCGCGGACAACACCCCGCGCGGCATCGACGTCGCCGAGGGAGGCGTCGTCACCATGCGCCAGACCGAAAAGTACGCCTGTATCTACGACCTCGCGGGATTCATGTGCCCCGCCTGTCGTACGCTGCGTCACCACCGGTAGCGCGGCAGTGCCGCCGCGGGGGGTGCGTCAACATACGGAGACCCATGACCGAAAGGAGGGGACCAAGATGATGCTTGCCGTGTCGATAGTGCTGCTGATGCTGGGGATGGAGGCGCGCCGACGTTACCGGAAGGCGCAGCACGACGGCGCCGCCCCGTCCGGTCGCAATTATTGGGTATACTTCGCGCTTTCCGCCGTTGCGTTCGTCATTTACGCCGTATTCTCCGCAACGGCGCTGGGGGAGACGCCGCGCCACGAAATACCGTTCGCACTCAAGACATTGACCATCTGGGAGGGGGGCTCGCTGATCCTGCTGACAACAACTTGGCTGACCTCCCGATATCTGCGTGACGGGTGGGGGTTCCGCGCCGCGCTGGCGGCATGGATGCTCCTCGTGGCGGGACTGCTTGGCCGGTGGCTCGCCGACTCTTATCGACACCTCGAAAAAGACGTGCCGCGGATGAATCGCAATCTGCTGTCCTGTCGAAAGTTGATACAGGAGGGCAAACGTTCGGAGCTGGTCACTTTTCTGGAAAAATACCACGCCGCCGACTGCCGCGAGTGGAACCGGGAATTCGAAAAGGCGTTCCCCGACGCGGGAGGTGCAAAATGAATGCGATCTTCAACTATCCGGCGCTGAGTCTGTTCGCCGTTGCCGCAACGCTCGTGTTTCTGATTTGCCGCACCGAAAAATCCGTGACGACCAAGATCATGCAGATATTGGCGGTATTCATCATTCCGCTCGCACTGCTGATATACATGGTAATGGACGAATCGCTGTCCTTCAAACACAGAGTAGTCACGGACACGAAGTGGATGCTGACCATGATGCTGCTCAACCCCCGTATATCCGACGCGCGGATCGCCGCCGCCTTCGTAGACGGCGACATCCGGCAGACGTGGGATAATCTGCTGGATCTGGCGGGTGATCCGCCGGAAGAAACGGAAGAAAAACGTGCCGACACTCCGGTTCGGAGGCCGGAAACGCAACCGCTCCGCCGAACCGCGGACCCCGCCGCGGCCCCCGCCGCGCGCGAATTGCCGCCCTCCCGGTAAAAATCCCCGTTCCGTGCGCTTGCTATTTCGCGCGCGCGGGAGTATATTAAAAGATAACGGTAAACTGGATCGCCAAGGGGAATATTCTATGAAAGACAGCCGTCGCCACCTCGGAAGTACGACGCATCCGCAACTCGGATGCCGCCGTCGGCTGTCGCTGTGGTTCAGCCCGGGAGACTGCCTCCGACTGCGCGGCGCGGCCGCATAGTCGAAGATGCTGACGCAACTTGCGGTCAACGACCCGTTGCGGATGCGGCCGCGGAACTGTTCCCGCATCTTTCCCGTCGGACAACCAAACGTAACCAACAGAGCAACCGCACCCCGGTCCGGAGGATTCGCCGGAGTCATTTTTAAGGATACCAGAAACAAATGAGCGATTATCCCAAATACATATACCCGCCGCCGATCAAGATCGACCACCGCCAGTGGCCGGACCGCGTGATCACCGCTCCGCCCGTGTGGGCGTCGGTCGATCTGCGCGACGGCAACCAGGCACTGCCGGAACCCATGACTCCGAAGCAGAAACTCGAATACTTCAACATGCTGACCGGGATCGGCTTCAAGGAGATCGAAGTGTCGTTCCCCTCCGCCAGCGAAGACGATTTCAACTTCGTCCGCAATCTGATCGAAGAGGATCTCGTCCCCGACGACGTGCGGATCTCGGTGCTGACGCAGGCGCGGCGGCACCTGATCGACCGCACCATCGAATCGCTCCGCGGCGTCAGGCGCGCCATCGCCCACTGCTATGTGGCGACCAGCGACCTCCACGGGCGCTTCGTCTTCGGCGACACCCGCGACGAGGTGCTCAAAATGGCGGTCGAGGGCACGCGCATGGTGCGCGACGCCATCGCCAAGGCGGATCTCGAAAAGGTCGTGAGTTACGAGTTCTCGCCCGAGGAGTTCACCGACAGCGACCTCGACTTCGTGATCGACCTCTGCTGCGCCGTCAAGGAGGAGTGGGGCAACGCCACGCCCGACACCTTCATTCTGAACCTGCCCGCCACCGTCGAGCGCCGCCCGCCCAACCAGTACGCGGACATGATCGAACTCTTCTGCCGCAAGTTCCCCTACATCAAGGATACCTGCGTCAGCCTCCACGCGCACAACGATCAGGGCTGCGCCGTCGCCGCCACCGAAATGGCGCTGCTCGCCGGAGCGACCCGCGTCGAGGGCACGATCTTCGGCCACGGCGAACGCACCGGCAACCTCGATATCTCGGTGCTGGCGCTCAACATGGAGTCGCGCGGCATCAAGACCGGGCTGAACTTCCGGAACCTCCCCGAGATCGTCCGCATCGTCGAACGCAACTCCGGGATCGAGGTCCATCCGCGGCACCCCTACGCCGGGGCGCTCGCCTTCACCGCCTTCTCCGGGTCGCATCAGGACGCCATCCGCAAGGGGCTGGAGAAACGCGGCGAGATCAGCGAGTTCTTCCAACAGGGCTGGAAGGTCCCCTACCTGCACCTCGACCCCGCCGACGTGGGCCGGCAGTACGAGCGGCTGATCCGCATCAACAGCCAGTCCGGCAAGGGCGGCGTGGTCTTCATCCTCGAAAAGGAGTTCGGCATCTACCCGCCCAAGAGCATGCACCCCGAGATCGGCCGGATCATTCAGGAGTACATCGACAACCACGGCGGCGAGATGGATTCGCAGCTGCTGTACAAGATCTTCCACGAAAGTTTCGTGAACCGGCCCGGCGTCTACCGGATGGAGAACTACCAGCGCGCCTCGGTCGGGGAGCGTTCGGGCGTGAACTTCACCTGGTTCGTCAACGACACGCCCCACGAACTCACCGGTCAGGGCAACGGCCCGCTCTCGGCGGTGGTGCATTCGCTCAAAAACTCGGGGCTGATGCCGTTCTTCAAGCTGGAGGACTTCTCCGAACGCTCGCTCGGCACCGACGCCGACGCCCGGGCGATGGCGTTCGTCGGGCTGCGCACCAGTCCGGAGTCCAGCCAGCTGGTCTACGGCGCCGGTGAACACGCCAACATCGACCGCGCCGCCATCGCCGCGCTGGTCTGCGCCCTCAACCGGGCGGTGGAACTGGGAGTTCATCCGCACCCATGAAAAACTCCGGAATCCCCCGCATCTGGTTCTTCGTGATACTGTTCGTCGCCATCGTGGCGGCGCACTTCGTGGTATTGCGCGTCGTGGTCAAGGATCAGTCCGCGCCGACGCCCCCGCCGGAACCTCCCCGGCCGCCGGAGCAGCGTGAAACCGCTCCGGCGCCGACGCCCGGCGGACAGCCACCGGCGAACCCCGCCGCGCCGCTGCTGCCGCAGTTGGCGAACGCCTGGGCCAGCGCCCATCAGCCGCCGCCGCCGCCCAAACCCCCGACCCGCTTCCGCAAGCCGAGCGCCAATCCGCGCTTCGGCGCACCGCTGGACTTCTCGCAGGCGGCGCGCGGCGACCTGCCGCAACGGCTGGTCCCCGGGCTGAAAAAATGGAGCGGCACCGGGATCATCGTCGATATGGATACGCGCAAGGTGCTGTGGGAAAAGGATCCCCACCGTCCGGTGGCCGTCGCCTCGATGGTGAAGATGATGACGCTGCTCCTCGTCGCCGAGGAGTTGGAGCGCAATCCGCAACTTGCGCTGGACACCCCCGTGACCATCACCAAAACGGTGATGCAGGTGCCGCGGACCGGCGTGCTGTATCTGGCTCCGGGCGAAGTCTTTTCGCTGCGCGAACTGTTGATCGGCATCGTCGTCAAGAGCGCCAATGACGCCGCGACCCAGATTGGCGAAGTCGTGGATGGCAGCGTCTCCGCGTTCGTCCGCCGCATGAACGCCCGCGCCGCCGAGTTGAACCTCAAATCGACGGTATTCTACAACCCCTGCGGCCTCCCCGATGCCAAGGGGCGCAACGCCAAGAGCAGCGCCGCCGACATGGTGCTGCTCGGCGAACGGCTGCTGGAGTATCCGTTCATACTGGAGATGTGCCTGCTCAAACAGTACGCGATCCGCGACGGCAAGACGATCTTCGTCAACACCAACAAGTTGATCGCTCCCCACTACCCCGGAGTCGACGGACTCAAGACGGGCTACACCCGCTTCTCCGGGTCCTGCCTGACCTTCAGCGTGCTGCGCAACGGACGGCGGATCGTCGGCTGCGTTACCGGTTTCGGCAGCGCCCGCGACCGCGACGTCTTCTGCCGGAGGCTGATCGACTGGGCGTACGACCCGCAGGCGGTGTTGAATCCGCCGAGGGAACCCGCCGGACGCCGGCACCCCCGCAGGGCCGTCCCCGCCAAGCAGAAGTCCTCCGGACGCGCCGCCGCGAAGCAGCGTAAATGAACTCGGGAGAGTTCCGGGAGCAGCGCTCCGCCGCGGCGGAACGATGCGTGATCGAATACCCGCCGCAACTGCCGATCTCCGCGCGCGCCGCCGAGATCGCCGACGTATGGCGGCGTCACCAGCTGATCATCGTCGTCGGTTCGACCGGCAGCGGCAAGACCACCCAGCTGCCCAAGATCGCCCTCGAACTCGGCCGCGGCCGCGACGCGCGCATCGGCTGCACCCAGCCGCGCCGCATCGCCGCGATGGCGATGGCGCGCCGCGCCGCGCTGGAACTCAAATGCGAAAACACCCGCGGCGTCGCCAGTCAGGTGCGCTTCGCCGACACGAGCGCGCCGGAGACGTTTTTGAAGTTCATGACCGACGGCATCCTGCTCGCCGAGACCGCGCACGACCGCAATCTGCGCGCCTACGACACGCTCATCATCGACGAGGCGCACGAACGGTCGCTCAACATCGACTTCCTGCTCGGCTACCTGAAACGCCTGCTCCCCCGCCGCCCGGACCTCAAAGTCGCGATCTCGTCGGCGACCTTGAACGCGGGAGCCTTTTCGCACTTCTTCGACGACGCCCCGGTGATCGAGGTCGAGGGGCGCACCTTCCCCGTCGACGACCACTTCATGCCGCCCGAACCCGACGAGGAACTCCCGGAACACATCGCCCGGGCGGTGGAGTTCCTGACCGGACTCGACCCGTTCGGCGACATTCTGGTCTTTCTCCCCGGCGAGCGCGAGATCCGCGACGCGGCGGAACTGCTGGAGGGGCGGCGGCTCCGCAATACCGAGGTGCTGCAGCTCTACGCCCGGTTGAGCCAGGGGGAGCAGCAGCGGGTCTTCCTGCCCGGGGCGAAGCGGCGGATCATCCTCTCCACCAACGTCGCCGAGACGAGTCTGACCATCCCGCGCGTGACCTTCTGCATAGACTCGGGGCTGGCGCGGGTCAAGCGCTACAACCCGCGCACCCGCATCGAGGAACTGCAGATCGAAATGATCTCGCAGGCGGCGGCGGCACAGCGCCGCGGCCGCTGCGGACGTACCGCGGAGGGGATCTGCGTCCACCTCTACGGCGAGGATGATCTGAAACAGGCCGCCCCCTACACCGATCCCGAGATCAAACGCAGTTCGCTCGCCGGGGTGATCCTCCGGATGGCGGATCTGCGGCTGCCGCCCATCGAGGAGTTCGAGTTTCTGGAGCCGCCCTCCGGCGCGTTGATCCGCGAAGGCCGCCGCTCGCTCGCCGACGTGGGCGCGCTGGTCGACGGACGCATCACGGCGCTCGGGCGGGAACTCGCGCGACTGCCGCTCGACCCGCACCTGGGCAAAATGCTCGTGTCGGCGCGGGAGCACAAGGTCCTCGACGCGATGATCGTGACCGTCGCCTACCTGTCGCTCGCCGATCCCAAGGAGCGCCCCGCCGACCACCGGCAGGCCGCCGACGAGGCGCACCGGCGCTGGAACGACGACCGTTCGGATTTTCTCTCGGTGCTGAATCTGTGGCGGGAACTGATCGCCGCCGGGGCGTTCTCTTCCAACGGGAACCTGCGCCGCTTCTGCAAGGCGAACTACCTGAACTTCAACCGCATCCGGGAGTGGAAAAAACTCGTCGCCGAACTCGCCGAGGCCCTGAAGACCCGCGTCGACACGGAAACGCCCCCCGAACCGCCGCCCTACGATCCGTTCCACACCGCGCTGCTCTCGGGGATCCCCCGGCACATCGCGGTCTTCGACCGGGAGCAGAAACTCTACCGCGGCACCGACGGCAAAAAGTTCACGATCTTCCCCGGCTCCGGGCTGGCGGGCAAGCGCAAGACGCCCCCCGAGTGGATCGTCGCACTGGCGCTGGTCGAGACCAGCCGGGTCTTCGCGCGCGAGGTGGCGGCGATCACTCCGGCGCTGATGGAGCGCGCCGCCGGGCACCTCTGCTCGCGGGTCTATGGCAGCCCCTACTTCGAGCCGGGGTCGGGCTTCGTCCGCGCCCGGGAAAAACTGGTCTTCGGGGGACTGCTGATCCATGCGGGGCGTCCGGTCGACTACGGCCGCTGCGACGCGCGGGACGCGCGCGACATCTTCGTCCGCGACGGGCTGGTCGCGGGAGCCGCGGTCACTCCGGTCGCGTGGGTGCGCGAACTTTACCGCGAGCGCGACGAAATGCTGAAACTCGAGGTCAAACTCCGCCGTCCGGAGTCGGTCTTCGACCCCGAGGCCGCCGCGGAGTATCTGCGGGAACGACTGCCGGAACACGTCAACAGCACCGCCGCGCTCCGCCGCTGGACGCCGCCGCCGGGGTGCGTGCTGCCGCCGCCGCGCGAAGTCATGGAGCAAGAGCAGTTCCTGCCCGTCCACCCCGAACGCTTCCCGGATCGCTTCCGCTTCGGAGGGCGGGACTATCCGCTCGACTACCGCTTCGACCCCGGCGAAGCCGAGGACGGCGCCACGCTGACCGTCCCCGAGAGCGAACTCAACAACCTGCCGCCATTCCTCACCGACTACCCGGTGCCCGGCTGGTTCGACGCGGCGGCGGAGCGGCTGCTGCGCAAACTGCCGAAGGATCTGCGCCGCCGCTTCTCCGTCGCGGAGACGGCGGAAACGTTCGCCTCATCGCTTCGAAACGACCCGGATTACGCGGAAGTTCCGCTCGCCAAACGGCTCAGCGACCACCTCGCCGAGGAGTGCGCGATCTGCGTGGCGCCCGGAGCCTTCGAGGACGCGGACACACCGGAGTACCTGCAGCTCAAGATCGCCGTCACCGGCGACGACGGCGAGGTCCGGCGCGTGCTCCGGGAACTCCCGAAGCGCTCCGCCGCCGACTACGCGGCGCTGAGTTCGCGCCTGCCCGGAGTCCGGGAGTTCGCGCGGCGCGGCCTGCGCGACTTCCCCGCGGACCTCGTACTGCCGCGCGCCGTCCCCCGCCCCGGCGCGAAAGACAAGTTCGCCTACCCCGCTCTCGCCGCCGACCCCGACGCGGTGGCGGTCAAACTCTTCCTGCGCGAAGAGGACGCCGACGCCTCGCACCGCAAGGGGCTGATCGCGCTCTTCAAATACGCCGCGCCCCAGCAGGTCAAATACTTCCGCCGCGCATTCAAGCCGGAGCGCAACCAAACGCTGTCGTGGTTCGGAAGCGGCTACGCCAACTCGTGGAGCGAAGACCTGCTCGACGCCGCGCTCGTCGACGCCTTCGACACCCCCGCGCCGGAGATCCGCGACCGCGCGGCGTGGCAGCGGGCGCTGGAACACGCGCAGCAGGAACTCGGCACGGTCTTCGACGCCCACGCCCGGATGCTGAACGAACTCTTCGGCAAGTACGAAGCGGTGGTCGAACTTCTCCGCAAACTCCGACGCCGTCCCGGAGCCGACGCCGACGCCGTCGAAGCGCACCTCGACGAACTCTTCGCCCCCGGCTTCCTGCGGCGGCCCGCCGTGTGGAACGGCGACTGCCGCCGCTACCTGCGGGCGCTGGAACTGCGCGCCCAGCGCATGGCCGACCACCCCGCGCGCGACGCGGAAAAGGCGGAACTCCTCGGCGACTACCCCGAGCGGATCGGGGCGCTGGTGCGCGACACGCCGGAACTCGCGGACAAGCCCGGTCTTTACGACTTCTGGCAGCTCTACGAGGAGGCGGCGGTCAACTGCTTCGCCCCCGAGGTGCGGTCGACGATCCGCGGCGCCGTCGGCAAACTCGACGCCGCGTGGGAAAATCTGCGGCTGTAACCGGGGACCGGATTTGGCAATCGTCGAACGCGGTGCTATGTTATACCGATAAACAATAGGGGCCTCCGGGGTGGATACGCGAATCGTGAACAACTTCCGCAGTTCGATCCTCAAACTGTTCGCGGCGGCGGCGCTGCTTTCGGCCGCCGGGTGCGCGAGTTACCGGTTGGAGCCGAGCGCAAAACTCGGGGATTACCGGGTCGAGGCGAACGAGCGGCAACTGGAGTTCGCCAACGCCGCCGGGTCGCTGCTCTTCAAACCCGACTCCGCCGCCGCCAAGGTCGACGGTCGCGTGAACCTGACGCTCCCCTACCCGGTGCGCCGCGGCGACGGCAAATATCTGCTCGAAAAACGTCTGCTCGACCACGTCGTGGCGCCGTGGCTGCTGCGGCCGCCCCGCCCCGCGCGGACGGTCATGATCGACCCCGGCCACGGCGGGAGCGAACCCGGCGCCCCCGGCTCAATCACCCCCGAGAAGCACCTCAACCTCGCCGTCGCGCAACTGCTGCGGGAAGAACTTGAAAAGCGCAACTTCAAGGTGCTGACGACCCGCTCCGCCGATACGACCGTCCCGCTCCGCCGCCGCGTCGGGATCGCCGACGCTTCGGGCGCGCAGATATTCGTCAGCATCCACCACGATTCCGCCGTCAACCGCAAGGCGCGGGGGTACAGCGTCTACGCTCCGCGCAGCTGCTCCAAGTTCCCCGGCGACAGCACCGCGCTCGCGCTGGCGATCCAGAGCGAGATCGTGAAACTGCCGCAGGTCGTCGACCGGGGCGTCCGCTTCGCGGACTTCCGGGTGCTGTACTCGGCGATGCCCGCGGTGCTGGTCGAACTCGGCTTCATCTCCAACGCCGACGAGGAAAAACTTGCCAACGATCCCCGGCGACAGCGCGCCGAGGCCGCCGCCATCGCCGACGGGATCGTCAACTTCTGCCGGGGCAGCCGCCGATGACGACGCTCGGCATCTACACCCGCTACTCGGAGCGCGGAGCCTCCAGCCGACTGCGCTGTTACCGCTACGCCCCGCTGCTCCGCGCACACGGCTTCGACGTGACGGTGCATCCGCTGATGGGCGACGACACGCTGGCAGCGCTCTACGCGGGGCGGTCGCGGCGGGGCAAACTCGCCCGCGACCTTGCCAAACGGCTGTTCACATTCCCCAGCGCCGAACGGAATTTGTGGATCGAATACGAACTCTTCCCCGGTGTTCCCTTCGCGGCGGAAAAGTGTTTGATCGGCTCCCGCCGCTATGTATTGAGTTTCGACGACGCGGTGTATCTGAACTACCGGGAACACCCTCTGCTCCGCGGCAAGTTCCAGCGCCTCGCCGCCGGAGCCGCCGGGATCATGGCGGCGAACGACCTGCTGCTGGAATACTTCACGCGCTTCAACCCCAACACGGTCAAGATCCCGACCGCCGTGGACACCGACGCGCTCCGGCCGGGAACGGAAAAGTTCCCGCGCTTCACCGTGGTCTGGATCGGCACTCCGGTCACGTTCCGCCGACATCTGGCGCCGGCGGCGCCGATGCTCGGCGCGCTGGCGGAGGAACTCGACTTCGACCTCGCGGTGGTGGGCGGCGGGGCCGCCGCCGCCGAACTCCTGCCGCGGGCGCGGTGCTTCCCGTGGTCGGAGGAACTCGAATGCGACCTGCTGCCCCGCTGTCACGCCGGGATCATGCCGCTGCCGGCCAACGACGGTTTCGCCGCCGGGAAGTCCGCCTACAAACTCCTGCAGTACATGGCGGCGGGCCTGCCCTCGGTCGCTTCGCCGGTGGGTGAAAACCGCGTGGTGATCCGCCCCGGCGGGACCGGATTTTTCGCCTCGTCGCCGGAGGAGTGGCGGCACGCGCTCCGGCAACTCGTCACCGACCGGGAGCGGTGCGCCGCCATGGCGGCCGCGGCACGGGCGGCGGCGGAGAAGGATTACTCCGTCCGACGCTATGCGCCCGTGATCGCGGATTTTTTCAAAAAAACTTTTTCCGGCGCTTGATTTGAGCCGCTTTTGACATTATACTTTAGCCCCGTCAAAAAAGTTGGAGGAGATCATGAAAAAAAGTATCGGAATGTTCCTGCTCGGGGCCACCCTCGCCTTCGGTCTGGCCTGCGCCGCCTACATCGCTTCCCGCGCCGCCATCAAGATGAGCCGCGCCGAGACCATCCGGGTCAAAGGATCGGCGTCGCAACTGGTGCGTTCCGACTTCGGGACCTGGCGCGGCAGCGTCGCCGTCGCCTCGGCGACCATGGACGCCGCTTCGCTGCGCCTCTCCGCCGCGGAAAAGCAGATCAACGACTACATCGGTTCGGTCGGCTTCAGGCCGCAGGACATCGTCTGGGGCAGCATTTCGATCTCGATCAACTACAAGAAGAACGAAAAAGGCATCGCCACCAACGAGATCTACAACATCCAGCTGTCGCGTTCGCTGGAGATCTCCAGCAAGGACGTCGACCGCCTCGAAACGCTGAACCGCAACTTCACCGATCTGGTCAAGCGCGGACTATCGGTCAGCAACTTCGGCTCCAGCTACATCGTAACCAACCTCGACGACTACAAGATGAAACTCCTCAACGCCGCCACCGAAAACGGCTACCGCCGCGCCCAGGTGCTCGCCGGCAGCGCCGGCGGCAAAGTCGGCACGCTGCTCTCGGCGTCGCAGGGGATCTTTCAGGTGCTCGCCCCCGGCGGCGGCGACATCAGCGATTACGGCACCTACGACAAGTCGACCATCGACAAGGAGGTCAAGGCGGTCGTCACGCTGGAATTCAGCGTCAGGTAGGTCAAATATCCGCCTCCGGCTTGAAAATTCCGTTCCGACGGGCTATATTAAAAGAATTGTTTGCGGATAGTTCATATCAACAGGATATTCTGGAGTTTCTGAAAAATGAAGAAAGACATCCATCCCAAGTACGGCGATGCGGTCGTCACCTGCGCCTGCGGCGAAGTGTGGCACATCAAGTCCACCCGTCCCGAGGTCAAGGTCGGCATCTGCGCGAAGTGCCACCCGTTCTTCACCGGCAAGCAGAAGTTCGTCGACACGGCGGGGCGCATCGACAAGTTCAACCGCCGTTACAAGAAGCAGCAGGCGTAAGCCGCAGCCGGCAACGGTTCACTGCATTCGATCGGGGGTTTGCCGGACGGCAAGCCCCCTTTTTGATTTATCCGGCGGCGCCGAACACCGCCTGAGAAAATCCGCGGAGCGTCCACATGGAACCCGAAGAGATCAAAGAGTATATTGACCGACTGCGTACGCGCGGGAAAGAGTTGGAGGCGAAACTCGCCGATCCGGCGGTCTATGCCAAGCCCGACGACTGCCGCCGCCTCTCGCAGGAACACCGCAAACTGGAGACGCTGTTTGCCGACTTCGACGCCTGGGTGCGCTCCAAAAGGGAACTCGCCGAAAACCACGACCTGCTGACCGCCGAGAACGACGCCGAACTGCGCGAACTCATTGCCGCCGACATCGCCGCGCTTGAGGAGCGCTCCGCCGCATTGGAGGCCAAGATCCAGCTGTCGCTGCTGCCCCCCGACCCCAACGACGACAAGAACATCATCGTCGAGATCAAACCCGCCGCCGGCGGCGACGAGGCGGCGCTCTTCGCCGGAGAACTGCTGCGGGCGTATCTGCACTTCGCCGAACGGCAGGAGTGGAAGATCGAGATCCTCGACGAGAGCCAGACCGATTTGGGCGGCGTCAAGGATGTGTCGTTTTCGCTATCAGGCGCCGACGTCTACAGTCTGATGAAGTACGAAAGCGGCGTCCACCGCGTCCAGCGCGTCCCCGCCACCGAAGCCGGCGGACGCATCCACACTTCCACCGTCACCGTGGCGGTGATGCCCGAGGCGCAGGAGGTGGAACTGGACATCGACCCCGAAGATCTGCGCTTCGACGTCTTCCGCTCCAGCGGTCCCGGCGGCCAGTGCGTCAACACGACCGACTCGGCGGTGCGGGTCACTCACATCCCGACCGGGCTGTCGGTGGCGAGCCAGCAGGAAAAATCCCAGCACCGCAACAAGGAGATCGCGCTGCGCATCCTCTACGCCCGGCTGCTCGAAATCAAACAGCGCGAGGAGGCGGCAAAACAGGCCGCCGACAAACGGTCGCAGGTCGGCACCGGCGACCGCAGCGAACGCATCCGCACCTACAACTACCCGCAGAACCGCGTGACCGACCACCGCTTCAACGTGTCGTCGTTCGACCTGCCGCGGGTGATGGAGGGCGAGTTCGAACTGGTGCTGGACCCGATCCGCCGGATCGTCTGCGAACAGCAGCTCGAGGCGCTGCGGCGGGCCTGACGAGCCGCCTCGGCGTCGCTTTTAGATATGGATTCTGCAACCGGGAGGGGGGAAAGATGAATAAATCCGAGTTCCGCCGTCTTACCGGACGGCGCATCGTCATGCTCGACGGAGCCACCGGCACCGAACTCGCCAAACACGGACTGCCGCCCGGCGTCGCCCCCGAACTGTGGGTGCTGGAACACCCCGAGGCGATCGCGGCGGTGCATCGGGCGTACTTCGCCGCCGGGAGCGACATCGTGTACGCGCCCACCTTCGGCGGCAATCCGCTGAAACTCGCCGAGTTCGGCTTGGAAAAACGGACTTCCGAGATCAACTCGCAACTGGTGCGCCTCTGCCGCGCCAACGCTCCGGGAAAACTGATCTTCGGCGACATCGCTCCCACGGGGCAGCTCGTCGAACCGTTCGGAGAACTCGGTTTCGAGGCGTGCGTCGACAACTACAAGCAGCAGATCGCCGCCCTCGCCGCCGGTGGCGCCGACGGGCTGGTGATCGAGACGATGATGGATCTGCAGGAGGCGCGCGCCGCGCTGATCGCCGCCCGCGAGACCGCGCCGGAACTGCCGGTGATCGTCACCATGACCTTCGAGCCAGGCGGACGCACCCTGACCGGCAATCCCCCCGAAGCGGCGCTCGTGACCCTGCAGGCGCTCGGCGCCGACGCCTTCGGGTGCAACTGCTCCACCGGCCCCGAGGAGATGGCGGAGATCGTCCGCCGCCTCAAACCCTGCGCCGACATCCCGCTCGTCGCCAAACCCAACGCCGGGATGCCGCACCTGCGCGACGGCAAGACCGTCTTTGACCTCGCGCCGGAGGAGTTCGCCCGCCTCACCGCGCGCCTCGTCGAAGCGGGGGCGTCCATCATCGGCGGCTGCTGCGGGACCACTCCGGAGCATATCGCCGCGCTGAAACGCGCCGTTTCCGGGATGGACGCGCCGGAAGTCGGAGCCAAACTCCGGGGCGTAGTCGCCTCGGCGCAGCAGTTCCGCCGCCTCGACGTCACCGAGCCTTTCGCCGTGATCGGCGAGCGGATCAACCCCACGGGCAAGAAACTCTTTCAGGGCGAACTCCGCGCGGGGAAACTCGAGATCGCCAAGCGCTTCGCCGCCGAACAGACCGCGCAGGGCGCGGCGATACTGGACGTCAACTTCGGCCTCGCCGGGATCGACGAGGCGGATACCATGCGGCGCGCCGTCGGCGAACTCGTCAAGACCACGCCGCTGCCGCTCGCGATCGACACCGTGAACCCCCGCGCCGCCGAGGCCGCGCTGCGGCTGTACCCCGGGCGGGCGCTCTTCAACTCGGTGAGCGGCGAACAGGACCGCCTCGAACAGGTGCTCCCCATCGCCGCCAAGTACGGCGCGATGCTGATCCTGCTGCCGCTGGACGACAACGGCATCCCCGCGACGGCGGAAGCGCGTCTCGACGTGCTGGATAAGATCCTCCTCGCCGCCGCCAGATACGGTTATAAACCCGCCGACTGCGTCGCCGACGCGCTGATCATGACCGTCAGCGCCGAACCGCTCGCGGCACAGGTGTCGCTGGAGTTCATCCGCCGCTGTCACGACGAGCGGAAGATGAATACCGTCTGCGGGCTCTCCAACGTGAGTTTCGGACTGCCGGGGCGCCCGCAGCTGAATCTGGCGTTCCTCGGCATGGCGCTCGGCAACGGGCTGAACCTCGCCATCGCCAACCCCGGCGCACCGGGGATCATGGATCTCGCCGCCTCGCGCGACGCGCTGACCGACTGCGACGAACGGCTGGAACGCTATCTCCGGCGCTTCACTCCGGTCCCGGCGGCGGCGACCGCTCCGGCGGCTCCGGCGGCCGACGCGAAACCCGCGCTCGCTCCGAAAGAGGAACTCTCCGCCGCCGTGGTCGCCGGCAGAAAGGAGGCGGCGCTCGCCGCGTTGGCGCGCGCCCTCGACGCCGGGGACGCCCCGCAGAAACTCGTGGACGACGTGCTGATCCCCGCGATCACCGTCGTCGGCGAAAAGTTCGAGAAGAAAGAATACTACCTGCCGCAGTTGCTGCAGAGCGCCGAGGCGATGAAGGCCGCGATGGGCGAACTCGAACCCCGGCTGCTCGACTCCGGCAACCGCCGCGCGGACGGTCCCGTCTTCGTGCTGGCGACGGTGCAGGGCGACATCCACGACATCGGCAAAAACATCTTTTCGCTGCTCCTGCGCAACCACGGCTTCAACGTGATCGACCTCGGCAAGGACGTTCCCGCGGCGACCATCGCCGAAGCCGCGCGCCAACATCACGCCGCGATCGTCGGGCTATCCGCGTTGATGACGACCACCATGCCGCGCATGAAGGAGGTCGTCGAACTCTTCAAGGCGGAAAACCTCGACATTCCGATCTTCGTCGGCGGCGCGGCGGTGGACGCGACCTTCGCCGAGAGCATCGGCGCCTACTACGGCGCCGACGCGATGAGTTCGGTGCGCCTCGCCCTCAAGGTGGCGGGGGCGCGATGAACATGGGCCCCAAACGCGTGACGATCCTCGGGGGCGGCGTCTCCGGCAAGGCGGCACTGCGCCTCTGCCGCGCCCTCGGGTACGACGCCGCGATCCGAAACGACGGCGAAGCGGAACAACTCCCCGCCTGCGACCTCGTGGTCGCCAGCCCCGGCGTGCATCCGCTGCGCTCGCAACTCTACCGCCTCGCCCGCCAAAGCGGCGTTCCGATGACAAGCGAGATGTGCTTCGGCTTCCGCCGCCTCGGCATCCCCTGCGCGGCGGTCACGGGGACGAACGGCAAGACCACCACCACCGAACTCACCACCGCGCTGTTATGCGCGCTCGGCGTAAAAGCCGTCGCCTGCGGCAACATCGGCCGCCCGGTCGCCGACGTCGCCGCCGAGATGATCGAGGCGGGGAAAAAACTCTACGACGCCGCGGTGATCGAGGTCAGCAGTTTCCAGCTGGAACTCGCGGAGAGCTTCGCCCCCGACGCGGCGGTGCTGCTGAACCTCGCTTCGGACCACGAGGACCGCTACGCGGGCGGCTACGCGGAGTACGTCGCCGTCAAGCGCCGCATCTTCGCGCATGTCGCCCAACCGCTCTACGGGCTCACCATGCCGGATAAGTGCGAACGGCGCGTCACGATGCCCGACGACACGGTGCAAATCGACGGTACGCCGCTGCTCCGGCTCGACGAAACCCGCCTCGGCGCCGAACACAACCGCGAAAACCTCGCGGCAGCGCTCGAACTCGTGCTGCGGCTCGTCCCCGCGCCGGACATGCCAAAACTCGCGGCGGCGGTACGCGCCTTCAAACCCGGAGCGCACCGCATCGAAGTTGTGGGTGAAGTCGACGGCGTCACCTTCGTCAACGACTCCAAAGGCACGAATCCGGCGGCGGTAGCGGCGGCGGTGCGATCGCTCGCGGGAAAAGTGGTGATCCTCCTCGGCGGACTGGGCAAAGGCATGGACTTCACGCCGCTCGCGGAACTCGCGCCCCGCCTCCGCGCCGCCATCGTCTACGGCGAAGCGCGCGGCGTGATCGGCGACGTGATGCGCGGCGCGGGTGTCCCCACTCTCGACGCCGGAACCGACTTCGCCGCCGCCTTCCGCCTCGCGGTCGAACACGCGCGCCCCGGCGACACGGTGCTCCTCTCGCCCGCGTGCGCGAGCATGGATATGTTCAAAAACTACGAGGAACGCGGAAACATCTTCCGCGCCCTCGTCCACCAGCTGCAGGCGGAAAAATGAAGCCCTTTGCATGGTTGTTTCTGTCACTTCCGGCGCTGCTGCCGCTTCTCGCCCCCGGCGCGGCGAAACCGTATCCGCTGGTGCTGCGCGTCGAAAAGGGAAAGTCCGTCACCTTCACGCTCCCGGAAAACATCACGACGGGCTTCGAGTGGACGGCGGAATACGATCCCCGACTCTGCCGGGTCACGATTGGCCGCCGCGGTCCCGAAAATCCCGGCGGCACTCCCCGCTGCGGAGCCCCCGGCAAGGCGGTCATCACGGTCACGCTCCTCTCCGACGCGCCCGCCGGGATCGTTCTGAAATACCGCCGCCCGTGGGAAAAAGACACCCCGCCCGCCAAAGTGCTGTACTATGCGGTAACACCGGCAAAGCCATGACGTCGGCGGTATTTGAATAGTGGGGGCACCTCGCCCCCCAGCGCGCCTCTCCCGCCGCAACCGGCGTCGGTACGCGGCAACCCTCAATCGACCGCCCACGGTCATTGCCGCGGGTCACGTTACCTGTTGCCCAACATTCGCCGCACCGTCGATATGTACGTTATGGGCGGCGGGATGCAGGGGTATGGAGTACGCTGACGCGCGATGCAAGCGGCCGACATAAAACCAGCGCTCAAACGGATGAGTGCGGATTTGTATGGATACGTACGGATAATGTGGTGTTGGAACACGCGTACAAGGGCAGGTAGAAATTCCGCAAACATCAATGTTTTATTTCAAACCCCGTCCACTTTGTACCCATCCGTACAGGGACGTTCACTCGTGGTCGGTTCCCCCCGGATATGCAACAGCGTGTACTCCAAACGACCGTCCGCAGCAACGTACAAACGACCGATGATGGTCGTCTTTTTTGCATACTGTTATAACACAATGCCAGCTATTAGAGCTAAAATAAATGGAAATACCTGCAACACAATAAAAATCATGACAAAAGACAATCCGATCCAAAGCGAAACCATTGCCCATTTGTGCGCGTTTTGCGAGGCCTGTCGTGCGGCAGTTATATTGCCACTATTTGCCAGTGACGAGACCTGTGCGGCATAAATGAGAGACACTACACCAAGAGGCATGCAACAAAAAATGGTTACCAGTATAGCCTCAGCAAGGTGTGTCTCAATAGGCGGTTCTGGTGCGGGTATCAATTGCTGGCGACAATACGGACATACGCTCGCATCTTCCGTAATTTGCCTACCGCAATTCCTGCAAAATATTTTTTGCTCTATTGACTGCGTTATGTTGGAAGTTGATTTTGGCGGGACGGGATTTTCCGCTTCATCATATTTAGCAGGTGATACCTCTCGTCCGCATCTTGGACAGAAATTCGCCCCAATTGGAACATCTTGTTTACATTTGACACAAAACATTTTTCACTCATTCAAAGAACATTATCTGCTAATAGCTATCATCGTAATAATTATCAATAACCAAAACAACAGTGCAATACTTCCGCAACCAATACCGACACCCGCATGTATCGCGCCTTTGGCGGCACGATTTTTTTTGGCATAATTCAACCCCATAATCCCGCAAACAATAGCGATGGGGCCCATTATGATACCCAAAAGCATAGAAAATAATCCCACATAATATGAAATTAGAGCATATTTGTTACGGGGGATTAAGGAATGCCACCCATCGTCGAATTGAACCGGAGTTGCAGCAGTCGTTTGATTCGGAGGAACCGAGACTGTTTGAATCGAAGTCGCAGCGATAACTTTAACTTCCTGTCCGCAGTTCGGACAGAATTTCACATTATCAGAAATTTCTTTTCCACATTGGGCACAAAACATTTTCTCTTCACTCCTTTCGTTTCGTTTTTACTTCTTGTCCGCAGCCGATACAGAATTTTGCGTCAGGCAAAATCTCTTTTCCGCATTTGCCGCATAATATTTTTGATTCATCTTGCAAATGTGATATTCTGCATGTGGTATTCTCCTGTTCTTCCCACAACCGTTGCAGATAAATATCAAATGCATCGCAATAGAGCAAAGCAAGTAATGACAAGAAGTATGACGGCAAGCGCATTAGCATTAGGCTAACTCCGATATAACCGAGCATTCTTCCTGTTGGCATATGAGTCGGACTCGGATATGTAGTCAGCACCCAAATCAGAGCCGTCATGCCGCCTAAAGTCAGCAAAGTTCCGGCAATTACTTGAGTAAAACATTTATCGCACGTTCGTGCAGATTTCTTCAGCAGTACTTGAAAACCGGTTTTCGAATCATTCATCGAAATCGCGGTCATAAGCAACAAAACAAGTGGCAATACAGCCGGAAGGGCTACACACAACCATGGCCATTTCAACATCAAAAACGCGATAAAAAACAATAAGATTGTAAAAAACAATAAATTACGCCATCTCGCAAATCCATTTTTCAACACACGATTAACTTTCAAACAATCCCCTGGATAAAGCATTTCATGTTGTATGCCGCACAACAAAATCAATCCGAAATATAAAAGACATGCAAAAATCATTAATGATAACAAAACATTGTCACAAACCATCGGGCCTATCATCGTACCAAGTATGCACAGCCCCATTGCGGTAAGAAGAATCAGAAAACTTCCTTTCCCACAATATAAATTAAACCATGTTTCACTGCCTCTGCTAAGATTCCATGCTATCCGCAACAAATTTCCCCCGTAATGATGCTTCATGCATTTGGGGCACCTATCGGACAAGCGGCTGTCACGATTCTGAAAAACAAGGGAAACTCCGCAATACGGACATTTTATAGTGTGGGACATTTCGATCACCTGTTTTTTGAATCACATTGCCAGCAGAGCGCCTATGCCGTAGCCGACGTTATACCAGAAATTCTGGTCTTCCATGTTGATCATCGCATCGGTTTGGAGGATCTTTGCAGCGGTGACTTCAAGTTCACCATTTACGTTTTCAAACAATATCCCCAAAACCGTCCGCCCGTCTTTATGAAATACCCCGTCCCATATCGACGTGATGGCAACGGAAAAACTACGGACATTGTTTCCCTCCGGCCCCGCGAGGTCGCTGCCGTCCTTGGTCTTCACCTGCACATCGGATACATATATTTTTTTTACCGTAACGGTGCCGTGGGCAGCTTCGATACGCTTGACCACCGGGTTATTCAGGTTTGCAAGTTCTTTGTTGATATCACGCTCGACGTAATTGCGGAACTGCGCCACCGTACAAGTATCGCTTTGGAAAGCGGCCGCCTCCTCGTCTGTAAAAACGGCCACCACCAGACAAAGAGCTCCGAAAAGTGCCAGCAAGCCGCCGGCGATAATGAGACACCATTTGAAAAACTTCTTCATGCTCCACCTCTTGGTTTGGAGGGCTTTTCCCCGGTTGTATACCTAATCATCTACTAACTGCCGTAAAAAACGGATTTCTTACAGGAAAAAATTGATTTCCCACAAGAAAAAATGACCAAAGATCAGCGGGAGCGCCAAAACTGAAAGGAAAATCGAAAATAAGAGGACCGAACGCTCCCGGGCATTCGCTCACAGGTCCGACCAAGAACCCTCTGCACACATGCATAGAAGCGCCCGGCAAGATGTGAAGACACAATCCTACCGGATACATTTCACCTACTGTGTGCAGCAAATTCTTGTTAAACTTGGTCGGTTTGTGAGCGATTTGCTGAAATATAGCGGTTTTCAAACAGCCCCGGCGCGAACGCCGGAAAATAAACTATTTTAATTTATCATGTCGGATGCGAAAATGCAAATCGGAGAATGGAATTTGGGATGCAAGCATTGGAACTTACGGCATGCGGGCATTGGCGGGGAAACGCAAACGCGGGGCGCTTCCGCACGCCTTTCGGGAACCGGACTCGCCTTCCCCCGCCCCCCCCCTTGCCGCTTCCGCAAAGTCCCCCCCCACGCGCCTCGCCCGCCGCGACTGGTGTCGGCACATGCGGCGCGCACCGAATGACGAGAGATGAAATGGCGCCGACGCATTGGCAAGCGACCGACGCACAAATAAACGCCGACGACGGATAGGTACGGAGATTTACGGATAAATACGGATTTATACGGAGAGCGATGGAGTTGCGGTTATGCGGTATGTCCGGTAACGGCGGGGTAATATTCCGTTCCCTCCGTAAACATCCGTAAACATCCGTAAACATCAGCAATCATCCGTGTTCCGCCGCTGCCGACGGCGGTATGCGGCAACCCCCAATCGACCGCCCACGGTCATTGCCGCGGGTCACGTTACCTGTTGCCCAACATTCGCCGCACCGTCGATATGTACGTTATGGGCGGCGGCATACGACCGTTTGCGGGCGGCGCGGTGAAAACGACGGCGTTTCCGCCTTACCGGATCTTCATGATCGCGGTGATCACCAACAGCCAAAGCAATAATGCGACGGTCCCGCAAACGATCCCGACGACGGCGTGTACCGCCCCTTTCGCCGCAGCGTGCTTCTTCGCGTAAATCAACCCCATGATCCCGGCAACGATCGCCATGGGTCCGAACAGAATACCGAAAACAAAGGCAAACAATCCCACATAATACGAAAACAGCGCATATCCGTTGCGGGGAATGAAAACAGACATTCCATCGTCCACCACGACCGTCGGGCTCCCCTCGGACTTGACCGCCTGCCCGCAATGTGCGCAAAAGTTCGCCTCGTCCGGGATCGTCTTTCCGCATCTGGTGCAAAACATTTTACCTGTCTCCCTTTATTTCAGACGGGTTACCGCGCAATGTCCGATCTCGGCTTGGAGTTTCAACGCCTCGGAAACGTCGCCCATCAGGATCGCCCCGCGCAATTTGCCCGTCCCGTCGCGGAAGAGTTTGCGGTACTTCGTGACGTCGCCGCCCCCCTCCCCCGCGCCCGTGATGTCCCCCGCCGAGAAGATCTTGAGCCCCATGACCGCCAGACGCACCGGCGTCGCCTCGAACGCGAAGGTCGCACTCCCGCCCGCGGCGTTCGTCCCCGCCGTTTTGCCCATCGCGCGCGCGGTGTTGTACAACCCGCAGCCCTGCCCGCCGCACTCGGCGGCGTCGCCCGCCGCGTACACTCCGTCAAAGCCCGCGACGCGCATCATATCGTCCACAACGATCCCCCGTCCGCAGGGCAGCCCCGCGTCGGCGGCAAGTTGAATGTTCGCCCGCACCCCCGCCGAGACGCAGACGAGATCGCATTCGATTTGCGTACCGTCGGCGAGTTTCAGCGCTTTGCCGTCCCAGTTCGCGGCGGAGGCCCCGAAGCGCAGTTCCAACCCGGTCCGCGTCGAAAGATGCTCCAGCACCAGTTTGCCCGCCTCGGCGTCCAGATTGCGCGGCATGATCGCCGGAGCCGCCTCGACCACCGTCACCGCCGCCCCGCGTTCGAGCAGCGCCGCCGCGAGTTCCAGCCCCAGCACGCCGCCGCCCAGCACCGTCACTTTGCGGCAGTTCCCCGAATCGAGGCGGCCGCGCAGATTTTCCAAGTCGGCAAACTCCCGCAGCACCGCCACGTTTTGCCCGTCGTTCAGCCCCGGAACCGGCGGCACGAACGGACGCGCCCCGGTCGCGAGGATCAGGCGGTCGTAGGACACCCGCTCGCCCGAGGACAAGGTGAGAAGCCGCTCCGCCGGAGCGAGTTTCACCACCTCGGCGCCGAGGTGCAGCGCGATCCGCTCCTGCCGGAAAAACGCCTCCCCTTTGATGAAGAAGCGCGCGTCCTCCATTTCGTGCGCCACCATTCCCGACAGCGCGGGACGGCGGTACGGCGCGACCGTTTCGCGCGAATAAACGGCGATCTCCGCCGTTTCGTTCTGCTTGCGTGCCGCCGTCGCGGCCTCGAACGCGGCTACTCCGCCGCCGACAATGGCTATCCTCATTTTTTCCCGCTGCTGCTCCTGCGTGGCTTATTCCCCGTGACCCGCGGCAGGAACAGCACAAAGGTACTGCCCTTGCCGGGGGCGCTCGACAACTGTATCCACCCGCGGTGATTGCTCACCGTTCCGTACGCCATCGCCAGCCCCATCCCGGTTCCGGAACCGATGGGCTTGGTCGTGAAGAACGGCTCGAAGACCCGCTTCCGCGTGGCGGCGTCCATGCCGCACCCGGTATCCGCGACCGCGATGAAGAGGTACTTGCCCGCGCGCTTGAAGTCAGGCGGCGGAGCAGCCGCCAGCGGAGCCGCCGCCTCCTCGCCGAAGGCAAGCCGCAGTTGACGGGAGCGCGACGGCGGATTGTCCTGCATCGCGTCGAGCGCGTTCAGCGTGATGTTCAGCAGCACCTGCTGCATCTGCACCCGGTCGGCGGAGATCACATAATCCCCCTCCGGGAAATCGGAATACGTCTCCACCCCCTGCAGTTTCTGGGGACCGATGAGTTCCATCAGGTCGTCGAGGAGCACCCGCACTTTGAGGTCCTCGACCTTGTAGCGCCCCTTGCGCGCAAAGCCCAAAAGTTCGCTCGTGAGTTTGCCCGCCTGCTCCGCGATGGCGGCGATCTTGTCGAGGTGCCGCGCCTGCTCCGCGTTCTCGGGCGGGTGCATCAGGTTGATCACGTCGACGTGGCCGAGGATCGCGTGGATGTAGTTGTTGAAGTCGTGCGCGACTCCGCCGGCGAGGATGCCCAGCGACTCCAGCCGCTGCGAGTGCAGAAGCTGATCCGCGAGTTCCGCTTTTTCCTTCGCGAGTTTGGTCTCCTCGGTCACGTCGCGGCAGATCACCGCGCGGTAGCGGCGGTCGTGGATCGTCAGCGAGGCGAGCGTGCCCGAGAGCAGCCGTTCGCGCTTCGTCCCCGGATGCACCACCGCCGAGATCTTCAGCGACGCCCCGTCGGGGACGCTCAAGTCGCCATCCGGCGGCTCGGTGATCTTCATCTGGTCGAGCAGCCGCATCCCCAGCAGCATCGTCGACTTGCCGCGCCCGAACAGCCCGGCGGCGACGCTGTTGGCGTCGGAGATCCGCCCCGAATCGTCGACCATCAGCACCGCCTCGGCGGCGTTTTCGAGCAGCATCTGGTAGCGGTGGGTCCAGTCGCGCAGGGTCGATTCCAACTCCTTGCTCCGGCCGTAACTGCCGAAGAACGCGAAGAGGATGTCCAGCGGACTGCTGCGCGGAGCCAGCGCCTCCTGCTCCAGTTTGGCGAGGTAGAAACTCAGCAGCAGCCCCAGCAGCAGCGCCGCGCCGAGCCGCACGCAGGCGTCGCCCGTGAACAGCGACAGGTCGGGCAGCACTCCGATCCGGGTCAGCGCCATCAGCGCGAGCCCGATCAGCTGCGACACCGCCAGCGCACCGATCACGCAGAGCCAGCGCGGAGCGCGCCAGCCGTCCAGCCGCGAGTAGACGATCGACACCGTGAAGATCTCGAGCAGCTGCCGCAGCACGGTCTCGTTCATCGCCACCCGCCCGGAGCGCAGCAGCGTCTCCAGCGCCGGAGCCGACAGTCCGCCCGCGAACGAATAACCGCTCCACGAGCATTGCAGGATCGTGATCTCGCTGACGTAAAAGTACAGCCCGAAGAGCGCCGTCATGCCGACGATCAGGTGCTGTGCCACCAGCGTCCCGCGCGCGATGTAGACCAGCAGAAACCCCGCCAGCAGCGGCATGAAACACACCAGTTCGCCGACCGAAAAGGTCAGATCCTCGGCCAGATAGCCGTGAACGTCGGCGGCGATCACGAAGTAGGTGAAAAACTGCAGGAATCCGAATGCCAGATAAAACGCCGCCCGCCCGATCGAGCGCCGCTGCTGAAAGAACACCAGCAGCGCGATGAAGATGAAGAGCATCTCCAGAAACGCCAGCAGCAGCGAGTGGAAGTTCTCCATGCGTCACTCCGCTTTTTCGCCGTAAAACTCCGCCACGGCGGCGAACATGTCGCGCGCGGTCGGGAACCCCGCCGCCGTCACCTTCGGCGCCTGCTCCGCGCCGTACCCGGTGAGCACCAGCACGTTCCGCGCGCAGCCGGCGTTGACCCCGCACTGCAGGTCGCTCAGCCGGTCGCCGAGCATCAGCGACGAACTCACGTCGAGCCCGAAGCGTTGCGCCGCGCGGAGGATCATCTCGGGCGACGGCTTCCGGCACGAACACGCCTCCTCCGGCGCGTGCGGGCAGTAGTAAAAGGCGTCGACCGCTTCGCCCTCCGCCGCGAGCAGTTCCTGAATACGGTCGTGCACCGCGTCCACCGCGGCGGCGGTGAAGTAGCCCCGCCCCACCCCGGACTGGTTCGATATCACCACCGCCAGATCGCCGTGGCGGTGGATGAGCCGCAGCGCCGCCGCCGCTCCGGGGATCAGCGCCACCTGTTCTGGGGCGCTCAAATACGCCACCTGCTCAATGATGACCCCGTCCCGATCCAGAAATACCGCTTTTTTCATAATCCGTCCTCCGCTTCGGCGACAAAGCACTGCGGACGGCGGACAGAGAGTTCCGCCGCCGCGCGCCCCGCCGCCGCCCGATCCGCAAACAACCCGAACAAGGTGGGTCCGCTGCCCGATACTTCCACCGCCAGCGCGCCCAGCCCCCGCAACTCCTCCCGGAGCAGCGACAACAGCGGGAATTTGCGCATCAGCAGCGCGCCGAAGTCGTTGCCGACGTTCCGCGCGATCCGCTCCAGATCGCCGCGCTCCAGCGCCGCCAGCAGATCGGGCAGCGCGGCGCGGTTTTCGCCCCGCCCCGTTTCGTCGAGTTTGCGGAACGCCCATTCGGTGCGCACCGGAAAACCGGGATTGACCAGCACGAGCGGCAGATGCGGCAACCGGCCCGGCAAAAACTCCAGTTCGTCGCCGACGCCGCGCGCCGCCGCCGGACGCGGCTCGATGAACAACGGCACATCCGCCCCCAGTTGCCCGGCGAGTTCGTACAGCCGCCGCCGCCCGAGCGCACCGCAGCGCTCCTCCAGCAGCCGCAGCGCCGCCGCCGCGTCGGCGCTGCCGCCGCCCAATCCGGCGGCGGAGGGCACACGCTTTTCCAGACGGAAACGCCACGTCGGGGACACTCCCGCCGCCGCGGCGTAAGCCTCCGCCGCGCGGTACACCAGATTGCGGCGGTCGGTCGGCAGCGCCGGATCGCCGCAGTCGAGCGCGATACCCGGCGCCGCGGCGAAGTCGACGGCCAGCCGATCCGACGGAGCCGTCAGCGGCCAGAACAGCGTCTCCAGCGTGTGGTAGCCGTCGGCGCGACGCCCGGTGACGCGCAGCAGCAGATTTATCTTACACCGGCAAAGCACTTCTTCCATCGGCGGATATTGTCCTCCCCGTAGCGGCTCACTCGAAGTCGTCCGGCGAACACGGCGAAAACTTGAATCCGTAGTGGTCGTTGTAACGCCGCGCCTCGTTCTCGATCGCCACGGCGAGCCGCAGCGCCTTCAACCCCTCCTCGCCCGGGATGCGCGGATCGCAGACTTTTCCCGTGAGTTTGGTCCGGTTGACCGCCGCGATGAAGTCCTCGAGTTCGGCGGCGAGGGCGTTTTTGTCGTCCAGATTCACGTCCTTGCGCGCGAGCCCGATGCGGTTGCGCTTGATGACCATCCCGAAGTGGCGGCCGTAATCCATCGAAATATAGGAGTTCTCCTGAAACACCCGGAAACGCCGCAGCGGCTCCTGACTGACCCGGCTGGCCGTAAGCGAAGCGCAGCTGCCGTTCACGAACTTGATCCGCGCGTTGACGATGTCCTCGGTCTTGCTCAGCACCGGGATCCCCACCACGTCGAAGCGCTCGACCTCGGCGTTCACCATGTGGAGCAGCAGGTCGATGTCGTGGATCATCAGGTCGAGCACCACGCTGACCTCGGTGCCGCGGCGGGGCATCCCCGGACGCGGCGGCGGATATTTGGCGAGGCGGTGCGCTTCGACGAAGCGCGTTTCGTGCGCGTACTTTTCGAGGAAGTCCATCGCCGGGTTGAAGCGCTCGACGTGCCCCACCCCGAAGACGCAGTTGTGGCGGCGGGCGGATTCGACCATCGCCTCCGCCTCGGGCACGCTGGCGGCGATCGGTTTTTCGACCAGCACGTGCTTGCCCATTTCCAGCAGCGGCAGCGTGCTGGAGGCGTGGTAGTTGGCGGGGACCGCCACGCTGAGCGCCTCGCAGGACTCCGCGAGCTCGCGCCAGTCGTGGAATACCTTGAGCCCGAACTCCTCGCCCACCGCCGCCGCGGTTTCGCGCTGTACATCGTAGATGCCGACCACCTCGGCGTTGGGACTTTGCGCGTACAACCGGGCGTGATGACGCCCCAGGGCACCGACTCCGATCACTCCGACCTTCAACTTCGGAGTTTTTTCCGATTTTTCCATTATTCGATCCACCTCGAACCAGATATGACCGCGCAACGCGGTATTTTTGAAACCGACAACAACTTATTGAATATAGCGTCCGGGAGGGATTTTTTCAAGAACTTCGCCGCCCTCCGCGCCGTTCCCGATCCGCCGGTCGCGTTTTTTTCGCAATAATCTTGGCGTCGGCGACGCTTTCGCTTGGCGAAAACCCGATTAACGTATTATATTTACCCGTGCCGAAAAACAATCCGTCCGAATACCGGAGCCACACCCCCGGACCGGACGACAACAGAGGGTTCTATTATGATGAGCGGATCATTACGTTTCAACCGGGTGCTTCTCAAGCTCAGCGGCGAGGCGCTCAAGGGACAGCGCGACTTCGGATACGACGCCAACGCCATCCGCGCCGTGGTCGTTAAGATCAAAAACGTGATCGAACGCGGCGCCGAAGTCGCCATCGTCGTCGGCGCCGGCAACATCTGGCGCGGCAACATGGGCGGCAAGGACGGCATGGACCGCGTCAACGCCGACAAGATGGGCATGCTCGCCACCGTGATGAACGCCATGGCGCTGCGGGAGTTCTTCACCGAAGCCGGCGTCCCGGTGCTGATCCAGTGCGCGATCCCCATGGGCACGTTCGTGACCACTTACGATCGCGAACAGGCGATCCGCGCCCTCGAATCCGGGCAGGTGGTGATCTTCGCCGGCGGCACCGGCAACCCCTTCTTCACCACCGACACCGCCGCCACGCTGCGGGCGCTGGAGACCGACTGCGACGCCGTGCTCAAGGCGACCAAAGTCGACGGCGTCTACTCCGCCGACCCGATGAAGGATCCCTCCGCCGTCCGCTACAGCGAGCTGAGCTTCGACGAGGCACTCGAAAAACACCTCTCGGTGATGGACGCCGCCGCCTTTTCGCTCTGCCGCGACAACGAACTGCCCGTGATCGTCTTCGACTTTTCCTCCCCCGACACGCTGGAACGGGTGATCTCGGGCGACAGTTCCGCCGGTACGGTGGTCAGCTGACCTCGGAGCGACAGGAGATTTGCGCACCATGAACGACATCCACCCGACCGCGGTCATCGCCCCGACCGTCCGCATCGGCGAGCGCGTCCGCATCGGCGCCTACACCGTGATCCAGGACGACTGCGTCATCGGCGACGACTGCTGGATCGACGCCAACGTCAAGATCGGCCGCTGGACCACCATCGGCTCCGGCAGCCGCATCTACTTCGGCGCACTCGTCGGCGACGACCCGCAGGATCACCGCTTCAAGGAGGGCACACGGGCCTACACCCGCATCGGCTCCGGCACGACCATCCGCGAATATGTGACCATCCACCGCTCGCCGTTCCCCGAGGGCGAGACCGCCGTCGGCGACGACACGCTGCTGATGGCGTTCGTCCACGTCGGTCACGACGCCCGGATCGGCAACCGCGTCACCGCGGCCAACCACACCGCGTTCAGCGGTCATGTGGTCGTCGGCGACGGAGCCGTCCTCTCGGGGTATGTGCTGATCCACCAGTTCTGCCGCATCGGCGGCGTCGCAATGGTCGGCGGACGCACCATCATCCGTCAGGACATCCCCCCCTACTGCATGCTCGCGGAAAACGAACACATCTGCGGGCCCAACGTCGTGGGTCTGCGCCGCAACGGCTTCACCTCGGAGCAACGCGCCGTGATCCGCCGCATCATCAAGGACTACTTTTTCCGGCGGCTCAACGCCGCCAACGCGCTCGACAAGATCGAACAGGAGTATCCCGATTCGCCCGAAGCGCATTGCTTTGTCGACTTCATCCGCCGCACCGAGCGCGGCATCATGCCCGGAGACCCCGCGCTGATCGCCCTCGGCGGCAGTCACCTTCAAGATCACGAAGAGGAAATGAACTGATGAAAAACTCCCTTACGCTGCTTTCCCTGCTGTGTCTGCTGCTCCTCGCGGGATGCGTCCCCGAGGAACTGCGGCTGCGCCGCAACATCGAAACCGACCGGACCGTGCGCATCGGCGCCGTTCTGCCGCTCACCGGAGCCAACCAGCGCTACGGTCTCAAAATGCTCGAAGGGCTCCGCTTCGCGCTGGACGAAGAAAACGCCCGACGCGGCCTCTGCGGCAAGACGGTGGAACTCATCACATTCGACAGCGGCAGCACCGCCGCCGGAGCCGCCCGCGCCACCGAATCCGCCGCCGCCCAGAACGTCGTCGCCCTGATCGCCGGGTACGACACCGCCGAAGTTTCCGCCATCCTGCCGAAGGTCGAGGCGCTCCGGCTGCCGACCGTGATCCCGATGGCCACCAACGACAACCACGTCGGGTTCAACGACTTCGTCTTCCGCAACATCTACACCGACCGCCAGCAGGCGGAGACCCTCGCCGCCTACCTCTGGTACTGGCGGAAAGTCATGAACATCGGCATTCTGGTCGACATGTCCCCCAAAGAGGAGTATTCGCGCAACATCGCCCGCGAAGTCGCCCGCTACTTCGGCAAACTGGGCGGCAACGTCGTCTGCACCGCCGAGTTCCGCGGCGACGACTACGAAAAACCCATGCGCCGGATCATGACCTACGCCCCCCGCGCCATCGTGCTCCCCGTCGAAGCCGCCATCGCCGCGAAGATGATCAAAAAACTGCGCAGCCTCGGCTATCAGGGCATCATCTGCGGACCGGACAGCTGGGACAGCGAATCCTTCATCCAAGGACTCGCCGGTCTCCAAAATCCCGGCGACTGCGTCTACATGGGTCTTTTTTCCACCGACAGCAAACGCCGGGAGTTCCGTGAATTCCAGCGCGAATTCACCGCCCGGCGCTTCCATACCCCCGGCAGCAGCGAGATCCAAAGCTACGACGCGTTGAAACTGCTGCTGATCGCCCTCAGCGACGCCGAAGATCTGCGGAGATTCACCCGGAACTGGCTGACCATCCAAAACCACTCCGGAGCCGCCGCCGTCTACTCCATGCGCCCCGGCGGCGACATCGACCGCACCATGTACATCAAGGCGGTCGCTCCCCCCAACGTCACCAATCCCGATCCGTACGCCCGCATGCTGCTGGAGTTCCAATACTCCAAGCTGGAGACCTACCGGGATTCCCTCGACGCCTCGACCGAAGATTGACCAACCGCAGCCCAAGGATCTCAAACATCATGATCTGTCATATCCGCCGCGCCGCCGCCACCCCCGACCTCAGCGCCCCCTTTGAGGCGTGGAGCAACTGCGAAACCATGCTCGTCGACCACCCCGCACCCGGCAACTGGCCGTACCGACCGGATACCCGGCTGCGCCTCCAGTACGACGACCGGGGACTTTACGGTTTGTTTCAGGTGCGCGACAGCGCCGTCCGGTGCGTCCGCCGCCACTTTCAGGACGGCGTCTGCAACGACAGCTGCGTCGAGATCTTCCTCATGCCCATGCACGGCGTCGGCTACTCCAACTTCGAGATCAGCGCCTCCGGCGTCATGCTGACCATGCACATCGAAGACGAGACCCGGACCGGCGACGGCTTCAAACGCTTCCGCTACCTCACCGAGGAGGAGGTGAAAGACGTGCGCATCTATCATACCCTCCCCGACTGCGTACCCGAGGAGATCACCGTCGAAACCACCTACCGCGTCGGTTTCTTCCTGCCGTTTTCGCTCTTCACGGCGATCTACGGCGCCCCCGTCCCCCGCTCCGGGACCGTGTGGCGCGGCAACGCCTACAAGTGCGGCGACGAAACCAGCAAGCCCCACTATCTGTCGTGGAACCCCATCGACGAAGTGAACTTCCACCTGCCCCGCTGCTTCGGCGAACTGGTCTTCGACTGACTTTTACTTCTTTTCGCGAGAAAAGAAGTAAAACAAGAAAAGCGCGATTTTGCCGTGGGCGGCGGCGGTGCCGCCTACTTACGGCACTCACTTCTTTTTTGCCTTCAAAAAAGAAGTAAGCAAAAACGCACTCTCAATACTCAAGCGTTTTTATTTTTTCGCAAGAAAAGAAGTAAAACAAGAAAAGCGCGATTTTGCCGTGGGCGGCGGCGGTGCCGCCTACTTACGGCACTCACTTCTTTTTTGCCTTCAAAAAAGAAGTAAGCAAGAAAAAACGCACTCTCAATACTCAAGCGTTTTTATTTTTTCGCGAGAAAAGAAGTAAAACAAGAAAAGCGCGATTTTGCCGTGGGCGGCGGCGCCGCCGCCGGCATCATCCGCCATGCGTCGGCGGCAAAAAAATGGGGGCTTTTCGCCCCCCACATTTACCCGGCGTCAAGCGCCGCGACTCAAGTCGCCGATCACATCGGTTCGGCCTCGGTGCCTTCCTTCCACAGCGGCATGGACGAGAGGGCTTTGTCGGTATCGCCGATGGTGTCGACATATATCTCCACCGGGGCATCCACCTCGTGGAAGAAGAAACTCACTTTGCGATATTTGGTGAGGGTGACATCCTTGAGTGGCATCTCCACGTTGGCGCGCGTGTAGAACGGGATGATGTCGCGCGTCCACTTGCCGGAGACCGCGAGTTTTTGCGAACGGTAGCGCGCCTGCGGATCGGCGACTACCGCGACGCGATCGACCAGATAATCGTTGGCGTGGCTGAACCCCTTGCCGGAAGTGACGATCCGGTGGTCGACGACCAGGGCTTTCGTGCCCTTGGCGATGGAGTACGGCATATTGAGATCCAGCCGCACAAAGCCGCCGTCGCGGTCGCGCCCGCGGTAGTTCCCGGCGGGGAAGCTGACTTTCAGCACCTTGTTCCCGGAGGGGGACGACGGATCGGCGACGATCTCGTACTTCAGTTTTTCCATGAGGAGTTTGGGCGCGGATACGGTAACCTCGCCCATTCCGTCCTCGAAGCCGTACACGACCCGGATCCCGGCGCCGGAGCGATCGGTGACGCCGCCGCGTTTGGCGACTGCGGCGGGCGAGACCTTGCCGGGCCGCGGGAACGGACGATCCGCGCCGAAGGCGGAGACGGCGAGTATCACCGGCGAAATGCCGCCGAATCGCTTGCTGCCGAAGAGGAACGATCTTATCTTGCGCTCCGGCTCCGGGTTGACGAACTCGCAGATCCCGAAGTTGTAGTAATTTTTATCCGCGTCGAGTCCGCGCACCGCCCAGCGCATGGCGACACCGCCGAACGGGCGGTTCCAATCGGTGATGCTCCAGCGGTATTTGAGCGGCAGTTTCACCTTGCCGCCGTCGGTGTATTCGATCGTGATGTCGGCGACGACCGGGAACTTGAAGAGGTCGTTGCCGTAGTAACTTGCACCCGCATAGCGGCGCAAGTCGTTCGGGCGCGACGTGGTGGTCAGGAACGCGAGTTTTCGGATGGAACGGTCGCCGAGCGACATCCGGATCCCCGTACGGTCGCTGGGTTCGGACGCTTCTCCGCCGAGGCGGAGCCCGTAGTACTTGCCGCCCGGCGAAGTCGCCAGGTGGAAGCGCTCGGGCAGTTCGGAAAGCGCCTTTTGCAGCGCCGCCGTCGCGGCGTCGTCGGCGAAACGCGGGAACTTGCCGGTGCCGGAGAGTTCGGCGTTGACATGGGACTCTAGCGGCACGGGAGCAGCGACCGCGTTCGTCGGTTCGGCGACCGCCTTTTCCGGGAACAGCCGCCGCACCATCTCGAAAGTGCCGTCGTAACCCAACTCGGGATAGGCGATGTCGGGATACTTCCACAGGTAATCCGCGCCGTTCACGAAGCCGCCCAAATTGCCCGCCGTCTCCCGCTCGAGGATCGACAGGAGACCGGTGGCGGCGCTTTCGTACCAGTAGACGAGGGTGCTGGCGCGGCCGTTGTACTTCCTGACCAGCCGCACCATGTTGTAGGTGTTGAGCGGCTTGCAGGCGACGGAGTGGCCGATCAGTTTGAAGTCGCGGAACGGGACGATGTTCTTTTCGGGGAGGCGGTCGCGGTAACTCCACCAGAGGATCTCGGTATTGCGGTCGAGATCGCCGCGCAGCCGGTGACCGAAGTTCCACTTCTTGCCGGGCTGGTCGATGAACGAATCGTGGCAGATGATCGGCGTCACGCCGCGACCGGCGACGAGTCCTTCGAAGTGCTTGACGATCCGCTTGAACTGCCGGTAGGCATCGAGTTTGCGGCACTTTTCGCAACGGTGGAAGGGGCCGAGATAGAACTCGTCCATCATCAGGAAGAAGTCGCGGCTCCTGAACAGGTCGATATGTTCGTTGATCGCCCGGTCGATGAGGCGGATCGCTTCGGCGTTTTCGGGGCACGGCTGGCTTTCCCAACGGCGGACAGGTTCGCCTTCCTTCATCTTATCCCAGTCGGGGTGGCTGGTCATCCATGCGGAGTGGCTCCACACCTGCAGCGTGGGGGTGACTCGGATATGGCGGCGGCGGCAGAAGTCGAGCAGATCCCGCACCTGCTCCCTGGTGAAAGCGTTGGTGCGCTTGGTGTAGGGGTTGTCGACAAACGGGAAGCTCTCGCCTAATTCCAGCAGCAGCCAGTTCATCTTCAGCGAAGCGAGGGCATCAAGCGTCCGCTTGAGGAGCGGGAGTTTTTCCGGCTTGAGTTTGGCGATGGTCATGAAGTAGCCGCGGCGGTCCAGATCGGGCCAGTCGTCGATCCGGCAGGCGGCGATCTCGGGGACGGCGAGGTTGCGGAGCAGATTGCGGAGCGTCTGCGCCCCGTTGAACAGCCCGTCGGCGGAGTGCGACGCGACGGTGATCCCCTTGGCGTCGACCGAGAGCGAGTACCCCTGCTCGTGGCGCGGCACCGAATTGTCGGCGCCGGGGACCGTCACGAAGCGGCAGACCGCGCCGGACTTGACCGCCTCGACCTTGACGGAGGGGAAGCGTTTAAGGGCGGCGGCCAACTGCTCCACGATCAACTCTTCCCCCTCCGGGACGGATACCGTGAGGCGGTCGAGTTTCAGCGTTCCGGCGGCGGGGGCGTACTTCTGCACCCGAGGCACCAGCACCGGAGCGCCGCCCCGGGAAAAATTGGATATCGGAATCACCCCCGCCGCGAACGACGCGGCGGCGGCGACACATAAAATTGCACACCAGAACTTTTTCATTTTCCCCCTCCTTTTCACCTCAAGGTAACTATATTATTGCATATTCGAAACGAATATGCCGTTTTAACGCGCCGATCCGCAACCGGGGCGGATCGAAAACCGACGCCCGGAGCGGGGGGGCCGGTAAGATAAGCGGAACGATTTTTCCCGCCTGCGCCGGGGCAAGGACTCGGTTTTACCGCTTGCGGTCGTCTCCCGCGTCAGCGTGTGTCAAACATCAGTGCGCGGTTTCCAGCCACGCCCGTCCTATGTGTCTTATATGTCCTATAGGTCCTATTCGCTTATTCGCGGGCGGGCGCCTGCATACGCGCCAGCGTGTGCCCCCCGCCGGTGCGGTTTTACCGCTTGCGGTCGTCTCCCGCGTCAGCGTGTGCCCCCCGCCGGTGCGCGGTTTCCAGCCACGCCCGTCCTATGTGTCTTATATGTCCTATAGGTCCTATTCGCTTATTCGCGGTCGGGCGCCTGCATACGCGCCAGCGCGCCCCAAACGCCCGACCG
>Ga0208297_1000482_pt1 | contig 77978 bp, 74 predicted proteins | sample LMS_cellobiose_e_FD_187367 | JGI IMG/M metagenome (GOLD analysis project Ga0208297, IMG submission 187367) | Rumen-fistulated moose microbial communities from Alaska, USA - LMS_cellobiose_enrichment (SPAdes) (version 2) | ecosystem: Host-associated > Mammals > Digestive system > Stomach > Rumen...
TATTGACAACGCCAGCTTGTATGTTCTAAACTACTTACATCTACTTCTTTCATGATTAAGTCTCCTTGTTTTTGTGAATTTGGTCGGCAAACCTTTTATTCACTCTAACTTGGGGACTTTTTCTTGTCTACTTTTTCCCTCGCTTTAAGCTCTTTTTCTCCCCCGGCAGAGCCGGGGGTTGCCTTTGGAACTCCAAGTGCAAAAAGGCCCGCCGGGGGCATCCCCGGCGGGCCTTCTCTCTTTTTATTCCAGTCCAAGGCGGAACCGTTCGATCATCTCCGAGGTCAAGCTCACGCCGTCCTGCCGTGGTGTGATCTCCTCCCGGTGGAGCCAGAAGCCCTCCTTCAGCTCGCTGGTGTCGATGCGGATGGCGTCGTCCCCGTCCAGGTCGCAGTAAAAGCCCATCAGCATGGTGTCGGTGAAGGACCAGGGCTGGCTCTTATAATAGCGGATATTCTTCACCCGCAGGCCCACCTCCTCCATGACCTCCCGGCGGACGGTGTCCTCCGGCGTCTCGCCGATCTCCACGAAGCCGGCAATCAGGGCGTCGCCCCGGTAGGGGCGGCCGGCGTAACGGGTCAGGACCAGGCGGTCACCGTCCGTCACCGCTACGATCACCGCCGGGCAGATCTTGGGGTACTCCGTCAGGCCGCAGTGGGGACAGACCATGGACCGCTCCGTGGTGCCGGGCTCCATGGGGATGCCGCAGCGGCCGCAGTAGGTCCGGTCCCGGTACCAGCGGTCCAGCTGCACCGCGGTGATGGCGGCAAAGGCCATGTGCATGGGCCGTACCTGCCGCAGACCCTGGCTGGTCACATATTCAAAGCCCTCCGGCGCCTCCTCCGGTCCCGGGACCAAATAGCAGCCCACGCCGTCCATGGCGAAGATGTGGCGTCCTCCCCCGGTGGGCAGGCCCAGCTCTGCGAACCGGGGCAGGGTCCATTCCTCTCCCTGCCGCCCCAGCAGAACCCGGCCATCCCGGCAGCACAGGGCGAAGGCCGAGGCGGTGGCCGGGGTCAGGGAAAACGACCGATCATAGCGGTGGGGTCCGATATCCTGGATCATATGATCAACTCCTGTTTGTCTTTTCTCCGCTATTATACGTTTATTCGCCCCAAAATGCAACCTTGCAGAGGTTTGCAGCCCATGATATACTATATTTCACCGAAGGTGTGAAGGGGGGGATTCCGTGACGCGGGACGAGCTGCGGCAGAAGGCCAACGATCTGCCGCTGGAGCCGGGGGTCTATCTGATGATGGACAGGACCGGCAAGGTCATTTATGTGGGCAAGGCCAAAAAGCTGAAGAACCGGGTCAGCCAGTACTTCCAGGAGAACGCCGGCCACAACGAGAAGACAAAGGCCATGGTATCCCAGGTGGACCACTTCGACACCATCTTCGTGCGCTCCGAGTTTGAGGCGCTGATCCTGGAGAACTCCCTCATCAAGCACCACCAGCCCCGGTACAACATCCTGCTGAAAGACGACAAGGGCTATCCCTTCGTCCGGCTGGGGAGGGAACCCTACCCCCGGTTCACCCTGGTGGGCAAGATGGCCGACGACGGCGCCCGGTACTTCGGCCCCTTCGGGGGACGGCAGGAGACGCGGAACGCCATCGACGCGGTGTGCAGCGCGCTGAAGCTGCCCACCTGCCGCCGCCAGTTTCCCCGGGACATCGGCAAGGAGCGGCCCTGCCTCAACTACCACATCGGTAAGTGCGAGGGCTTCTGCCTGCCGGACGGGCCCGGCGAGGACGTTTATCAGGAGCGGATCGAGCAGGCCTGTCGTCTCTTTGGCGGCAAGCTCCGCCAGCTCACCGAGGAGCTGAGCGCCCGGATGGAGCAGGCGGCGGAGCATCTGGAATTCGAGACGGCGGCACAGCTTCGGGACCGGGTGAGGGCCCTCAGCGTGCTGGGCAAGCAGCAGCAGGTCATCGCCGGCGTCTGCGCCGACACCGACGTGTGGGGCCTCTACGTGGGCCAGGTCCGCTGCGGCTGCGCCGTGCTCCATATCGAAAACGGCAATCTGCTGGGCCGGGAGGTCAAGGTCTTCCCCGCCGCCGCAGACGAGGAGGCCTCCCAGGTCCTCGCCGCCGTGCTGAGCCAGTATTATCTGCACCGGTCCGTGCTGCCCCGGGAGATCCTGCTGCCCGTCACCTGGGAGGACGCGGACACCTTCGCCGCCCTGCTGACCGGCCAGGCCGGACACCGGGTGGGGCTGCGGGTGCCACAGCGGGGGGAGCGGGTGGATCTGGTGGCTATGGCCGCCCGGAACGCCCGGGAGGAGGTGGAGCGTATCACCTCCGACGTCGAGCGCACCGGCAAGACGCTGGAGCAGCTGGCTGCCCTGGCCGGGCTGACGACGCCCCTGCACCGGATGGAATCCTACGATATCTCCAACCTGGGCCGGGACGACATGGTGGCGTCCATGGTGGTGTTCCAGGACGGCAAGCCGCTGAAGCGGGACTACCGCCGCTTCCAGATCAAGACGCTGACCGCCCCCGACGACTACGCCGCCATGCGGGAGGTGTTGACCCGGCGGTTCCGGCACTATCTGGACGGGGACGAGAAGTTCGCCCCCCTGCCGGATCTGCTGCTGATCGACGGCGGCGAGATGCACGCCCGGGCCGCACGGGAGGCCATCACCGCCCTGGGGCTGGAGATTCCCATTCTGGGCATGGTGAAGGACGACCGGCACCGGACCCGGGCTCTGGTGACGGTGGCGGGGCAAGAGCTGGGGATCCAGCACAGCCCGCCCCTGTTCGCCCTGATCGGGCGGGTCCAGGAGGAGGTCCACCGCTTCGCCATCACCTACCATCGCCAGAAGCACGGACGCAGCGCCTACCGCAGCAGGCTGGACGGCATCCCCGGCCTGGGGGAGGCCCGCCGCAAAGCGCTTTTGAAGTCCTTCGGCACCGTCCGGGCCGTGACGGAGGCGGAGCTTGGTCAGCTGGAGGCCGTACTCCCCAAAAATGTGGCCAGAGCGGTCTACGAGAAGTTCCATGAACAATAAAAAACGGAGGAGCGGTAGCTCCTCCGTTTTTTATGATTGATCTTACTCGCCGAAATTGCTGTCGATCAGCTCGGCCAGGGCCTTCACGGCCTCCTCCTGGTCGCTGCCGTCAGCGATCAGCGTGATGGTGGTACCCTGGACGATACCCAGGGACAGGACACCCAGCAGGCTCTTGGCGTTGACCCGGCGCTCTTCCTTCTCCACCCAGATGCCGCTCTTGAACTCATTGGCCTTCTGAATAAAATAGGTAGCGGGACGGGCGTGCAGGCCTACCTCGTTGTTAACGGTGATTTCCTGTGTGTACATTCAATCAGCACTCCTTTAATACAGGGGGATTCAGTTCGGAAACTTCATCGTCTCGCGACCTTTATTATACTGAAATCATATGCGGATTGCAATAACCATTCCCACAAAAATTTCACCGGACGCCCACAAAATACGGGTGTCTTTTGGCGCATTTCACAAAATTTTTATCTTAATTCCACCACTGTCACACCGGCTTCTCCCTCGCCATAGCGGCCCAGACGGAAGCTCTTCACGGCCTTGTTCCGCTTGAGCATCTCGTGGACCGCCTTGCGCAGGGCGCCGGTGCCCTTGCCGTGGATGATGGTCACCGTACCCAGCTTGGACATGACCGCCGCGTCGATGTAGTTCTCCACCACGCTCTCGGCCTCCAGGGTCTCCAAACCCCGGATGTCCAGCTCCGTGGCCGCCCGGCTCTGCATCCGTACCGTGGCGCTGCCGCCGGACCGGACGGCCTGCTTTTTCGGCTGATTCTCCAGCAGGCGCACCTGGGCGGCCTTGGTGGTCATCTTCATCTTGCCGGCCTGGAGCAGCAGCGTGCCGTCGCCGTTGACGCTCACCACCGTGGCCGGCATCTTCACGCCGGGCAGCTCCACCAGATCCCCCGCCTCGATGGGACGGCTGGGGGCATATTCCGGCTCCGCCGGCTCCTCCCGCTCTCTCAACTGGTCCTCCGCCTCCTTCAGACTGTGGCGCAGGGCGGCGCGGGCGTCGTTGAGCTGCTGATAGCTGACCTGGCGCTGCTGCTGGCGCTGGAGCTCCTCCAGCTGGGCGAAGACCTCCTCGGCCCTCTCCTGGGCCTGGCGGACGATGCGGCGGGCCTCCGCCTCGCCCTTGCTGCGGGCGTTGTCCTTGGCCTTCTCCATCTGCTCCCGGAAGGTCCGGGCCTTGCGGGCGTCCTCCTCCCGCTGGCGCCACAGGCGGTCGGCCTCGGTCTCGGCCTTCTCCAGGTGCTGGCGCTTCTCCTCCAGCTGAGACAATACGTCCTCAAACCGGACGGACTCGCTGTCCATCTGCTCCTGGGCCATCTCAATGACCTCCTCGGCCAATCCCAGGCGGCGGGAGATAGCAAAGGCGTTGGACTTGCCGGGGATGCCGATCAGCAGGCGGTAGGTGGGCCGCAGGGTCTGCACGTCGAACTCGCAGGAGGCGTTCTCCACCCCCGCCGTGGTCATGGCGAAGGTCTTCAGCTCCGCGTAGTGGGTGGTGGCCGCTGTGAGAGCGCCCTTCTTCCGGGCGTATTGGATGATGGCGATGGCCAGGGCGGCGCCCTCCACCGGGTCGGTGCCGGCGCCCAGCTCGTCGAACAGCAGCAGGCTGTCCTCGTCCGCCTGGGCCAGGATCTCCACCGTGTTGGACATATGGGCGGAGAAGGTGGACAAGCTCTGCTCGATGCTCTGCTCGTCGCCCACGTCCGCCAGCACCCGCTGAAAGACCCGGACGGCGCTGCCGTCGTCGGCGGGGATGTGGAGGCCGCACTGGGCCATTAGGCACAGGAGACCCAGGGTCTTCAACGACACGGTCTTGCCGCCGGTGTTGGGGCCGGTGATGACCAGGGTGTCGAACTTCTCGCCCAGCTCCACGCTGATGGGGACGGCTTTGGCCTGGTCCAGCAGGGGATGGCGGGCTTTGCGCAGGGTAATCCCGCCCCGACGGCGCACCTCCGGGCGGGAGGCGTTCATGGCGTAGCTCAGCTGGGCCCGGGCGAAGATCACGTCCAGGTGCACCAGGCAGTCGTAATCGGAGAGGATATTCTCCCGCTGGTCGCCGCAGCGGGCGCTGAGGCTCATCAGGATCCGCTCGATCTCCTTCTCCTCCCGGGCCTGGAGCTCCTTGAGCTCGTTGTTGGCCTGGACCACGCCCATGGGCTCGATGAACAGCGTGGCTCCGGAGGAGGAGATGTCGTGGACCAGGCCCGGCAGGGCGCTCTTGTGCTCGGCCTTCACCGGCACCACGAAGCGGCCGTCCCGCTGGGTAATCAGCGTCTCCTGGAGCACCTTGGCGTAGGAGGGGGAGGAGATGATCTTCTGGAGGATCTGGCGGCCCTTGGAGGCGGCCACGCGCATCTTCCGGCGGATATCCGCCAGCTCGGCGCTGGCGGCGTCGGCGATGGTGTCCTCGTCCAGGATGGCGGTGCGGATCTCGTTCTCCAAGTGGCGGTTGCTGTGAAGGGCGGAGAACAGGTGGTCGATGACCGTGGGCTCCCCCTGGCGCTCGGCGTCGTATTCCGCCACCCGGCGGCTGGCCGTCAGCAGCGAGGCGATGTCCAGCAGCTCCCGGGTGTTCAGCATGCCCCCCTGGTCCGCCCGGTACAGGGCGGCGCCCACATCCTTCACACCGGAAAACGGCGGGCTGCCGTGGAGGCCCAGGCGGGCCTTGGCCGCGTCGGTCTCGTCCAGCAGGCGCAGCACATCCTCCCGGTCCGTCACCGGCATGAGCCGGCGGCAGCGGTCCTTGCCCGCGTCGCTGACGGCGCGCTGGGACAGCATCTCCAGGACCTGGGGCAGCTCCAGCGTGCGGATGGATTTTTCAAACATGTCGCTCATATGTAGTTCCTCTATCGCTCTGTGCGAATGGATTTATAGTAGTCCAGCGTCCGGAAGGACCGCTCCAGCTGGGCGGCCACGAACCCCTCGGAGGCGTGGTTCAGCTGGCGCAGAGACTCCTCGTCCGCGGTGAAGCTGTAGAGCCGCTTCTCGTCGCCGTACAGCGCATGGCGCAGAGCCGCCAGGCTCCCCCGCGTCAGCGGCAGGGACAGTCCGCCTGACTGCTTGCAGCCGGCACAGTGGACCACGCCCCGGACCACGTCCAGCATGGGGCCCTCCGGCTCGGCCTTGCCGCAGACGGCGCAGCCGTCAGAGAGCGGCTCGAAGCCGCTGACGGCCATGAGCCGCAGCTCGAACACCGGCTTCACCAGAAGCGGGTCCTTTTTCAGCGCGCTCAGGGCGTACAACGCGTTGAGCACCAGGCTCAGCACCTCTGGCGCCGGCTCGTCCTCCGCGGTGACGGCCTCCGTCAGCTCGGCGAAGTAGGAGGCCAGGCTCAAGAGCTCAAAGTCCTGCCGCACCCCGTCAAAAAGCTCGATGGTGGAGCCCTCGGACACGTATTTCCAGTTGCCCCGCTGGTAGAGAGTCAGCTCCGAATAGGCCAGCAGCTGGCAGGACGCGGCCAAGGGGCTGTTCCGCCGGCGGGCGCCCCGGGCCACCAGGCTGATCTTGCCCAGGTCCGGTGTCAGCACCGTCAGGATCTTATCCGTCTCCTTGGTCTCCGTCTCCCGCAGCACCAGGCCGGAGGTCACGATCTTTCCGCTCTGCATGGTTCTCCTCTCCACCGGCCCGGTTTTCCGCCGCGTGGAGCAGATACCACTCCGGCGCGCCGGTCTCCCGAAACAGCTTCCAGTAGTCCGCCATTGCTCATCGCCTCCCTGCACATTCTATTCTGCGCAGGGGTCGGACGATTATGGCTGGCAAACTTTAGCCAGCGCCGCACAATATCGTCTGCGGCGCTTTGCGGATCTTTTCCGCCGCGATTTGGTCTCAAAATCTTGAAATACATCCAGTATTCCTGCGATTTTTCGCCTGTGTCGCGACGAAAAATCTCTCGCAAATCGCTTTTGTCGAATGGTGCGTCGCTGGCTTTACTCCTCGTCGTAGCCCTGGGAGCGGATGAAGCTCACGTTGTCACGCCAGTTCTCCTTCACCTTCACCCAGGTCTCCATGTAGACCTTCGTGCCCATGAAGCGCTCGATGTCCTGGCGGGCCAGGGAGCTGATGCGCTTCATCATGGCGCCGTTTTTGCCGATGATGATGCCCTTGTGGCTGGCTTTCTCGCAGTAGATGGTCACGTCCAGGTCGATGATCCCGCTGTCCCGCTCGGTGAAGCGGGTCACCTCCACCGCCGTGCCGTGGGGGATCTCCTTATCCAGGCACTGGAGCATCTTCTCCCGGATGATCTCGGCGCAGACCTGCTGGTCCGGCTGGTCGGTGGTCATGCCGTCGGGGAACAGCTGGGGTCCCTCCTGGGCATACTTGCCCAGTTCGGCCATCAGCTCCTCCAGGCCCTCGCCGGTTTTGGCGGAGAGGGGGATGATGGCCTGGAAATCGGGGTAGGCCGCGCTGTAGGCGGCGATGACCTCCAGCAGGGCGGCCTTGTCGGCCACGGTGTCGATCTTGTTGATGCACAGCACCGCGGGGAGGTCCTCCTCCCGGATCCTCTCCAGCAGCACCTTCTCCGGCGTGCCCACGTTGGGGATGGGCTCCACCATCAAAACGGCGCACTCCACGGACTCCAGACTCTGGCGCACCACCTTCACCATATAGTCCCCCAGGCGGGAGCGGGGCTTGTGGAGGCCCGGGGTGTCCAGCAGGATGAACTGGGTGTCGCCCCGGTTCACCACGCCGTAGATGCGGTTGCGGGTGGTCTGGGGCTTGGGGGACACGATGGCGATCTTCTCCCCCACCAGCGCGTTGGTCAGGCTGGACTTGCCCACGTTGGGCCGGCCGCAGACGGTGATCATGGCGGTCTTTATAATGGTTGACATAATTTAGGTGATCCTCAACTTTCTTTTGGTTTTGAGCAATTATTCGCTTGTGTATATTCCAGACCCGTCACAGGTCGGGATCGACCTCGTATCGATCGTCGATCAGCAGGTAGTTCACACCGTGCCTGCGGACCTGTGCCAGCACCCGGGCGTTGTCGGCGAGCAGGGCATCCTGGGTACACCAATCATCGTCCAGGCGGTCCTCCACTACGTCGGCGTATTTCACAATGTCGTCGAAGTGGTTGCGGATATAGTTTCCGCTCATGACGAGACAGCAGTACCGGATCTGGTCCAGATACCGGCTGTCAAAATCCTCCGCCCAGGTGAACGGGATGTAGCAGCCCTCCACGATCAGATTTTGACCGTTCTCGATGGCGGTCTTGACCATTTCGCGGACGATGGGCCACAGGTAGGCGGTGAGTTCTTCCTCGTCACTCAGCGCCGTCAGCTCCGTGTTCCCGCTGCGGATCATCCCCATCTTCAGGTGGTCGATGGACAGATAGGGGTATCGGTACTTCTCCAGCAATCTCTGGGCCAGGGCGGTCTTGCCGGTATGGGATGCGCCGGCTATCAAAATGACCATGCTCCACCTCCCGGCATATCGGTCCGCCGCGGGGCCGACCGCGCAAAAGTTAACATAATATGTCCGCCCGGCTTTACCGGTCCAGGATCATGCGTATTTCAGCGGCGGCGATCCTCTCGCTGAACGTCTCCGTCCCGTCGGGGCGGAAGCCGCACTTGCGATAAAAGCGGATGGCCCGGGCGTTCTCCTTCAGCACCCAGAGGCAGATCTCCTCATATCCGTGCAGCTGCTCCAGGGCGGCCTCCATCAGCCGGCGGCCCAGGCCGGTGCCGTAGTACTGGCGGAGCACGTAGAGGGCGAAGACCTCGCCCACGCCGGGCGCCTCGTCGCCCCGGTCGCCGCAGCCCACGAAGCCCACCACCCTGTCGCCGTCCTTGGCCACCAGGATGCCGTCGGTCCAGCGGCGGGCCATCTCCTCGCAGCGCGCCAGGGTCAGCTTGTCCAGGTAGTCGGCGCTGACCAGACCGGGGTACGCCTCGTGCCACGCTTTCCAGTGGACGTAGGCCTTTCCCTGGATCTCCCGGTCGGTCTCCATTTTTTTGATGACGATATCCATATTACAGGTTCACTTTTTTGCCGCAGTAGGGGCAGAATTCGCCCCAACTGTTGCCCAGGTGTCTCCCGCAGTGGGGACAGCGGTACCAGAGCAGGTAAAAGATCAGGTCCAGAAGGACGATCCCCAAGCCGGGCAGCAGCAACGCCATGCTGGGCAGCAGGGAGCCGATCAGCACCAGTGGGGCCCCTGCCGCGAATGCGATAAAGAAAATCATACGGACCTTTTTTGGCGGAATATATCTCATCCTCGTTCTCCTTATCGCCGGAGCCCCAGCTCCGCCATGATGGCCTCCTCGCGCTCACGCATCAGCTTCTTCTGCTCGCCCTCGTCCAGGTGGTCGTAGCCCAGCAGGTGGAGCACCGAGTGGACCACCAGGTATCCAAGCTCCCGGCGGCCCGAATGGCCGTACTCCAGCGCCTGGGCCTTGACCCGCTCCATGGAGATGGCCATGTCCCCCAGGGGTGTTAATCCTGTCATGGGGTCGGCGTCGGACTCGTCCACAGGCGGCTGGCCGGGCGCGTAGGAGAAGGCCGGGAAGCTCAGCACGTCGGTGGGGGCGTCCACGCCCCGCATGTCCCGGTTGATCTCCTGAATACCGGCATCGTCGGTCAGCAGCACGTCGATCTCGCAGGGTACCGCGACCCCCTCGCAGAGGAGGGCGGTGCGGATGGCCTTGCGGATCAAGGCCACGTTGGCATCAGAGCCGGCGCCCGGAACCGTGGCGGTCACCGGTATACGGTGTCTTTTCGCCATTGCGTCCACTCCCCCTTCCGATCCGCTTCTCCTCATACTTGGCATAGGCCTCGATGATCCGCTGGACCATCACATGGCGCACTACGTCCTGCTCCGTCAGCTCGCAGATGCCTACGCCCTCCACGCCCTTCAGGACCTTCATGGCCTCCTTGAGGCCGCTGGGCTTGTCCCCCGGCAGGTCGATCTGGGTCACGTCGCCGGTGATGACCACCTTGGAGCCGAAGCCCATACGGGTCAGGAACATCTTCATCTGCTCCCGGCTGGTGTTCTGAGCCTCGTCCAGGATGATGAAGCTGTCGTCCAGGGTCCGGCCGCGCATATAGGCCAGGGGCGCCACCTCGATGTTGCCCCGCTCCAGATACTTTTGATATGTCTCCGCCCCCAGCATGTCAAAGAGGGCGTCGTACAGGGGCCGCAGGTAGGGGTCCACCTTGCTCTGCAGGTCGCCGGGCAGGAAGCCCAGGCGCTCGCCGGCCTCCACCGCCGGGCGGGTCAGGATGATGCGGTTCACCTGCTTGTCCCGGAAGGCGGCCACCGCCGCGGCCACCGCCAGGTACGTCTTGCCGGTACCCGCCGGGCCCACGCCGATGGTGACGCTCTTTTTCATGATCTCGTCCACGTACTGCTTCTGGCCGATGGTCTTGGGCTTCACGGGCCGGCCCTTGGAGGTGATGCAGATCACGTCCTGGGTCAGCTCGCTGATCCGCTCCGCCTGCCCCGACCGCACCAGGCCGATCACGTAGCGGACGTGCTGGGCGGAGATGGTCTCCCCCTTGGCGGCCAACGTCAGCAGCGCCTCCGCCGCCTTGCGGGCCAGCATGGTGTCCTCCGGCTCGCCGGAGATGACGATCTCCCCCTCCCGGTTGACGATGGCCACCCGGAATTCCGCCTCCAGCAGGCGGATGTTCTCATCAAAGGAGCCAAAGAGATTGATGGCCTCCTCCATCCGTTCAATTCCGATGCGCTGATCCAATCTACGCGCCTCCTTGTCATTGGTCTGTCTCGTCTGCCGCGTCCAGCGGCACGCTGACGCCGATCTGCTCCAGGCACTCGGCCTTCAGCGTCACCAGCAGGTAATTTCCCTGCCGGGCCGCGGCGAAGCGTGTCTCAGCGACGCTGCCGTCCTCGTCCAGCTGCGCCTCCAACAAATGCAGCAGAAGGGTCTCGCCCTCCCGGCGAGCCTGCTCCACCGAACGCTCCCGGGCTGAAACGGTATAGGGCTGCCACCGCTCCGTCACCAGCGTGACGGGCAGGCGAATCCCGCCGGGCAGCGTCCACGCCTTGTATCGTGTTATTTTATCACAATCCGCCGGTGTTACGCTACCCTTTCCATAGATTTTTATGCGGTGTTTGCCGAAATCCAGAGAAAAACGGGTCACCGGGCGCGCCGGGGCGCCCTTCGCCGCCGTGCGCAGGGGCACCAGGGTGGACAGCTCGTACCAGGTGCGGGCCCAGACGCGGCCCATGCCGTGCATCAGCCACACCTTGCGGCCGTTGTCCCCCACGCCGGAGATCAGCAGCTGGCCCCGGGTCACCGTGGCGCCCGCCAGGACCTCCGCCCTGCCGTCCAGCGCCTCCACCTTGGTCACCAGGCCATCCCGGGACGACACCACGTTGGCGGCCTGATTGTCCCGGACGATCTCCGGCGGGCGGTGGCGCTCCACCACCTGCACGTGGGCCACGCAGCCCTTCACGTTCACCGCCAGCCAGGATACGTCTTTGAGCTCCAGCAGCACGTGGTTCCGGAGCCGCTCCTGGTTGATGGAGAGGGCCCGGCAGCCCACGGCGACGCCCTCCTTCTCCAGTGCCCGGAGAATGGTTTCCGCGGGGATGGTGTCGTTGCCGGTCACCTCGAAGCCCCAGACGAACAGGTTGCTGGCGGCGAACAGCAGCGCGGCAGCAGCCAAACCCACAAGCAAGGCATACCGGCGGCGAATCCGGCCCACCAGCACCGGGATGCCCCGGCGGCGCAGCGTCCGGATGGACGCGTCCGTCCGCTCCGACACCTGACGCAGCAGCTGCTCTCCTTTTCGGGTAGTGCGCATGGTGAAATGGGCGCCATCCTGCCAGCGCACGTCCCAGAAGGGGATGCCGTGGGCTGAGCAGAGGTTGATGATCCGCTCGGGGGCGGCGCTCTCCACCGACAGGAGGACGCTGCCCTGTATGTAGTTGACGATCCTCAGTACCATCTATTCCACCAGCTCCACGGCGTCGATGCGCCCGTCGATCCGCAGGTCCGTTTCCGTCATAGCCACCAGCTGCAGCCCCGCGCCGCTGATCCGCACCACCAGGGGGCCGGTGTTGACCTCCACCAGCTCCGTGCTGTAGGACAGGATGCCCCTGTGCTGCTCCACCACCAGCCGGCGGTTGCCCGTCAGCTCCATCACCGGCACCCCGGCAGCGATCCCGCCGGGCAGATCCAGCCGCTCCATGGCCTCCAGGCCCGCCGAGGCCCATCTGTCGCGCCCCGCCACATATACCACGCCCTTTCTTCCCCCACTGTATGCATTCCCGAATCCGATCTTGCCTGTCCCGGCATAGGTGGCACGGACAGGGCATATCGTTGTCTGGAGAGGTGATGGTATGAGACGGTATGCCGCCGGGGCGATCCTGCTGCTGTTGATGGCGGCCCTGCTGTGGGACAATCAGACGGCGGCCCAGGCCGTCCGGGATGGGCTGAGTCTGTGCGCCCGGTCGGCGATGCCGGCCCTGTTTCCCTTCTTCACGGCGGTTTCCTGCTTCACGGAGCTGGGGCTGGCGGAGGACTGCGGGCGGCTGCTTTCGCCGGTACTGGGGCCGCTGCTGGGCTGCTCCGGCACCGGCGCTACGGCGTTTCTGCTGGGTCTGCTGGGGGGCTACCCGGTGGGCGGGCGGACGGTGGGACAGCTCTATCAGAGCGGTGAGCTGGACCGGGGCGAGGCGGAGCGGCTGCTGTCCTTCTGCAACAACTGCGGGCCCTCCTTCGTGCTGGGTGTGGCGGGAGTCGGGTGCTTCGGCGATGTGCGCCTGGGGGTGTGGCTGTATGGGATCCACGTGGCCGCCGCCCTTCTGGTGGCTCAGCTGCACCGCCGGCGAAACGCCCTGCCGGCCCATCGGCCGCCCCGGCCGCCGCCGCCGCCGCTGACCGTGGCCCTGATCCGCTCCGTCACCGCCGGGGCCCAGGCCATGGTCCACGTCTGCGCCTTCGTGGTGTTCTTCCTGGTGGCAATACGGCTCCTCCGGGTCCACACCGGGTGGGATCACCCGCTCTTGCTGGGGGCCATCGAGCTGACGGGTGGGATGGCACGCCTGCCGCCCCACCGGGGCGGCTTCGTCATGGCGGCTGCGCTGCTGGGCTGGGGCGGCGTCAGCGTCCACTGCCAGACCGCCGCCGCCATGCAGGGGACCGGGCTGTCCCTGCGGCCCTACGTGGCCGGCAAGCTGCTGCAGGCGCTCTTCTCCGCCGCGTTGGCAGCGCTGGTGAGCCGCTGGCTGTTTTGACAAAAAAGATACGGGATACGCGGCGCGTATCCCGTATCTTTTTGCGGACGAAATACTTATCTCTGTCCCTTGTCGTAGGGGATGCCCTCTGCCTTGGGGGCCCGGGACTTCTTGGAGGTGAAGGCCAGGACCACCAGGGAGATGACGTAGGGCATCATGTTGTAGACCTGGCTGGGGATGTTCAGATTGGCCAGGAAGTTGAAGCCCATATACACGTTGCTCAGGGCGCGGAACAGGCCGAACAGCAGGGCGGCCAGCGCGATGCGGGTGGGCTTCCACTGGCCGAAGATCATCACGGCCAGAGCCAGGAAGCCGAAGCCGGCCACGCCGTACTCAAAGCGCCACTCGGACACGCCGGCGGTGATGAACACGATGCCGCCCAGACCGCCCAGCATGCCGGAGATCAGCACGCCGGCCCAGCGCATCTTGTAGACGTTGATACCCACGGAGTCGGCCGCCTGGGGATGCTCGCCGCAGGCCATGAGCCGCAGGCCGAACTTGGTCTTGTACAGCGTGACGTAGGCCGCGACCAGCAGCACCAGCGTGATCAGCATGAACCAGCTGAACTCGAAGCTGCCGATGTTCACCAGGAAGGCCCGCTTCTCCACCGGGTACTGGATGATGGAGGACACGTCGTCGGGGTTGGCGGCGGTGTTGATGGCCTTGACGATGACGGTGGCGGCGGCGGTGCCCAGCATGTTCAGCGCCGTGCCGACGATGGTCTGGTCGGCCTTGAAGTTGATGCAGGCCACGGCCAGCAGGGACGAGTACAGCACGCCCACCAGGATGGCCGCCAGCACCACCACCAGGATCATCAGGATCGCCGGGGACGTGGCGGGCATATACCGCATGGCCAGCGCGCCGCCCAGGGCGCCCATGATCATGACGCCCTCCAGGCCCAGGTTGATGACGCCGGAGTGCTCAGAGAAGCAGCCGCCCAGGGCCACCAGGATCAGCACGGAGGCGAAGATCAGCGTATATTGCAGCAGCAGTACCATTACTGATCGCCTCCTTTCCCGTCATCCGCGGCTTCTCTCTCCTTCACCTTGGCTGCCGCCTTTTCCTCTCTCCGGGCGATGCCCCGGTTCATGGCGTACTTCATGAACAGCACGAAGCCGCACAGGTAGATGATGATGGCGGAGATCAGGTCGGAGATCTGGGCGCAGTACATGGTCTTGTCCACGTAGGCGCCGCCGGCGGTGATATGCTGGATGAAGAAGGAGGACAGGATCGTTCCCACGGGGTGCAGGCCGCCCAGGAAGGCGGCGGCGATGCCGTTGAAGCCCATGCCAGGCACAGAGGAGGTGGAGCAGTTCCACTGCTCATAGCCGGTCAGATACAGCATGGCGGCACCCATGGCGGCCAGACCGCCGGAGATGATCAGCGTCAGGATGATGTTGCGCTTCTCCGCCATGCCGCAGTACTTGGCGGCATTCTTGTTGTTGCCGGTGGCCTTCAGCTCGTAGCCGAATTTCGTCTTGTCCAGCACCACCATCACCACCACGGCGATGATGACGGCCAGGGGGATGGCGATGGTCACGTACTTGTTGTTGTTAAAGAGCTTGCCCAGGCCCAGGGCGGGGATCAGCGAGGAGGCGGCGTACTTGTCCACGCCCAGGGTGTAGGGGCTGGTGCCCTCCTTCACCCGCGTCAGCAGCATGTTGGTCAGATACAGGGTGATCCAGTTCAGCATGATACCGGAGATGACCTCGTTGACGTTGCAGTAGGACTTCAGCAATCCCACGATGGCGCCCAGAGCGGCGCCGCCCAGCACGGCGAACAGCAGGCAGAGGACCCAGTTCCAGTGCCAGGCCAGGGCCGCGTACAGGCTCAGAGCCACGCCGGCGCAGTACTGGCCGGCAGCGCCGATGTTGAACAGGCCCACCTTGTAGGCGAACAGGATGGCCAGGGAGCACATCAGCAGCGGTGCCGTCTTCACCAGGGTGTTGCCGAAGTATTTCAGCTTGGAGGTGGTCTTGCTGTAAGTCAGGAAGTTCTTGATGACGGTGGTGATGGCCTCGCCGGCGCCGGTGGGGTTGATGAACAGCAGCACGATGTAGCCGATCAGCATGCCCAGCACGATGCACACCAGGGAGGCGATCAGAGACTGAACGCCGTCGTTTTTCAGAATGCTCTTCTTCATGCCGTCACCTCATCTCTCTTGGCGCCGGCCATGTAGAGGCCCAGCTCCTCCTGGGTGGTGGTCTTGGGATCCAGCTCGCCCACGATCTCACCCTCGTACATCACCAGGATCCGGTCGGGCACGTCCATGACCTCGTCCAGCTCCAGGGACACCAGCAGCACCGCCTTGCCGGCGTCGCGCTGGGCCACCAACTGCTTGTGGATGAACTCGATGGCGCCCACGTCCAGGCCGCGGGTGGGCTGCACGGCCACCAGCAGCTCCGGATCCTTGTCGATCTCACGGGCGATGATGGCCTTCTGCTGGTTGCCGCCGGACATGCTGCGGGCGATGGTGATGGGGCCCTGGCCGCTGCGCACGTCGTACTGCTCGATGAGCTTGTCGGCGTACTTGCGGATGTTGTCCCGCCGCAGGAAGCCGGCCTTGCTGGTGAACTCCGGCTCGAAGTACCGCTGGAGCACCAGGTTGTCCTCCAGGGTGTAGTCCAGGACCAGACCGTGCTTGTGGCGGTCCTCCGGGATGTGGGACATGCCCATGACGTTCCGCTTGCGGATGGGCAGGTGGGTGATATCCGTGCCGGCCAGGGTGATCTTGCCGTCCACCAGCGGCTCCAGACCGGTCAGGCCGTAGACGAACTCCGTCTGACCGTTGCCGTCGATGCCGGCGATGCAGACGATCTCGCCCCGCCGCACCTTCAGGGAAACGTCCTTGACGGCGTTGTTCTTGTGGACCTTGGAGGCCACGGTCATGTGCTCCACGTCCAGGATCACCTCGCCGGGGGTGGCGGGCTTCTTCTCCACGTGGAAGTTGACGTTGCGGCCCACCATCATGGCGCTCAGCTCCTCCATGGTGGTCTTGGCCGTCTCCACGGTACCGATGTACTTGCCCTTGCGCAGCACGCTGCACCGGTCGGCCACGGCCATGATCTCCGCCAGCTTGTGGGAGATGAACAGGATGGACTTGCCCTCCTTGGCCAGGTTGCGCATGATCTCCATCAGCTCGTCGATCTCCTGGGGAGTCAGCACGGCGGTGGGCTCGTCGAAGATGAGGATCTCATTGTCGCGGTAGAGCATCTTCAAAATCTCGGTGCGCTGCTGCATGCCCACAGTGATGTCCTCGATGAGGGCGTCCGGGTCCACGTGGAGCCCGTAGCGCTCGGACAGTGCCATGACCTTCTTCCGGGCCTCGTCCTTCTGCAGGAAGCCGTGCCTGGTGGGCTCCACGCCCATGATGATGTTGTCCAGCACGGTGAAGCACTCCACCAGCTTGAAGTGCTGGTGGACCATGCCGATGCCCAGGGCATTGGCGTCGTTGGGATCCTTGATGTTGACGACCTCGCCGTCCTTCTTGATGACGCCCTCCTCCGGCTGATACAGACCGAAGAGCACGCTCATCAGGGTGGATTTGCCAGCGCCGTTCTCACCCAGCAGCGCGTGGATCTCGCCGCGCTTGAGCTGCAGGGTGATGTTGTCGTTGGCGATGATACCGGGAAACTTTTTGGTGATGTTGAGCATTTCGATGGCATAAGGCGTTTCCAAGCGTTTCGCCCTCCCTCCCGGTTCCTTCCGCCGCGCATCACTTCGCGGCGGACCAAACCACAAATATACAGATGTATTATACTATATCCGCGCCTGCAACGCAAAGGAAAAATGCGATAAAACGCTGAATTTGCGCAAAAAACAGGACGGGCTGACGCCCGTCCTGCTTTTCAGTTGTCCGTAAGAGCTTAGCCCTTGATCTGGCCCTGGTCGTTCACGGTGACGACAGTGGCGAAATCAGCGGCGGTCTTGGAGATGTCGTTGGACACGGTGATGGTGCCAGCGAACATGCCGGCCACCAGAGCCTTGTAGTCGTCCTGAGTGAAGCCGTCAGCCCACTGGGTGGAGCCCATGGGGATCTGGACATAGTTGGCCTCGGGATCGGTGCCGGACACCAGACCCAGCGTGGCAACCTGGCCAACGTACTTGTCCCAGTTGCCGTTGACGATAACGTCAGTCAGGGTGTCGTAGGTGGTGGGATACAGGCCCTTCATGGCGGAGGTGACCGTCATGGAGGTGTCCTCAGCACCGGCATAGCCCATGATCACGCCGGCCTGGTCCACGTCAACGCCGATGACCTTGCCGTCCACCTTCTTGGCGGCGTCCACAGCGGAGGTGAAGATACCGCCGCCGCAGGCGAACACGATCTCGGTGCCGTTGCTGTACCAGGTATCCATAGCGGCAGTGATATCGGCATCACCGAAGAACTGGCCGCCATAGACGTAGTTGATCTTGACGTCGGTCAGGCCCAGGGCAGCGGCAGCGGCGTCAGCACCCTGCACGAAGCCGTAGCCATAGCGCTGGACAGCGGGAACGGCCATGCCGCCCAGGAAGCCCAGGTTCTTGTAGCCCAGGGAGACAGCGGCGTAACCGGCCATGTAGCCGCACAGCTCCTCCTGGTACACGGCGCAGTACACGTTGCTCAGGTCCACATAGTCCTCGAACACGTAGTCAGCGGGGTTCCAGGTGTACTCCTCACCGGCCTTGGCAACGCCCTCGCTCAGCAGGTCGCCGGAGGAAACGTCCAGGGCGATGAACTTGACCTCGGGGAACTCGGGAGCAGCCTCAACGATGGCGCCGGCGAAAGCGTAGCCGGGCATCACGATGACGTTGAAGCCGTCGTCCACGGCCTTCTCGATCATGGCCACACGGTCAGCGGTGGTGTCACCGGCGGGCTTGTAGTAGGTGAATTTCACGCCGTTGTCATCACAGAACGCCTTGCAGGCCTCGTAGGTGGTCTGGTTGAAGGACTGGTCGGTGATGTCACCGTAGTCGGTGACCATGGCGACCTTGTACTCCACGGTGGGGGTGGTGTCGTCGGGAGTGGGGGTGGTATCATCGGAGTGGGGGTGGGATTGTTGCTGCCGCCGCCGCAAGCCACCAGGGCCAGCGCCATAACGAGAGCAAGAATCACTGCAAGAAACTTTCTCATTGGAATCAGTCTTCCTTTCCGTTTAATTATTTTCGCGCCGTTGGGCGGGAAAAACGTTTTGTGCACCTCATGCACACCAAGCGTATTATATCAATCCAACTCTTTTCGCGCAAGAAGAAATTCTCACATTTTTCAAATTATTCACAGACTGCGGCGCCTTCCTGCCGGAAAGGTGCCGTGTGGCAGAGCGCTATTTCTCCGCCATTTTCACAGCGATCTCCAGGCCGATCTTCATCATGTTGGTGAAGGTATTCTGGCGATCCTCCGGCGGCAGCTCGATGCCGGTGACCAGGTTGTCGGAGATGGAGCAGATGGCCAGCGCCCGCTTGCCGGTGTAGGCGGCGGTGCAGTACAGGGCGGCGGCCTCCATCTCCACAGCCATGACGCCCATCTTGCGGAACTTGGCGTTCCGGCCGGCGGCATCATAGAAAGTGTCGCTGGAATAGAGGTTGCCCACGGGCATCTTCACGCCCAGCTCCCTGGCGGACTCCACGGCGGCCATCAGCAGGTCGAAGTCGCAGATGGGGGCGTAGGTGCCGCCCAGCTCATACTGGTCGGCAAAGTTGGAATTGGTGCAGGCACCCATGCCGGCCATGACGCTGCCCAGCTCCATGTCCTCCCGCATGGCTCCGGCGGAGCCAACACGGATGATGTTCTCCACGTCGTACTGGGTATAGAGCTCATAAGAGTAGATGCCGATGGAGGGCATGCCCATGCCGCTGGCCATCACGGAGACGGGGACGCCCTTATAGGTGCCGGTATAGCCCTGGACACCCCGGACGTTGTTGACCAGGACGGGATTGTCCAGGAAGGTCTCGGCGATGAATTTGGCCCGCAGGGGATCACCGGGCATCAGTACGGTCTTGGCAAAGGCGCCCTTGGGTGCGTTGTTGTGGGGGGTCATTGTCATTTCCTCCTTTATTCGTTCATAGCCTTGACCGCCTTGACGATCCGGCTGGTGCCCAGGCGCTGGGCGCCCAGGGCGATGAAATCCTCCGCGTCCTGCAGGTTGGCGATGCCGCCGGAGGCCTTGATCTTCACGTGCGGGGCCACGTGGGCCTTGAACAGCGCCACGTCCTCCCGGGTGGCTCCGCCGCCGCCGAAGCCGGTGGATGTCTTGATGTACTCGGCGCCGGATTCACTGACCACGCGGCACATCTCGATCTTCTCCTCGTCGGTCAGCAGACAGGTCTCGATGATGACCTTCAGCAGCCGGCCGCCGCAGGCGGTCTTGACGGCCCGGATCTCGGCGAGGACGTCGTCGTAGCGGCGGTCCTTCACCCAGCCGATGTTGATGACCATGTCCACCTCGGTGGCGCCGTTTTTCACCGCGTCGGCGGCCTCAAAGCACTTGGCGGCGGTGGTATCGTAGCCGTTGGGGAAACCGATGACCGTGCAGACGGGGATCTTCCCCTCCACGTACTCGGCCGCCTGCTTCACATACGAGGCGGGGATGCAGACGCTGGCGCAGCCGTAGCGGATGCCGTCGTCGCAGATGGTGCGGATGTCCTCCCAGGTGGCACCCTGGGCCAGCAGCGTATGGTCTACCCGGGACAGGATCTCCTGCAGTTCAGGTCTCATTATGACATTTCTCCTTTCGCGCCGTGAGGCGTATCATCAAAAAGATATAACAGTTGTATTTTATCACGATTTTCCCCGCTTGTCCACACCGCCCGCAGGCAGAAAAAAACAGGGGCAATGCTGCCCCTGTTTTTTCGATCGCGTTTAGCCCTCCAGCTTTACCAGCTCGGCCTCCGGCGCATTGCGGCGGATGCTGTCGATGCCGTTGAGGCAGGAAGCCTTGGCCTTGTAGCCCTCGCCCACGGCGATGATCTCACCGTTGCGGGCCTTCAGGCGGAAACGGAACTCGCCGGCCTTGTCCACATAGACCTCGAACTTGGGATTGGTCACCTTCTCGAAGCCCTCTACGGTCTGATCCTCCAGCTTGGCCTCCACAGAGTTCTTACGGACGCTCTCAATGCCCTTGAGGCAGGCAGCCTCGGTGGTGTACACTTCGCTGACGGCGATGACTTCGCCGTTGCCGGCCTTCAGATTGAACACAAAGCCGGTCTTGGTGGGTTTCAGAACGAACTTGCCCATTAGGCGCACCTCTTTTCTCAAATTTCCGCCCGAAGCGGGTGGTTTTCCGTTTTTATTTTACATGAAACGACTATACAATGTAAAGGGGTATTTTTACTTTTTGCCGAACAGTCCGCCCAGCTTGTCGCCTACCTTGTCGGCCAGGTCGTCCAGGCCCACCTTGTCGGCCAGATCGCCCAACTTGTCGCCCACCTTGTCGGCCAAATCGCCCAGCTTTTCGCCTACGTTCTCCTTGTCGTCCTCTTTGCCGCCTTTGTTCAGCTTCTCCTTGATGCCGTCGATCAGCGCTTTGACCTGCTCGTCCGGCAGGTCAACGCCCAGCAGATCCTCCAGCGTCTTGATGGGCTCCTTGGCAAAGCGCTTCGCCAGGCCGTCGTCGGCCTTGATCTTCTTGACCAGCTCGTCGATCTTGTTCATGATCTCCATGCTCCATCCTCCTTTCGCGGTTTTGTTGGCGGTTTCCCGCATTTTTTGTATTATAGCACACTACTGCGTCAGAGTGCAATACATTCTTTTGCGCCCGTCGGGCCGTTTACCGGGCTGAAATCTCCAGCCACTCCCCCTCCTGGGGCGCCTCGGCCCTGTCGGGCACGCCGGTGGTGATCAGCCAGAGGGTGTCGCCGTCGGCGCCGAAGCCGTAGCTGCCGGGGTAGTCGTAGTTCTGGCTGACGTAGCACCGGGTCAGATAGTGGGCGTGGCCCGCCCGGTCGTTGACCGCGAAATTCCGGCACTCCATGGACCGCACGTCCCCGGCGGTCTTGGGGTCGAAGTTCTCCAGGAACAGCGCCACGTCGCCCCGGAAGGTCACGTCCGGCACGGCCAGATCGTAGACGGCCAGCAGGGTCTCCTGTCCCGTCGTCAGGTCCACGGCCCACATGGTCACCGTGGTGTTGCCGGTGGTCTCCGAGGTGCCGCAGTGGAGGATCATCCGGTACCACCGGCCGGCCTGCCAGTCGTAGTCGGGCAGATAGTGGGCGCCGGTGCCCTCGCCGCCGAAGTCCCCGCCGGACTCCCCCTGGGGGTACACCAGCTGGGCCCGGACCACGGTCTCGTCGCCGGAGGCGCTCGTGCAGAACACGTCCCAGAGGGACAGGATGGCCTTCATGCTGCCGTCGGACAGCCGCTGGAAGCCGGCGTAACCGGCCACGCCGCCGTACTCCTGGCGCACCGAGGCGTACTCGGCCTCCAGCGACGAGTAGTCCAGGTCGAACTGACCCAGGCAGCAGAAGGTGCCGCAAGGCAGATACTCCGCCCGGAAATCGGCGAAATAGTCCACGAAGCCGCCCACGTCCTCCGCCAGAAGCCACCCGGCCAGATAGGGGGAGCGCTGGAAGGCGACGGCGTTATACGACTGGATCTCCTCCAGCGTGGGCAGGGAGAGAGATGCGCCCCAGTCCCGCTCCGTCGGCACCGACAGCGGGTCCACGCCGCCCGGCGCGTCGTTCGCCGACGGGTCGGTATCCTCCGCCGTCTGGGACGGCGCGGCGGGCGCGGGGTCGGCGCTCTCCTTCTCCGCGCTTTTGCCGCCCACGCGGAAAAGCACCAGGAGCATCACCGCGGCCACCAGCACCCAGGATATGTTTTTCCCTTTCACCCCGACACCTCCGTCTCACCGCCCGACCGTCGCGGGCTTTTTCTCCTCTGATTATAAGGCCGGGTATAGGGAAAATCAAGGGCCGCCACGACTCACGCCGCGAAGGCAAAAAGAGAGGGGCGAGGTTGCCCTCGCCCCTGCGGTCCCGGTGTTTTGTTCGGCTTACTTGAAGTACCGCTCCAGCAGGCCCTTGAAGGCCTTGCCGTGTCGGGCCTCGTCGCGGGCCATCTCATGGATGGTGTCGTGGAGGGCGTCCAGATTGTACTTCTTGCAGAGCTTGGCCAGATCGGTCTTGCCCTGGGTGGCGCCGTTCTCGGCGTCCACACGCATGGCCAAGTTCTTCTTGGTGGAATCGGTGACCACCTCACCCAGCAGCTCGGCGAACTTGGCGGCGTGCTCGGCCTCCTCCAGACCGGCCTTCTCCCAGTACAGGCCGATCTCGGGATAGCCCTCGCGATAGGCCACGCGGGCCATGGCCAGGTACATGCCCACCTCGGAGCACTCGCCCTCGAAGTTGGAGCGCAGACCGGCAATGATCTCCTCCTGGACCTCGGCGGGCACATCGGCGCCGAAGCTCTTGCCGACGCCCACCACGTGCTCGGCTGCCCAGCTCATCTCGCCGGCCTGGAGCACGAACTTGTCAGCGGGGACCTTGCAGACGGGGCAGCGCTCGGGAGGGGTGTCACCCTCATGGACGTAACCGCAGACGGAACAAACCCACTTCTTCATGATATTATCCTCCAATAGTCAATTTGTTGTTTCCGGCGGGGCGATCCTCCCCGCCGCGCTTGTCAACTTGGATTATACCACAGACACAGGGCCTTTGAAAAGCCCGAATTTCCGATTGCGGCGGGAATTTCGGCAGGAAAAGAGGCCGCCGGTAAAACGGCGGCCTCTTCGGTCGGATAGGGGAAACTTACTCGGCCTCGGCCAGAGCCTTGGCCTCGGCGATGGCCTTCTCCTGGGCCGCCAGAGGACAATCCTCATAGCGGACAAAGTTGAAGGTGAACACGCCCCGGGACTGGGTCATGGAGCGCAGGTCGATGGCGTAGGAGGTCATCTCGGCCATGGGCACCTCGGCCTCCAGCACGGTCTCGCCGTCGCCGGTGGGGTTCATGCCCATCACGCGGCCGCGGCGCTTGTTCAGGTCGCCCATCACGTCGCCCACGAAGTTGTCGGGCACGGTGACCTTCAGCTCGCCGATGGGCTCCATCAGCACGGGCTTGGCCTCGGGCAGGGCGGCCTTGAAGGCCATGTTGGCAGCCAGCTTGAAGGCGATTTCAGAGGAGTCCACCGGGTGATAGGAGCCGTCGATCAGGGTGGCCTTCAGGAACACCACGGGATAGCCGGCCAGAACGCCGCTCAGGCAGCTCTCGCGCAGGCCCTTCTCCACGGCGGGGAAGTAGTTCTTGGGCACGGAGCCGCCGAACACGGCCTCCTCGAAGACCATCTCCTCCTGCTCGCTCTGGGGCTCGAAGACGATGACCACGTCGCCGAACTGGCCGCTGCCGCCGGTCTGCTTCTTATAGCGGGCGTGCTTCTCCACCTTGCTGCGGATCTTCTCGCGATAGGGGACGCGGGGAGTGGACAGCTCGGTATCCACGCCGAAGCGGGACTTCAGCTTGGCGCACAGCACGTCGATCTGGATGTCGCCGGCACCGGCGATGACCACCTGGTGGGTCTCGGCGTTGTTGGTGACGCGGAAGGTGGGGTCCTCCTCGTTCAGCTTGTTGAGGCCGGTGCCCAGCTTCTCCACCTCCTGCTTGGTCTTGGGGGCGATGGCCCGCTCATAGCAGGGCTGGGGATAATCCATACCGGCAAGCTTCACGATGTTCTTGCCGTCGCACAGGGTGTCGCCGGTGCGGACCCGGTCCATCTTGCCGATGGCGCCGATGTCGCCGCAGCAGATCTCCTTGGTCTCCTCACCCTTCTTGCCCTTCATGAAGTACAGGCGGCCCAGCTTCTCGGTGTTGCCGGTGGTGACGTTGTACAGCGCCATGTCGCTGGTGACCTTGCCCCGGATGACCTTGATCATGGAGTACTTGCCGTACTGGTCGGAGATGGTCTTGAACACGATGGCGGCGGCGGGGCCGTTGGGATCGACGGCGACCTCGATGGCGTTGCCGTCGTCATCCTCGCCGGCCTCGGCGGGCATATCGGTGGCCACGGGGACCAGGTCCAGGATGGTCTGCAGCAGCATCTCCACGCCCAGGCCGGTGACGGCGCTGCCGCACAGCACGGGGCAGATACTGCCGTCCCGCACGCCGATCTTCAGACCCTTGGCGATGTCCTCGGCGGACAGCTCCATGGTGTCGAAGAACTTCTCCATCAGCTCCTCGTCGGCGCCGGCGGCGTTCTCCATCAGCTCGGCGCGGAGGCTCTCCACCTCGTCGGCCACAGCGGCGGGGATGGGGCACTCCACGGCCTTGCCGCCCTTGACCTCATAGGCCTTGTTGTGGAGCAGATCCACGATGGCGGTGACGGCCTTGTTGCCGTCGACGACGGGGGCAACGATGGGGGTGATGGCCTGGCCGAACTTGCCCTTTAGGGCGTTCAGACAGGACTCGTAATCGGAGTTTGCCTCCTCGGTGCGGTTGATGAAGATCATGCGGGGCTTGCTGCCCAGCATCTTCCAGCTGCGCTCGATGCCAACGGACAGGCCGTCCTTGGCGGCGCCCACCAGCATGGCGCACTCGGCGGCGCGGATGGCGGACAGGGCCTCGCCGGAGAAATCGAAGTTACCGGGGGCGTCCATCACGTTGATCTTCACGCCCTTGTAGTTCACAGGGGCAAAGGCCAGCGAGATGGAGATCTGGCGCTTGATCTCCTCGGCGTCATAGTCGCAGGTGGTGTTGCCGTCCACAGTCCGGCCCAGGCGGTCGGTACCCTTGGTCATAAACAGCATCTGCTCGGCAAGAGAGGTCTTGCCGGAGCCGCCGTGGCCCAGCAGCGCGATATTGCGAATGTCGTTGGCAGTCATAGTTTCAGTTTCTCCCTTCGTTTTCAGTAAGCGCGGTATAGCGCAAATTGCTCAACATACAGATTATATACTATTTTTTCAAAGCTGACAACTACAATTTTCCGCTATTTTGGCGGAAATCCCCTCAGACCGCGCAAAACAGCCGCAGGTCGTCCCTGCGGCTGTCTCTGTTTGGTCTGTCAGTAGTGCTTCACCAATCCGCTCAAAAGCCATGTGGGCAGCAGCCACAGGGCCTGGAAGATCAGCATCCGCAGGGGGTCCAGCAGCTGGAAGGCGCCCACCCCCGTGAAGTAGTAGGCCAGCAGCAGGCCGCACAGGCCTCCCAGCCAGGCCAGGATCGTGGCGCTGCGGAAAGCCTTGAGCATCCGTCGGGAACCCACCGCCGTCTCGGTCAGGGGCATGAGCCCCTCCCGGTAGATGATGGCGTTGGACTGTGCCGCCGTCTCCCGGCTCAGATCTGACAGGGCCAGGCGGGTGGACACGTCCGGGTACACCGGCTTGGCGTCCAGATTGAACCGCCGCTTCAGGAGTCCCGGCGTCACGTTGCAGCTGCGCACCGCCAGCACCGGCTCGATCCGGTTGCGGCGCAGGGCCCGCAGCGCCCACTCCACATTGCGGGAGGGGGAATACTTGATGGCGAAAATGGCGATCAGCGTGCCGTCCACCGCCAGAAATACGCCGGTCTTCAGCTTCAGCTCCGGTGGCAGCGTCACGTGCTTCTTCCGCATGAAATAGGCGCTGCCCATGGTGACGCTCTCACCATGGATGGTACCGCCGACGCCGCCCTCCTCGAAGTAGTGCAGATCCTCCACCGGCAGGTGGGTGCCGCCCTCGGCGGCCAGGAGCTGCTCGAACAGGGGGTGGAGCTGGCTGTGGCAGGCCTGAGTGATGCTGGCGGCATAGGAGACCACCTTGCCGATCTCCTCGCCGTAGACCTTCAGGCCGTTGAGTCCCACCGTTCCCGGCGGGAACAGATCGTCATCGGTAACCACCATGCGGCGGGAGCGGCTGACGGCCCGGGCGCCGGCGTAACCGGCCACGGCGCTGCCGCTCTTGACCAGGCGGTGGTTCAGATGCTTCAGGGGCAGCGTACCCGTCAGCGGCAGGGCCAGCGGCACCGTCGCCACCAGCAGGGCCGACCAGACCCACAGGGGGTCTCCCACCGTCTTCCGGGACAGGATCACCACGCCCGCCAGGACCGTGGCCATGGCCAGGAACAGCGGCACCAGGATCCGCTGCCATTTTCTGGCCGGATCGATGCGGTGCGCATTGTGGTAGAAGCCGTCCAGCGTCCCCACCTGCTTGCAGGCGCCGGCGGCGGTAACAGACACGCCATAGGGCGGCTTGCCGCCGATATCCGCCAGATGGAACGCCTCCCGGCGACTCTCAGCCGCCAGCAGCAAGCCAAACTGGCACAGCCAGACCATGGCCGCGGCAGGCGCGGCGAAGGGCACGGTCCCGCCGGAGCGGCCCATGGCGCCGTAGACGCAGTCGGCCAGCACCACCAGGGCGGCCAGTCCGGCGGCCAGCTCGCAGCCGGGGCGGCCCGACCGCAGATCCTCCGCCATAGTCCGCCACACGGGCAGGACCAGCAGCACCACCGCCAGCAGCAAGATCCCGGGCATCGCGTAGCGCAGCAGGGGCAGCCGGCTCCAGAGTCCGTTCAGCGCGCCAAGTCCGTCCAGCACGGTCAGCAGCGCCAGCAGGGCCGCCGGCACCGCGGACATTATGGTGTGGAGATGCAGCTTCTTGCACAGACGCTTCTCCTCTTTGGCCGCCTGCTCCATACCCGGTTCTTCCGCCGCCGGTTCCGCTTCATTCTCCGGCTTTTCCCAGGCAGATACACCGTTCTTGTCCGGCCGTGTCAACAGGGCGGACAGCTTTTCCCGCCAGGAGGTCAGCATCCCCTGTACCCGCTCGCCCAGGGGGACAGGCCGGTCCAGAATGGCGTCATCCTGATCCAGGACGGCCTCTACCGTCTGGGACATGACCTGCTCCAAAGGGATCTTGTGCATCCCCTCCGGCTCCTCGGGGAAAACCGAGGACGGGGCGGGCGGAGCCGGAGACTCCTCCGGCTGCCTGGCCTCCTCTTTTTTCTTCAGGGGGACAATCTCCTTTGTATCCCCCAGCTCCTCCGCCGGGATCTCCGGCTTTTCCGGCTCGGCGGGAGCGTCTGCGTCCTCCGGGCTGTCCTTCCTCATCAGGCCGCCGTTGATCAGCTTCCAGCCGGGGCGTTTTTTCTCAATCAGTCGGGAGGGCGCTTTCCGCTCCGCCGGCTTTGGCTCCTCCGGCTGCTCCGTGGGTTTCGGCTCCTCCGGCTGCTCCGGCGCTTTCTCCTCCGGAGGAACCGGCTCCGGTCCCTTCTCCGTCGGGCGGTCTGTTTTTTCCGCCTCCCGCCGCTTGTTGGCCTCCAGCAGCTGCCGGAGGCTCTGGGTCTCCATCAGCGCCGGATTTCCGACGGCGGGAATCGGCGGCTCCATCTCATCCATCTGTTCCGGCTCCGGAATGGGCTCCGGCTTCGTCACGGACGCAGGAGCTTCAGCTGCCGCTACCTCCTGCTTTTGGGCAGGCTTCGCCGCATCCTGTCCGAATTCGGCCAGGATGGCGTCTAACGAGTACTCCTCCCCCTCCACGGGGGCGACGCCCTTGAGAAGGCGTCCCGTCTCCGTCAGCACCTGATACAGTTCGTCGTCCGTATGCTTGCTCATAAACCGTCCCGTTCTGTCTTATCCTTGCCGCTGCCGTACGGCCTCATACAGCAGGATCGCCGCGGCCGCCGACGCGTTTAGGGAGGAGATGCGGCCCTTCATGGGGATACTCACCAGAAAATCACAGTTCTCCCGGACCAGACGGGTCATTCCGTCCCCCTCGGAGCCGATGACGATGGCCGCCGGGCCCTTCAGATCGGCGTCGTACAGGGCGGTATTCCCCTCCGCCGCCGTGCCGAACACCCAGACGCCCTGCTTCTTCAGCTCCTTCAGCACGGCGGAGATGTTGGCCACCCGGGCTACCGGCACGTAGCTGACGGCCCCGGCGCTGGTCTTGGCCACGATGGCGGTTAGGCCGGCGCTGCGCCGCTTGGGGATGATGACGCCGTGGGCGCCGGCGCACTCCGCCGTGCGGAGGATGGCGCCCAGGTTGTGGGGGTCGGAGATCTCGTCGCACACCACCAGCAGCGGCGGCTCGCCCTTCCCGGCGGCGGCAGCCAGGATGGACTCCACGCTGACGTACTCCCGGACAGCGGCCAGGGCGATGACCCCCTGGTGGGCGTGGGTGCGGGACATGTTGTCCAGCTTGCGCCGGTCCGCCTCCACCACCACGATGCCCGCCTCACGGGCCCGGGAGGCGATGTGGCCCAGGGTCTTGTCCGTCTCCCCCTTGGCCAGATAGATCTTGTCGATGGGCGTATCGGTGCGCAGGGCTTCGATGACCGCGTTGCGGCCCTCGATGATACCGTCCGCCTCCGCCTGGGGCTCCGGTCTGGGTCTCCGGTTCTCGTTCTCTCTCATGGGCGCGGTCCTCTCGTTGGATAAATCTACATCACCGGTAAGTATATCATGTTTTCCCGACAAGATAAAGCGTTCCTTCATAGAAATTTTACAGAAAATTACTCCGTGCGGCGCTTGTGGCTTTTATTATTCTATGGTATACTGACAAATACTTTGATGGGAAGTCTGCCCGTTTGGGCATTTCGATACGACGGAAGGAGACCTCACATGGATCCCAACAACAATAAGGACAACAAAAACGGCCGTTCCAACCGGAATCTCCGGGGCGTTCTGACCCTGGTGGCCTGGGCGGTGGTGGCTGTGGTGATCCTCAACTATATCCAGGCTTACAGTCAGAATACCTCCAACCGCTCCACCAGCCATGAGATCAAATACAGCCAGTTCATCCAGCTGGTGGAGGAGGACAAGGCCCAGAGCGTGGTGTTCAAGGACAGCACCATCTATCTGACCCCGGTGGACAGCTACGTCTTCATCGACGAGGACGGCAAGGAGTATACCAATACGAAGGAGAAGGGACTGGTCCTCTACACGGTGGAGCTCTACAACCCCGCCCTGCTGGCCCTGCTGGAGGAGCACGGCGTGGAGTACACCTCCCCCTACCAGGCGCGGATGAGTCCCATCCTGGAGTTCATGATGGCCTATATCCTGCCCACCGTGCTGATGGTAGGCGGCTTCATGCTGCTGATGCGCTTCCTCAGCAAGAGCGGCGGCGGCATCGGCGGCATCGGCAACGTGGGCAAGTCCAACGCCAAGGTCTATATGGAGAAATCCACCGGCGTCACCTTCCAGGACGTGGCCGGCCAGGACGAGGCCAAGGAGAGTCTGGAGGAGATCATCGACTTCCTCCACAACCCCGGCAAGTACACCGCCATCGGCGCCAAGCTGCCCAAGGGCGCGCTGCTGGTGGGCTCCCCCGGCACCGGCAAGACGCTGCTGGCCAAGGCCGTGGCCGGCGAGGCCGGCGTCCCCTTCTTCTCCATCTCCGGCTCGGACTTCGTGGAGATGTTCGTGGGCGTGGGCGCCAGCCGTGTCCGCGACCTCTTCAAGGAGGCCGCCAAGGTGGCCCCCTGCATCATCTTCATCGACGAGATCGACACCATCGGCAAGAGCCGCGACGGCGTCCGCTTCGGCGGCAACGACGAGCGGGAGCAGACATTGAACCAGCTACTGGCGGAGCTGGACGGCTTCGACCCCAGCAAGGGCGTCATCGTCCTGGGCGCCACCAACCGGCCCGAGGTGCTGGATAAGGCCCTGCTGCGGCCCGGCCGGTTCGACCGCCGCATCACCGTGGACCGTCCCAACCTGGCAGGCCGTCTGGCCACCCTGCAGGTCCACACCCGCAACATCCACCTGGCCGAGGACGTGGACCTGGAGAAGATCGCCCAGGCCACCGCCGGCACCGTAGGCGCGGATCTGGCCAACCTGGTCAACGAGGCCGCCCTCCGGGCCGTCCGCCACGGACGCAAGGCCGTCAACCAGAACGACCTGCTGGCCGCCTTCGAGACGGTTATTGCCGGCAGCGAGAAGAAGGGCACCGTCATCACCGACGAGGAAAAGCGGATCATCGCCTACCACGAGGTGGGCCACGCGCTGGTGGCCGCCAAGCAGAAGAACGCCCAGCCCGTCTCCAAGATCACCATCGTGCCCCACACCCAGGGCGCTCTGGGCTATACCCTCCACCTGCCGGAGGAGGAGAAGTTCCTCATGTCCAGGGAGGATATCCTGGCGGAGATCCGCACCCTGCTGGCCGGCCGGTCCAGCGAGGAGATCGTGTGCGACACTATGACCTCCGGCGCCGCCAACGACATCGAGCGGGCCACGGAGCTGGCCCGGAACCTGGTGGCCCGGTTCGGCATGAGCGAGGAGTTCGACATGATGGCCCTGGGCACCGTGCAGAGCCAGTATCTGGACGGAACCTACTCCATGTCCTGCGCCCAGGAGACCTACGCCGCTGCCGACCGCGTCACCATCGCCATCATCCGCCAGTGCCACGAGGAGGCCCGGCAGCTCCTCCGGGACAACCGGGAGCTGCTGGACAAGATCGCGGCGTACCTTCTCAAGAAGGAGACCATCACCGGCCAGGAGATGATGGCCATCATCGAGGGCCGGGACCCGGAGACCGTGGACAACTACGGCGCCGCCAAGGAGGAGCAGAAGCTGTTCCGCCCCTCCGTGCCCGACGTGATCGAGAAGCCCGCCCGGCACATCCGCATCACCTCCGAGCCCATCCCCATGCCGGAGCACGCGGAGGAGCCCCCCGCCGACGAGCAGCCGAATGAGGCGCCGCCCGCCGACGAGGCCAAGGACGAATAACGCACCGCGGGAGGCCGGCGTCTGCCGGCCTCCCGTTTTTTGCGGCCTTCCCCCTTGTGAAATCCGCCGCGCCGTGGTACAATACCACCGCATATGCGGGTATGGCGGAATTGGCAGACGCGCTGGATTTAGGTTCCAGTGGGCAACCGTGTGGGTTCAAATCCCACTACCCGTACCAAAGGAGAGGGCTCCCCAAGGGTGCCCTCTCCTTTGGTCTTGTGGGATTTGAAACGAATTCCAAAGGCGCCGCGCAACAGCGACGGCAGCTTTGGCAGCAAACATGCGGCGGAAACCGACGAAGCGCCGCCAGTGGCGGATGAAGCGAGGCGGTTTCGAGGCAGCGCCCCGGTTTCCGCGACTGACGGGAGCGGAAATCGGCTGGTGCAACGGTGCCATGTTTGCGCAATGAGAGGAGAGTCCCACTACCCGTACCAAAAGAGAGGACGCGGAAGCATCCTCTCTCTGCTGTTTTTTTGAATTCCTTTGAAAAAATAAGTACTATTTCCTTTTCTTTTTTCAAAAAACGCAGTACAATGCAAAGATGAAAGTAGCCCGAAGCGCGCTTTTCGTCCCGGATCCTGCTGTTTCTGCGCCGGCAGCTCGGCGGGCCGCTTCGTGAAATGAGGGTGGATACCGTTGCGGAAAAAAGAGGATTTCATCCAGGCGTCCGGCTATATGTTCTCGCGGAGGTATATCCACCGCCTCCTGCTGCCGCTGATCGCCGAGCAGCTCCTGTCCTACCTGGTGGGCCTGGCGGACTCGGTGATGGTGGCCAGTGCCGGCGAGGCGGCGGTCTCGGCCGTCTCCCTGGTGGATTCGATCTCCGTGCTGATGGTCCATATCTTCTCCGCTCTGGCAGCCGGCGGGGCCATCGTGGTGGGGCAGTATCTGGGCCGGCGGGAGCAGGAGCATGCCAAGGACGCCGCTGATCAGCTGATGGCGGCGCTTCTGGCGCTGTCGCTCCTGGTGACGGCCGCTCTGATCATTCTCCAGGGGCCGCTTCTGCGCCTTCTCTTCGGCAGGTCCCCCGCCGAAGTGCAGGAGAACTGCCGCATCTACTATCGCATCGTCATGCTGTCCATCCCGATGATCGCGGTCTATAACGGCGGCGCGGCGCTGTTCCGCGCCGTGGGCGACAGCCGGACGTCCATGCGCATCTCCCTGCTGATGAATGTCATCAACGTCTGCGGCAACGCCCTCCTGGTCTACGCCATGCACATGGGCGTAGCCGGCGTGGCCATCGCCACGCTGGTCTCCCGCACCGTCGCCATGCTGGTGATCGTGTGCAAGGCGTTCCGCAGCAGCTTTGCCCTGTCGCTGCGCGGTCTGCGGCACTATCGTCCTCACGCGGCGATACTGCAGCGCATACTGTCCATGGGCATCCCCAACGGCATCGAGAACGGCATGTTCCAGCTGGGCAAGCTGGTGATGTTCAGCGTCGTTTCTACGTTGCCCACCGCCTCCATCGCCGCCAACGCCATCGCCAACACCATCACGAGCCTGCATTGGGTGGTGGGCACCTCCACCAACCTGGGCCTGACCAGCGTCGTCAGCCCCTGCGTCGGCGCCGGCGATTACAAGCAGGCGCGCTGGTACATCCGCTATTTTCTCCGCTTCATCTACCTCGTGCAGAGCCTCACCTGCGGCTCGACGCTGCTTGCCATCCCGCTGATCCTGAAGCTCTATCACGTCTCGGCGGAGACCGCGCACCTGGCAACCATCATCATGCTCATCCACGGCGTCAGCACCATCCTTCTCTGGCCGCTCGCCTTCTCCATCAGCACCGGCATGCGTGCGGCCGGCGACGTGCGTTACGTCATGGTGGTCTCCTCCGTCTCCATGTGGCTGTGCCGCGTCGGCCTGGGCTCTGCCTTGATCCTGGTCTTCCACACCGGCGTGGTGGGCCTGTGGATCACCTGGGTCGTGGACTGGCTCTTCCGCATCTCCTTCTTCGTTCCCCACTATCTGGGCAAGAAGTGGGAGACGAAAGCGATCCCCCGCTGAGCCGGATCAGCCAGCCCCTGGAGAGCGCCCGCGCCGAAATGAAACAGAAGCCCCCACGCCCTTCCGTCGATCCGACGGAAGGGCGTGGGGGTCTCTTGCCGTTCTCACACAGCCGGCGGGTCACTTCGCCCCGCCTCACAGATCCCCTCAAGCGTTGAACACGTACCGGTCCAGCCGGTCGAAGGCCTCCTTCACCCGGGAGAAGGGCAGGGCCAGATTCATGCGGATGTGGCAGGGGCCGTGGAACATGGTGCCGTCCTGGACCACCACGCCCACGTCCCAGCAGGCCTTCTCCAGCTCCCGGATGGTCTTGCCGTGGGCGGCGCACCACCCGGTGCAGTCCACGAACAGCATATAGGTGGCCTCGGAGCGGAAGGCCTCCACCCCTTTAAAATGGGCCTCGATGTAGTCGCAGGCGTAGTTGACGTTGCCGGAGAGCACCTCCAGCAGCTGGTCCACCCACTGGTGGCCCTCCGGCTGGTAGGCGCCGATCAGGGCGTGCATGGACAGGACGTTCATGCTGTTGTAGTGGCTCAGGGACGACTCCTTGTCCATCCGCTCCCGCCACCAGTTGTTGTAGACCACGTGGTAGCTGCCCACCAGCCCCGCCAGGCTGAAGGTCTTGCTGGGGGCGTAGAAGGCGGCGGTGCGCTGCCGGGCGTCCGCGCTGACGGACTGGGTGGTGACGTGCCTGTGACCGTTCAGCATCAGATCGGACCAGATCTCGTCGGAGATCACGTACACGTCGTACTTCCGGAACAGCTCCATGGCCTGCTCCAGCTCCCACCGCTCCCAGGCCCGGCCGCAGGGGTTGTGGGGGTTGCAGAGGATGGCGGCGTGGATCTTCTCCTCCGCCAGCTTCCTCTCCATGTCGTCAAAATCCATCCGCCATACGCCCGCCTCGTCCCGCGTCAGCGGGCTGTGGACGATTTTGTAGCCGTTGTTCCCTAGGGCCGAGGTGAAGCCGATGTAGGTGGGCGAATGGACCAGCACCTTGTCGCCCCGGGAGCAGACCACGTTCAGCGCGGTGATGACGCCGCCCAGGACGCCGTTTTCATAACCGATGTGCTCCTTTTGCAGGCCGGTGACGCCGTTGCGCCGCTCCTGCCAGCGGATGATGCTGTCGTAGTACTCCTCCCGGGGGAGAAAGTAGCCGAAGCAGGGGTGCTTCGTCCGCTCGATGATGGCCTCCTGCACCGTGGGCACCACGGCGAAGTTCATGTCCGCCACCCACATGGGAATGGGGTCGAAGCCCTCCCTGGGCGGGTCCGGGGCGAAGCCGGCCATGGCGCCCAGGCCGTCCACCGCCAGAGCGTCCCGTCCGCGGCGGTCAATAATAGAGGTAAAATCGTACTGCATGAGCTGCTCTCCTCTTTTCGGCGTATTTGTGTTTCTTTAACAGAACAATAGCACCCCCGCCGGGATCCGTCAAGCCTCCTGCCCCTTGCCAAAGGCGGCGGCGGGGGCTATAATAGGCGTAACACTCCATTGTGAAGGAGGTATCTTCCATGCCAGAGGAAACCACCCCCTCCCTGTTCGGCGAATTCTTCAGCTCCCTGTCGCTGACGGTGCTGCTCTATTCCCTGCTGACGCTGGTGATCTGCCTGATCGTGGTGAAGATCGTCATGGCCGTGCTGCGGAAGGTCCTCTCCCGCACCCGGCTGGAGAGCAACATCGCCGGCTACGTGCTGGCCGCCGTGCGGATCCTGCTGCTGATCATCACCGCTCTCATCGTGGCCGACCGGCTGGGCATCCCCGTCACGTCGGTGGTGGCGCTGCTGAGCGTCCTGTCCCTGGCCGTCACCCTGGCTGTGCAGACGGTCCTGTCCAACGTGGCCGGCGGGCTGGTGATTTTGGCCACCAAGCCCTTTGCCGCCGGGGACTACGTCTCCGCCGCCGGCAGCGACGGCACCGTCCGGGAGGTCACGCTGACCCACACCGCCCTGGATACCCCCGGCGGGCTCCGGGTGCTGATCCCCAACGGCACCCTCTCCGGGGAGAAGATCGTCAACTACACCAAGCTGGGCCGCCGCCGGGTGGAGCTCACCGTCTCCGCGTCCTATGACGACCCGGCCCAGACCGTCCGTCAGGCCCTGCTGGAGGCCGTCCGCCGCACCGACAAGGTGCTGCCCGACCCCGCTCCCGCCGTCATGGTGGACAGCTACGGGGAGAGCAGCATCCTCTATCAAGTCCACTGCTGGTGCCTCTCCGGGGACTATCTGGCCGTCCGCTTCGCCCTCAACGAGCAGATCCGCACCTGCTTCGATGAGCTGGGCGTGACCATGACCTACAACCATCTCAACGTCCACATCGTGGACAAGTAAAGGAGGACTCTCTATGCTGATCTCTCTTCTGCTGGGTGCCCTGATGGGCTGGCTGGCCGGCAAGCTGATGGGCTCCAAGGGGGGCTTCATCCGCAACATCATTCTGGGCCTGGCGGGCTCCGCCGTGGGCAACTATCTGGCCACCTCGCTGGGCGTGGGCGCCACCAACTCCGTGGGCTCCCTCCTCATCGGCGTGGGCGGCGCGTGCCTGCTGATCCTGGTGGGCCGGTGGCTCTTCGGAAAGTGAGGACGCCAGCATGCTGAAAAAACCGCAGATTGACCCCTCCGCCTTCATCGCCCCCGGCGCTGTCATCATGGGCGACGTGACCGTGGCGGCGGACTGCAGCGTTTTCTTCGGCGCGGTGATCCGGGCCGAGCACGACCGCATCACCATCGGCCGGGGCACCAATATCCAGGATAACTGCGTCCTCCACGTGGACACCGGCCTGCCCATGACCATCGGGCGGGACGTGACCGTGGGCCACACCGCCATCCTCCACGGCTGCACCGTGGGGGATAACACCCTCATCGGCATGGGGGCCATCGTCCTCAACGGGGCGGTGATCGGAAAGAACTGCATCATCGGCGCCGGGGCGTTGGTGCCACAGAACGCCGTGATCCCCGACGGCACCCTGGCCTTCGGCTCTCCCGCCCGGGTGCGCCGGGAGCTGACGGAGGAGGAGATGGCCTCCAACGCCCGGGCCGCCTCCAGTTACATCGCCGAGGGCCGGCAGTACAAGGAAGATCTGAAATAAGCGCAAAAGAGCCAGCCGAAAATCGGCTGGCTCTTTTCTCTTCGGTTTTACTTGGCCCGGTCCGCCTGGATCAGCAGCTTCAGGGCCTCCACGCCCACCTGGATGGCGGAGGAGGTATCCTCGCTCATCTCCTGGTCCAGTCCGGCGGCCTCCCGCTCCTGGTTCCAGATCACGTGGAAGCAGGAGCCGCAGCGGCAGCCCAGGGCGTTGGCGATCACGAACAGGGCCGCGCTCTCCATCTCGCTGGCCTTCACGCCCAGCCGCTTCCAGGCCTCCCACCTGTTCAGCAGCTCGTAGCTGACGGGCATGCGACCGGGGCTGTGCTGGCCGTAGAAGGAGTCCTTGCACTGGACCACGCCGGTCTTGCAGGGCTTGCCCAGGTTTTTGGCGGCCTGTACCAGGGCCGCGGCCACCTCGAAATCCGCCACGGCGGGATACTCGATGGGGGCGTACTCCCGGCTGGTGTGCTCAAAGCGGATGGCGCCGGTGGCCACCACCACGTCGCCGCTTCGCACGTCCAAATCGATGCCGCCGCAGGTGCCCACCCGGATGAAGGTGTCGGCTCCGATGTTGTGGAGCTCCTCCATGGCGATGGCCGCCGACGGACCGCCGATGCCGGTGGAGCAGACGCTGACCTTCTCCCCCTGGAGCGTGCCGGTATAGATGGTGTACTCCCGGTTGCTGACGACAAATTTCGCGTCGTCAAAATGCTCCGCGATCTTGGCGCACCGGCCGGGATCGCCGGGCAGGATGCAGTAGCGGCCCACGTCGCCCTCTACGCAGTGGATATGAAATTGCTTTTCCAGTTCTTGCATGACGGCTCCCCCTTTTGATGGAAAACGGTCGTTTCCGAAAGTTTTGCTTTCTTTTGCGCATACTGTATTATATCCGCATCTGCCTGAAATTGCAACACAAACCGCCTCTGTCGGTTTTTCCCGCCCCGCCCAGATATTACAGCGGTTAGCCGGGGCGAAAACCGACCAAGCTACGTATGGCGCGCTCCGCGCGTCATACGCTTTTTTTTTTTGCGAGTAAACCGCATGGGAGGGAAACAGTGATGCAACAGAAATGGGCCATTTTTGCCATGTCGGCGCTGCTGCTGCTGGGCACGACGGCCTGCGGCAGCAACAGCAACCGGACCGTGGACGAGCCCGGCTATTACGCCCTGCAGCCCGACGGCCGGACCGGCACCTATGATTCCTACAGCGACGGCACCATCGGCGGCAACGGCGCCTACCGGGACAACAACGGAACCGGCAACGCCCTGAACGACGTGGGCAACGGGATCGGCAACGCCATGGAAGACGTGGGCGACGCCCTCACCGGCCGGAACGACGGCAGCCGCTACCGGGATATGGTGCGCAACGGCCGTGTCCACGATACCGACGGCTACCTGCTGGACGGGGAGAACAGCCACAGCTGACTTCTGACCGGCTGCGGTCCCACCTGGGCCGAGGGCTTTTGAGCAAAGCCCCGGCCTACATACCCAACAGCCTGGCCCCGGCCCGGAGGAGCAGACACAGCGCGATCCCCATTCCCGCCGGCAGCAGCGCCCCCACCGCCGTCCACCTCCAGCTGCCGCTCTCCCGCCGGAGGGTTAGGCAGGTGGTGCCGCAGGGCACGTGCAGCAGGCACAGCACCATGGCGCACAGGGCGGTCAGCTGGGTCCAGCCGTGGCCCACCAGGATCTCCCGGAGCTGGGGCAACCCCTCCCAGGCGGTGAGGCTGCCGGACTGGAGATAGCCCATCAGCAGAGCCGGCAGGACGATCTCATTGGCGGGAAAGCCCAGCAAAAACGCCAGCAGGATCATGCCGTCCAGCCCCATGAGCCTGCCCAGCGGATCCAGCGCGCCGCCCAATTGGGCCAGCAGCGTAACGCCGCCCAGGCGGACGTTGGCCAGCGTCCAGATCACCAGCCCCGCCGGGGCCGCCACCGTCACCGCCCGGCCCAGAACGAACAGCGTCCTGTCCAGCAGGGAGCGGACCAGCACCTGCCCCACCCGGGGCATCCGGTAGGGCGGCAGCTCCAGGGAGAAGGAGGACGCCTCGCCCCGCAGCACCGTGGCGGACAGCAGCCGGGACGCCAGCCACGTCATCCCCACGGAGAACAGGATCACCAGAAGAAACATACCGGTGGCCGACAATGCCCGGGTCCAGCCGCTCCCGCCAACCGCAAAGAACAGGGTGATCAGGGCGATCAGCGTGGGGAACCGCCCGTTGCAGGGCACCAGGGCGTTGGTCAGCATGGCCACCAGCCGCTCCCGGGGACTGTCGATGATCCGGCAGCCGGTGACGCCGCAGGCGTTGCAGCCGAAGCCCATGCACATGGTGAGACTCTGGCGGCCGTGGGCCCCGGCGTCCCGGAAAAAGCGGTCCAGGTTGAAGGCGATCCGGGGCAGCAGGCCCGCGTCCTCCAGCAGGGTGAACAGGGGGAAGAAGATGGCCATGGGCGGCAGCATCACCGCCACCACCCAGGCCACCGTCCGGTACATCCCGTCCACCACCGCGCCCCGCAGCCACCAGGGCGCGCGAGACAGCAGCGCCGACAGGGGCTCCTGCAGGCCCATCAGCCACCGGCTCAGCAGCGCCGAGGGATAGTTGGCGCCCCAGATGGTCAGGTAGAACACCCCCGCCAGCAGCAGCAGCATGGCGGGGATGCCGGTGGTCCGGGAGGTCAGGAGCCGGTCCAGCCGCCGGTCCCGGCGATCCGCCCCGTCGCCGCTTCGAAAAACACAGGCGTCGGCGATGGCCTCCGCCCGCTCCATCCGGGCGGCGATGAGCCGGTCCGGAGACGGCGACGGCCCCGCGTCCACGTGCCACCGGTTCTCCCGCTCCGGCGCGGCGGCCGTCTCGGCTGTCGCGGCGCAAAGCTCCGCCAGGCCCTCCCCGCTGCGGGCGCAGACGCCCACGGCCGGGGCGTCCAGCGCCAGGCTCAGCCGTTTCAGATCCACCCGGATCCCCCGCCGGGCGGCCTCATCCATCAGATTGACGCACAGCACCATCCGGGGCGTCATCTGCCGCACCTCCACCGCCAGCGGCAGGCTCCGGCGCAGGCAGGTGGCGTCCGCCACCACCAGCGTCACGTCCGCTCCGCCCCGGCGGATCATCTCCTCCGCCACCTGCTCCTCCGGGGAATCGGCCCGGAGGGAATAGGTCCCCGGCAGGTCCACCAGGCGCAGCCGATACCCCTCGCCCCGGTATACGCCCCGGGCCAGCTCCACCGTCTTGCCGGGCCAGTTCCCCGTGTGCTGGCGCAGACCCGTCAGCGCGTTGAACAGGGTGGACTTCCCCACGTTGGGATTCCCCGCCAGCGCCACCGTATACTCCTCCATATCGCCCGCCCCCTTTTCTCGCTGCGCCATCCTATGAACGGCGCCCGCCCGCCGTTCCCGGCCGGCGTCGGGCAATACAAAAAGCAGACGACCGGCACAGTCGTCTGCTTTTTGTAAGGAGAGAGTAGAATCATCAGTGTCTTTTTCTTTGTGATCGTATTGTACCCTCTCCGCCTGCCACCCGTCAACAAGTTTGCCAAAGAATTCACAAATTGTTAACACCATCTTCACACTTCCCCTTGACACAGCCGGGGAGCCGTGCTATTATTTAGCACACTAATATTTAGTGTGCGAATTATTTCCCGGGAGGAGGTATCCCCATGGACAAAATCTGTCCCTGTGTACCGGAGCATTTCGGGCCGCTGATGGGCTACTGCGACCACCAGGCCCAGAAGCTGATGGGCCGGATGCTGCGGCAGTACGACTTATCCCCCATGCAGGGTCGGGCCCTGACCTTTCTCCACCGGCAGACCGGCGAGGTGACCCAGAAGAGGCTGGAGCAGTTTCTGATGGTCAAGCCCTCCACGGTCAACGGCATCGTGGACCGGCTGGAGGAGAAGGGGCTGGTCCGCCGCGCCGCCAGCAAGACGGACGGGCGCTATCGGGTTCTGACGCTGACCGAGATCGGCGTCCACTACTTTGACGATCTGCTGCGGGTTTCCCGTCAGGTGGAGAGCCGAATGGAACGGGGCTTCTCTCCGGAGGAGCTGGAGACCCTGAAGAGCTACCTGCTGCGGGTGGCCGACAACCTGCGAGAGGAGGAACCGCCGTGCTCCGAAAACTGATCCCCTATACCAGGGGCTACCGGCTCTGGATCCTGGGCGGCGTCCTCTGCTCCGTGGCCGAGGCCGTGCTGGAGCTGATGCTGCCCCGGGCCATGAGCGACGTGGTGGATGTGGGCATCGCCTCCGGTGACCGCAATTATATCCTGCTGACCGGCGTGAAGATGCTCCTGCTGGCGCTGGCGGCCCTGGCCGGCGGTGTAGGCGCGGCCCTCTTTGCCGCCAGGGCGGGCATGGGCTTCGGCGCCCAGCTCCGCCAGGCGGAGTACGAGCAGGTGCAGCGCTTCAGCTTCTCCAACATCGAGCACTTCTCCACCGCCTCCCTCATCACCCGCCTCACCAACGACGTGGCCTCCATGCAGGTGACCATGATGATGAGCATGCGGATCTTCGTCCGGGCCCCGGTGATGCTGATCACCGCGCTGATCATGGCGCTGCGGATCTCCGTGGATCTGAGCCAGGTCTTCCTGGTGTCCATCCCCCTGCTGATCATCGCCGTGATCATCGTCATCACCCACGTGGGCCCCTACTTCACGGCCCTCCAGAAGAGCACCGACGACGTGAACCTGGTGGTCCAGGAGGATCTGAACGCCATCCGCGTGGTGAAATCCTTCGTCCGGGAGGACCGGGAGAAGGAGAAGTTCGCCCAGCGCAACCGGACCCTGCGGGATACCGCCCTCCGGGCCTTCGGCTTTGTGATCCTCTTCGCGCCCTTCATCACGCTGATCATGGGCGGCACCACCGTGGCCATCATGTGGATCGGCGGCCACTACGTGTACAGCGGCGTCATGCTCTCCGGCAAGCTCATCGCCTTCTTCACCTATGCCAGCGAGATCCTCATGAGTCTGATGATGGTCTCCATGGTGCTGATGATGCTGACCCGGTCCATCGCCTGCGCCAAGCGTATCGTGGAGGTGCTGGACGAGGAGCCGGAGATCACCGATGAGCAGGCCGACCCGGCGCTGACCGTGGCCGACGGCTCCATCCGCTTCGACCACGTGTACTTCAAATACCATCCCACCGCCGAGGCCTGGAACCTGGACGACGTCAGTCTGGACATCCGCAGCGGCATGACGGTGGGCATCCTGGGCGGCACCGGCAGCGCCAAGACCACGCTGGTGAGCCTGATCCCCCGGCTGTACGAGGTCACCGCCGGCTCCGTGTCCGTTGGCGGCCACGACGTGAAGGAATACACCATGGAGGCCCTCCGGGACGGCTGCGCCATGGTGCTGCAGAAGAACACCCTCTTCTCCGGCACCATCGCCGAGAACCTGCGCTGGGGCCGCGCCGACGCCACCGACGCCGAGCTCCGGGAGGCCTGCGCCGTGGCCTGTGCCGACGAGTTCATCGACAAGATGCCGGAGGGGTACGACACCCACATCGAGCAGGGCGGCGCCAACGTCTCCGGCGGCCAGAAGCAGCGATTGTGCATCGCCCGGGCCATCCTCCGCCGGCCGAAGATTTTGATCCTGGACGACAGCACCTCCGCCGTGGACACCGCCACCGACGCCAGGATCCGGGAGGGCCTGCGCCACACCCTGCCCGGCACCACCAAGCTCATCATCGCCCAGCGCATCACCTCCGTCATGGACGCGGATCTGATCCTGGTCCTGGACGACGGCAGGATCTCCGGCATGGGCACCCACGACGAGCTGATGGCCTCCAACCAGATCTACCGCGAGGTCTACCAATCCCAGCAGGAAGGGGTGAGCATCGATGGCTGAGAATAACAACAGCTCCCGCCCCCGGGGCGGTCCCGGCGGACGCCAGGGCCACGGCTATCAGCGGCCCCAGGACCTGAAGGGCACCGTGGGCAAGCTGCTCCGCTACGTGGGCAAGTATAAGCTCCAGCTGGTCATCGTCATGGTCTGCCTGCTGCTGAGCTCCGCCGGCAGCATCGCCGCCAGCTATATGCTCAAGCCCGTCATCAACAACTATATCCTCCCCGGCGATTTTGCGGGCCTTGTGAAGGTGCTGCTTCTGATGGGCGCCATCTTCCTTTTGAGCGCCGTCTGTGCCTTTGCCTACTCCCGCATCATGGTCCACATCTCCCAGCACACGGTGGCCGCCCTGCGGCAGGACCTCTTTGACAAGCTCCAGACCCTGCCCCTGAAGTACTTTGACAGCCACCAGTCCGGCGACCTGATGAGCCGCTTCACCAACGACATCGACACCGTCAGCGAGCTGATCAACAACTCCCTGGCCAGCATCCTGTCCAACGTACTGACCTTCGTGGGCACTTTCATCATGATGTTCGTGCTGAACTGGGCCCTGACGCTGATCACCGTGCTCTTCCTGCTGATGATGGGCTTCGTGGTGAAGTTCGTGGGCGGCCGCAGCCGCACCAATTTTCAGCGGCAGCAGAGCAGTCTGGGCGCCGTCAACGGCTATATCGAGGAGATGATCGAGGGTCAGAAGGTCATCAAGGTCTTCAACCACGAGAAGAAGGCCATCGCCCACTTCAACGAGCTGAACGTGGCCTACCGGGACGCCGCCACCACCGCCCAGTCCTACGCCGGCTCCATGATGCCGGCCATGGCCAACCTGAGCCGCATCAACTACGCCGTCACCGCCTGCGTGGGCGGCCTGCTGGCCATCGGCGGCGCCATGGATATCGGCTCCCTGGGCGCCTACCTGGTGTACGTGCGCCAGGTGTCCCAGCCGGTGGCCCAGATCAGCCAGCAGGTTAACGTGATCCTGGCCGCCGTGGCCGGCGCCGAGCGGATCTTCGCGGTCATGGAGGAGGCGCCGGAGGTGGACGAGGGCGGCACCGTCATCGTCCGGGTGGAGAAGAACGGCGACACCCTCACCGAGACCTCCCGCCGCACCGGCCGCTGGGCCTGGAAGCGCCCCGACGGCACGCTGGTGGAGCTGCGGGGCGACGTCCGCTTCCACAACGTGGACTTCAGCTATGTGGAGGGCAAGCAAGTGCTCCGTGACGTGTCCCTCTGGGCCGAGCCCGGCCAGAAGATCGCGTTCGTGGGCTCCACCGGCGCCGGCAAGACCACCATCACCAACCTGATCAACCGGTTCTATGACGTGCAGGACGGCACCATCACCTACGACGGCATCGACGTGAAGGAGATCCGCAAGGAGTCCCTCCGCCGCTCCCTGGGCATCGTGCTCCAGGAGACCCGCCTTTTCACCGGCACCGTGGCCGACAACATCCGCTACGGCAAGCTGGACGCCACCGACGCGGAGATCCGCTCCGCGGCCCGTCTGGCCAACGCAGACACCTTCATCCGCCACCTGCCCCAGGGCTACGATACCGTCCTCACCGACAACGGCGGCTCCCTGAGCCAGGGCGAGCGGCAGTTGCTGGCCATCGCCCGGGCGGCGGTGGCCGATCCCCCGGTGCTGATCCTGGATGAGGCCACCTCCTCCATCGATACCCGCACCGAGAAGCTCATTGAAAAGGGCATGGACTCCCTGATGAAGGGCCGCACCGTGTTCGTCATCGCCCACCGGCTCTCCACCGTCCGCAACGCCCAGGCCATTCTGGTGCTGGAGCAGGGCCAGATCATCGAGCGGGGCGACCATCACCATCTGCTGGACCAGCGCGGCCGCTACTACCAGCTCTACACCGGCCAGGCCCAGCTGGGATAACCCCCGTACGACCAACGATCCGCCGCCGCGGCGGATCTCCATGAGACTTTTTGCTACGAATGAAGGAGGACCTTTCCATGACCGAGAAAGAGCTGTGCCAAAAGGCCATCGCAATGCTGGACATGGCCTATATCCCCTACTCCCACTTCCCGGTGGGCGCCGCCCTGGAGTGCAGCGATGGCACCGTGTACACCGGCTGCAACATCGAAAACGCCGCCTACGGCGCCACCATGTGCGCCGAGCGCACCGCCATCTTCAAGGCCGTCAGCGAGGGCCATCGGGATTTCGTCCGCATCGCCATCGCCGGCAAGTCGGCGGACTACTGCGTCCCCTGCGGCACCTGCCGCCAGGTGATGATGGAGTTCGCCCCGGAGATCCAGGTGATCTGCCTCAACGGCGCCGGCGAGGCGAAGAAATTCGCCCTCCGGGAGTTGCTGCCGTATGGTTTCGACCAAAGCTGGCTGTAACTTTTCTTCCCGCCGCCGCATAGAATGCCCCGGCGGAAAAGGAGGTCACGGCCCATGACAAAGACTCTGGCGGATCTGGCTGTGGGGCGCAGCGGCCGCGTCACGGCGGTGTCTCTGACCGGCGCCAAGCGTGTCCGGCTGCAGGAGTTGGGCTTTCTCCCCGGCTCGACGGTCACCGCGCTGCAGGAGAGCCCCTTCGGCGACCCGGTGGCCTACGCCGTGCTGGACACCGTTATCGCTCTGCGCCGCAGCGACGCCCGGTATATCGCGATCGAATGAAAGAGCGCCATCCATCAGGATGGCGCTCTTACTTTAGACAAAGTATTTTTGCAGAAAGGTAACGACCCGCATGGGGGATTGTGAAGGGGGATGGGAGTCCCCCTTCATGTGAAATCTATGCAAATTCAGGAATATTTTGTAATAACCCGGAATTTGCCTCTCTGTGCATCGACAAAGTGTCGATGCACAGAGAGCCATCCCGCAGGATGTCTCTCTTTTTTCGTCTTTCCTCAGAAAGAGACGACCTCCTCCTTGGGCTTCTGGCAGTAGCCGATCTTCTTCACGTACAGCACCGGGCCCTCCCCCTGGTAGGCGGGGGACTCCTCCTTTTTGACGGTGGCGGTGATCTCCACCCAGTCCCGGTCCTTGAACTTCTCCATGCCCTTGCCCTTGGCCACCAGCGCCAGGAACTGCATGTCGTTCTCGCAGCAGACCATGGCGAACCGGCCCGGCACGTCGGTGCCCCGGTACTTCTTGGAGTGGCACATGATGGCCTTGTAGGTGACGGTCACGCCGTCGTACCGGTCCGGATGGTCCATCAGGTCCACGTACCAGATGCCGTAGTCCTCATCGGGCACGTTCAGCTTGCCGCTGGACAGGTCGAAGGGCAGCATGTCCTCGGTGACGTACTCCTCGCTGGTGCCGTCCACGTTCTCCAGATAGATGTCAGCCCGCCGGTTCACCATGCGGAGATTGCGGGCCCGCAGGGCGGCGCGCAGCTCCTCGGTGCAGCGGTTGAAGATCACCATGTCCGCGTTGGTGATCTTCTCCATCATCAGCTGGCCCATGTTCTTGACGTACATCTCGAAGGTATTGGCGTCCACCAGGGTCATGATCTGATAGAGGACCCAGTTGGCGGGCAGGCCGGTGCGGTACAGGGGCTCGATCATCCACATGCCGTTGTACTCGATGAGGACCTGCTTGGGCTTATACTGCTTCTCCAGCTTCTTGAAGAAGTCCGGCGTCAGCTGCTCCTGGTCCTCCACCGTGTAGGTGAACACGTTGTCCAGGGCCTTGGGGTCGTACTCCTCCTCGCCCTCCTCGCAGCGGATCAGCAGCGTCCGGTCCTGCCGGGCGAAGCCGTCCTGCAGGATGCCGTTGATGAAATTGGTCTTGCCGGCGTCCAGAAATCCGGCGATGAGATAAACAGGAATATCCATGGGGTCTCGCTTCTCTCCTTACAGTCGGAACAGCTCTTTCAGCTTGTCCTCTTTCAGCTCCGAGCCGATGACGCAGATACGTCCGGTGTAGTCTGCCGGGCCGTAGCGCACCTCGTGCTCCTCTGGCACGTAGTCGTAGTGGAGCCACCGGCCGTCCTGGGCGGCCACGATGCCCTTGGCCCGGAGGATGGCGCCGTACTCGCCGCTGTCCAGCGCGGTGAGGATTCGGCCGATCTCCTCCTCGGTGTAGCGCTTCACCGTCTCGCCGCCCCAGCTGGTGAACACCTCGTCGGCGTGATGGTGGTGTTCGTGCTCCTCGTCCTCATCGTGCTCATGGTGATGGTGGTGCTCGTGCTCCTCATCCTCGTCGTGGTCATGGTGATGATGCTCGTGCTCCTCGTCCTCGTCGTGGTCGTGGTGGTGGTGATGCTCGTGCTCCTCATCCTCGTCGTGGTCGTGGTGGTGATGGTGCTCGTGCTCCTCATCCTCATCATGCTCATGGTGATGGTGGTGCTCGTGCTCCTCATCCTCATCGTGGTCGTGGTGATGGTGGTGCTCGTGCTCATGCTCGGCCTCCTCGGCCTCATGCTCGGCGCGCATCTTCGCGAGCATCTCGTCGGCCAGGGAGATCTTCTCCACGGCGGCCAGGACGGTCTGGCCGTCCAGCTCGTCCCAGGGGGTGGTCAGGATGGCGGCCTCGGGGTTTTTCTCCCGCAGCAGCGCCACGGCGGCCTCCAGCTTCTCCTGGCTGACCTTCTGGGTCCGGGAGAGGATGATGGTGCCGGCGGACTCGATCTGGTTGTTGTAGAACTCGCCGAAGTTCTTCATGTAGACCTTCACCTTGCCGGCGTCGGCCACGGTGACGAAGCTGTTGAGCTGCATGTCCGGCACGTCCTTGACGGTGTCCTCCACCGCCACGATCACGTCGCTGAGCTTGCCCACGCCGGAGGGCTCGATGAGGATGCGGTCCGGCTGGAACTGCTCCTTCACGTCCTTCAGAGCGGTGGCGAAGTCACCCACCAGGGAGCAGCAGATGCACCCGGAGGACATCTCGCTGATCTGCACGCCGGAGTCCTTCAGGAAGCCGCCGTCGATGCTGATCTCGCCGAACTCGTTCTCGATGAGCACCAGCTTCTCTCCCTGGAAGGCCTCGGAGAGCATCTTCTTGATGAGGGTGGTCTTGCCGGCGCCCAGGAATCCGGATACGATGTCGATTTTCGTCATAGTGTTCAACCTTCTTTTCTTCCTCCGCGCCGCTGGCGCGTGGTATAATTCTTAACTAAATGATTATAGTGTCTTTCGTCTCAAATTGCAAGGGCGCTTTTCGCATCTTGACCCCGCCGATCCGTCATGGTAAAATATTATTATTCTAAAACAGAGGAGGCTTCCCCATGAACAAGCTGTTCTTTGGCGTTCTGCTGGTATTTATTAATTTTTATCTGAACGTGAACGGGCATAGCCTGAATATCTTCCCCGAGTGGGCCGGCTACTGCCTGATCTATTCCGGCCTCAACGACCTGCTGGGCGAGGGCGAGCACTTCCCCCTGGCCAAGCCCTGGTGCCTGGGTATGGCGGTCTATACCGCCATCGTGTGGGCCATTGAACTGATCTTCGGCTCCGCCAAGCTGGGTATCATCGGCTCGCTTCTGAGCCTGGTCGCCACGCTGATCTCCCTCTATGTCAGCTACCTGATCCTCATGGGCATCGCCGACATCGAGCACAACCGGGGCGTCGACCTGGGCCAGGAGAAGCTGATGCAGATCTGGAAGGTCTTCGTGGTCTGCATCCTGATCTCCTCCATCCTGCGGTTCATGCCGGCCCTGGCTGTTCTGGCCGCCATCGTGGCGGTGGTGGCTGTCATCATCTTCCTGGTCCGCTTCAACAACACCCGCAGGGCTTACAACGCCCTGGTCTGAGGGGCGCATTTTCCTGTTGCCAAGGGCGGCGTTTTGTAGTACAATAATTTGCACGACAGCTCCTCCGCGTGCAGCTGCGGAGCCGGTCTCGCGCAATGGATGCCCACGAATCATGTCAGGCGGGGAACCGAGCAGCATTAAGAGGGACCATCCATGTGCCGCGAGGGCGCCGGCTCTGCGGCTGTACGCGGAGGAGCTTTTCTTCATTCCGAAAACGCTCCGCTGGTTTTCGAAATGAATTGGTTTGATCTCTTCGCGTCTGCGGACGCGAAGTCTGCGACGCAGTTATTCTTTCCCAAAGGAGGTGCCGGGATGTACCAGGCGCTGTATCGAAAATGGCGGCCCAGGACCTTTGACGAGGTGGTGGGACAGGCCCATATCACCGATACGCTGCGGCGGCAGGTGGCCGAGGGCCGCACCGCCCACGCCTATCTCTTCACCGGCACCCGGGGCACCGGCAAGACCACCTGCGCCCGGATTCTGGCCAAGGCCATCAACTGTCTCGATCCCCAGGACGGCGCCCCCTGCTGCCGGTGTGAGGCCTGCCGCGCCATCGACGAGGGCCGGGCCCTGGACGTGACGGAGCTGGACGCCGCCAGCAACAACGGCGTGGACCAGGTCCGCGCCCTGCGGGAGGAGGCGGTCTACACCCCCTCCGTGCTGAAAAAGCGTGTCTACATCATCGACGAGGTCCACATGCTGTCCACCGCGGCCTTCAACGCCCTGCTGAAGATCCTGGAGGAGCCGCCGGAGCACCTGCTGTTCATTCTGGCCACCACCGAGCTCCACAAGGTCCCCGCCACCATCCTCTCCCGGTGCCAGCGGTTCGCCTTCAAGCGCATCCTGCCCCGTGACATGGAGCGCCACCTCCTGACCGTGGCCCGGGCCGAGTCCATCGACCTGACGGACGACGGCGCGGAGATCCTGGCCCGGATGGCCAACGGCGCCCTCCGGGACGCTCTGAGCCTGCTGGACCAGTGCCGCGTGGTGGACGGCAGGCTGGACAGCGCCGCCGTGCTGGACGTGCTGGGTCTGGCCGGCAGCGTCCAGACCATGGAGCTGATGCGCTGCGTGCTGAGCCGCGACGCTTCCGCCGCCCTGGCCCTCTTTGACCAGCTCTACCGGGGCGGCAAGGACATCGCCGCCACCCTGGGGGAGCTCAGCGACCTGGGCCGGGACCTGACCATCCTGAAGGCCGCGCCGGAGGGCGGAGCCGCCCTGCTGACCGGCCTCTACGACCGCAAGTCCCTGGCGGAGCTGGGCGCGAACGAGTCCATGCACCGCTTCCTCTATCTCACCTCCACCCTCCAGGCCTGCTGCGCCGCCCTGCCGGATAGCTTCCACCCCCGGACGGACGCGGAGCTGTGCCTGCTGCGGCTGTGCGACGAGAGCCTCAGCGGCGACACGGCGGCACTGACCGCCCGGATCGAGCATCTGGAGGAGCTGTGTCAAAACGGCGCTCCGGCGCCCAGGAAGGCGGCGCCCCGTCCCGCCCCGTCGCGGGAGGTCAAGCGCTATGACGAGGAACCCCCGCTGCCGGAGGAGTCTCCCCTGCCCCAGGAGCCGGACCGCCGGGAGCGTGTTTTCGACGTGCCCGACGAGCCCGCGCCCCGTCCCACCCGGGAGGTCCCGGAAAAACAGGCGTCCCCCGCCGCCGACACCGGCGCCTGGGACCGCCTTCTCAACCAGTACAAGGGCCGCCTGCCGGTGAATCACCGGGTCTTCCTCAACATGGCCAAGGGCACCCTGGACGGCGACGTGCTGACGGTGTTCTGCAACAACGACTTCGTCCGGGACTCCCTCAACAACAGCGACGTGCTGACCGTGCTGCGGGAGGTCACCGCCGCGGACGCAGGCCGTGACGTGCGGGTGGAGCTGACGGTGGGCAAGCCCGCGGCTGCAGCCCCGGCCGCCCGGACCGTTCCGGCGGATGAGCCCGCCCCTTCCCCCGCGTCCCCGGCCAAGCCGGCGGACCGGCTGGATGAGCTGATCCGCAGCGGCAGCAAGCTGGATCACTTCAAAATCAAGTAATCAAACGACAAAGGAGAAATCGACATGGCAAAGGGTTACAGCGCAAGAGGCGGCTTCACCGGCGGGTCCGGCATGATGCGCCAGCAGCAGCAAATGCAGCAGAAGCTCATGAAGATGCAGCAGGAGATGGCCAAGGCCCAGGAAGAGGTGGAGCAGCGGACCTTTACGTCCTCCGTGGGCGGCGGCGCCGTGCAGGCCACGGTGAACGGCAAGAAGGAGCTGACCGACCTGGTCATCAAGCCGGAGGCCGTGGACGGCGACGACGTGGAGATGCTGCAGGATCTGATCCTCTCCGCCGTCAACGAGGCCCTGCGCCAGGCGGACGAGGCCATGAACAGCTCCATGGTCGCCCTGACCGGCGGCATGGGCATTCCCGGCCTGGGCCTGTAAAAAAATCGACAAAAAGAGCGGAGCGGGATATCCCGCTCCGCTCTTTTGCGCATTCTTCTCCGCTGCAAGCCAACCTCTGATTGTATTATGTCAACTTATTGCAAGTGCTCCGCTCTTTCCGCCGTAGTAGGCCAGCAGCATATCCACCACCATGCCGTAGCTCTTCACGCCGTTGGGGTCGCCGTTGCTCTTGATGAAGGAGTCGTAGACCTTCTGGCTGGCGTCGGTGAATTTCGTATGGCTGGCGGCCCAGTACTCGTTGTTGGCCCGCAGGTCGGCGATCACCGTCTCCGGCAGACTGTCCCGGATGGTCTGCCACGATTCCCGGTCATTCCGGTAGAGGGCGTTGGACAGGTGGACGTAGCCCATCAGCAATCCGGAGTAGCGGTACAGGGGATCGTCGCTCATGGCGGACACGGCGATGGCCACGAAATTGCACTCCTGCTCCGAGGCGATCTGCCGCTGGTGTGCCATCTCGTGGATCACCGTGGTGGGCAGGTACATCTCCGGGCAGTCCATGTTCAGATTGGCCTCCCCGGTAAAGGGGAAGTAGAAGCCGGTGAAGTCCATGGCCGTCATGAATCGGGAGCAGGCGAAGGCCTTGGGCGTCACGTCGTCCATCACCAGCGCGGGAAAGGCGCCGTAGGCGGCCTCATAGACGGCCGGTCCCTTCTCCAGGATGGCCTGCCGGTCGGCGGTGAAGACGCCCCGGCCGTCCCGGGGCACTGTATCCGCCGCGTCGGCCAGCTCCGCGGCGAACCGCTCCGTCAGCAGCCGCACCTCCTCCACCGTTCCCTGCCGGGCCCGGATTCCGGTGCGGTCCTGGAGGGTGTCGGTGTGGTAGTTGATGCCCCACAGCAGGCAGAACCCGGCGTAGAACGTCAGTCCCACGCACACCGCCGTCAGCAAAAACCGGTAGGCTGTCTCCCCCTTCCGGGGCCGGGTACACAGGGCCCGGATCACGTTGGCGGTGTAGAAGATGGCCGCCGACCCCAGGGTGATGTAGACCACCTCCGCCACGGAGACCGTGGTCAGGCTGCACAGGCGGGCCATACCGTGCTTGAACGGCGTGGTCACGTGGTCGGCCAGGGCGTTCATCAGGTCCTTATCTCCCCGCAGCAGGAAGTAGGCCGCCAGAAACAGCACCACGCCCGCCAGCCAGATATGGAGTTTTCTGCAGCGGGCAAGCCAATCTCTCATGGCGCTCTCCTCTCCGACCTTCACCGGTCCGCCTCTCTATCTTTCCAACTTCTGGCCGGTATAATACATGGTGGTGTTCAGCCGGATCAGCAGGGTGCCCTGCTGATCCCGCACCTCGGCGGCGCAGAAGCTGAGCTTTCCGCCGGAGCGCAGCACCCGGGCCTCCGCCCTCAGCCGCCCGGTGCCGCCGGCGGCGGCGATGTAGTCGATGCTGGCGCTGGCGGTGACGCACTTCTCCATCCGCACCGACACGGTGGCCACGCCGCAGGCCACGTCCGCCATGGCGAACAGCAGCCCGCCGTGGGGCGTGTTCCAGGAGTTCAGGCTGTTGGGGGTCAGCTCCACCTCGATGGTGGCGGTCCCGTCGCCCACGCGGGTCAGCTCCAGCCCGTTCCACCGGTTGAAGGTGTCATGCTCGTCGACGAATCTTCTTACGATTTCTCTCTCTTCCGCTGTCATCATGTTTCCTTTTCCTCTCCGCCGATCCGGCGGTTTTTTTCTTTCCCGGCCGGCAGTCGGCCTCGGGCAACTGTATCACATCTCGTCCCCCTTGGCAAGGGAGCGGAAAAGAAGTCCGCCCGGCAGGGCGGACTTCCGGGTCTTATTCCTCTTTTTCTTCCGGCTTCTGCCCGCTTTCCGGTTCCCTGTCCCGGTTCACGTAGGCGCCGGCCTCCACCGGCATGTTCCTCTCCTTCAGCCGGCGGTTGACGATGTACTTGACCAGCTCCTGCAGGCAGGCGCAGATGGGCACGCCCAGGAACATACCCAGCAGGCCGCCGAAACCGCCGCCCACCAGGATGGCCACCACCACCCAGAAGCTGGAGATGCCGGTGGCGCCGCCCAGGATCTTGGGCCCGATGATGTTGCCGTCCAGCTGCTGGAGGGCAATGATGAAGATGATGAAGTACAGGCACTGCAGGGGGCTGACCAGCAGGATCAAAAACGCGCTGGGGATGGCGCCGATGACGGGCCCGAAGAAGGGGATCACGTTGGTCACGCCGATGAACACGCTGACCAGCGGCGTGTAGGGCATCTTCAGGATGGAGCAGCCGATGAAGCACAGGATCCCGATGATCAGGGAGTCCAGCAGCTTGCCCCGGACGAAGCCGGAGAAGATGTAGTTCACCTTGCGGGTGGCCCGGATGATGGTCTTGGCCTGGGGCTCCTTGAAGATGCCGTACACCAGCTTGCAGCAGCGGGCGGCGCTCTTCTCCTTCATAGCCAGCATGTACACCGACACGACGACGCCGATGATCAGATTTTTGAAGAAGCTGACCACGTTCCAGATGCCGCTCCAGATGCCGCCGCTGAGCTTGGTCAGCATGGACTGGGCCCAGGGCAGCAGCTTATCCTGCAGGAAGTCCAGAGCGTTGTCGTAGTACTGGTCGATCAGGCCGCTGATCCAGGCGCCCACCGTGCCCTCGCCGTTGAGGAGGCCGTTGATCCACTCGTAGATCTTGTTGTAGTAACCCTCGGCGTTGTTGATCAGCACGGTGATGCTCTCCACCAACTGGGGGATCAGCATGACCATCAGCAGATAGACCATCAGGATCACCAGCGCCCAGGTCAGCAGGATGCTGACGGCCCGGAGCAGCCGCGCCCTGCTCGCCCCGTTCTTCCGGGGCTCCGTTTTGACCGCTCCGCCCAGCAGCTCCTCGATCCAGTTGACGATAGGCGTCAGCAGGTAGGCCAGGGCGAAGCCGTACAGCACCGGCGCCAGCGCGTTCACCAGCTTGGTCATGAAGCTCTGGAGCGTTCCGCCCATATAGAAGGTGTCGTAGAACACCAGAATGGCGCAGGCCGTCAGAAAAAGCGTCAGGCCCAGGTGCCAGTAGTATTTTCGTTCGCGCAAGGTGTCACCCCCCCTTGTTGTTCTACTTTATCATACCCAACTTTTTCGCTGTTTGCAACAGTTTTTCGCCGCGCTTCTCCTTCCTTCCCGTCCCGTTTTCTCCGTCCGCCGGAGCTTTCCGCCGAGGTTGCAATTTTCGTTCCGCTATTGTATAATATTTGCCGCTGCGAAACCATTGTGTGATAGGAGGCGGATATGAAAACTCTCCTGTTTATTGTCAATCCCCGCTCCGGCCGGACCAAGTCCCGGGCTCCGCTGTTTGACGCGGTGGCCCGCTTCTCCCAAGCGGGATATCAGATCTACGTCCACATGACCAGCGGTCCCGGCGACGCCACCCGGGTGGTCCGGGAGCTGGGCGCCGGCTTCGACATGGTGGTCTGCTCCGGCGGCGACGGCACCCTTAACGAGACCATCGCGGGTCTCATGGACCTGCCCCGCCGCCCCTGGGTGGGCTATCTGCCCAACGGCAGCACCAACGACTTCGCCGCCAGCCTCCACATCCCCGCCCAGACGGAGAACGCCGTGGAGGCCATCGTCCGGGGCGAGCCCTTCCCCCTGGACGTGGGCACCCACAACGGCCGGCCCTTCGCCTACGTGGCCTCCTTCGGCGCCTTTACCCGCTCCTCCTACTCTGCGCCTCAGGCCACGAAAAACGCCCTGGGCCACTTCGCCTATATCCTGGAGGGTCTGGGGGATCTGGACTCCCTGCGGCCCTACAGGTGCCGGGTGGTGGCCGACGGCGAGATCTTCGAGGGGGAGTTCATCTTCGGCGCCGTCTGCAACTCCACCTCCCTGGGCGGCCTGGTGAGGCTGAACCCGGACCGGGTGAAGGTGGACGACGGCAGGTTCGAGCTGCTCCTGCTGCGCTCTCCCAAGACCGCCCTGGACCTGCAGAACCTGATCGTGGCCATCACCTCCATGGAGTACGACTATCCCGGCGTGATCTTCCGCCACGTGAAGTCCGTCACCGTGGAGACGGAGGAGGACCTGCCCTGGTCCCTGGACGGCGAGTACGCCCCCAGCTCTCCCCGGGTGGAGATCCTCAACATCCCCGGCGCCATCGACCTGATGCTGTACCACGAGGACCAGCGCCACTGATGCAAAACGCGCACAAAAGTGAGCGTCGCCTGTGCAAAAAATGCAACGGCGGCGCTCACTTTTGTATGCATTTTCCCCTTGACATTTTCGCAGAAAACGCTATAATTTGAAAATGATTTTCATTTTCAAATTGGAGGCATCGCCATGTCTGTCACCTATATGACCCGCCAGCAGCGGGAGGTCCTGCGCTGCATGGAATCCTGCGCCGATGGCGTGGGCGCCGCGGAGCTGGCGGAGCTGCTCCACCGGCAGGGCAGCCAGGTTGGCCTAACCACCGTGTACCGCCAATTGGACCGGCTGGAGCGGCAGGGCCTGGTCCACAAGATCGTCACCGACGACGGCGCCCGCTACCGCTACTGCGACGGCCGCCGCACCGGCCGGGACTGCTTCCTCCTCAAGTGCGAGAGATGCGGCCGGATCGAGCATCTGGACTGCTCCCACCTGGGGGAGCTGTACGCCCATCTGCTCGCGGAGCACCATTTCCGCATCAACCCCCGCCGCACCCTGTTCTACGGCCTGTGCGAGAACTGCTCCGGGGAGGACGAGGCATGAGGAAGCGCATCTTCTGCGCCCTGCTGGCGCTGCTCCTGCTGCTGCCGGGCTGTACCCGGCGGACGGAGCCGGACAGCGGCAGGCTGCGGGTGGTCTGCACCCTCTTCCCCTATTACGATTTCGTCCGCCAGATCGGCGGCGACGACGTGGACGTGACGCTGCTGATCGGCGCCGGGCGGGAGACCCACAGCTTTGAGCCCACGCCCCTGGACGTGATCACTCTGTCCCGGGCTGCCGTATTTATTTACAACGGCGGCGAGAGCGAGGCCTGGGTGGAGGACGTCCTGGCCTCCTCCGGCCAGCAGATCGGCACGGTGCTGGCCATGATGGACCACGCCGACGTGCTGGCCGAGGAGATCGCCGAGGGCATGCAGGTGCGGGAAGAGGAAGAGGACAGTGACGAGATCGAATACGACGAGCACATCTGGACCTCCCCCGTCATCGCCATGGAGCTGTGCCGGGTCATCGCCCAGGCGCTGGCGGAGGCCGACCCGGCCCACGCCGACGGCTATCAGGCCCGGCTGGAAGCATATCTCGGAGAGCTGACGGAGCTGGACGGGGCCTTCCGGGAGGTCGTATCCGGCGGCAGGCGCACCACGCTGATCTTCGGCGACCGGTTCCCCTTGCTGTACTTCTGCCGCACCTACGGCCTGGACTACCGGGCCGCCTTCCACGGCTGCGCCAGCGACACGGAGCCCAGCCTGGCCACCCTGAAATATCTCATCGACAAGGTGGAGGACGAGGATATCCCGGTGGTCTATACCATTGAGCTCAGCAGCCGGAAGATCGCCAACGCCATCGCCGACACCACCGGCGCGGCGGTGGTGACCTTCCAGTCCTGCCAGAGCGTCAGCCGGGCGGATTTCGACGCCGGAGAGACGTATCTGAGCCTCATGTGGAAAAACGTGGACGCCCTGAAGGAGGGCCTGCAATGAGCGAAACGAACGAAAAAATCTGGATCGACTGCCGGGATCTGTCCCTGGGCTACGAGGGGCAGGCCATCTGGGAGGGGCTGACCTTCCAGGTCCGCAGCGGCGACTATCTGTGCATCGTGGGCGAGAACGGCAGCGGAAAATCCACCCTGCTCAAGAGCCTGCTGGGCCTGCTGAAGCCCCTGTCCGGCACCATCGCATGGGACGACTCCCTCCGCCGGGGGGCCATCGGCTACCTGCCCCAGCAGACCCGGGCCCAGAAGGACTTCCCCGCCACGGTGTACGAGGTGGTGCTCAGCGGCTTCCTGAGCGCCGGCGGCATCCGGTTCTTCCACACCCCCGCCGAGAAGAGCACCGCCCTGATGAACCTGGGCAAGCTGGGCATCCTGGAGCTGAAGGACCGGTGCTACCGGGAGCTGTCCGGCGGGCAGCAGCAGCGGGTGCTGCTGGCCCGGGCACTGTGCGCCGCCGGGGAGCTGCTGGTGCTGGATGAGCCCATCACCGGCCTGGACCCCGCCGCCGCGCTGGACCTCTACCGCACCCTGGACTACCTCAACAAAAAGGAGAACATCGCCATCGTCATGGTGACCCACGACATGCGGGGCGCCCTCCGCTACGCCACCAAGATCATCTACGCCGGGCAGAAGCAGTGGTTCTGCGGCACGCCGGCGGAATACCTGGCCTCCCCCTACGGCAGGCGGTTCGGAGGTGAGACGCGATGAGACTTCTGCTGGAGATGTTCACCTATCCCTTCATTGTCCGGGCCTTCGTGGTGGGCGTGCTGGTATCCCTGTGCGCCGCCCTGCTGGGCGTGCCCCTGGTGCTCAAGCGCTACTCCATGATCGGCGACGGGCTGAGCCACGTGTCCTTCGGCGCGCTGGCGGTGGCCCTGGCCTGCGGCTGGGCGCCCCTGCCGGTATCCATCCCGGTGGTCATCCTGGCCGCCGTGATCTTGCTGCGGATGTCGGAGAACAGCCCCATGGGCGCCGACGCCGCCATCGCCGTCACCAGCGCCTCGGCCCTGGCCATCGGCATCATCGTCACCTCCCTGACCACCGGCATGACCACCGACGTGGACAGCTACATGTTCGGCTCCATCCTGGCCATGGACCGGTCCGACGTGGCCTTGAGCGTGGGCCTGAGCGCGGCGGTGCTGGTGCTGTTCGTGCTGTTCTACCACAAGCTGTTTGCCATCACCTTTGACGAGAGCTTCTCCCGGACCACCGGCGTGAAGGTGGATCTCTACAACACCCTCTTGTCCGTGCTGACGGCGCTGACCATCGTGCTGGGCATGCGCCTGATGGGCGCCATGCTGATCTCCAGCCTGGTGATTTTCCCCGCCCTCAGCGCCATGCGCCTCCACAAGAGCTTCCGGGGCGTGGTGATCTGGGCCGGGGCCGTCAGCGTGGTGTCCTTCTGCGCGGGACTGACCGCGTCCTATCTGGTCAGCACGCCGGTGGGCGCCACGGTGGTGGTGGTCAACCTGGCCGTGTTTTTGGCGTGCTGCGTTGCCGCCCGGTTCATCCGGCGGTGAAAAACGGGCCGACAGACGATCTGTCGGCCCGTTTTTTTCGGAAAAAGTCCGTTTTCGCCCTATTTCTCCCGGAAAAATGCTTGCATTTTTCTATTATTTATGGTATCATGCTCCCCGTTAGGTGGTTTGTTTGACAGAGTGGACGCGACGTCCGCTCTTTTTGTTGGTCAATTTTCAAACCTTAAAATTTTCCGAAAGCGCGAGGAAGACCATGAAGAAAGTGACCGAGATCGTGGCGGAGCTGGCCGCTCCCGTGGCAGAGGAGAACAGCTGCCGCCTGTGGGACGTGGAGTACGTCCGGGAGGCCGGGCAGTGGTACCTGCGGGTATATCTGGATAAGGACGGCGGCGTGGACATCCTGGACTGCGAGGCCGTCAGCCGCCGCCTCAGCGACCTGCTGGACGAGGTGGACCCCATCGAGGGCAGCTATATGTTCGAGGTGTCCTCCGCCGGCGCCGAGCGGCAGCTGAAGCGCCCGGCCGACTTTGCCCAGTTCATGGGCAGCCCCGTGCTGGTGAAGACCTATAAGAACCGGGACGGCCGCAAGGAATTCGCCGGCAGGCTGGCCGGGTACGAGGATGGCGCCCTGCTGCTGGACATGGGCACCGGCGAGCCGGTCCGCTTTGAGAAGAGCGAGGTCGCCATGGTGCGCCTGCGCATTGAATTTTAAAAATACGTTTGTAGCAAGATAAGGAGAAACGACCATGAAATGTGACGAGATCTTCGCCGCCCTGGCACTGCTGGAAAAGGAGCGGGGCATTCCCCAGAACTTCATGCTGGGCAAGATCATCCAGGCGCTGACCACCGCCTACAAGCGGGACCACGAGGGCGTGGAGAACGTGATCGTGGACGTGGACGAGGTGAAAAAGGACCTGAAGATGTACGTGCAGAAGGAGGTCGTGGAGGAGGTGGAGTTCCCCGGCACCCAGATCTCCCTGGAGGAGGCCCGGAAGCTCTCCGCCAAGCACCAGCTGGGCAGCGTGGTGAATATCCCCGTCAACAACGTGGAGTTCGGCCGCATCGCCGCCGGCAACGGCAAGCAGGTCATCATCCAGGGCCTGCGGGAGGCCGAGCACGGCATGATCTACGACGAGTTCAACTCCAAGCAGCACGAGATCCTCACCGGCACCGTCACCCGGATCGACCCCCGCAGCGGCAACGTGATATTGCGGATCGGCACCGGCAGCGAGTCCACCGAGGCCGTCCTCACCACCGGCGAGCAGGTCAATGGTGAGGAGCTGCGGGAGGGTCAGCTGGTGAAGGTGTATCTGGTGGAGGTCCGCCGCACCACCCGCGGTCCCCAGGTGCTGATCTCCCGGACCCATCCCGGCCTGGTGAAGCGCCTGTTCGAGCTGGAGGTGCCGGAGATCTACGACGGCACCGTGGAGATCCGCAGCGTGGCCCGGGAGGCCGGCAGCCGCACCAAGATGGCCGTCTGGTCCGAGGACGAGAACGTGGACGCCATCGGCGCCTGCATCGGTCCCCGGGGTCAGCGCGTCAACGCCATCGTCAACGAGCTGCGGGGCGAGAAGATCGACATCATCCGCTGGTCCGAGGACCCGGCGGAGTTCATCGCCGCCGCCCTGGCGCCGGCCGACGTGGTGGACGTGATCCTGGCGGACGAGGGCAAGAGCTGCCGCGTCATCGTGCCGGACGATCAGCTGTCCCTGGCCATCGGCAAGGAGGGCCAGAACGCCCGCCTGGCCGCCCGGCTCACCGGCTATAAGATCGACATCAAGCCCGAGTCCTATCACGAGGACTGATCCCCCGACCCCATCGAAAGGAAGGTGTGCGGCATGCAGAAAGTGAAAAAGAACCCCCAGCGCCAGTGCGTCGGCTGCCGCACCATGAGGGATAAAAAGGCGCTGATCCGGGTGGTCCGGACGCCGGAGGGCCAGATCGTGCTGGACAGCACCGGCAAGAAATCCGGCCGGGGCGCCTACGTCTGCCCGGACCCGGCCTGCCTGAAGAAGGCCCGGAAGTCCCGGGCGCTGGAGCGGGCCTTCGCCCTGGAGATCCCCGGCCAGGTCTACGACGCCCTGGAGGCGCAGATGGAACAGGAGGTCTGAGGGATGGAACGGGTACTGTCTATGATCGGCCTGGCCAAGAAGGCCGGCCGCGTGGAGATCGGCGAGGAGCCGGTGGGCGCCGCCGCCCGGGCCAGAAAGGCCCGGATCATCCTGGTGGCCTCCGACGCCGCTCCCTCCTCCGTCCGGCGGGCCGCGTCCTTTGCCCAGCACGGGAACTGCCCCCTGGTGACGATCCCCGCCGACAAGGACGCCCTGGGACGCTGCCTGGGACGCACCAGCGTGGCCATGGCCGCCGTGACGGACATCGGCTTCGCCGACGCCATCGTCAAGAAGCTGGCGGCGCTGGATGAGGAATACGCCTCCCTCTCTGACCAGCTGGCCGCGAAGGCTCAGCGGGCCATGGAGCGGCGGCAGGAGCAGGCCCGGCACGAGAAGAAGCTCCGCCGGGGCGGCAAAAGCGGTCAGGGCCGCAAAACGAAGTAAAAATCCCGCGCGTTTTGCGCGCGTTCCTATCTCAATCATTGGAGGTGGCTTTATTTGGCTATCGTAGGTAACAAATACAGAGTACACGAGGTGGCGAAGGACTTCGGCATCCCCACCAAGCAGATCACGGAGATCCTGACCGAATACGCGACGACTCCGAAAAATCATATGCAGGTGCTGGAGGACCGGGAGCTCTCCCTGATCTTCGAGTATCTGACTCAGCATAACCAGGTCTCCGGCATCCAGGCGATCTTCGCCGAGGCCATCGAGGCCGAGGAGGCGAAGAAGGCCGCCAAGGCCGCCGAAGCCGCCAAGGCCAAAGCCGCTGAGCCTGCCAAGACCGCTGAAGCCGCCAAAAAGCCGGCCCAGCAGGGCGCCGCTCCCGCCAAAAAGGAGGGCCAGAGCGCCAAGCCGGTGTCCCGGGTGCCCCAGACCAAGGTGGTGGATACCCGCAAGGCCACCAACGTCAACCTGGACAAGTACGACGAGAAGCTGCAGGACATGGCCGAGGGCCGCAACGCCCGCCCCGCCGGCAGCAACAAGCGCCGCGACCAGCAGGTCCAGGGCAAGGAGAAGTTCCGCAGCAGCAAGCAGCGCCAGCAGGGCTCCTTCGGCGCCAACAAGCGCCGCCAGGAGGAGGCCGACCGGATGCGCCGGCTCCAGCTGGAGATCATCAAGAAGACGCCCCTCACCGTCCAGATCCCCGAGGAGATCAGCGTGGGCGAGCTGGCCAGCCGCATGAAGAAGACCGGCGCCGACGTGGTCCGCTGCTTGATGAAGAACGGCGTCATGGCCTCCCTGAGCCAGCTGATCGACTTCGACACCGCCGCCATCATCGCCGAGGAGATGGGGTGCAAGGTGGAGAAGGAGGTCGTTGTCACCATCGAGGAGAAGCTGATCGACGACCACAAGGACGCCGAGGAGGATCTGGTGCCCCGGGCCCCCGTGGTGGTGGTCATGGGTCACGTGGACCACGGCAAGACCAGCCTGCTGGACTATATCCGCAACGCCCACGTGGCCTCCGGCGAGGCCGGCGGCATCACCCAGCACATCGGCGCCTACCAGGTGCAGGTGAACGGCAAGCCCATCACCTTCCTGGATACCCCGGGCCACGAGGCCTTTACCTCCATGCGCGCCCGCGGCGCCATGGTCACCGACATCGCCATTCTGGTGGTGGCCGCCGAGGACGGCATCATGCCCCAGACCATCGAGTCCATCAACCACGCCAAGGCCGCGGGCATCCCCATTATCGTGGCCATCAACAAGATGGATAAGCCCGACGCCAACCCCGAGCGCATCAAGCAGCAGCTCACCGAGTACGACCTGGTGTGCGAGGAGTGGGGCGGCGACACCATCGTCTGTCCCATCTCCGCCAAGACCGGTATGGGCGTGGACAATCTGCTGGAGATGCTGACCCTCACCGCCGAGGTGGGCGAGCTGAAGGCCAACCCCAACCGCGCCGCCCAGGGCACCGTCATCGAGGCCCGGCTGGACAAGGGCCGCGGCCCCGTGGCCACCCTCCTGGTACAGAACGGCACCTTGAAGACCGGCGACATCATCATCGCCGGCACCGGCGTGGGCCGCGTCCGCGCCATGATCAACGACAAGGGACAGCGGATCACCTCCGCCGGTCCCTCCGTGCCCGTGGAGATCACCGGCCTCAGCGAGGCGCCCTCCGCCGGCGCCACCTTCAACGCCGTGGCCGACGAGAAGCTGGCCCGGGAGCTGGTGGAGCAGCGCAAGGAGGAGGCCAAGGCCAAGGCCGCCCCCATCACCAAGGTCTCGTTGGAGGATCTGTTCAGCCAGATCCAGGCCGGCGAGATGAAGAACCTGAACCTGATCGTCAAGGCCGACGTCCAGGGCAGCGTGGAGGCGGTGAAGGCCTCTTTGGAGAAGCTCAGCAACGAGGAGGTCCGGGTTCGGGTGATCCACGGCGGCGTCGGCGCCATCAACGAGTCCGACGTGATGCTGGCGGCCACCTCCCAGGCCATCATCGTGGGCTTCAACGTCCGGCCGGACAACGCCGCCCGGGACAGCGCCCAGCGCGCCAACGTGGACATGCGGATGTACCGGGTGATCTACGACGCCATCAACGAAATCGAGGCCGCCATGAAGGGCATGCTGGCCCCCAAGTTCCGGGAGGCTCTGCTGGGCCACGCGGAGGTCCGCCAGACCTACAAGGTCTCCGGCGTGGGCACCGTGGCCGGCTGCTATGTGCAGGACGGCAAGCTTCAACGCAAGGACTGCCAGGTCCGCCTGGTCCGGGACGGCATCGTCGTCCACGAGGGCAACCTGGCCTCCCTCCAGCGGTTCAAGGACTCCGTCAAGGAGGTCGTGGCCGGCTACGAGTGCGGCCTCTCCATTGAGAAGTTCAACGACATCAAGGAGGGCGACATCATCGAGGCCTTCACCATGGAGGAGATTCCGCAATAAACTTCGTTCAAAATCTGAGGATTTTGAACGAGAAGGCTTGCGGCTCACTTCGCGCACGCGCTGCGCTTGCACACTTCGTGAGCCGATCGGTATTTTTCGCCACGTACACGCCGCGGCGAAAAATGTTCAAAACTCTTCACGGCGTGCGCGCCGTGAAGTCTGCGACGCTTTTTAACAGGGGCGAGCGTGTACGCTCGCCCTTGCTTTTACCTCTACCCCTGAAAGGAGCGATTTTATGGCTTCCAACCGCATCGGCCGCATCAACGCCGAGATCCAGCAGGAGCTCTCCGCCCTGCTGCGCACCGTCAAGGACCCCCGGGTCAGTGACGCCATGCTCACCATCACCCATGTGGACACCACCAGCGATCTGCGCTATGCCCGCATCTATATCAGCGCCCTGGACCGCACCGACGAGAAGGACCTCATGCGGGGCCTCAAGTCCGCCGCCGGCTACCTCCGCCGGGAGCTGGGCGGCCGCCTGGGTCTGCGCTATACGCCGGAGCTCCAGTTCTTCGCCGACGATTCCATCGCCCACGGGGCCCACATCCTGGAGATGCTCCACAACGTCAAGCCGGCCAACCCAGCCAACGCGGACATCGTGCTGCCGGAGGACAAATAACGATGAACATTTTAGAAACCGCCGCCTATCTGCGAGATCTGGACAACGTGCTGCTGCTGACCCACGTGCGGCCCGACGGGGACACCATCGGCTCCGCCGCCGCCCTGTGCCAGGCTCTGCGGGATCTGGGCAAGAGGGCGTATCTCCTTGACAACCCGGAGATCACCGTCACCTACGCCCCCTACGCCGCCCCCTACTGGGCGGTGGAGGGCTTTACCCCGGAGCATGTCATCAGCGTGGACGTGGCCGACCTCAATCTGCTGCCGGAGAACGCCCGGCGGTATGCCGATTCCATCGAGCTGGCCATCGACCACCACCCCTCCCACGGCTATTTCGCCCGCCACGCCTGCGTGGACGCCACGGCGGCCGCCGCCGGCGAGATCGTCTATGGGATCATCCGCGCCCTGACCCCCGTGACGCCCGCTATCGCCCTGCCCCTGTACGTGGCCATTTCTACCGACACCGGCTGCTTCGTCTACGCCAACACCACCGCCCGTACCCACCGCATCGCCGCCGCCCTGCTGGAGCAGGTGGACGTGTCCGCGGTGAACAAGGCGCTGTTTCGCACCAAGAGCAAGGTGCGCCTGGCCATGGAGAGCCGGATGGTGGAGCGCATGGAGCTCTACGATCGGGACCGGGTGGTGGTCATGGAGATCCCCCTGTCCCTGCGGGATGAGTTTCACGCCACCGAGGCGGACGTGGAGGAGCTCAGCGCTCTGGCCGCCCAGGTGGAGGGCACTGACTGCGGCATTACCCTCCGGGAGCTGAAGAGCGGCACCGTCAAGGTCTCCGTCCGCACCGGTCCCCGGGTGGACGCCTGCGCCGTCTGCGCCAGACTGGGCGGCGGCGGTCACCGCAACGCCGCCGGCGCCACGGTGGAGGGCACCATGGCCGGCGTGAAGGCCGCTGTGCTCCGGGCCGTGGCGGAAGTGACGGAGGCGTAAATGGCGGACGGCATCCTCATCATCGACAAGCCCGCCGGCTGGACGTCCATGGACGTGTGCGCCAAGCTGCGGGGCATCCTGAAGACGAAAAAGGTGGGCCACGCCGGGACGCTGGACCCCATGGCCACCGGCGTGCTACCGGTGTTCGTGGGACAGGCTACCCGGGCCGTCAGCTTCGCCGAGAGCGGCGAGAAGGAGTACGTGGCCGGCCTCCGGCTGGGGCTGGTCACCGACACCCAGGATATCGAGGGGAAGGTCCTGCGGCAGGCGCCCCACGGCGCCGCCTTCTCCGCCAAAAAGCTCCGCGCCGTCCTGCCCCAATTCATGGGGGAGATCCGTCAGATGCCGCCCATGTACAGCGCCGTCAAGATCGGCGGAAAGCGGCTCTACAACCTGGCCCGGCAGGGCAAGGAGGTGGAGCGTCAGCCCAGGCCCGTCACTATCTACGAGCTGGAGCTGCTGGAGCAGACCTCCCCCGCCGATTTCACCCTCCGCGTCCGCTGCTCCAAGGGCACCTACGTCCGCACCCTGTGCCACGATATCGGCGCCGAGCTGGGCTGCGGTGGGTGCATGTTCTCCCTGCGGCGGACGATGGCCGCCGGGTTCACCCTGGCTGAGAGCCACACCGTGGAGGAGGTACAGGAGCGCCGCGAGGCTCTGCTGCGGCCCACCGACTCCCTGTTTCGGCAATTCCCCGCCTACCGCATCGACTGCCCCCGGGCGGAGCATCTGTGCCGCAACGGCAACCCCTTCCCCGTGAAGGGCGAGCTGCCAGGCGGCACCTACCGGGTCTACGGCGCGGACGGCGCGTTCCTGTGTCTGAGCCGCCTGGAAAACGGCGTCATGACCTCTGTCAAAAATTTTTTCGGAGCGTGAATTTCCTTGAAGCAACAACCGACTGTCATTGCCCTGGGCTTTTTCGACGGCGTGCACCGGGGCCACGGCGCCCTGCTGCGCCGGACGGTGGAGCGGGCCGCTCAGCTGGGGGCCGTTCCCGCCGCCTTTACCTTTGACCGCCCGCCCAAGGAGGTGGTCACCGGTCGGACCGTGTTCCTCATCAACTCGGCGGAGGACCGCCGGGAGCTGATGGAGCGTCTCTACGGCATCCGGCAGGTGATCATGGCGCCCTTCGATCGGGCCATGATGACCATGGGCTGGGAGGCGTTCATCACAGATCTGCTGGTGAGGAAGTACGGCGCCGTCCACCTGGTGGCAGGCCACGACTACCGCTTCGGCTACAAAAATGAGGGCGATCCGGAGCGGCTGAAGGCCAAATGCGCCCAGTTGGGTCTGGGCTGTGACATCATCCCTAAGGTGGAGCACGACGGCATCACCGTCAGCTCCACGTACATCCGCACGCTGGTGGAGCGGGGCGACGTGGAGCGGGCCGCGGAGTTCCTGGGCCACCGCCACTGTCTCAGCCAGACCGTCACCCACGGGCGACGGATCGGCCACGTCATCGGCATCCCCACCGTCAACCTGGCCGTGCCCATGCACGTGTCCGTGCCGTGTCACGGGGTGTATATCTCCCGGGTCCACCTGCCCGACGGTACCAACTATCCCGGCGTTACCAACGTGGGCACACGGCCCACCGTCAGTACTGACGGCACCGTGTCGGTGGAGACGTATCTCCTGGACTACGACGGGGACCTCTACGGTCAGCGTGTCCGGGTGGAGTTCTGCCGCCGGCTCCGGGACGAACGGCGCTTCGACTCCCTGGCGGAGCTGAAGGCCCAGATCCACCGGGACATCGACAGCGCCCGGGCATATTTCAGCGAGAATTGAACAGACTGCTCATAGGGGGCGAGGATTTTTTCCTCGCCCCCTTCTTTTTTCTCCCATTCCCCGACAGCTTTTGCCCATTCACCGGGGCTACAATGGGGAAAAAGGAGGGCTTGTCCATGAAAAAGATCCCGTCGCCGCCGGTTTTGCGGAAATTGAAACCCATCGCCGCCCCGGCGGCCCAGCTGACGCTGTCCTTTCTGCTGACCGCCGCCCGCCTCTCCGGCGGCTACGCCCCCTTCGCCCTGGCGCTGACGGCCGCCTCAGGTGCCGGACTGCCGGGGCTCTTCTGCCTGGCGGGAGCGGGCTGCGGCGCCCTGGTCTTTCTGGATTTCCAGTCCGGTCTGCGCCATCTGGCCGCGGCGATCCTCATCTTCGCCGCCAACACCGCCTTCTGCGACACCCGGTTTTACCGTCACGATGCCTTTCGTCCCGCCGCCGGCTGCTTCATGATGGCCCTGGTCCAGTCCATCTATCTGCTCCACCGCAGCGCGGAGCAGTGGATGTGGTGTCTCGGCTCCCTGGCGGTGCTGGCAGGGGCGGCGTGGTGCTGGCGAGAGCTGTGGCGGCAGCCGGAGAAGGGCCCCGTCATCCTGCTGGCGGCGGCCCTGGCTGCGGCTGCCCGTCCGGTGCTGCTGCTGGGCCCCGTCTCCCTGGGCAGGGTGCTGGCCTCGGCGCTGGCGCTGTGGGTGGCGCTGGAGCTGCCTCCGGCACAGGCGGCGGCTGCCGCCGCCGGCATTGGGCTGCTGCTGGATCTGATCCCCACCGGGCCCCGCCTCCTGCTGTGCGCCGTGTACGGCTGCGCCGCCGCGTTCACCTCTCTGATCCGTTTCCGGCCCCGGCTGCTGTCGGGACTGGCCTTCTGTCTCGCCTCCGCCGCGTCGGCCATCCTGTTCCGCGCGGACGTGCCCGGCGCGGCCCTCTATGAGGCGGCCACGGCCTCCGCCCTGTTCCTGCCGCTGTTCCGGCGGGTGCCCAGGCCCGCCCGGCTCATCGCCCACGGCGCTCAACCGGCCCCCGCTCCCTCCGCCCACCTGCGTCAGTCCGCCGCCGCCCTGCGGGAGCTGTACGACAGTTTTTTCCGGGGAACCGCCCCGGTACCGCCGGAGAACCCCTCCGTTCTCTTTGACCGGGCCGCCGAGCAGGTCTGCCGGGACTGCGTACTGTGTGCCAACTGCTGGCACCAGAATTACAACAGCACCTACAACGCCTTTAACGACGCCTGTCCCAGGCTGCTGCAACGGGGACAGGCCCTGGCCCAGGATTTCCCCCTGTACTTCTCCTCCCGCTGCGTCCATTTCACCGATTTTCTGGCAGCCGTCAACACCGAGCTGCGGACCTTCCTCCTGCGGCGCCAGTACCGCCAGCGGCTGCTGGAGGTCCGTCAGCAGGCCCAGGACCAGTATCAGCAGCTGGGGGAGGCGCTGGCCAGCTCCGCCGTGCCGGCGGCGGCCCCTGTCGCCGTCCCCATGGGCTACCGGATCGGCTCGGCCCTCCGACCCAAGGAGGGCGAGCCCCTCTGCGGCGACCACCTGGCCACCTTTGAGGTGGGCTCCACGCTGTATCTCCTCCTGTCCGACGGCATGGGCAGCGGTGAGAGCGCCCACCGGGAGTCGGCCATGACGGCCCGCCTGCTCCAGCAGTTTCTTGCCGCCGGCATCGAGCCCGGTCCGGCGCTGAAAACTCTGAACGGCGCCATGCGGCTGCGGAGCGAGGACGGCGGCAGCTTCACCACCATCGATCTGCTGGCCCTGCAGCGAGGCACCGGCGCCGCCACCGTGTATAAGTACGGCGCCGCTCCCTCCTACATCAAGCGCACCGGCTCGGTGAGCCGCATCACCGGCAGGAGCCTGCCGGCCGGTCTCCAGTCGGACCCGCCGGAGGCCACACGACTCCGTCTGCAGCCCGGCAGCTTCTTCGTCATGATCTCCGACGGCATCGCCGACGAGACCAACGACGAGTGGCTGCAGAATCTGCTGGCCGGCTGGCAGGGCCGGGACGTCAACGCCCTGGTATCCCTGATCCTCAGCGAGTCCCGCACCCGCAAGGGTCTCGGCGACGACTGCGCCGTGCTGATCCTTCAGTTGCCAAAACCGGGAGAAAATGAAAAAGCGCAGGTATAACGCCGGGCCGGACGGGCTATACTGAAAGCAAGATGTTGCAAAGGAGGACAGACTCTTGGTAAAAGGAATTTCCCGGCGGGTGATCGTGGTAGACTCCCCCGACCCCCACGTGTTTGAACAGGCGATCTTCATCATCCGCAACGACACGGCGGACAGCGGCGTCAGCTCCCAGCAGCTGGTGGATCAGGCCGTGCAGGTGGCCAAGAGTTACACCCGCTATCACACGATGCCCCGGCGCCGCTTTCATATGACGCCTCTGGTGGCCGCCCTGTGCGGCGCCGCCGCCATCGCCGCGATCTGGCTGGTGGTGTCGCTTTTATAGCGTCACACGTTTGGCGGCGCGGATATCCTCTGAAACCGTTAATGTCATGATGCCGGCTCAAAGCGAGCGGCAGACGCGTGTGCTGCGTCTGCCGCTCGCTTTCTTGTTGAAAAATTTTGTTAAACAATTTTCATTTTTTGTTTTACAATTTTGGTTTTTTGTTTTACAATTTGAAGTAGTACTTCTGTGACGCGGCAGGATCACCGCGGCGCCGCCGTCCCTCTGCCTGATCCCGTGATTTTCCGATGCGCAGAGGGGCAGAGCTCACAGGAGCTTCCCCGGCAGACAGACGAACGAGAACGGGTTCTCCCTGCCAATCCAAAGGGGTCGGTACGGGAGACGGAAAGAAAAGAGGGTCGCCATGAGGAACACTCCCAAGAAAAAAGGCGTCAGCGCAGTCGACTTCTTCTGCATTGGCTTTGGTGCTATCGTCGGCGTCGGTTGGGCCGTATCCATCAACAGCTGGATGACCTCCTGCGGCGGCCCCGTCCCCGCAGCGGTCGGCTATCTGCTGGTGCTCATCATGATGGTCCCCATCGCCCTGTGCTATGCGGAGCTTGTCCCCATGATGCCTGTGGCCGGCGGCGGCATGGCCTTCGCGTTCAAGGCCTTCAATGAGAAAGTCGCCCTGCTCGCCGGTTGGTCCGCGCTGGGCGCGATGATCACCATAATCCCCTGGGAAGCCCTTCAGATCACCGACGTGCTGAGTTATCTGATCCCCGGTATCAAGTCCGGCCCTGTTCTCTACAGCGTCATGAAGTACGACGTGAACCTCATCGTGGTCCTCATCGGCGCGGTCTTCTCTTTCCTGCTGTTCGCTCTGAATATGAGAGGTCTGGCGGCAGCGGCCCTGTTCCAGAGGATCCTGTGCTTTGTTCTGGTCGGCGCGGCGCTGATCGGCGGCGTCGCGGCGCTGATCGGCGGCAATATGGGCAACTTGCAGCCCCTCTACGACGTAACGAATCCCGAGATCTACGGCGAGGGCTTGAAGCAGGTCTCACACCACTCGATGTTTGGCGGGATATTCGCCATCGTGGCCACCGCCGCGTACTTCCTGGCGGGCTTTGAAACCATTCCCCAAGGCATTGAGGACGCCGGAGGCAGCGTGAAAAGCGTCGGCAAGACGGTGGTGCTGTCCGTGACGCTGGCCTGCCTGTTCTATGCTTTCCTGCTTTTTGCCTTCGGCTTCGGCTGGCCCTGGCAGGAATTCGCCAATATGGCGCGTCCTGCCGCCGCCACCATGTTCCTCTTCCTATATCCCGGGACCGCCGGGCGAGTCCTGTACTGGATCCTGACCGTCGGCGCCCTGGCGGGTCTGTTCACCACCTGGAACGGCTTCTTTACCGCCTCGGCCAACCTGGCCATGAGCATGGGACGGGGACGGCTTATCCCCCGCGGTTTCGCCGCGCAGAACACCAGGGGCGTAGCGGTCAAGGGGCAGCTCCTGTGTCTGGTCATTTCCATCATCGGCCCCTTCCTGGGCGCCAATATGCTGGACACCATAACCTGCTTCTCCGCCACGGCCTTCACCCTCTCCTGGGGCCTTACCGCCTGGTCTCTGGTGATCCTGCGGATCAAGCACCCCGATCTGAAACGGCCCTACAAGATCCCCGGCGGTCTGGCGATGGGCCTGTTTGCCGCCATCGTCACCACGCTCGTATTCGTGTTCATGTTCATACCCGCCAGTCCCTTCTATATCGGCTCTCTGGCCTCGCAGGTGTTTTTGATCTGGACCGTCATCGGCCTTGCCCTCTTCCTCGCCTCCAGGGGTCAGCGAAAGGGACTTTCCGAGAAGGAGCTGGAGGAAGGGGTGTTCGGCAAGACAATCGGCGTGGAGTAAGGCTCTTCGTCCAAGCGACGCCCCTTCCCAACAGAAAACGCACTGCGCCGCTGCCCCGAACCGGCTGCTCCGGCCGGTTCGGGGCAGCCGTCTGTCTCTCTGCCGCCCCGCCGGAGGATACGAAAAACGACCCCCAGGGCTGCCGTCCTTCGCATACGCGGAAAAGCTGCCTTGAAAAGCTCTCCCCGCCCCTTTCTTTGCGGCCGCTTGTGTGGTATAATGAATTATTCTCTGTTGAAAGGAGGCCCATTATGGACATCGGCGGCGTAACCGTATCCTCCCGTCTCTGGCTGGCGCCCATGGCCGGCGTCACCGACCTGGCCTTTCGGCAGATCTGCCGGGAGCTGGGCGCCGACATGACCACCACCGAGCTGGTCAGCGCCAAGGCCCTGTGCTATCAGGACAAAAAAAGCCGGGGCCTCCTGGCCCTCGCCCCCGGCGAGCACCCCGCCTCCGCCCAGATCTTCGGCAGTGAGGCGGCCACCATGGCCGAGGCGGCTCAGATCGCCGCGGAGATCTCCGGGGCGGATTTCATCGACATCAACATGGGCTGCCCGGTGGGCAAGGTGGTGGCCAATGGCGACGGCTGCGCCTTGATGCGGGACCCGGAGAAGGCCGCCCGGATCGCCGAGGCGGTGGTAAAGGCCTCCCCCGTGCCGGTGACAGTGAAGATGCGCCGGGGCTGGGACAAGGGCAGCATCAACGCGGTGGAGCTGTCGAAAATGCTGGAGCAGGCGGGCGTGGCGGCCGTCACGGTCCACAGCCGGACCCGGACCCAGATGTACGCCGGCCAGGCCGACTGGACCACCATCCGGGAGGTGAAGGAGGCGGTGAGGATCCCCGTCATCGCCAACGGCGACGTGTTCTCCGGGGAGGACGCGGTGAAGATCCTGCGCTTCACCGGGGCCGACGCGGCCATGATCGGCCGGGGCGCCTTCGGCAACCCCTGGATCTTTCAGCAGGCCCAGGCGGCGCTGGAGGGTCGGCCCATCCCGCCCCTGCCGCCCCTTCGGGAGCGGTTCGACACCGCCGTGCGCCAGGTGGAGCTGGCCGCGGAGGACAAGGGCGAGCACATCGCCGTGCTGGAGGCCCGCAGGCACCTGTGCTGGTACTTAAAGGGCGTGTCCTACGCCAACTACTACAAGGCCCAGATCGTGGCCATGAACACGCTGGAGGACGTACACCGCATCGCCGAGGGCGTGAAGCGGGACCTGAAATGATCGGAATACAGCGCATTTTTTGCAAAAAGTGCGCTGTATTTTTGCCAAAAAGTCCCGAAAGCTTGTCAAATAGTGCTTGACTTTTCCGGCTGATCCGGTATAATAAGTAGGCTCGCGTATTGCGGGCAAATCCTTGCTCTCACCGGTGAGTGAGGGCCATTTGTCCAAAAGGAGGTGCAAAAGTATGGCTAAGATTTCTGCCAACTACGAGGTCGTTTACATCATCGACCCTGCACAGGGTGAGGAGGCTATTGCCGCTACCGTGGCAAAGTTCCAGGCTCTGGCTGAGCAGAACGGTACCAACGTGGTCGTAGACGAGTGGGGCACGCGCAAGCTGGCCTACGCCATCGACTACAAGACGGAAGGTCACTACGTCCTGATGTCCTTCACCAGCGGTCCCGAGTTCCCCCGGGAGCTGGACCGTATCCTCGGCATTACCGAGGGCATCATGCGTTCCATGATCGTCTGCAGAGGCGAGTAAGGGAGGCAACAGCATGCTGAACAAGATTTTTATCATGGGTCGTCTGACCCGGGATCCCGAGCTGCGCCGCACCCAGAGCGGCACCGCCGTGACCAGCTTCTCCCTGGCCGTTGACCGGGACTTCAAGTCCCAGGGCGGCGAGAAGGAGACCGATTTCATCGACGTGGTCGCCTGGCGCGCCACCGCTGAATTCGTGGCCAAGTACTTCGCCAAGGGCCGCATGGCCGTGGTGGAGGGCCGGCTGCAGATGCGCGACTGGACGGATCGGGACGGCAACAAGCGCCGCAGCGCGGAGGTCGTTGCCGACAACATCTATTTCGGCGACAGCCGGCGCGACGGCGCCGACCGGAGCGAGAGCTTCGGCGGCTTCAACGCCCCCTCCGGCGGGTATTCCGCTCCGGTGGGCGGCCCGTCCGACTTTGCCGAGATTGATGAGGAGGACGGCGAGCTGCCGTTCTGACGTGTGAGCGTCACACCAAAAATCTTTTAAGGAGGAAACTTCCATGGCTATGGAACGCGAAAATAGAGCGCCCCGCGGCACCGTCCGCAAGCGCAAGAAGGTCTGCCAGTTCTGCGTCGATAAGGTCGAGTGGATCGACTACAAGGACGCCGCCAAGCTGCGCCGCTTTATCAGCGAGCGCTCCAAGATCCTGCCCCGCCGCACCACCGGCACCTGCGCCATGCATCAGCGTCAGCTGACCGAGGCCATCAAGCGGGCCCGTCAGATCGCTCTGCTGCCCTTCGTGACCGAGTAAGCAAGGCAGTCATACGAGGAAAAGAGGACCTCTGCCGCCAGGGCGGAGGTCCTCTTTTGCGCGAAAACGCCGCATGTTGACGGTCCGGCGCGGGTTTGGTATAATAACAGGAGAATAACCAGAGAGGGGATGCCATGATGAAAAAGATCACCGCCCTGCTGCTGGCCCTGCTGCTCCTGGTGAGCCTGGCGGGCTGCGGCGGGAAGACCGCACCGGTCCAGAATAACGACGGCCAGCAGACTGCGGAGAACCAGCAGACCCCGGAGCAGACCCCGGAGGATACCCAAACCCCCGACGACACCCAGGAGACCCAGCCCGCGGGAAACACGGAGGACCCGGAGGACACGCAAAACACCGAGGAGGTGTCTTTCGCCCGGGGCACCGTGGAGGACGGGGTATACGCCAGCGAATTTCTGGGCCTGACGGCGGCCCTGGATGAGAGCTGGATCATCGCCGACGACAGCCAGTTGGCCCAGCTGGGCGGCCTGGTGGCCGACAGCTTTGACAGCGAGGAGATGAAGAACGCCCTGGAGAGCGGCTCCACCGTCTACGATCTCTACGCCCTGCGCTCGGCGGACAACGCCTCCGTCAACATCACGATCCAGGATCTGGGGCAGCTGGGGGGCATCCTCCTGGATGAGGACGCCTACGCCGACGCCAACCTGAAGAGCCTGCCCGACGTGCTGGCCTCCGGCGGCATCACCGTGAGCAAGCTGGAGAAGACCACCCTGGACTTCGCCGGCGCCACCCACTCCGCCCTGGTCCTGGAGGGTACGACGAGCGGGGTTTCCCTGTATGAGACCATCGTCTTTGTGAAGGCGGGCCACTACATGGCCTGCGTCACCGCCGCCGCCTTCGACGAGAACGCCTCCCCGGCGGACATCCTGGCCCTGTTCCAGCCCCTTGCGGACTGATCCGAAGTAAAAAAAGACCACCGCCAGGGGGCACTTCGTAAGGAAGTGTCCCCTTTCGTCTTTCGAAAGGCACACGATTGACCATGCCGAACAGGGATGGTATAATCATCCTAAAAAATCGCGTTTTAAGGGGTTACAAATGTGGATAAGAGATTACTAGGGAAATGCGGCTACTACTGTGGCCAGTGTCCAAGTTATACATCTGGGGAATGTGCAGGGTGTGTTAAAGGCAATGACGATGGCGTCTGTTTTGCTCGTGATTGTGTAATCAAACGGGGCATTTTATCGTGTGGCTGTTGCAAAGACTTTCCATGTGAAACAATACAAGAGAATCCCAAAGCTTCTCTTTTAAGTCCGTTATGGCTAAAGTGGAAGGGTGATCAAAAGAAACGGTAGATTCCCGTTTGTATAAAGGAGTTTTCTTTGTCCACAGTCATAGCGAACATCGATTTTGACCACAAAACCCAGTGAACAAGAGATAATCATACTTTTAGCCCTGTCATTGCGAGGAGCAAAGCGACGCGGCAATCCGTATTTTTTGACACCTCATCAGTCAGCCTTGCGGCTGACAGCTTCCCCTCAAAGGGGAAGCCCTTGGATGGTGCAGCTATCAAGCCTTCCCCTTCGAGGGGAAGGTGGCCGAGCGTGGCGAGGTCGGATGAGGTGGAAACGGATTCCCATGTCGGCCCTGCGGGCCTCCTCGGAATGACAGCGGGAGGGGGCAGAGCCCCTCCCCTACGAAGATCATCGGAGTCATATGTTGTAGGGGCGGGCCTCCGTGCCCGCCCAAAGCGCCGGGGCACCTTCCTTGCGGAGGGTGCCCCGGCGGTGGTCTTCTTTTTTGCTCAGTTGGCCATGGGGTCCGGCAGGTCGTCCTCGTTGACCCAGTCCTGCACGTCCACCACCTCGAACTCGGTGGGCGTCCGGCGGATCACCACCCGGGCGATACCGGCGTTGATGATGGTCCGGCGGCACATGGAGCAGGAGGTGGCGTCCCCCAGCAGCTCCTTGGTCTGGGCGTTGCGGCCCACCAGGTACAGCGTGGCACCCACCATGTCCCGCCGGGCGGCGGAGATGATGGCGTTGGCCTCGGCGTGGACACTGCGGCACAGCTCGTACCGCTCGCCCCGGGGCACCAGCAGCGCCTCCCGGGTGCAGTAGCCCATGTCCACACAGTTGCGGCGGCCACGGGGCGCGCCGTTATAGCCGGTGGAGATGATCTCGTCGTTCTTCACGATGATGGCGCCGTAGACCCGGCGCAGGCAGGTGGCCCGCTCCAGCACCGTTTCGGCGATGTCCAGATAGTAGTTCTCCTTGCTGATACGCTCCATGGTCCGTCCTCCTTGCGGTTTTTTTCATTATACAGGGGAATTAGCCCCGATGCAAGGGTCACCCGTTCAGCTTGAACAGATTGTTGTCGGCGGCAAAGTTGCTCAGCTCATAGAGCACCAGCACGTCGGTGATGCCCTCCTCCGCCATCAGCTCCTCCAGATCGTCGCCGTAGAAGCGCAGATCCAGCATGACGATCCGCTCAAAATCCCCGGGGACCTCCCGGTAGGGCTCCCCCGTCAGGAACGGCACGAAGCAGTTGGCGAAGGAGTCCTTCACCACCAGCAAGCGGCGGCCGTTTTCCGCGCGGGTATCTATGGTGACCTTGGCCCAGTTGCCCCCCTGGAAGAGGGCGTATTTGTCCTTCTCCTCCCGCTTCGAGAAGTCGTAGAGGCTGTCCGTCACTGTGCCGTCGCAGTCCATGGAGACCACGCCGGGATGGGGAACGAAGTAGATCTCGTCCCAGGCGCAGCCCGGCAGCAGGACCTTGGAGTAGAGGGTCCCCCGGAAGGAGTTCCGCTCCGTGGCCAGGGTCAGCTCGGCCCAGTGCTCCTGGCGGCCCGTGGCCCGGCACCAGGCGTTGTAGGCGATCTGGGCGCCCCAGGTGGTCCAGTGGTGGTCGGTGCGGTAGTAGGTGGGGAATTCCGACAGCGCCTGGCGCACGTCCACGACCCGGTCGCCCAGGACCTCCGTCAGCTGCTGGTAGCGGGGCGCAGCATCGTACATGGGCGCGCCATCCGGGAGCTGATCCGCCAGCACGGTGGACGGGGACGGCGCCAGCAGGATGCGGCAGTCCAGATCGGTATGGGCGTCGAAGAAGTCCGCCACGGTTCGGAGATTTTTCTCGTATTGCCTCTGGTCGAAGTCCTCCTCCGTCACCCGGGCGAAGAGGTAGCCGTCCTTTCCCAGGTAGACGCCGCCGATGTCCCTCTTGTTGGTCAGCCACTGGATCGTGGAGGCCGCGCCCATCCAGAAGTCCCGGAGGGCCACCTGGTCGCTCTCGTACTTCTCCGCCTCGTCGCTGAACCGGCCCGACAGGACACGGTCCACCGTCAGGCGGGGCGATTGCTGGAGGTAGCGGTTCTCGTTGTCGGAGAAGCTCCGGTCCGGCAGCACCAGGGAGGCGATGGACAGGCCCAGCAGGATCACCGCGATGGCGATCAGGGGCGGCAATTCTCGTTTTTTCATGGCGCCCCTCCTCTCAGAACCGGAAATACAGGAACGGATTGTAGCTGTCCCCCACCAGGAAGGCGATGCTCAAAAGCAGGATGAGCGTCACACCCACGGTGCGCACCGCCACGGCGGCGGTATCGCTGAGCTTGCTCTCCAGATGCTGCCACGCCTTGGCCGGCAGCATGGTGCAGCCCACAGCCGCCAGGAGCATAAGCTCGGCGTTGGAGTGCAGCAGATACCAGAACGCGCCGTCGGCGGCGGGGGCGGTGAACATGGCTGCCACGTAGCGGCCCAGCTGGCTGAAGTCGGTGATGGCGAACAGCACCCAGCCCATGACGAAGCAGAAGCAGGTGTAGACATGGCCCACGAAGGATGGCAGCTTCTCCAGCCATCGCAGCAGCACCGTCTTCTCCAGGATCAGCAGCGCGGCGTAGTAGAGGCCCCACAGCACGAAGTTCCAGCTGGCGCCGTGCCACAGGCCCGTCAGAAACCAGACCACGGCCAGGTTGAGGATCTGGCGGCCCGGGCCACGGCGGTTGCCGCCCAGGGGGATATAGACGTACTCCCGGAACCAGGTGCCCAGGCTGATGTGCCAGCGGCGCCAGAACTCGGTGACGCTGCGGGACTCGTAGGGGTAGCGGAAGTTCTCCAGGAAGGTGAAGCCGAACAGGTGGCCCAGACCGATGGCCATGTCGGAGTAGCCGGAGAAGTCAAAGTAGATCTGGAAGGTGAAGGCCAGAGCTCCCAGCCAGGCGGTCAGGGCCGAGGGGTGGGCCATGGCGGAGACGGTCTCCCACAGGGCGCCCACCTGGTTGGCGAGGAGCACCTTCTTGCCCAGGCCGACGACGAAGCGCTGCATGCCGCGGCTGGCCTCCAGCCAGCTCTCCTGCCGGGTGTGGAGGCTCTTCTCCACCGTCTTGTACTGGACGATGGGGCCGGCGATCAGCTGGGGAAACAGCGTCACGTAGGCGGCGAAGTCCAGGATGTTCCGCTGGGGCGCCACCTGGCCACGGTACACGTCGATGGTGTAGGACATGGTCTGGAAGGTGTAGAAGGAGATGCCGATGGGCAGGGCCAGACCCAGGGCCGGCAGGCCCAGCTTCAGCAGGCTGTTGACGTTGGCGATGGCGAAATCGGTGTACTTGAAGAAGCACAGGATGGCCAGGTTGCCCAGAATGGACAGGGTCAGCACCGCCCTGGCGGCGCCCTCCCTTCCCCGGCTGCGGGCCCGGGCGATGCCCAGGCCGTTGCAGTAGTCGAACACGGTGGAGAAGAGCATGATGAGGATGTACTTGGGCTCGCCCCAGCCGTAGAATAGCAGGCTGGCGATCAGCAGCACCGCGTTGCGGCCCCGGCGCGGGCAGAGATAATAGAATATCGCCGTCAGCGGCAGAAACAGCAGCAGAAAGACGGTGCTGGAGAAGACCATGGCCTCTTATCCTTTCCTCATCATCATACAGAAGTGGGGCAGAGCAGCTCTGTCCCACTTCCTGTTCTTACACGATGCCCTGCAGCTTGCCCATCAGGTAACTGCTGCGGATGGCGGACAGGTTGTTGATGAAGATCACGTCCTGCACGCCGTTATTCCGGGCGAAGTCCGCCAGGTTCCCCTCCCAGTAGCGGTAGTCGATCACGTAAACCGTCTGGTAGTGGTCCACCAGATAGGGAACAAAGGCGTTGCCGAAGGACTCCTTCACCACCACACAGGAGCTGTTGTCCGTCAGGTCCGGGTTGCGGATGACGGTATAGGGGTTGTCGCCGCCGATGAAGCCGTTGTACTTCATGACGGGATCGTAGTCGGTCACATCGAAGATGATCTGCCAGCGGTAGGTATCGCCATCGACATCGGTGAGGTCCAGCTCCGCGTTCTGGCTGACGGGGTGATAGGCCTCCAGCACGTCGGGGTGGGCGCCCATCTCCTTGTTCTCCTCGCTGTCCCGGTAGAAGGAGCCCAGGAAGCCCGGGTACTCGTCCTTCACGTAGTCCGTCAGGGGGTGGGGCGCCACGCCCTTGGCCTCACAGAACCGGCAGTAGGCGTAGTAGGCGCCCAGGGCGGTCCAGTGGTGGTCGGTGCGGAAATAGATATACTCGCTCCGGTGCTGCATCAGCGTCTCATAGAGGGTGACCATGCGGACAGTCTCCCCCATCTGTGAGGCGATGCTCTCCTCGGCGCCCTTCTGGTCGCCGAACACCTCCATGCCGGCCATCGCATCCGGCAGGCCCACGGAGGAGGACAGGGGGATGGTGATGGCGTACACCGCGGCGGCATCCTTCAACTTCTCCGCCGTTTTGTTGACGGCGTCGGCGTATTTCTCCCCCACCTCCGGCAGATAGGTATAGTATTCAAAGCCCGTATCTCCCACCCGGTACAGGGCGTCATAGGCCTGTTGCTCACCGGCGATCTCGATGACGGCGTAGCCGGTCTCGTCAGGGGGCGTCGGGTCATCGGGGGGTGTCGGCTCATCGGGGGGCGTCGGATCGTCAG
>Ga0208297_1000483_pt1 | contig 77947 bp, 69 predicted proteins | sample LMS_cellobiose_e_FD_187367 | JGI IMG/M metagenome (GOLD analysis project Ga0208297, IMG submission 187367) | Rumen-fistulated moose microbial communities from Alaska, USA - LMS_cellobiose_enrichment (SPAdes) (version 2) | ecosystem: Host-associated > Mammals > Digestive system > Stomach > Rumen...
CCTTCGGCCGGGCGGGGAAATGCCGCAAGCGCCAATTCGCGGGGGCGCTAAATTTACCCATTACGGTCGTCTGCCCGCACCCGCTTCGTGCGAGGCGGTCGCCGCCGAGCGCGCAGGGGGCGAGCGAGGCTGTCTTTTTGCCGGTCAAAAAGACAGCCGAGTGCACCCGAGCATTAAGGCCGCGAGTGAGGCAGCCGCCGCAAGTTTGCGGCGGCTGGTAAAGAAAATAAAGCAACTACCATACGCGCAGTACCGAAACGCGGAGCCGCGTATGCGGCGAGCATTGGAGAGTACGAAGCGCAAGGCTTCCAAAAAGTACCCGAAGCCCCGGCTTTGCCGGGGGGCGCTGCCTCAAACGGCAGCGCCGACAACTTTTTGGAATTTCGCAGGTCGCTCGAAATTAAAGGATCGTCTGCAAACGGGCTTGCTTTCCTGACGCAAGCGGCAGGGGGTGCGGGGGAAGGCGCCAAGCCTGCCCCCGCTCGGGGCGCGCAGCGCACCGTGGGGTGCGGGGCGGAGCCCTGCATTAATGCCCCCAGCGCCCGCTTTTTGCCCCCTCCGCGTCAGCGTGGTACTGACATCAGTGCGCGGGCTCCAGCCGCCTCACTCCGTTCAAGTCCGTTCAAGTCCGTTCAAGTCCGTTCGGGGCGCTCATTCGCGCAACGGCGGCTGGCAGTCGCGCCAGCGTGCCCCCCCCGCGCCGGGTCGGGATCATTTTTTGCGTTTGCGGTCTTTCGAGCGGGGTGCGGCCGTTCCTTTGCGCATCCCCGGCACCGCCAGCAGTTTGGCGACGACCGCGGGCGAAGTGTCTTTCGGGAAGATGGGGTGCATATCCATCGTCATGTGGCGCGCTTCGTCGACCGCGACCTTGCGCCGCAGGTTGTCGCGTCCCCACGAGTCGCCGTAGATGATCTTCGTGACTTCTCCGGTACGGCGGTCGCGTTCGTAGCCCCAGATCACGCGGGCGTGTCCGGCGTCGCGGCTGTTGCGGCGGCTTCGCGGGACGCCGGGAGCGTACTTGAGGTTCACTCCCCACTGCAGCGGGATCCCGAGGTCGATGCAGAGTTTCACCACGTCGGCGAAATCCCCGTCCTGCTTCGGCGCATAATAGAGGAACGTGAAGCCGTACTCGGCCATTTTTTCCTCGATGTACTTGCTGGTCTTGTACTCGCCGCCGTCGGCGTCGCGTTTGATCTGGGTGGGGTGGATGTGGTACTTGTAGTAGCGCAGGATCATCCACGCCGAGTAGACGTTGCAGGTGGGTCCGCGCTGGCGCGCCGAATGGAACCCCTTGAGGTAGACGACCGAAGGCGCTTTGACCACCCGGTGGGTGAACGTGCGGCCGCCGCCGGAAGGATTTTCCGCTCCCGGCAGGGGCAATGTCAGCAACGCGAACAGGATCGTCAGCACCATCAACCGCATATCGACCGGAACTCCGACTGGTTGTCACCGTGTGGGGAAATAACATACCACCGGCGGGGCGAAAAAGCAAGCGTCGTCCCTTTGGGACGTCCGGCGGCGAAAGTTTTTTTTGCGGCGAAGGGCTCCGAGTAGAAAAAGTCGCCTTGCATTTGCACCGGGCGGGGGGTATATTTTCGCCGGATTTTTTCAAACAGGAGACTCTCGGATCAAAAAATGACACTCCGCGAACAAAATGCCGCATCCGCCGAGGGCGGATCGTTCCGCATCCGCTTTCTCATCTACGCGGCGCTGACGGTGCTGGCGCTGATGGCGGTGTTCAGTTACTCGCCGGAGGATGCGGCGGCGCTTTCGGGCGGTTCGCCCCGTCCGCCCGCCAACTGGATCGGCTACACCGGGGCGTGGCTCGGCTATTGGAGTTTCCACCTCTTCGGGCTGGCGACCTATCTGATCGTGCTGCTGATGGTGCTGCGGACGCTCCGGCGTTTTCTGCCCGCGCAGCCGTTGCGCTTCTGGAAACCGTTCGCGGGCGGGGTGCTGGCGGTGTGGGGCATGATGATGCTGCTGGCGCTGACGCCCGAACCTTTCGCGGGGATGACCGACCGTCTCGGCATCGGCCGCAAGGAGGAGCCGCAGCTCGCGCTTTCGGGCGGAGTGATCGGTCAGTGGATGGCGGCGCCCCCGGCGGAATTGACGGCGGAGGCGCGTTCCGCCGATGAAGCGCCCGCCGCGCCGACGTATCTGCCGGGCGGCTGGCTGCGGCAGCTGATCGGCGCGCCGGGGATGCTGATCGCGGCGTGGACGATCTTCGCCATCGGCGGGATCATGATCTTTTTTTCGGATTGGGCGGCGGTGCTGTTCACTTCGGTCGGCGGCGGCATCGCGCGCCGAGCGGAGCCGGGACCCGCTCCGGAGGAACCGGAAGCGGACGCTCCGGTCGCGCCGCTGCACGGCCGGTTCGCCGCGATCGCGCGGATGCTCGCCCGCAAGGAACCGGAATCGGCGGATGCTCAGGCGCCCGTTCCGGCTCCGGCGTCCGCTCCCGTGACCCCGCCCGCGCCCGCCCCCGCGCCGGTTCCGGCGGCGGTTCCCGAACCCGCGGCGGGCACCGATCCCGCCCCGGCGGCGGCTCCGCCGGTCGCTCCGATCGACGAACCGGCGTCAACTCCCGCCCCGGCTCCGGCGGCCGTTCCGGCGGCGGCGGAAGCGATCCCCAAGCGCGGCACCGATCTCACCGTCACCGCGGTCGCCGCGGGGGAACGGGCGGACAAGCCGCTATGCGGAAACTATACGCTGCCGATCGTCTCAATGCTCGCCAAGGGCGAGGAATCCGGCGGCGAGGACAAGGAGGAGATCTTCCGCGCCCGCGACATCATCCAGCAGACCCTCGAAAGTTTCGACATTCCCGGTCAGGTCAGCGGCTACACCTCGGGACCGCGGGTCACGCGCTTCGAGATCACCCTCGCCCCCGGCGTCAACGTCAAGAAGGTCGAGCAGATCGAAAACAACATCGCGATGAACCTCTCCGCGACGAGCGTCCGGGTGCTCGCGCCGATCCCGGGGCGTCCGGCGGTCGGCGTCGAGGTCTCCAACACCAGGAGCGAAGCGGTCTTCATGCGCGCAGTGATGGAGTCCGAGGCGTGGCGCAGCGGCAAAGCGGACATCCCGATCGCCCTCGGCAAGGACGTTTCGGGCAAGCCGGTCGTCGTCGACCTCGCCAAGGCGCCGCACCTGCTCGTCGCCGGAGCGACCGGCACCGGCAAGAGCGTCTGCACCAACACGCTGATCATGAGTCTGCTCTTCCGCTTCTCCCCGGACGACCTCAAACTCATCATGGTCGACCCCAAGATCGTCGAATTCGAGGAGTACCGCAATCTGCCGCATCTGCTTGCGCCGCTCATCAACGACTCCGCCAAGGTGCCGGTGGCGCTGCGCTGGGTCGCCAACGAGATGGACCGCCGCTACGGGGTCATGGCGAAGGTGCATGTCAAGAAACTTTCGGAGTTCAACCACCGCCCGCCCGATCCCGAACCCGTCTACGACGCCGACGGGGTCGAGATCCCGCCCAAGATGCCGTACCTCGTCGTCGTGATCGACGAGTTGGCCGACCTGATGATGACCGAGGCGAAGAAGGATGTCGAGACCAACATCACCCGCATCGCCCAGAAGGGTCGTGCGGCGGGGATCCACATCGTGGTCGCGACCCAGCGTCCGTCGACCAACATCATCACCGGCGTCATCAAGGCGAATTTGCCGACGCGCTTCTGCTTTCAGGTGCGGTCGGGGGTGGACAGCCGGGTGGTCATCGACTCGGTGGGGGCGGAAAAACTCCTCGGCAAGGGCGACATGCTGCTGATGCTGCCCTCCAGCATGAACATCGAGCGCGTACAGGGGGCGTTCGTGCCGGACAGCGACATCCGCAAGATCGTCGAGTTCGTCTGCGGGCAGGCGAAGCCGTGCTTCAACACGGCGGTGCTGACCGAGAACGCCGAGGACGCCGACGGAGTCGACGAACTCGACGAGGAGGAACCCGACGATCAGGATCGCGCCGACATCGCTCCTCTGGTCAGAAAGTATTCGCGCCCCGGCGACGACGAGAACATCCGCAAGGCGCTCGAAGTGGCGATCCTCGACCGCAAGATGAGTACCAGTTACCTCCAGCGGCGGCTCAAGATCGGCTACAACCGCGCGGCGGAGATCGTCGAGGAGCTGGAGGCGCGGGAAGTGGTCGGACCGCCGTCGGGCAGCGGCAACAAACGCGAGATATTGATCTTCGACGGCACCGACTTCGCGGATCGGGACTGAAGATCGTGACAGGAGATATATAAAAGATGAATGAAGGCGGACTGTTTGACGACGTGCCGGAGAACGCTCCGGCGATGGCCCCGTCCCGACCGGAAGCACCCGCTCCGGAGGAGCCGGAACTTGTGACGGAGGAGGTCGTCGAGAAGGAAAGCGCTCCCGACCCCCTCCCGGCGGCAGCCGAACCCCCGGCGGCAGCCGAACCCCCGGCGGCAGCCGAACCCCCGGCGGCAGCCGAACCCCCGACGGCGGAGCCTCCCGCGCCCGCGGTCGAACTGCCGCGGGGGGCGACGCTGGGCGCCACGCTGCTGGAACTTCGCCGCCGCCACCAGCTCGATATCGACGCGGTCGCGGAGGCGACGTGGATCAAGACCGCTTATCTGGAGGCGCTCGAAAACGACGCCTTTTCCGAACTGCCGCAGATGGTGTACGTGCTTGCGTATGTGAAAAAACTCTGCGAATTCTACGGGGTATCCGCCGCCGACACCGAGTCGCTGCTGACGGATCTGCGCGAGCAATTATCCTACGAGATCCCCGACGACATCGACAAGAGCGTGGTCTGCCGCGAACAGGACGAGGAGACCCGCCGCAAACTGCGCCAGATCACGATCGGGCTGACCGCCGGAGCGATACTGCTCGGAGTGCTGCTGATCCTCGGCGGCACGGTGCTGGCGCTGCGGCTGCGGCGGCCCGCGGTGCCGGAGCCCGTGACGACGGCGGCGCTGGAGGAAAGCCGACTGCTCTCGCTGTGGGAAAGGCCGGTGCTCAAAACCGTTCGCGTACCGTAAATACGCCGGGGATGGACCGTTCAAACTGTCGAGGTGAATTTAAGATGAGTCGTTTCCGCTTCTTCTCCGCAATTGTGCCGACGCTGGTTTTTGCTGTGCTGTGCATGGCGGCGGCGCACGGCTTCGAACTCCCGGCCCGGATCTACCCCGCCGATTCGATGGCGACCTTGCGCTTCCGCGCGACTTCGCCGTGGGCGAGGAAAAATTTTTCGGCCGTCCGCGTCGGCTACATCCGCGACGACCGGCGCTTCTCCGACGGTCAGGCGCTGCGCGAGACCGGTCCGCGCTTCCAGACGCTCAAGTGCCGACGCGAAGGCGACACGCTGGTCGTCAAAGTGCCGCTCCGGGGCGAACACGAGCACACGTTCGTCTTCTACACGCCGTCGTCCAAGGGTGAAAAGCGCGACGAGCACTGCTGCTCCGTCTACACGCTCGCCCCGGATGCGTTCCGTCTGCGCCCGTTCAAGGGCGAGTTCCACCAGCACAGCAACGTGTCGCACGACGGCAAGGAGCCGCCGCAGGATCATGTGCGCTACGCGCGGGAGGCGGGCTTCGACTTCATCGCCGTCACCGACCACAGCGAGTTCCGCCAGAACGACATCGTGTCGACCACCGCGCGGGGATCCGGCTGCGGGCTCGTCACCTACCCCGGCGAGGAGATGCACAACGTCGCGGGGGTGCTCCATTCGATCTGCCTCGGCGCGCCCGACGTGATGTCGATCCGCAAACGCGATGAAAAACTCACCGCCGCCGCCGCGCCGATCCTCAATGATCTGCGCCGGGAACTCCCCGCGATGCACGACAGCGAGCGGCGCAACCTCGCCGAGGCGCTGTACCTCGCCCGCCGCGCCCGGCGGCAGGGGGCGATGCTCATCTACTGCCATCCGCACTGGAAGCCCCGCGGCCGCTTCAACGCGCCGCCGGAGTTCACGCGCTACATGCTGACCCACGGCGACTTCGACGCGGTGGAGATCACCAACGGGCAGTTCAACCACCAGAACTACCTCACGGCGGCGCTGCTCTACGAGATCGCGGCCCAGACGGGTCGGCGGTGGCCGGTGGTCAGCGCGGGCGACGTCCACCGGGCGAGTCAGGTCCACGTGCTGAAACGCAACTACAACATCCTCTTCGCGCCGGACTGCTCGTTCCGGGAGTTCCGCAAGGCGCTCCCCGACCACCGGATCGTCGCCGCGGTCGAAACGATGAACATGAACAAAAAGACCTCGCGCCCGATCTTCTTCGGGTCGTGGCGCTTCGCCAAACTGGCGACGTTCCTCGAAGAAAACGGCTACTGGCGGCGCCACGATCGGCTGACGGCGTCGCAGGGGCCGCTCATCGCCAAGTTCCTCGCGGGCGACAAGTCGGTGGTGCCCGAGCTGAAAAAGATCGCCGCCGCGATCGACCGATGGCGGGAAGACTTCTACTGCGCCGATCCGCAGGTCGTGACGCCGCTGAAGCACTGACTCCTCAGGCGAGGATGAAGCCCCCCGCCGGGCGCACGAGTTCGCTCACCGCCCAGACCAGCGCGTCGAGGCGGTCGGGGGATTTGGCGCAGGCGAAGGGCGAGTAGCCGAGCATCTGCTCCTCCAGTTCGGGGAACTCCCCGGCGTGGCGCACCAGTCCCCGCGAGTAGAGCGCCGCCACCGGCTCGGCGCGCAGGATCTTGCCGCGGGTGGCGCGCACCGCGCGGAAGTTCAGATCGTCCGCCAGCTGCCGCAGCAGACTTTCGATCAGGTCGCCGCCGTTGTTGACTTCGCCCGCGACCAGATCGGCGTCGAGTTCCCGGTAGAGCCGCACGACCTCCGCCGCCCACTCGAGCGGCGCTTTGCGGCACGAGGCGTCGCGCAGGACATGGATCACCCCCGCGCCGTCGATCCCGGCGGCGACGATCCCGGTGAGGTCGCTGCCCGCGTTCGCCGTGACCGCCGGATCGACGCCGATCACGATGCGCGTCAACTCCTCGGGCGCGCGGAGCTCGCGGCAGCGGGCGATCGCGGAGTGGTCCCACAGCGCCCCCTCGACCTCATCGCTCCACTCGCCGCGCAGAAAGCGGATCCGCTGGCGCTCGGGCAGATCGGCGAGGGTCTGTTCGATGTATCCGGGCGGCAGGTTGTCGCGGTTGTCGGCGGGGTTGATCTGCAGCGCCAGATAGTTGTCTGGACACGTCAGCGGACGGCGGTCCACCGGATCGGTCTTCTCCACGAAGACGCGGAAAGTCCAGTGGCCGCGCCCGGTCGGGTTGCAGTCGTAAAAGGCGCGGTTGACGATCCCGGGGGAGTTCTGGGCGAGCCGGGTCAGCGCGGTCTGGACGCTCGCGTACTCGAGTTCGCTGCACTCGTTGAAGTAGAGGGTGGAGAACTCCTGCCCGAGGATCTTTTCGGCGCGCGGTTCGTCGTCGAGCCCGATCAGCCAGATCTCCGAGCGGTTCGCCAGATGGAACACCCCCTCGCTCCGGCGGTAGACCCAGCGCACCTCCGGAAAGCGCAGCCGCAGCGCCTTGGGCAGCGTGTCCAGCCCGATCGAGGCGTGGACGGCGTTGCAGTGCCGCCGGATCACCGCGTGGCGGCTCCCCGGCGACTTCAGCGCCCGCACGATCAGCGCGCAGCAGAGCGCGAAACTCTTGCCCGAGCGGCTGCCGCCGTACAGCAGCAGGTGTCCGGCGCGTCCGCCCGCCGCCGCCAGCGCCCGCCGCTGCGCCGGGGTGTAGCGGAATGGTTCAGTCACGGCACGCCTCCCGGTGCCGGAACATCGCCCGGCCGCGTCCGATCTTGCGCAGCACCACCTGAAACAGCGACGCGAGTTCCGGATAGCGGCGCACGGTCGAGAGCATCTTGCGGTGCATCCCCTGCCGGGAACAGCCGTGGAGCCGCGCCAGTTCCGCCACGGTGCGGCGCGACCCGGAACCGCAGCGCCCCGGAACGATGATCGACGCGAGAATGCCCAGCGTGTAGTCGTCGAGGCTGAAGAGGTAGCGGCAGAACTCCGAGAGCTGCGAAACCTCCGCCGTCATCGGCGGCGCGGCGGCGGGATCCTCCTCGTCCTCCTCGCCGTCCGGGAGTTCGGCGGGGGTGGAGAGTTGGAGCGCCCAGCCGTCGAGTTCCTCGACCGAGGTCATCCCCGAGTGCTGTTCGATGTGCGGTTCGGTGTCGCTGATGCAGGCGCAGGATTCCCGCAGGTCGCAGTCGCGGCAGTCGGCGTCGTGCCGGCAATGTCCGAAGCACTCTTCAAAGAGTTTGTCCATGCGCGTCACCCCCTCGCCACCGCCACCGTCGAACCCAGCAGCGCCCGCAGATAGCGGCGCGCGCGCGGCGCGATCCCCGGCAGGCCGCCGGAGTGTTCGTAACTGCGGCTGCCCACGCCCTCGACGCGCTCGGCGACGATCCGCCGCGAGTCGTCCTGCGCGGGGTTCCGGAGCAGATAGATGGTCTGCTCGCCCACCGCCGCGACTTCGAGGTAGTCGTCGGCACCGGGTCGGCGGCCGAGTTCCGCCGCCACGTCGTGTTCCGCCATGCGCAGCGCGGCTTCGCGCGCGGCGGAGTCGAATTTGAAATACTCCACCTTCAGCAGGTGGTCGTTGAAAAAAGCGTTGATCGTTTCGATTTCCATGATGTGATGCGTTTCCGTATGGTTGGTTCGATCCCCCCTCTCCGCAGTCGTTGCCCGCAGACGGTGCGCCGCGCCGCCGAAGCCCCCCGCGCGGGAGGCTCCGGCGGGCGGCGGACGATACCCGTCCCCGATGGAGCGTTACGCGCTCTTCGAGACCACCGACAGCGGCGAATCCGCCTTGGTGGTGGCGATCACCGTCGGGGTGAAGCTGCGCAGCGCGGCGATGGCGTTCGCGCTCGACATCAGGTTCCGGACCCGGCAGCAGCGCTGGCGGATGTTCCGGAACTCGAAGGTGAGTTCGCCGAGCGCCGTCCGGCGGATGCCGTCGAAGCCCTTGGGGGTGGCGTCCTCGTCGGCGATGGCGCGGCCCTTGAGGTTGGCGAGGCCGAAGCCGGCGGTGTCCATAATCCAGACGTCGGTATCGGGCATGTCGGGATCCGCCATCACGGTCATGCCGCGACCGTTGATGTCGTTCACGATCACCGCCACATACGCGCCGCGGCGGTCGTCGCTGCGCAGGATCTGCAGCCGGTCGCGGAACTCGTTGGAGATCACCCGCGCCTGTCCGGGACTGCAGAGGATCTGCATCGGGTCGCCGCCCTCGCCGAGCACGCGCTGCGCGGCGTCGTTGATGATGAAGCTGTCGAGCTTGACGCCGGAAGCGTCGATCTCGAGCGCGCCCTCGCCGGTGCCGAAGTAGTACAACCCGCCGGCTTCGCCCTTGGCGGAACCGCTCCCCTCGACCCGGCGGCCGAAGAGCGCCACCCGGTTCAGGTCGCGCGCCAGATCCGCGAGCGCGAAGGCGGTCTGCCGGTTCAGCTGGTTGTCCGCGCCGCCGTAGAGGTTCACGGCGAGCGCCGTGCCCGAGAGCACGATCTCCTTGCGGAAGATCTGGGTCGCGTTCCACTGCGATCCGGCGAGCGCATAGTTCTCCTCGCCGTCGCCGTTGCCGGTGCCCTCGCCCATCGGGGTCGACACGATGTTGAACGCGCCGCCGGACTGGGGCAGCGTGGCGACGGTGAGGCTCGACCCGTTCGCCGCCGCCAGCGTCAGCGTGACCGTCGTCGCGGCGACCGCCGTGACCGCGAAGAGCGCGGGATCGTTCTTGAGACCGAGCAGCGTGCCGACGCGCACCTTCGCCGCGTCGGCGGCGCTGACGGTCAGCACGCCGGAAGCGATCGCGGTCGCGGTGATGCCGCGGCCCTGAAGCTGATCCTCGAGCCACTCGTGCTTGCCGAGGCGGGCGTCGGGGACGCGCCGGAAGTTGCTGATGAAGCGCGGCTCGTCCTTGATGACGCTCGACAGGATGTCCGAGAGGTCGCGCTTGCGGTTGGCGAAACTGTAACTGTACAACATACTACGATTCTCCTGGTTGTTCCCCGCGGCTCTTCCGCGGGGAGGTTGAAATCAATGGGATCAATACGGGGTGCGATATTACTGCGATACCGCGTCGGGAGCGGCTCCGAGCGCGGCGACGATGCCGCCGATGCGGTCGGTGACGCCGGGAGTGCCGGAGCCCTCCGGACGCGCCGCGCCCTGTGTCGCGCCCGAACCGGGGCGCAGGCGGCTGCGGAAGCAGTGGGGATTCTCGTGCTCGGCACGGGCGAGGAAGGTCTTGACCGCCTCGGGATCCTCGAGCGCGACGTCGCTCCGGGCGGCGAGGTAGTCCAGAAAATCCGGCTCGGTGCAGCCGGATTCGGCGGCGAGCGCGGCGATGCGTCCGCGGCGGACCAGCGCGTCGCGTTCGGAGCGCAGCGCGTCACGCTCGCCCTGCGCCGCGGCGAGGTCCTGCTGCAGCGCCTCTTCGCGGCTCAGCCGGGAGCGTTCGAGTTCGTCGAGTTTCTCCTTGAGCGCGTCCGGATCGAAGTGCTCCAGTTCCGCGCGTTCCAGGGCGTTCAGCTCCTCACGGCGCAGCGCCTTGGCGATAAGTTCCTTGATCTTCATGCATTCTCCTTGTTGATCGGGAGCGCGGCGGCGCCGTCGATCTCCCGCTGGATGGCTTGTTTTTCACTTTCGGGGATGCCCGACACCGCGTCGAGCAGTTCCAAAGCGGCGCGGCGCACCGCTTTGCGGTAACACGACCCGTCGGAGACGGTCGCCAGTTTCAGCAGCCCGGAGACCGAGTTCTCCAAGTCGCGCACCGCGAACTTGCGGTTGTAGACCACCTCGGGCACCGGCAGCGACGGATCGTACCCGGCGATCATCCGCCACGCGGCGAGTTCCGCCTGTTCGAGCAGATCCGCCCGGGCGGCGAGGAACTGCCCGACGTTCTGGAAGTCCCACGCCTTGGACTCGGCGGTCTGCGCCTCGCGCGACGGGCTCTGCACCGCCAGACCGACGACGTCGTAGAGTTCCTGCTTCAGGTGGCGGTTCTCCTCGCGGATCGTCTCGCTGGCGATGCCCGACGGGCTGATGAAGCGGCTGAGGCCCTTTTCCTCCACCGATTCGATCACCGCCGCGCTGCGGGCGACCGTCGCCGAAAGTCCCCGGCCGTTCCGGTCGGGAGCGGCGGAGCGCTGCACCCCGCGGGCGAAGGAGTCCGAGACCACCAGCAGCCCGAACATCTGCTTCACGACGTTCATCTGCGCCTCGGATTCGTTGTTTAGGATCGCCTCCGAGATGCGCACCACGTCCTCGAACCAGTGGCCCGCCGCCATACCGAAGCCGTCGGTATTGTTTTTTATTGATAACGGGATTATTTGACAAACTCCCTTTGAAATGCTATTATATATAAAGCATTAAAAAGGGGTTTTTTTATGGGTTATCATTGGGATGTTGATCTTCAAATCCAATGTAAAAATGAAGAAGAAGCTAAAAGACTTCATTCATATTTGGAAGAGCATAATTTTGAAGATGACTACGTTTCCTTCAACACCGAATGTTTTGGGATAGGTGGAAACAACTTCTATTTCGATGTAACCGAAAACTCTATTTTCATCGGCGATGAAACTCGTTCAAGAGACATTGGTGCCGACAACTTTAATGAGTTTTTAGATGAACTTGATGACCTCGCCACCAAAGCAAATGCCACTATTCAGAATGTAATTCTTAGTTTCTTTTCACAAGAAAACCAAGGGGATTTTATCTTTGTTAAAAAACTTGCTCCTAAGGCATTTGAGCAATTCATCAATGATTATGTAGATTTTGATGAAAATGAAACTGATGAAGAATATATTGCCGAATACAAAAAAGAAGTTGCTGAGGCAAGAGAAAGATATAAAGATGCTCGTTGGGTGATCGTTTGTGATGAGGATTGTATAAAAAAATTGGTTGAGAACGATCCCGATGAACGAGAAAGTTTGTGGGAATTTCATGACGAGATTGTTGGATGGGCGGATCGAATCATCAATGAATTTAAGTTCCCTTGGGAAGAAGGCTGCTTGATGTGGATTGAAGCAATAGATAAAGATGGTGAAAGTCTTTGGGATAATCAGTAAAAAAACCTCTATCCCTGTGAATGAATAGAGGCATAAAAAAGTAAAGGAATTTTAATAATGATGAAAGGCAACGAATTGTAATAGTATTTATAATTCGACTTGTTGAAAATCACCTCACCAATAACCAAAGGAGATTGAGAAATGGAAGAAACTAAGAAGAGAATCCGTAGAACTTTTGGAGCGATCATCCTTCAGAAGTTCGATGCCAAAGCAACCAAGATTGATGCCGCCAAATACAACGAGTTCAGAAAAGAACTTGAAGGTGTCCTTGAGAAGTTCGATAAGTTGATCGAAGAATCCAAGAAGGTGGCGAAAACTAATAAGCGGTTGCTTCGTTCCTTGGATAAGATGTCCGTTGAGGAAATCCAAGCATACCTGAAAACTCGTTCCTAATAGTTAAAAAACATCTTTTTTGAACCCTCTGAAGCGGGTTCGTTGATCTCCGGGTAAATTATACGGATCGAAGGTCAACCCGCTTCAGAGGGTTCTTTTTTCAAATCAAAAGAATTTTGTTCCCATCGCCAAAAAATAGTTTACTTTTGAATCTTGGGCGGTATATTTACAATATAAAAGCTGAGTTAAATCTCCGCCCTGAAACTAACAATAAAATACGAGGTGAAAAATATGATGTAGCAATTAAAAATCCTTTCTTTCTGAGTAGTATTAAGTAATGGTTACGAACCCCGGACTAACCTCCGGGGTCGTGATCCACACAAAAAAATCCAAAAAAAATTCACATAAAACCAAAATAAAATGAAAGGTAAAACTAAAAATGTGTGAAATCAACTACGAAAATATTTGCCGCCGTTCCTACAAACTCCCCCTCATGGTTCTCAAGAAAAATGAGGTTCAGGAATGGGTTGAAAAAATGATTATCTTGAATGACAATATCAACCATTTGATGGCGACGTTGGCGGCGGCGGTGAGTGACAAAGAAGATCCTGAATCTTTTGTAAAGAGGTTCATTGTATTTGAGACGAGAGAAGAGTTTGTCTTGTACAAATACACAAACCCTTGGAATGAATTTGTGTTGTATGACGTCAAGACCCATAAGCAACATAAGATTCACATTACCATGACCAACCTCATCCATGACAAAGTCGTCATCGCTTACAACAACGGGTTCACCCAAACCCTGAGATACTACAACAAAGTGGACGAAGATAACATCCAGTTTGTCCGAGAAGAAACTGTTGAACTGATCTAACAGAATCTTCGTCAGCAGACCCCCTTGACCGGGGGTCTATTTTTTTTCAAATCTTTTTCAAAATGCTGTCAAAAAACGAGTTTACTTTCAAATGCTCTACGTTATATTCTAATATACAAACCGAGGTCACAAGCCTCATTAACAAACAATAAAATACGAGGTGAAAAATATGATGTAGCAATTAAAAATCCTTTCTTTCTGTGTAGTATTAAGTAATGGTTACGATCCCGGAGAAATCCGGGATTGTGCCTACAAAAAAAATCAAAAAAATCATATAAAATCAAAATAAAATGAAAGGCAAAACTATGAAAACTATTAAGTCAAAAAATTATTTTTACTTAGATCTTCATCTTCTTTGTAAAAAAATCGGGAAGAAGTGTTTGGATGGGATTAAATACAATTCGATAAAAAACATTTGGCATGTAATATATGATAAGGTAGATGAAAAAATCACCTTCGAAATCTCATACTTCAAACCTGATTCCGAACACACAAACATCATCTTGACACTTTGTTTTAAGAGTGGAAAGAAGAAAAGCATTTTAATAAATGTGAATCATATCGCCAAGATCTTTGATGAAGGGTATGAACTACCAACAGTGGAATACTCCATTGACAATAAGTTTTATAGCACACTATATTGTGCTGATGAAGGTAAAACAACAGTAGAAAATTTCATTTAATTCTTCCTTCAATACAACTTCCAAGCAGAAGGGCAAGAAACTGTTGAACTGATCTAACAGAATTTTCGTCAGCAGACCCCCTTGACCGGGGGTCTATTTTTCTCAAATCTTTTTCAAAATGCTGTCAAAAAACGAGTTTACTTTTGAATCTTCAGCGTTATATAGTAATATGAAAACTGAATCAAATCGCCGTCCTGAAACTCACAAATACAGGAGCAACGAAAAAATGGGACCGTAGAAAAAATCAGTGAAACTTGAATCCGTTGAAATCGAAAAAAATTGTTCTTAAAAAATTAAAAAATCAAACTGAAAGGAAAAACTAAAAATGAACGAAAAAGAACCCACTACCGAAGAACTGATGGCACTGCTCAACGAAGATGAAACCAAAACCCAGACGGTTGAGACTACCTCCAATCAGAAGGGCAAAAAGCACCGTAACGGAATTGCTGTCTTGATCGGCAACATCGAAGCCGGAGTTGATATGACTCTTTCAATATCCTTTATGAATAATTCATTAGTGGTTACTCAAGATGGAGGTACGGGAACTCATGGAGATTTTGCAAGCAACTATCCTGATCTTTATTTTGGTTATCCCGGATGTAGATACTTTTTTGGGACAGAACAACCTTCCATATTTGAAAACATTTGGAAGTTTGATAAACCTTTAGACCTCAAAGAACTAAATTTCACACCCAAAAAAATTAGTGAAATCAACCTTATATCTTCGGGTAGAGGACAGGTTCCATGTGAAAGAGATCGGAGGAAGTGGTCAATGTTATATTAACTATAGTGATAAAGAAATCAATATCGTTGACAATGCGGGTAGTTCATCCTCATATATGATCGAGATTATATTTGAATAATATAAGCAAAAAGAAAGCATGGTTGAATCCCTGCTTTTTTTTAATTAGTTTTTGTGGTATGCATCAATCTTTTTATCAATTAAGATGGAAACGTCTTCATAGGTCATAAACCTTGTTGTCTGTTCTTGGATTTTAGCCAATTCTATACGAAGTTCCAAAGCGATTAAGTTTGTTGCTTCGATCTTATTATAAGTCATGACGAGAAAAAAGCTGATAACCGTAAGTAAAATTCCAATCAATGCTGCATACATTCTTATAAACCAGTTTTGCATAATGGCTTCCCTTGATCTTTAGCTTTCTATATCAATATTTATATATGGAAGACCATCTAAACCGTTATTTTTCGCCGTTCCTAATCTGTTTTAACCATTACAAAACCGACCTTGCCGACCGTTTTTATTGGTTAAAACAGACTTTTTTCACAGTTTTTTCACATTTTCTTGGAAACTGCTATTTACATTTTCGGCAACCATGGTTATTTTATTCACTGTAAACCGCTAAGCGGCAGAGGTTTACAACAAAACAAACCGCCGCAAGAAGGAAAATAAAGATGAGCAAGAAGCAGAACGTCAAGGTCGCCGAGAACACCAACACCAACGAGAATGTGGAGGAAATCATGGAAAAGGCAACGGTGAATGTGGAAGTCAAGGGAACGGAACAGACTGAGGAAAAACCGAAGAAGGTCTATCGGTCATTCAAGGAGATCATTCTGAAGCGGATTGATGACAAGATGAAGAATCTCCCCGCCGAGGAATATACTCCGATCCGGGAAAAGATCGTCGAAGCGATGATTGCTTTGGAAATCTTGGTCGAGAAAAACCGCTCCGCTAACAAGAGTGAAAAGACTATCGCCCGCCGCCTCAGCAAGTTCACAAAAGCTCAGATCGAAGCTTACCTCGCTACCCTGCCGAAAGAAGACTAAATCATACACAGAGGGGATGGTTCATTCCATCCCCTCATTCATTTTTAAGACAGGTGAAAAAATGAAAGCAATTCTTATTGATGTTGTGAAGATGGAAATCAAGGAAGTTGAGTTTAAGAAATCCTTGGAAAACATCTACAAACTCACCCAGTGTAATTGTGTTACTGACCCTTCGTTCGATAACAACCATGATGTGATTGTTGATGATGAAGGTCTGCTGAAACAACCGATCATCGGTTTTTTTGAAATCTATGATTCAGATTATGCCAATATGTATGCTGGTAACGGTCTGATCGTCGGAGTGGATAACAATAGGGAAGAATGGAAATCCCACCGTCTCGATGTCGAGGAAGTGAAAAAACACATTCGCTTCGTCACCTTTGTCAAGATCGGAAAAGAGGTAATGAAGATCATTCTGAAATGAAGCGATCTGAACCACTTTTTACGGCGGCGGGATTGGTTGGGATTCAACCGTCCCGCTTTTTAGTTTACTTCACAGAAATCTGTGTTATATATCAATATACAAAGTTTCTCAAAACCCAAATCGAAAGGTCGAACTGATGAAAGCATTTATCTATGCTCGGCAATCATCGGGCGGGGATGACGAAAGTCTCTCCATTGATGTTCAGGTAGCCTCCTGTAGGCAGTATGCCGAAAAGCAAGGTATCAATACGGTCGGAGTCTTCTGTGATTATAACACCTCTGGAAGATGTTTTCCTGTGGGTGCCGAAAACATAGCAGAAAAAGACATAGCATTTCAGAAGTGGTTTTCCGAAAAAACGGTTAACTCAAAGATGTATCGAACCGAACTCGGAAAACTGTTCTCCCGCCTCAGTGAAGTTGATGTGATTATAGTTGATGACATCACCCGACTTTACCGACCGTTGGCGGCATCGTTCTTGGAATCCTACATACACCAAGTTCTGATAATCCACCAAATCAAGATTCACACCGTCAAGGGTGGGATCATCAACACAGCATCCTTCAATGATTCACTTCTGCTGTCGATCCAAAATCAAGTTGAAAGTCAAGCAATTTTGGTTAAGACGGAAAAATCCAAATCCTCACTCAGAAAATTAAAGAATGAAGGTTGGACTTGTGGATGTAAGAACAAGATGATTGGTTATCGGTTTCTTGGAAAACAGAAGTACGAAATCAATCAAGATGAGGTTCCCGCTGTTCTCAAAGCTTATGAACTGATCCTAAAGGGTTATTCCTATGCTTATATCAGTTCTTACATCAATAAGTATCTCAGGATGCCGGGAAGACAACTCTTTGCTCCCTCTCATGTTCCAAGACTTATAGCACATCCTGAATACTGTGGTATGTGTTATAACTGCTCAGGTGAATTGATCGAATCTAAAGTATTTGCTCACATCCCAATTATCGGCAAAACTACTTGGTATAAAGCTCAAGAAGTTCTGAAATCGAAAAAGAAAAACACCCGGGAACGTAAAGAACATACTTACACAGTTGTTGGTTTGCTGAAGTGTGGAATCTGTGGACATCGACTTACCAAATCGGGTTCTAAACACAATATGTTTTATTTCCACTGCCTCGACCTTGTGGATCGAATCTATCATGTGAATTTCAGATATTCATACTCTCAAGATTTATTCTGCTACAATGAAATGAAGGACAACATCTTTGGAGTATCTTGTATCTCGGACAACATCTATCTGTACGAAGCAACTTATCCTTTGGTTATCAAGACTATCATTGATGAGTTTCTTCTTCGGAGTAAACAAGACGATACTGAATCGGAAATCATCACCATCAAAACCGAACTTGAGAAAATCGTCAACCATGAGAAAAAACTCTCCAAAATGCTTTTGGATGGTGTGATCGACGATGAACAGTTTACTACAATGGCGGCGGGGTACAAACACCAACGGGATGATTTGAAACACAAACTTTCCGAACTGAATAAAAATCTCTGTATCAGAAACGACGAAGTTAATGTCGAAGAGATGTTCAAAGAATTCATCACTGGTGAAACTGACGACAAAATGGTTAAAGTTTACTTCCATAAAGTTGTTGAAGACATCATCGTATTCCGAGATAAAATCACCATAAATTTCAAAGATCACAAATCTTTCGATCTTCCGATCCGAGACCTCACAGCAAAAGATAGATTCGGTCGTTGTCGGAGAACATTTCCGAGTTGGGAAATCATCGGAAATCTCAACGGCACATCCACCATCATTTACTACACCGACCGCCGTTCGACTTTATATAGTTCCGACGGTCTGAACATCATCACTTTACCTTCATCGGAAATAGATTCGATCTAAGTCGTTGGTTTTCAATATAATATTCCCGTTATCAATAAAATCCAAATCCTCGGGCTCGACGACCGGGACGAGCGGCACTTCGCCGAGCGCGTTCGCCCCCGAAGCGACCTCGGCGACGCCGTTTTCGCCCTCGGCGTAGAGCCTCCAGCGCGTCCGCTCGTAGAGGCGGCGGCGGCGGCAGCGCCGCGCCGGGCGGAAGGGATCGCGCTTTTCGAGCGTCTCCTCGGCGACGATTGCCCACTCCAGCCGTCCGTCGTCGCCGAACGCCCAGTCGGTCACTTCGAGCGGCGACAGCGCCGTGACGTAGGGCCGCAGGTTCCGCCGCTCCGCCTCGGCGACGCTCACGCTGCCCGAAAACTCCGGCGCCTCGACCTGCAGCCACGCCCGCCCGTAGACGTTGAGCATGGTCGACAGCTGGCGCATCACCTCGTTGGCGCGCAGTCCGGTGCGGCTCCAATCCTCGATCAGCGCCTCCGGAGCGCCGCGCCGCACCGGATCGATCCCCAGCACATGCTGGGTGATCCGCCGCGCGATGGCGCGCGGATAGTTGAAGTAGTACGCCCGCGCCTGCCGCTCGGCAAACTCCACTTCGATCTCCGAGACATGGCGGATCAGCGCGCCGGTGATGTACTCGCGTCCGCCCCGGTAGGCGTCGCGGGAGCGCCGCCAGCGCATCTCGTTGGCGGAGTATTCGGCGTGACGCCGGTTGAAGATGATGTTCATAGACCTGCCCTTTCGTGACTTGGTGCTCAAAGTTGCTTTTCCTCGGGAGTGAACTCCGGCGGCGGCACCGCCGCCGGGCGCGCCGCTCCGGCGCCCTCCCGCCAGCGCCCGGGACGGCGGTTCTTCAGCCAGAAGACCGCGGCGCGCACGTCGGGCGGCACCATCTTGCCGTTCTCCTCCTCGTAGCCGGTGGCGCGCCGAAGCAGCGCCGCTTCGACCCGCTCGGCGGCTTCGCAGCGGTTCGCCCGCCACACTTCGTCCAGTTCGGGGTGGGCGCGGCGGCACCGGCGCAGTTCGGCGCGGCTGACGCCGAGTTTGCGGCACAGACCGCTCTCGCCGCCGCCGTCGCGCAGATGGGCGGCGATCAGCGGCAGTTGGTTCTTTATCTGTTCATAGATGTCGCTCATGGCGGCTGACCTCCTCGGATCACGCTCCGTGATTTTCACAGAGTAGCGGCAACTGTCAACGGGAATGGCGGGGGCGGGATTTTTTTCGGGATTTTTTTTCTGCCGGGGCAAACTCCCGCACGGCGCGCGCGAGTTTCAGCCAGCCGCCGAGGCGGAGCAGCGTCTCCGGCCGGGACGGACTTTCAATACGGAGCGGTTCGTTCACGATCTTACCTTCGATCCTTTCAATGTCTTGTTGCACACATGCAATTCACCGGACAAAAAAATCTCCGCTCCCCGGTGCGAAGCGGAGATACGGCGGGCGGAATGCTTTGTGGCCGCACTCCGCCCGGTCCGCGAAATACAATATAATTGCATACATGCAATCCATCAACCCCCGGAGTAAAAATTTTAAGAAAGTTTTTTACCAACTGTCGCTCCACCGAAAAATCCATATTTTCCACATAAAAATCCATAAAACGTATTGATTTGACCGCCGACGCGGGGTATTTTATAGCACGAACCGATTTTGAACTGCCACAATATACTTTTCAAGGATGACACGATGATGAAATTATTCGGCACGGACGGGATCCGCGGCAAGGCCAACAGTTTCCCCATCACCCCGGAACTCGCGCTGCTGGTCGGCAAGGCGGTCGCCAAGAACTGCGAGGCCGCCGGACACGGCTCGCGCCGCGCGGTGCTGGGCAAGGATACCCGCCTCTCGGGATACATGCTCGAAAACGCCATCTCCGCCGGACTGCTCAGCATGGGCATGGACGTGCTGGAGGTCGGCCCCATGCCCACCCCCGCGGTGGCGCACCTCACGCGGTCGCTCTGCGCCGACTGCGGCATCATGATCACCGCCAGCCACAACCCCGCCGAGGACAACGGGATCAAGATCTTCGACCGCTCGGGATTCAAACTCTCGGACGCCGACACCGGCGCGATCGAACGCTCCATCGCCGACGAAACGCTGTCGAGTTCCCACATCGCCAATTCGCAGATCGGCAAGGCGCGCCGCATCGACGACGCCCGCGGCCGCTACATCGAGTTCGCCAAGAGCACGATCCGCAACCGCAGCCTCGCCGGATTGAAGATCGTGCTGGACTGCGCCAACGGCGCGGCGTACTCGATGGCGCCCGCGATCTTCCGCGAACTCGGCGCCGAGGTCGTCGCCGTGGCGACCGCTCCCGACGGGCAGAACATCAACCGCGACTGCGGCGCGCTCCACCCCGAAAACCTCAGCCGCCTGGTGCTCGAACACCGCGCCGACGCCGGGGTCGCGCTCGACGGCGACGCCGACCGCGTGATCTTCTGCGACGCCGCCGGCGAGGTCGTCGACGGCGACCGGATCATCGGCATGGTCGCGCTCGACTACCGCAAACGCAACCGCCTCGCCGGCGGTGCGGTGGTCGTGACCTCGATGAGCAACCTCGGTCTGCACCGCGCGATGAAACAGGCGGGGATCGGCGTCATCGTGACCGACGTCGGCGACCACAAGGTCATCGAAGCCATGCGCGAACACTCGTGCAACCTCGGCGGCGAACAGTCGGGACACGTGATCTTCATGGACCACGTCACCACCGGTGACGGCATCATCACCGCGCTCCACGTGCTGAAACTGATGAAGGAGCGCGACACGCCGCTGCGGGAGTGCGCGAACTTCATGACCGCGTTCCCCCAGATGCTCGTCAACCTGCCGGTCCGCGAAAAACCGCCGCTCGAAGAACTGGACGAGATCCAGTCGCTCTGCCGCGAGATCGGCAAACTCGACTCCGCGCGCGCCATCGTGCGCTACTCCGGGACCGAGAACAAGATGCGCATCCTCGTCGAAGCCCCGGAGCGCGACACCGTGGAGTTGTGGACCGAGCGGCTCCGCGCGGCGGCGCTCCGGCGGCTGGGCTGAAGCGGGAGTGATCGCCATGATCGACTTCATCGTACCGGAACTCGCGGAGTTCTTCCCGCTGTCGCCCGATCCCCGCCGCTGCCGGGTGCTCAACGAACCGCTGGCGGAGTTTCTCGCGCGCGAACTTGCCGCGCTCCCGGACCGCACCCGCTGGCGCATGGACTGTGTGCCCGCGCCGGGCTTCGCGGATAAACTCGCCCGACTGCCCGGATTCGAGGTGCGCGACGCCGACGGCGAAGTCGTCGGCTCCGGCGGCGATCCCGCCGCCCGCCAGACGGTCGAGTTCGCGGGGACGATCCTGCGTTACCCGTGGGATCTCCTCGCGCTGAACGAAAGCCGCTGCGCGGCGCTCGACACGCCCGATATCCGCGGCGAAGTCGCTCCGGCGGCGTACATCGACGGCGTGATCCGCCTCGGCGAAGGGTCGCGCCTGCTCCCCGGCGTCTGCATCGAGGGGAACGTCGTGATCGGCAGAAACTGCAAGATCGGACCCAACTGCTACCTGCGCGGCAACACCGTGATCGGCGACAACTGCCACATCGGTCAGGCGGTCGAGATCAAGAACTCCGTGATCGGCGACCGCACCGCTGTCGGACACCTGAGTTACGTCGGCGATTCGGTGCTCGGGGACCGGGTGAACTTCGGCGCCGGGACCATCATCGGCAACCTGCGCCACGACGGCAAAAACCACCGCTCGCCCGTCGCCGGGAAACTGGTCGACACCGGACGCCGCAAGTTCGGCGCGATCGTCGGCGACGGAGTGCATACCGGAATCCACACCGCGATCTATCCGGGGCGCAAACTCGCCGCCGGAGCCGCCACGCGCCCCGGCGAAGTCGTGCGGACCGACCTCGAAGCCGCCGAGTGACGCGCGATCAGGAAAGCTGCGGCCCCTGCTGGAGTCGGGCGATCTCCTCCGCCAGCACGGGTTCGGCGGGGACGCGCCCCTGCTCGACCAGACGGAAGAAGTTGCCCACCATGTCGCGGTGCGCTTCGCAGGTGTAGGTATTGCGAAGCGGCAGATACTTCCTCGCCGCCGCCGCGTCCGAGAAGTCGAACCCGGCGTCGAGGATCCGGCGGAGCGCTCCGCGCACATACTTGAAGCCGTGCACGGTGGTCCACAAGTCGAAGAGCCGCTCCAGTTCCGCCATGTCGGCAAGCGGCTCGGAGATCCGCCGCAGATACTCCATGAAGCGCTCCTTCGCCGCTCCGGCGAGCACCGTCACACGCTCCATGGTGAAGGTGTAGGGGATGAGTTCCAGCGAAAACGCCCCCGCCGCGTCGAAGCCGATCCGCGTCAGATAGCCCATGAACCACGTCGGCAGCGGACGGCTCTCCTCGCGGAAGACCGGAAAGTAGAAGTTCCCCGGCGAACAGACGATCGGCGCGCCGTGGCGGATCTCCACCCCCTCGGGACAATGCGTGTGGCAGTTGAAGACCGCGTCCGCCCCGCCCGCGACGAACATCCGGAACATCTTCATCATCCGCGGCGAGGGATAGGGGTCGTACTCGTGGCCGCCGTGCAGGGCGACCAGCACCCGGTGGCCGGAGCCGCGCAGTTCGCGGATCGTCTCCATGATCTCCTCCGGCTCCAAGGGCGCCGACCCCGGAGCGTGGCGCGTCGCGGTGCCGAATTCGTGCTCCGCCGCGTTGATGATCGCAAGTTTCACGCCGTTGAGTTCCACGCATAACGGGCGCTTCGCCGCCGTCAGGTCGCCGCCCGCCCCGACGCAGCGCGCGCCCGCCGCCTCGAGGATGCGGATCGTTTCCAGCGTCACCGCCCCGCCTTCGTCGCCGATGTGGTTGTTCGCCAGCAGCGCCGCCCGGGCGCCCAGAAATTCGATCAGTTTCGCCCCGCGCCCGTCGCAGATGAGGTTCGGGCCGCTCTTCGCTATGGGCGCGCACAACTCCGGCGCCGCCAGCGGAACTTCCCACTGCACCACCGCCAGATCGGCGGCGTCGAAGTACGGCTTCACCTCGCCGAAGATCCGTTCCGGTCCGATATCGAGGATCTCGCCGATATTGGCGTTGTTTGGGGAAACATCCCCCGCCAGCAACACCTTGCACACCTTGCCGACCGGTTCGCGCCACTGCGTCATATCCACACCTCCCATGCGGTTGTTCCGACGTTCACAACAACTCATCGAGCGCGGCAAATCCCGCCGCCGCGTAGTAGCGATGCCCCTCCGGACCGATCGCGTGGCGCAGATTGTCCGCCACCCCCGCCGCCGCGTAGATGCGCCGCAGCCGCTCGAACTGCGCTTGGGCGTCGGCCAGCGGGAAGATCTTGTCCTCGGCGCCGCTGATCACCACCAGCGGACGCGGCGCCACCAGCCCCAGCACATCCGCCGCCTCACCGAAGCGCAGCAGGTTGGGGATGTAGTTGCAGGTGCAATGCTTCATCGCCCCGATGCTCCCCCGGAAACTCGAAAACGCGCACGACGGCATCAGGTGCGTCGGCCGCGTCAGCACCGCGCCCGCGAACATCGTGGTCGTGCCGCCGCCCGAATTGCCGGTGATGCCGAGAAAGTCGTGGTCCAGGTCGTCGCGGCGCTTCAGGTAGTCGATCGCGCAGTCCACGTCGAGCACGCGGTCGCCGATCGCGGTGTGTCCGATCAGCAGGTTCTGCAGCGCCGGCAGCTGACAGCCCGGTTTGCGGTCGAGCGTATTCATCGACCGCTCGCCGAAGTAGCGCTGCTCCAGACACAGCGAAGCGAAGCCCCGCGTCGCGCACTGCACCGCGAAGTCGCGGTCGCCCTCCAGTTCGAGCGGAGTCCGTTCGTCCTCCCAGCGCACCGCGATCGACGTGTGCATCCCCGTCGAGTGCCCCTGCAGACAGATGAAGAGCCGGTAGGGCGGCTCGACCCCGGCGGGGAGGCACAGATAGGCGTTGCCGGATTCCCCCGGCTCGTACTCGAAGCGGAGTTTTTCCACCGTGCCCCAGCCGAGATCCCGCGTCCACAGACTTTCGGGAGTGAAACGCCGCGGCGACTTGCGCGCCGCCAGATCCGAAAGCCCCAGCAGTTTGATCAGCGCCGGACGCGCCGCATGCACGTAACTGTCGAAACTGTCAAAGTTTTCAAAGGCGAATTCGCCCAAACTTTCCGGAATGGATTTCGCATCGTTGAGTTTCATTCTGGATCCACCGTCTGTCGGCTGAGTTGATACTATATTATGAATAATATAATATCCCCCGACGAACGATTCAAGGCGTTTTCGGGGTTATCTCCATCCCGGACATACGGATGCGCCCGCAGCACCGGCGTGCGTTTGGTCAGTTCGGACTGACCGGCGGCGAATTTCCTACCCTCGGGCGTCTTGAAGAAGTCGATGAGTTTCCGCATCTCGTCGCGGGTGAAGGTCTCCATGAAGACGCAGGCGAGGTCGAAGTCGGCGTCCGAAAAGTCCGCCGCCGGCTGCTTCGCCGCGGCACACCCCGCCTTGCCGGGGCAGGATGATGCGCTTGCACGCGACGCCGGAGCCGTCCGAGGCGCGGCTTGACAAAGTGCAAGTCGCGGGATATTATAAAATCGAAACGCTTTCTGCGACCAAATCGAAACGCCGACCGGATGTGCCGCCCGGTCACGAGGGGAAGGCTTCGGAGATGATAAAAGCCAATATACGGTTCGACGGGAAAAACGTCGCCGAAGACGACATCGCGGAGGTGGCGCTCGTGCTGGACGACGCCGGGATCGACCGGCTGTGCGAACTGTTGCGGCAGTTGCAGTCGCGCCCCGCTCCCGATCACCTCCACCTGGACATCTGGGGATGCGGCGACGAAGAACTCGACACCGCCGCTCCGGAAAGATCCGCGGTCCGGATCGACCAGCTGCGCATCGTCAAAATCGCGGGCAGCCACCCGGAAAAACCTCTCGGCGGCGCAAAATGAAAACCCCGGCGACGGTGCTGAAAATACTGGGCAGAGCGGCGATCTGCATCGTGTTTTTTGCCGGAGCGAATTTCGTATTCACATGTCTGGATTACCGGGTCGGAAACTCTTTCTTCAATACGGAAGAGGAACTCTTCGACATGGTGGCGCGAGAGGTCGACTTCGACGATTTCTTTACCCGCTCCGCGCCGCTTTCTCCCGAACGGCGGGCCGCCATATACCGAAAATCCGCGTTGGATATACAGGAGGACATGATCCTGCACAGTACGCTGCACAACGGCTGCCTGCTGAAAAGCGCCGCCGGTTGGGAATTTCACAAGGGAGATGTGTATTACATCTCCATCCTGATCTTCGTCTGCGGCATTTTCCTACTGTCGATCATTCTGGAGTCGCTGCGGATGCTCCACTCATTCCGCAGAGGGGAAACCCCGACGGAGTGCTCGGCGCGTTGATCGTCGGTTGCGGCGTCGCCTTGTGGATCGTGTTTTTGTGCCAGTCGCAGTATCACCGGGTCGATACGGTCGACGCCGATGCCCTATCCCGCCAAATCGATCCCCGGACGCCGGAGATGATACTGGCCCGGACCGGGCGCTCGGGATTCCGGAAAAACGGCGTGACCATTCGGGATCGGAAGTTCGATATCTTCGTCGGGAAGTCGGCGGCGTTCGGCTTCGATCACCTGCGGATAAACCTGTCGCGGTTCACCTGCCTCTACTATGCGGCTCCGGGCGATGTGCGGAAACTTCGCGCCAAATTCCCCCAGTTGTCATGGCGGGAACTTGCCAACGGTTTGCAGCTCGGCGAAGCCGGATATCTGCGGGATCGGATATCGCTGCTGGCGTTCGTAAAACTTTTCGGCACGCTGTTGCTCGTTATGATACCCGCCGCCCGACTGATAACCGAACGGCTGCGGAACAAAGACCGCAAAAGATCGACCTCCTAACGCCGACAACCGCTTTAAATCGCCGAACACAATCAAACAGGAGTTGCCCAAACATGCGCATAGAAACCGACGAAACCGTCCCGACCTCCGTTTATCTCATGCTGAATGCAGCGGATATTGACGGAATGATCGAAAAATTGCGGCTGCTGAAAGCGAAAAAATGCGGTCACTTCGACATTTTTTTCACCGGAGCGGAAAAAACGGCGATTGCCAATATCGAAATCTCTTACGCGGATCGCGGCGAAGACAATTTTTCCATGGATCCGAAGACGGATGGCGGCGAAGCATAAAATCGGGGGAATAAAGATGGCTGGCGGCGGTGGCGGGGCACGCCGGCGCGACTGCAAGCCGCCGTTGCGCGAATAAGCGCCCCGAACGGACTTGAACGGACATGAACGGACATGAACGGACCCGCCTTCGCCAAGGCTGCGGCGGGCAAGCAAGGTGATTCACCGACGTTTGGCACACGCTGACGCGGGAAACCACCGCCAACGGAAAAACCGACCACGTCAATTCGCGGGAGCGCTAAATTTACCCATTACTGTCGTCTGCACACACACGCTTCGTGCGAGGCGGTCGCCGCCGAGCGCGCAGGGGGCGAGCGAGGCTGGCTTTTTGCAGGTCAAAAAGACAGCCGAGTGCACCCGAGCATTAAGGCCGCGAGTGAGGCAGTCGCCGCAAGTTTGCGGCACCTGGTAAAGAAAATAAAGCAACTACCATACGCGCAGTACCGAAACGCGGAGCCGCGTATGCGGCGAGCATTGGAGTGTACGAAGCGCAAGGCTTCCAAAAAGTACCCGAAGCCCCGGCTTTGCCGGGGGGCGCTGCCTCAAACGGCAGCGCCGGCAACTTTTTGGAATTTCGCAGGCCGCTCGAATTTAAAGGAGCGTCTGCAAACGGGCTTGCTTTCCTGACGCAAGTGGCAGGGGGTGCGAGGGAAGGCGCCCAGCCTGCCCCCGCTCGGGGCGCGAAGCGCACCGTGGGGTGCGGGGCGAAGCCCTGCATTAATGCCCCCAAGCGACCGTTCCCGGCTCCGCCGCCGCCCGCGACCAACAGGCGGCTTACAGTTTCGGCATCACATCCGGCGGCAGGGCGGGATCGTACTTGCCGCCGGTGCGCTCCAAGTGTTCCCGGTGCGCGGCGGCGACCAGTTCCGGATCCTCCATCACCCGGATCGCCGCCAGTGCCTGCGCCTTGCCCGCGTACAGCATCGCCCGAAGGGCGAAGCCGTTCAGACCCTGCGTCACGGCCTGCCAGCTGTGTCCGGGGGTGCCGACGATCCACGATCCCACGTGCATCTGCACCGTCGGGCAGTTCCAGCTGACGTCGCCGGTGTCGGTCGAGCCGAAGTGCGGGGCGATCGTATCCGGGATCGGCAGCACCCGATCCGCGTAAAGCGGCAGTTCGGGGTCGCGATCGGGCATGGTTTTTATCAACTCCCGGGCGAACTGCGTTTCCTCCGCGGTGGGGGTGGGCAGTTCCAGATCGAGCATCGCCTGATGGAGCGTCCGCTGCAGCGTCGGGATCGTGATCAGATTGCTGCTGCCTGACTCGAACTCGCTCGACATCTCCGTTTCGGTCGCCAGCGCGGCGCCCTGCGCGCAGAGATCCACCCGGCGGCACAGCGCTTTCAGCGAGGCGTTGTCCTTGCCCCGCATCATGTACAGCACTTCGGCGTGCGGCTGCACCACGTTCGGCGCCCGGCCGCCGGCGTCCATGATGGCGTAATGGACCCGGTTGTCCAGCGGCATGTGTTCGCGCAGAAAGTTCACCGCCACGTTCATGAGTTCCAGCGCGTCCAGAGCGCTGCGCCCCAGATGCGCCTTCGTCCCGGCGTGCGCGGCCCGGCCGTCGAATTTGTACCGCACCGTACAGCACGCGAGACTGCCGCGCGTCCGCACCGCCCACATGCTCTCGGGGTGGCCGCCGAAGACCGCGTCCAGATGGGAAAACACTCCCACCCGCGCCATGTACGCCTTGCCGGAGCCGCCCTCCTCGCCGGGACAACCCAGCAGTTTCACCGTGCCGGGTTTTCCCGTTTGCGTCAGGTACTCCTTGACCGCCAGCGCCGCCGCGACCGCTCCGCCGCAGTACAGATGGTGGCCGCAGCCGTGGCCGTGCGGTTCGCCGGGGAGTTTGACGGGGCGGGGCATCATCGGCTGCTGGCTCATATCGGCGAGCGCGTCGTACTCCGCGATGAAGCCCACCTCGGGCTTGCCCGAACCGAACGAACCCACGAACGCCGTCGGGATGCCCGCCACGTTTTCTTCGATCTCGAAGCCGTTTTTCGCCAAAAACTTCTTGATCCGCGCCGCCGAGCGCTCCTCGTGGAACGCGACCTCGGGCGATCCCCAGACTCCGCTCGCCAGATGGAGCAGTTCCGACCGGTTCCGGTCGATGGCGGCCAAATACTTTTCCTCAGGTATGCTCATTTTTCCCCCCGTATTGTTTTATCGGACCCCGTTCATTTCGGACCTCAAACCTTGCCGCCGCCCTTTTCCGCCCGGAGTTTGTCGTACCAGGCGATCCGCTTTGCGACCTCCCGCTCGAAGCCGCGTTCCACCGGGCGGTAGTAACGCTGCCGCGACATCGCCTCGGGGAAGTAGTTCTGCCCGGAAAACCCCTCCGGCGTGTCGTGGTCGTAGATGTACCCCTTGCCGTACCCCTGCTCCTTCATCAATTTGGTCGGGGCGTTCAGGATGTGCGCGGGGGGCATCAGCGACCCGTGTTCCTTCGCCGAGCGCATCGCGGCCTGAAACGCCGTGTACGCGGCGTTGCTCTTGGGCGACGAGCCGAGGTAGATCACGAGTTCGGCGATCGCGAGTTCGCCCTCGGGCGACCCGAGCCGGTCGTAGGCGTCCCACGCGGCGAGCGCCATTTGGAGCGCCTGCGGATCGGCCAGCCCCACATCCTCCGAAGCGAAGCGGGTCAGCCGCCGCAGCAGGTACTTGGGATCCTCGCCGCCCGCGAGGATCCGCGCCATCCAGTAGAGTGCGGCGTCGGTATCCGAACCGCGAAGAGACTTGTGGAGCGCGCTGATCAGATTGTAGTGGCCCTCGCGGTCCTTGTCGTAGACGGGCGGCCGCCGCTGGACGATCTTCTGCACACCGGCCGCGTCGAGCGTTTCGCCCGGCCGGGTGAGGTTGTAGACGCTTTCGAGCAGGTTGATGAAGTATCGGCCGTCGCCGTCGGCGAGTTCGCAGAGCAGCCGCCGTCCCGGTTCGTCGGCGGGGAACGGGCGTTCCATGAGTTTCTCGGAGCGCGCGAGCAGTTCGAGCAGCGCCGGCGACGCCAGCGGCTTGAGCACGTACACCTTGCAGCGCGACAGCAGCGCGCTGTTGAGTTCGAACGACGGGTTTTCGGTCGTCGCCCCGACCAGCACCACCGTACCGTTCTCGACGTAGGGCAGAAAGCCATCCTGCTGGGCGCGGTTGAAGCGGTGGATCTCGTCGATGAAGAGCAGCGTGCCGGTGCCCTGCATCCGCATCCGGGTCGCCTCGTCGAAGGCCTTGCGCAGGTCCGCGACCCCGGAGAAGACCGCCGAGAGCGCCACGAAGCGCAAGTTGGTGGTATGGGCGAGGATCCGCGCCAGCGTGGTCTTGCCGCAGCCGGGGGGCCCCCAGAGGATGAAACTCGAGAGTTTCCCCGAGTCGAGCATTCGGCGCAGCGGGGCGCCTTCGCCGAGCAGATGCTCCTGCCCGACGACGCCGTCGAGGGTATCGGGACGCATCCGGTCGGCGAGCGGACGGGTGACTTGCGAACTGAACAAAGAATTTTCTTCCATGGCGGCGGAACTCCAAATACTGTCCGCCGTTAAAGATAATTCCCCGTCGGTGTTTTTGCAAGCCGAAAACGGATCGCGGTCACTTCTCCCGGCTGCCGGAAACGAGGCTCAGGAGATACCACGGATAGGTGGTGTTGAACTTTGTGAGTTCGAGGCGGCGGAGGGGTTTTTCCGGGTGCGGGTTCCGCCACACGGCGGGGGGCAGCCGGTAGATCTTCTGGAATCCGCCGCGCCAGCTTATGCACACGTCGCGGCGGTTGGCGTATCCGGACGGGGCGTCGGGGGTGAAGATCTCGTGGAGTTCCCGCGAGGTCTTCCCGTCGGGATCGGTGAAGTGCGGCGCGCCGAAGAAACTCTCCGTGGCGGCGGGCGAGCGCAGATAGAACTCCGCGCGGCCGCCGTCGGAGTATTCGACGGCGGCGCGGGCGAGTATGATGCCGCGCGGGACGGGTTCCTCCAGCAGCGTGCCGAGCAGATACAGTTCGTCGCACCGTTTGCCGCCGAGGTCGATCTTCAGCGTCTCGCCGGGACGCCCGGTCAGCGCGGCGGTGTGCTCGCCCGACTTCATGATCGGGAAGCGGATGCCGCCGCGGCTCTTCATGACCCGCGAAAGTTTGTCGAAGCCGAACGACCGGTCGTCGAGGAGGACGTTGCCCGCGAACGGGATCGAGGAAAAACGCACCTCGTGCGGCTGCGTATTGTACCGCATGAGGCTGACGAAAACCGTCTCGGGCGAGTAGTTCTTCAGCCCGGCGGCTCCGTTCCAGAAGTGCGCCGCCGCCGTCACGCAGGCGGAGGCCTGAAAGAAGTGGCTGTTCAGCATGGTCTCGGTGCCGAAGTGGCTCCACGTCGTTTCGAGCATCCCGAGCACGCCCGGTTTGCCGAGGCAGTAGCGGGCGAAGCGGGCGATGTTGCCGCGGTCGGTGCCGGGTTTGTGCTCCCAGGTGCAGCCGATCACGGGGTAGCCTTCGCGCAAGAAGTAGTCGACGTCCCGGAACGCCTTGAGGTCGCGGTAGCACCAGACGCAGATCACGATGTCGCGCGGGAGTTCCTTGCGGAGCGTTTCGGTGCCGCCGATGGCTCCGGCGACGGTGGCATCCGGTTCGTGCTTGGCGAGGAGCGCGTCGTGCCACATCATGAGTTTCAAATTCCTGCGCCGGGCGTAGTCGTGGTGCCACATCACGTCGCGGTGGAAGAGTTCGCGGACGCCGAGTTTGACGTTTTCGGGGCGGAACGGGAAGCGGGCGCGGCCCCAGTCGTCGATCTCGTCGTGGCCGATGTGGAGATACGGCGTGCCGCTGGCGGCGACGAGTTCGTCGAAGATCTTTTCGAGCAGCCGGTAGACGCGCGGATCGGAGGGGTTGTAGTTGTAGGGGGTCGCGACGGACTCGGGATCTTCCGCGAGGTCGAGGTTCCGGCCGTTGGCGAAGAGCCACTGGTTGTGGCTCAACGTCTGCTGGAGCGGGATGAAGTCGATGTAGTGTTCATGGGCGATGCGGGCGAGTTCGACGAACTCCGCCTTGGACATCCCCCGCGGATGTTTGGCGCCGCCGAGGCTGTCCCAGCGGACGTATTGGCACTCGAGCATGAACGCGTTGAGTTTGAGCGGGGCGGCGACTTGGGCGAGGATCCGCGAGTAAAGTCCGAGCGTGCCGCTGTTGCCTTTGGTGTGAAGTCCGCGGAAGCGGAAATCCGGCCAGTCGCGGATCTCCGCCGCCCGGAACGAGCCGTCCTTTTTGCGGAGCGCGCGCAGCGTCTGCAAGCCGTAGAAGGCCCCGCGCTCGGTGGCGGAGCGGATCGTCACCCGCGACGGCGTGACGGAGAGCGTGTACCCCTCCGGCGACTCTTTTATCCCCTCGCCGACGGCGATGAATATCCCCTTTTCCGGGGCGGTGTCCCCGGCGCGGACGGTCACGCCCCGGGGGGCGAGAGCGCGTTGTGCGTGACGCAGCAGACGCCCCTCGCCGTCGCCGCCCTTGACGACGGCTATGGGAGCGCTCTGCGGATAGAAGCCCGCCTCACCGGAGAACTTCGCCTGCTTGGGGTACGGCAGCAGCGGCACGCGCGTCTCGGCGACGGAGAGCACGGTGGTGACATGGCGCGCGGGGGCGGTCTCGGCGCGCCGTTCGACGCGCTCGGCGGAGGGCGCGAAGGTCAGCCGGAACGCGCCGGAGATCCGGGCGCCGGAGGCGAGTTTTCCGCTCCGCATGATGATGAACTCGGCGGGGTCGCTGCCGTAGCGCGACCGGCGGCGGTCGAGGATGCGGAACGGCTTGCCGTCCAGCGACTCGACGGTGACGCTGCCGACGCCGGCGGCGGAGAAGACCACTTTGACGACTTCGCCCGGATTGAACGTCTGCCCCCCCTCGGCGTCAAGCGGCATCGTGCCGCCCCCGGCGACCATCGGCGGCATTTCGACCGTCGCCGTACCGTTGTCGAACATCCGGGCGGGGATCGCGAAGGGCATGAACTCGTAGATGGCGGGATCGTCGCGCCGGTATTCGGCGTCGAGCGACAGCGTGACGGAGTTGCCGGAAGTTTTGAGCGTCAGGGCGTTGAGCGCCACACCGGCGTGTTCGCCGCGGTAGGTCCCGCCGCCGGGCGAAGCGACCTTGCGGAACTGCGAATAACTCAACTGGGCGTAGCGGGACTTCCAGTTCGGCGCCGCCACCTGGAACCGGGTCGCCTGCGAGATGAGGCGTTCGCCATACATCAGCGTCACGCCCGTACGTTTCGAGAACGCGGCCTGAATATCCGCCGCCGCCGACTGCGCCAGCACCGCAAGTGCCGCCAACACCAAGATCCGCAATTTCATCTTACCCCCCGTCCCGATCGCGCCGGTTTGCCTGAAATACCCCGATTTGCCGGGTATGTTCGATAAAATAAGCGTTTTTTTCTTAAATATCAAACGGGATCGGTGAATAAAACCCGATTTTATCGGTATTCCGGTGCGTCCCGCCGGAATTTTTTTCGTGCGCCGGACTTGCATTTCGGGCGATGCGGCGTTATGTTCTATTAAAGGTTATATTCAAGGTACAACAAACGGTATAACAAAAAACCGCGATGTTCGAATCCAAAGCGGAAAGCATTGTGCGCAGGTTGCGGTCGCAGATCGCCGCGGGGGAGTTCGGCTCCCCGGCGGAGCGTTTTCCGACCACGCGCGACCTCGCCGCGCAGGAGCACGTCTCGCTCAAGACGGCGTTCCGGATCGTCTGTCGCCTCCGCGACGAGGGCATACTGGAAAAAGCCGGTCGCGCCTACCGGATCGCCCCGGTGCTGCCAGCCGCGGGGACTTCCGCCCGTCCGCTGCTGCTCGGCTTCCTCGCCACTTGCCTCGAAAGCCCGTACTTCGCCCAGCTGGCGTGCCACGCGGAGGAGTTCGCCCACTCGGTGGGGGCGAGTCTGATCATCGCCTCGAGCAACTACGACTTCGCGACCGAGTGCGAACGGCTGCGGATGTTCTGCCGTCAGGGGGTGGCGGGGATCCTCGTCTGCCCGTGGGCGTCGACGCCGGAGCAGGAGGCGTTCTACGCCGGTCTGCCGGTGCCGTGGGTGTTGCTGGGGCGCAAACTCGAGACCGCGGAGTGCGACGCGGTGCTGGTCGACAACCAGCGGGCGGCGCAGCGCATGGCGCGCCATCTGATCGAACGCGGGATCACCGAATTCGCCTACATCGGGCAGCGGGGAAAAGTGAACGACCGACGGCTCTTCGGGTTCCGCGCGGAACTCGCCGCCGCGGGGTTCCGCCTGCCGGAAAAGAACATCCTGCGCCTCGACAGTCAGAACCACGAACAGTGCCGCTCCGCCATCGGCGGACTGCTGAAAAAACGCGGCTCCGGGCGGCTCGGCGTCTTCTGCTACCACGATCTCTTCGCGATCCGGTGTCTGAATCTGTGCCTCCGGCTGGGGATCCGGGTCCCCGCCGAGGTGGCGGTGGCGGGCTTCGACGACCTGCCCGGCGCCGCCGAGACGTATCCGCCGCTGACGAGCGTATCGTACCCGGTGCGCGACATGGCGCGGCTGGCGTTCGAGTCGCTCTACGCGCGGATCAAGTTCGGGAGCGCGGGCGGCGGCGGGATCTGCCGCTACCTCGATTCGCAACTGGTCGTGCGCGAAAGCACGGCGGGGGCATAAGACGATTCCTCAAACGACAGGGAGAACAAATAATGGCGATCACGCAGACATCCATCAGTTACTACGGGCTCAACTACGTCGAGCACGCGGAGCGCGACTTCGCGGAGATGCTCGAACACGGCTGCACGACGGTGATCCTCGCCGTCACGGAGTTCGACTTCGACTTCTGGCGGCCGAACCTCCCCCGGATCGTCGACAAGGCGCACGAAATGGGTCTGCGCGCGATCATCGACCCGTGGGGCAACGGCAAATACTTCGGCGGCGAACAGGTCAGCAAGTTCCTGCAGGACAACGTCGAGAACCGTCAGGTCTCCGCGCTCACGGGCGAAAAACTGCCCTACGCCTGCTTCAACACCAACAGTTACCGCGACTACTTCAAAAACTTCTGCACCACCCTCGCCCGCGAAACGAAGCCCGACGGCTTCTTCTGGGACGAGCCCCACTACGCCTTCCCCAAGGGGATCGCCTCGATCACCGGCGGCGTCGCCGACGACTGGACCTGTTACTGCCCGGTCTGCCGCAAACGCTTCGAGGAGTATTACGGCTACCCGATGCCGCGCTACATGACCAACGACGTCAAGGCGTTCCGCTGGCGCGAAGCGCTGGTGGTGCTTGCCGACACCTCCAAGGCGCTCAAGGAGATCGACCCCAAACTCGAGATCACCTGCTGCGTCCACGCCACGCAGAACGGCTACTACGTTTCGGAGTACCGCGGCTACGACAACTGGGATCTGGTGGCGTCGTGCCCGTACTTCGACGTCTTTTCGACGACCATCGTGAACTGGGCGCTCCCCGAGGAGTTCTTCCGCGACATCACCAACCGCACCGTCGAGGTCGCGCACCGGCACGGCAAACTCGCCGAGCGCTGGCTGATGGGCTACTACAAACAGCCCAGGGAGTGGGAACAAATCGCCCGCTGGGCGGACATCGCCGCCGACGCCGGGGTGGACCGCCTCGGCGCTTGGACCTACCGCGGCGGCTACGGCACGGTGGTCGGCGCCCCCGACGCGCTGAAACTCTGGGACACCATCGGGGCGAGTTACCGGCGGCTGCTCGGCAAGTGACCCACCATACCGGAAAGGCGGTGCGAATATGCTCAAGATACTGGTGGCGGAAAAACGCGGCATCGACGCCGTCGCGGCGGCGGAGTTCTCCAAACTGTGGCGCACCGTGACCGGCGACACGCTCCCGGTCGTCACGCGCGACGACCGCCGCAGCGACCTCGTGGTGCTGGGTTCGGACGCCCGCAATCCCTTCGCCCACCGGATGATCGTCGAAAAGGTCATCCCGCAGTTCCAACTGGTCTCCGGCTCGGACGAGTACCAACTGCGTTCCGCCGCCGACGCCGCGGGGCGAAAACTGCTCTTCATCGCCGGCGGACGGCCGCGGGCGCTGCTCTACGGGGTGTACCGCTTCTTCGAACTCCGGGCGAACTGCCGCTACTTCTGGGATGGCGACCTGATCCCGGCGGGGCCCGCCCCCGATCTGACCGGGCTTGAACTCAAGGAGTCGCCCCGCTTCGCCTACCGGGGGCTGCGTTACTTCGCCCACCGGAGCCTGAGCCGCTTTCAGGCGGAGCACTGGGACTACGCCGAGTGGACGCGCGAGATCGACTGGCTGCTCAAGAAGCGCTTCAATCTGTTCATGCTGCGGATCGGCATCGACGACCTCTTCCAGAAGGCGTTCCCGGAGATCGTGCCCTACCCCAAGGGCTACGAACTCAACACCTCGCGGCCGCGCAGTTACGACGACCACACGCTGTTCTGGAGCCTCAAGTACCGCTCGGAACTCCGCCGCAAGGTCCTCGCCTACGCCCGCGAGCGCGATCTCTGGCACCCCGAGGACGTCGGCACCATGACCCACTGGTACAGCCGCACCCCGCGGGAGTATCTGGATCACGCCAAGCCCGACTTCATGCCGCAGTCGATCGTCAAGTATTACAACGATCCGAGTTCGCTCGTCTGGGACATCCGCAAGGACGAAAACCTCGACGCCTACTGGAAACTCACCGCGGCGCACATCCGCGAGTACGGCTCGCCGGAACTTTTCCACACCATCGGCCTCGCGGAGCGGCTCTGCTACGCCGACCGCGCCGCCAACCATCAGATGAAACTCTACACCTACCGGCGCATCCAGAAGAAACTGCGCGAACACTACCCGAACGCGCCGCTGCTGATCGCCAGCTGGGACTTCGTCATGCACTGGCCGCCGGAGGAGGTGCGCGACTTCATCCGCGAACTCGACCCCGAACACACGCTGATACTGGACTACACCAGCGACACCGACGACGAACTGCGGAACTTCCAGAACTGGAACCTCTGCGGCAAGTTCCCGTGGATCTTCGGCATCTTCAACGACTGGGAGCCGAACAGCGAGCCGCGCGGCAACTACGACGTCATCGCGCGTCGGCTCGAGGTGGCGGCCGCCGACCCGATGTGCCGGGGCATGATCATGTGGCCCGAGAACTCCCACTCGGATACGCTGATGCTGGAGTTCCTCGCCGCCAACGCGTGGGATCCCCGGACCGACCACCGGCGGATCGAAACCTTCCTCGACCGCTTCTGCGCCGACCGCTACGGCGCCGCCGACCTCCCCCGGATGCGGGCGCTGTGGCGGCGGATGCTCCCCTTCATCAAGGCGCGGCACTGGAACAATCCGGGGCTGCCCGAGGAACTCAAATACACCGCGCTCTTCAGCGAATTCTTCTTCCGCACCCCGCTCAGTCTGGAACAGGCCCTGACCGGGATCGGCTACCGCCGCGCGGAGTATTTCCGCGACCGCCTCGCCCCCTGCGCCGCCGCCGCGCCGGAACTGCTGCGCGACGTTGCCCGGATGAAACTCGACCGGGCGCACGAATTCGTGCGCCGCGACGTCTTCGACCTGCTCCGCACCGTGGGGTCGCGCTGTCTGGGCTACGCGTTCAGCCGCCTCATGGTCGCGCTCCACGACGGCGACGACGCCGCGACCGAGGCGCGCTTCGCGGAACTCTTCGACGCCGAAGGCGCGTTCACGCACATCCTCGGCGCCGATCCGGCCAGTTCGCTCCTACTGTCGCTGCGCGACCTGGAGCGCAAGCACCGCACCAACCCCAAGTTCGAGTACACGCTCAAAGGCAACGCCGAGAACAGTTACTGCCGCTCGTTCATCCCGGAACTCTTCACGGGGGTCTACCTGCCGGAACTCGAGGCGTGCCGCGACCTCTGGCGCGCCGCCCGGCGCGACGGGACGGCTCCGCGTTTCAAGGACGCGCCGCCCGTAGCCGCCGTCGCCGACCGCTTCTACGCGACCGCGCTCGCGGAGTTCGCCCCCGACTGCGCCGCCGAGTTCCGGCGTCTGCCCGCGTCGCTGCGCCGCTTCGCGGACGTGATGGAAAAGATCGTCAACCACCAATAAATCATGATCGAGGATCCCGACATGGAAAAACTCAACGACTTCGGCTACATCGACCGCGCGGTGGCGAACATCCGCAAAGTCGCCGACGAGCAGGCGGACAACATCCGCCGCGCCGCCGCGATGATGGCGGACGCCATCCGGAACGACAAACTCATCAACGTCTACGCCGGCGGCGGACACACCACGCTCGCCATGGGCGAGATGTTCTTCCGCGCGGGCGGGCTCGCCAACATCAACCCGCTCATGGAGACCGCGCTCTCGGTCTTCAATCAGGCGCTCAAGTACCTCGAACTCGAAAGAACGGAAAACTTCGGCGCGTCGATCATCCGATACTACGACCTCCAAAAGGACGACCTCGTGATCATCTTCCACAACATCGGCATCAACCCCGCCACCATCGACGCCGCCATGGAGATCAAAAAGCGCGGCGGCAGGATCATCGCCGTCGCCAGTTCCCACTGGCAGAACGAAATGCCCCGCGACCACTTCATCCGCCACTCGTCCGGCAAGAACCTCTTCGACTTCGCCGACGTCTGCATCGACGACTACAACCCCGTCGGCGACGCCATCGTGAAGCTGCCGGGACTGGACACCCCGATCGCCCCCGTGTCGAACGTGGTCGACTTCACGATCGCCCACCTCCTGGAGATCGAGTGCTGCCGGATCTGCCTCGAACGCGGCATCGTCCCCCCGGTGTGGAACAGCGCCAACACCCCCGGCGGCGATCGGAAAAACGCCGCCTACCTCAAGAAATACAAACCCCAAGTGAAGAGTCTGTGATATGTTCGACAAGATGAATCAGGCATTGGCTTTCCTGCGCGACAAGTACGGCTGTCCCGCGGGAGAGATCGTCCCCGGAGCGGAACTCAGCGAACTCGAACTCCCCGGCGGCAAGCGCGTCCCGCTGCTGCCGTGGCGGGTGGAGCGCCGCTTCGTCGAACTCCGCAAGATCGTCGAATCCGGCACGCTGGAGGAGGTCTCCACCTTCCGCTTCGCCGCCTTCGACCACGGCGGCGACCCGGTCAAAAGCGCCGCGCGGGAACTCGACCTCGCCGCGTTCCTCGCGGCGAGTCCGGTCGCGCGGGTCTTCGCGGTGCGCAGCGGCAACGCCGCCTGCAACATCCTCGCCCGCCTCGCCAACGGCATGAGCGCCTCGGTCGAATGCGGTTCGATGCTCCCCGCCGGGGCCGCCGCGCTCGACCGCCACGAGATCATCGCCCGCCGCGGCGTCGCCTCCGACCGCGCGGTCGATACCCAGATCCCGCAGTGCTCCATCTACGAGTGGACCACCGACGGCGTCGCCACCTTCACCGACGTCGACACCGAACTCTTCGGCCTGCCCAACGACCGCATCTGGATCGTCCGCGCCGCCTACGCCGCGCTGATGGATCCGGAACTCGCCCCCGTCTGGACCGATGCCGCCCGCAACATGGCGCGCTGCGCCGACGCCATCGCGCGCTCCGCCGCCGACAACACCCCCGTCACCCTCTAACCGGATTGGATCCCGATCATGAAACCAGTTAAGATCGCCATGATGGGCATGACCCACGGCCATACCCGCAAATACTACCAGACGCTGCTGGAAAACCGGAAACTCGACTGGGTCGCCTCCTGCGCCGCCGACGCGCGCGCAAAAGAGGTCTACGAACTCTACAAGACCGGCGTCCCCTGCTACCTCGACCCCGAACAGATGTTCGCGGAACACCCCGACATCGAGGCCGTCGTCCTCGCCTCCGCGAACGACCGCCACTTCTCCGAGATGCAGTTCTGCGCCGAGCGCGGCGTACACATCCTCTCGATGAAGATCCCCTCCTTCGACATGGATGAGTACGACCGCATGATCGATCTCGTCGACCGGGCGGGCATCGTCTGCCAGATCGAACTCGAAATGCACTACAACCCCGTCGTCAAACGGCTGCGGCAGGAGATCGCGGCGGGCAAACTCGGCAAACTCCTCTCCATCCAGGCGACCAACATCACGCTGTCGCCGGTGTGGGCGTTCCCGTGGCAGGGCAGCCCCGAGGCGAGTTACGGCAAGCGGATCCCGCTCGCCCCCGGCGACCGGCGTTTCCGCGGCGGGGCGCTCTGCGACCACCCGCACATCTTCGACCTGATCCGTCATCTGACCGGCTCGGAGTACGACACCGTGTTCGCCCAAGTCGCCCCGAACCTCCGCAAGGAACTGGAGGTCGAGGATATGCTGATGGCGGCGGGCAAACTCAAGGACGGCACCGCCTTCCTCTTCGATCCGTCGTGGTCGCGTCTCGAAGAGCGCCTCAAGGTCCCCGCCCCCGGCTGGGAGATCTTCCCCAAGCGCATGGAGGTCAATCTGACCATCACCGGCGAAAAGGGCATGATCCAATGCGACTGCTTCGGGCCGAACGTCTACCACAACGGCGCCCCGAACGACCGCTACACCGTCCAGTACACCTACTTCGACGAGTGGATCGGCCTCATCGACGAATTCGTGGACTGCATCCGCAACGGCAAGACCCCCACGATCAACCTCAAATGGCACCGCGGGACCATCCGCTGCATGAACGCCTGCTACGAAAGCGTCGCGGCCGGGACCCCGGTCCGGGTGTGACCCCGCGGGGAGGATGACATGGACGACCGTGAGACCAAAATACTGACCGAGCGCCTGATCCCCATCCCGCGGAGCGTCGCCTTCGCGGACGGGGAGACGTTCCAACTCCGGGACGGATGCCGCATCCAACTCCGCGCCGCCGACCTCGGCGGCGCGCGGGAACTGGCGGAAACGTGCTGCCGCCGCTATTGGGACATCCGCGCCGAAGTCGCGGCGGAGCCCGCCCCCGAAACGGCGGAACTCCCCGCCGACGCCTACTCGCTCCAGGTCGCCGCCGCGCAAGTGACCGTCACGGCGCGCGGCGTCACCGGCATCCGCAACGCATTCCGGACGCTCCGCCAGCTCGCCGAGGTGCGCCGGGGCACGGAGCGCACCGCCGGGCACTTCCTCGTTCCCTGCCGGATCGACGACGCCCCCGCGCTGGAGTTTCGCGGCATCCACCTCTGCATCTTCCCCGAAACGCCGCTCTGGGACATCGAAAAACAACTCCGCCTCGCCGCATACCACAAATTCAACTACGCCGTCATCGAGTGCTGGGGCGTCTTCCCCTTCGAGTCGCATCCCGAAATGCGCTGGCGCGACCGCTCCGTCGACCGCGGCGAACTGAAACGCCTGATCGAACTCGCCCGCGATCTCGGCATCACCCCCATCCCCCAGCTGAACGTCTTCGGCCACGCCTCGGCCGCCCGCGTGATCACCGGCAAGCACTTCGTGCTCGACTTCGACCCCGCGCTGCAGCCCCTCTTCGAGCCCTCCGGATGGAGCTGGTGCCTCAGCAACCCCGAGACCCGCCGCATCCTGACCGACATGGCCCGCGAACTCCACGACTTCTTCGGCCGGCCGCCGTACTTCCATATCGGCTGCGACGAAGCCTACGACCTCGCCAGTTGTCACGACTGCCGGAAACGCCCCGCGGCGGAACTCGTCCGCGACCACATCCGGTGGTTCCATAAGATCTTCGCCGAACGCGGGACCCGCCTCATCATGTGGCACGATATGCTGGTCGAAAAAGGCGATCCCAGATGGAAGGGATACACCGCCAACGCCCGCCCGGAATGCGGACTGGCCACGCTCCACCGGGAACTCCCGCACGACATCATCATCGCCGACTGGCAGTACGGATACCCCGCTACCGAGGACGCCCCGGAGCCCGCGTGGCCGACCGTCCGCTTCTTCGCCGCGGAAAAGTTCGACGTCCTCGTGTGCCCGTGGCTGAAGCGCGAAGGCATCGTCAGCCTCGGCAGACTCGCCGCCAACGCACGCCTCGCCGGAATGCTGGCGACCGCATGGCATATCTCCCACGGACGCGCGTTCCCCGACATCTTCGGGCTCGCCGCCTCCGCCGCGTGGAATCCCGAGGCGACCGTCCCCCTGCTCCCCGGTCGGCGGCTCACCGTCGCCCTCCATTGTCGGCAGGTCGGCTGGGATATGGGCATCCACGATTACGAACAGTCCGGCTGGAGCCAGTTCCAGGTCGACCCCGGCCACCACCCCCACGAACTGCACTGACCCGCAGACGGCGGCGGAGGGGGCTGGAAAAACAGGCGTTGGTGGCTGGGCGATGGGAGATGTGGGGGCTCCTCGCCCCCACGTTCGACGTTTGCCTCACTAATATTCTTTACTCGCAAACTACCCCCCGCTTCGTCGGAGGCAGGGCAGGCAATATAAGCGTTAGTGGTTGGGAGATGTGGGGGCTCCTCGCCCCCACGCCCCTCGGCAAGGTTTTCACCTTGCAACCCGAGAAAAATGCTGACGCATTTTTCCGCTACCTTAATTGGCTGACGCGGAAAGGGGTTGACGTTCCCGGGCTTTTGCCTGACGGCAACGCCGGGAAGCGTCCCCCTCTGTCGGCGGAGGTGGTCTGTATCCTTGCCAATCCCCGTTTCGATCCTCGACTGACCGCAAAGCCAGTGACCCTGCTCCGCCTTTTCTGGCGAATCAGGGATCACGCTTTGCTATGTGTCACGTTACCCGTCTTGTTTTGTTTGTCGCCCCGCGTACCGAACGTTGTGGGCAGTCGCACGCAGTTGTTTGCGGAGTTGGGGGGCGGCGGCAAAATAACCGCTGCGGCGAGTGCTGACGGGGTTAGCCGCCCGCCTGCGGCCGGGCGGGGAAATGCCGCAAGCGCCAATTCGCGGGGGCGCTAAATTTACCCATTACGGTCGTCTGCACACACCCGCTTCGTGCGAGGCGGTCGCCGCCGAGCGCGCAGGGGGCGAGCGAGGCTGGCTTTTTGCAGGTCAAAAAGACAGCCGAGTGCACCCGAGCATTAAGGCCGCGAGTTCGCCAGCCGCCGCAAGTTTGTGGCGGCTGGCGAACGCAGGCCGCTCGAATTTAAAGGATCGTCTGCAAACGGGCTTGCTTTCCTGACGCAAGCGGCAGGGGGTGCGGGGGAAGGCGCCAAGCCTGCCCCCGCTCGGGGCGCGCAGCGCACCGTGGGGTGCGGGGCGGAGCCCTGCATTAATGCCCCCAGCGCCCGCTTTTTGCCCCCCTCCGCGTCAGCGCGGCACTAACATCAGTGCGCGGGCTCCAGCCACGCCCGTCCTATATGTCTTATATGTCGTCCTATTCGTCCTATTCGCTCATTCGCGCAACGGCGGCTGGCAGACGCGCCAGCGTGCCCCCCGCGCCCATTCGCGGGCGCGGCATTGCCGCTTGCGCCCGCTTTCGGTCGGGAGGTCAGCCGATGTCGGGCAGGAAGCCGCTGAAGGTCGCTCCCGGCGGCGGCACGGAACCGCCGTGCTGCATCAGCGTCAGCTGGAAATGCTCGTTGAACGGCACCCCCAACTGTTCCACATGCTCCCGCCGGATCAGCGCCGGGTGCGCCCCCTTGGCGGAGTGCGCGTTGGCGTAGAGCAGCAGCGCCGCCATATCGCGCGCGGATCCGGCCTGCAGCAGCCAGTTCATGGGTGCGCGCACGATGAATCCCGCCACCATGCCGCCGCGGGTCAGGCACCAGGCGTCGCGGGGAGCGCGGCGGACGAGCGAGCAGAGGATCGCGGAACGGTCGGCGCCGAAGTTCTCCTGATCCAGTCGGCAGACCTGCGGCAGTTCCCAGTTGGTCAGCGGGATGAATTCCCCTCCGGCGGGGTCGGGCTTGCCCGCGGCGGAGAGGTCGCCGAAACTCAAGGTCGCGTAGGGGAAGAACCCGAAACGCTCGTAAAGCGGCCGTCCCATGGCGGTGGCGCAGAGGCGCATGATCGGATAGTCGCCGGTCACGAGCGGCAGCAGCCGCTTCAGCAGACCGGTGGCGACGCCGCGCCGCCGCCACTCGGAGTGGACGATGACCTCGTTGATATAGACGAATCCGCCCTGATGGTAGGCGTATCCGGCGACGACGCCGATAAGTTTGCCGTCGGAAAACGCTCCCAGGAGGTACTTTCCGGAGCGCTCGATGATCTCGCTGATCTCGTCCGCCGGCTGGTTCCAGCCGACATCGGCGGAGAGTTCGGTCATCGCCGCGGTTTCCTCCACTCCGAAGTGGCGGATCTCCAACATCTTGTCTTCAGTCATCATAAACCTCCTGCTTTAAGTGAGGATCGTTCGCGGGAAAATTCGCAGCCGCAGAAATCCTGTCGGTAGAATCCGAGTTCGCGGGCGATCCGGTTGGAGCGCAAAAAACCGTCGCGCTTCTTGAAGTCGATCGCCGCGAAGCGGGAAAATCTTTCGCCCGCCGCGAAGATCGTCCGCGAGTTCTTGTGCGGGCTCACCGTCAGCGTGGTGGAAAATTCGACCCCAAGTTGCTCCGCGCGTTCCGCCGCACGACCGAGGTTGAACGCGAAACACTTGGCGCACCGGGCGCCGTGTTCCGGTTCGCGCTCCAGCCCGGCGACGGCGGCGAGGTACGCCGGATGGTCGTAAGCGTCAACTTCGAGCGGGACGTCGAAGTGCCGCGCCAGTATCCGCACCGAGGCGAGCCGCCGCTCGAACTCCTCCGCCGTCGCAATGTTGCTGTTGGAGTAGTACAGACGCACCCGCCGCCCCTCGCCCAGCAGCCGTTCGACGCAGCCGCCGCCGCAGGGCGCGCAGCAGATGTGCAGCAGAAGTTCTCCCGGTGTCGCCATTTGAGACGTGCCTCGGACGGCCGTCAGCGTTCGAGCCGCCACTTGGCCGCCATGCAGGCGTTGCGCATCAATCCAGCGATGGTCATGGGTCCCACGCCGCCCGGGACGGGGGTGATCGCGGAGACGACCGGCTCCGCCTCGGCGAAGCAGACGTCGCCGACGAGCCGCCCCTTGCCGGTCGCCGGATCGACGATCCGGTTGATGCCGACGTCGATCACCACGGCGCCGGGCTTCAGCATGTCGCCGCGCACGAACTCCGGCTTGCCGATCGCCGCGACGAGGATGTCCGCGTCGCGCGTGAAACGGGCGATCTCCGGCGTCCCCGAATGAACCACCGTCACCGTGGCGTTCGCTCCCGCCGCCTTGCGCATCAGCAGCGCCGCCATCGGCTTGCCGACGATGTTGCTGCGTCCGATGACCACCGCGTGCTTGCCGGAAACTTCGATATGGTAGCGTTTCAGCAATTCCATGATCCCCCACGGCGTACACGGCATGAATCCCGTCTTTTCGCCGATGAGCAGCCGCCCGACGTTGCGCTCGCAGAAGCAGTCGACGTCCTTGTCGGGATCGATCGCGGCGATGATCCGCCCCTCGTCGATGTGTTTGGGGGGCGGCGACTGCACGAGGATGCCGTCGACGAGTTCGTCGGCGTTGAGGCGGGCGATAAGCTCGAGCACCTCATCCTCGGTGGCGTTTTCGGGGAGTTTGTGCAGTTCCGAGCGGATCCCCAGTTCGCCGCAGGTGCGCACCTTGTTGCGCACATAGACCTGCGACGCGGGGTCGTCGCCGACCAGCACCACCGCCAGCCCGGGGGCCCGGTACTGCCGCGTCAGAGTTTCCACCATGCTTTTGGTCTCGGCGTTGATCTCCGCCGCCGTCGCCTTGCCGTCGATAATCGTAGCCATAATGATCCGTCACCCGTTCGTCTTATCCGTAAGCGAAAAAAAATCCGTCACTTGTCCCCGGCGCCCTGCCCCAAGTCGGCGGCGAGGCGCTCGGCGAGCGTCGCGGCGGTCTCGGCGAGTTTGCCGTCGGGATACTTGAGCTGCCGCCAGTTCCAGTGGAAGCCGTCCTCGACGCCGCGCGGGACGACGTGCAGATGCGCGTGCATGACCACCTGCCCGGCGGCGGTCCCGTCGGCGAGGTGCAGATTGAAGGCGTCGTAGTCGAGTTTGCGTTTGAGCGCGATGCCGATGCGCGACCCGATGCGGAACATCCTTCCCGCGGTCGCCTCGGGGATCGTCGAACTCGACTCGTGGTGCTCCTTCGGGATCACCAGCACATGCCCGAAGTTGATCGGCGCGATGTCGAGAAACGCCAGCACCAGATCGTCCTCGTAGACCTTCGCCGCGGGGATCTCGCCTTTGATGATCCGGCAGAAAATGCAGTTTTCCATGATGTCATATTTCCTTTTGAAACAGTTTGATGATATCTTCCCGGCTGCCGAAAACGGTCAGCGTGTCGCCCTTTTCCAGCACCGCGTCGGGAGCGGGGAGCGTCTCCTCGGCGCTCTCGGGCTTGCGCATGAGCAGGATGGTCACATGGTAGCGGTTGCGCAGGTCGAGTTCGCGCAGCGTGCTGCCCGCGAGGGCGGCGGGTACCAGCACCTCGGCCAGCGCCGAGCCCTTGAACTCGAAGATGTCGCTGATGTTCGCCAGGGAGAGCCGCCGCGCCAGCCGCGAGGCGACGTCCTTTTCGGGCTGGATCACCTCGTCGGCGCCGAGGCGGTACAGGATGCGCTCCTGAATGTCGCTGACTGCCTTGGCGAGGACCCGTTTCGCCCCCTCCTGCTTCAGCAGCGTCAGCGCCAGCACCTGCTTCTCGAAGAACGAACTCATGCCGAGGATCACCGCGTCGAACTTGGCGACGTTCAACTCGCGCACCGCGTCGGGATTGGCGACGTCGCAGACGACCGCCTCGGCGACCTTGGTGCAGAAGTCGTCGACCTTGCTGTGGTTGATGTCGCAGACGAGCACCGTGTGCCCCGCCGCGCTCAACTCCAACGCCAGTTTCGATCCGAACGAACCCAGACCGAAGACCGCGTAACTGTTTCTGGACATATCATCGCCCCCCGTTTAGAGATTCTATCCTATAATAACCCGTTCTTCCGGATATTTCAACTGTCCGGGCTTCTCGCGTCCCATCAGGAACAAGAGCAGCGTGAACGGGCCGACCCGGCCGATGAACATGAACGCCACCAGCAGCAGTTTGCCGTTTTCCGAAAGCCGCGAGGTGGTGTCGCCCACCGACAAGCCGGTGGTCGAAAGCGCCGAAACCGCTTCGAAGGCGGTGTCGGAGAGTTCCAGTTCCTGCTCGAACAGACCCAGCAGCAGCACGCCCAGACAGCCGATCAGCGTGAAGAGCAAAATGATCGTGAACGAACGCAGCACGTTGATATTCGGGATGTGGCGCTTGAAGACCAGCGTCTCCGGATCGCCGCGCAGCGTGCTGACGATCGCCGCCAGTGCGAGCGCGATGGTGCTGGTCTTGATCCCGCCGGCGGTCGACCCGGGGGAGCCGCCGATCAGCATCAGCAGCATCAGCAGTATCCGCGAGATGTTGGGCAGAGCGGCGACGCCGGAACTGTAGCACCCGCAGGTCCGCGCCGTGACCGAGAAGAAGTAGGCGTCGAACCAGTCGATCGACTGTCCCGTGACCCAGCCGCAGAGCCAGATCCCCGCCGTACCCGCCGCCAGCAGCAGCGCGGTGGTGAGCAGCACCAGTTTCGAGTGGACCCGCAGGCGGTTCTGACGCCGCCGCGCCACTTGGAGCAGATCGTAGATCACATAGACGCCGAGACCGCCGGTGATGGAGAGGATCGAACTGGCGAGCTGGGTCGAGCGGTGGATACCGACCAGACTGTCGCGAAAAGTCGTCATGCCGGCGTTGCAGAAACTGCTGACCGAGAGGAAACAGGCGCCCCACAAGCCCTCCGGGAAACCGTATCCCGACGCCAGCACGCCGGGGAGGATCGCCACGACGCCGGCCGCTTCGGCGGCGAAGGTGTAGACCATAACGGTACGCAGCAGCGACTCGGTGCCGCGCAGTGAAAACTTGTCGTTCAGATTGGAGATCAACAGCGAGTTGCCGAGCGACAGACCTTTGCCGAGGGCGAGCAGGATCGACGCGCTCAGGGTCATGATCCCCAAGCCGCCGAATTGGATCAGCAGCAAGATCACGAGCTGCCCCGGGAAACTGAAATCCGAGATGGGGACGGACGCCAGTCCGGTGATGCAGACCGCGCTGGTCGCGGTGAAGAGCGCGTCCAGCCACGGCAGGACGTCGGGGCGGTACATGCCGGGGATCTTGAGCAGCAGGGTGCCGACCGCGATCAGGAAACCGAAGGAGAGCAGAAAGAGGCTCTGCCCGCGTTTCACATATCCACTTTGCAGATCACCGTTTTTCAAAATCCATCATCCCGAACTATATCTTGAGGGCGCGCGTACTGGGTGCGCGACATAAAAGCAACGATCTTCCCACACCGGAGCGCGATAACATGCACTTTTCTTGTCTTACTTCTTTTTGAAAAAGAAGTAAGAACTTACCAGCCTTCGGTGACGGCGTGAACGATTTTCTTGGAGGCGTCGAAGGCGGCCTGACGGATGCCGCTGACGCGTCCGGCCTCCATATCGGCGCCGGTCATGAAGGTGGCGGAGCCTTTGGCGTTTTTCTTGGGCATCAGGGGTTTAAGGTCTCCGGGGATCACGACGGAGTATTCGATGGTCATGGTAACTTTCCACTCGATCGGGACATATTTTTCGGCATCGTTGTAGGAACTCCAGGAGGATTTTTTGAACTCGATGTGGGTGACGCGGGCGTAGAGGATGCAGTCGGCGTTGCTTTCGCGCTTGAGTTGGAGCGAGCCATCCTGCTGGAAACATTCGCAGAGGAGTCCGCGCACCTGCGGGCCGACGTTGTAGGCGGCGGTCTCGTTGGTGACGGGGGCGATGGCGATGCTGTGGATCTGGGGGTGCATGATGCTGCCGATGCGGTATCCGCATCCGCCGATAACGACAGCCAGAAAAGCGGCGACAACGGTGACGGCGAACGGTTTTTTCACTTTTTCACCTCGGTTGATTCGGGATTGTCCGCGGGGGCGGGCGCCTGAGTGGAGGCGTCGCGCTTGAGGTCGTAGACGGGGGTCAGGTAGTGATGATCGCCGACGCCGGGGGAGATCATGATGTGGCGCGCCTCGGGCGGCAGCGAGTAGGCTTTGATCTTGGGCAGGCGGGAGTCGGGATCGGGGAGGAAGTCGCCGGGGAGGTAACTGTTGTCGAGGTCGACGAGTTTCTGTTCGCTTTCGGGGGCGGAGGTGCTTTCGGGGAATTCGCTGACGACGCGGGCGAGGTAGCGTTCGGCGGCTTCCTGGCGGCCGCTTTTGCGGTAGAACTCGGCCATATCGTAGAGGCGTTTTGCCTGAATATCCTTGGCTTCGAGGAGGCTGCGTCGGGCCCAATCTTTTTCCTCGGCGTCGGGGTAGCGTTTTTTGAAGCGGGCGAGGACGTCGGCGGCTTCGCGGATGTAGGAGCCGTCGCCGTCGCCGCGGCGGGAGAGTTCGAGCAGGCCTTCGGCGAGGGCGAGCATGGCGAGGCGGTGCTGGTCGCTGTTGGGGTAGTCGCGGACGATCTCGCGCAGCTGGTCGATGGAGTCGCGGACCTTGCCGGAGCGGTCGTAGATGTAGGCGAGCCGCAGATGCGCCTTGGCGCCGAACGAGGCGAAGGGGGCGCGTTCGAGGGCGCGTTTGAAGATCTCCTCGGTGCGGTCCTCCTCGGTGAGCCACGGGATGAAGCGGAGCGCCCAGAATGCGGGTTCGCGCTTGCCCTGGGCGTAGAGTTCGCCGATCTCGAATTCGCGGTCGACGAGGGGACCGAAGTCGGCGTACTCGGGGTAGAGCGTCAGGAGTTTTTCGATCGCCTGAAACTCGCGGTAGTAAAGTTCGCACATGCGCCACGCGCCGATCTGGGCGAGGAGCGAATTGGCCTTGATGGCGTTGGAGTCGGCTTTTTCCTCGGCTTTGGCGAAGGTCTTGCCGGCGCTGTAGTAAGAGCCGTCGAGGTAGAGTTTGCGCCCTTCCTCGTAGAGTTGGGAGGCCTCGGAGTCCTCGGCGAAGGCGGCGAGCACGGCGAAGACGAGCAGCCAGCCGAGGAGCATCAGTTTCAAAGCGCGCATTGCCATATTTCCCTCCGGAGAAAGGGTTTTCTTTCCCGGGCGAAGCGTCACATGACCTTCAATCCGGGGAGATCCTGAACATCGATGAAGCCCCGCACCACATTATCGTTGTCGATGACGACGAGGTCGTCGACCCGGCGTTCCTTGATGATCTTGAGCACCTCGACCGCCATGGTATCCGGCGTCACGGCGACGGGGTGCGGGGTCATCACGTCTTTCATTTTAAGGCAGAGGACCTTATCCTCCTTTTCCGCCCAGCGGCGGAAGTCGCCGTCGGTGAAGATGCCGAGCAAATGTCGATCCGCGTCGACGACGATCGCCGAACCGCAGCGGGCGTGGCTCATCGCGTAGAGGGTCTCGCGGACGGTGGCGTCGGGGGTGACGAGCGCGGTATTTTCCAACGGGCGCATGACATCGCCGGCGGCCATGGTGACCATGCGGCCGATGGCGCCGCCGGGGTGGCGCCGTCCGTAGTCCTCCTTGGTGAAGCCCTGCCGGTCGAGAAGGACCATCGCGAGGGCGTCGCCGAGGACGAGCAGCGCGGTGGTGGTGGTGGTGGGCGCGAGGTTGAAGGGACACGCCTCGCGGGGGACGGGCATTTCGACCACGAGGTCGCTGACCTTGCCGAGCGAGGAGTTGCGCGAAGCGGTGATGGCGACGAGTTGGACGCCGAGTTGTTTCGCGGGGGGCAGCACGACCAGGAGTTCGTCGGTCTCGCCGCTGTAAGACAGGGCGATCATCAGGTCGTTTTTCTGGATCATGCCGAGGTCGCCGTGGCGGGCCTCGACGGGGTGCATGAAGATCGACGGGGTGCCGACGCTGGACAAGGTGGCGGCGATCTTCCGGCCGATGTATCCGGACTTGCCGATGCCGGTGAGGATCAGTTTGCCGCCGCGGGCGACGGTGGCGGCGCACTTGTCGACGAGGGTCTCGAAGTCGGCGCCGAGGCCGTCGCGGACGGCGTCGATGCCGGAGCGTTCGATGTCGAAGACCTCTCTTGCCCGCTCCAAAACGCTTTTACTCATGTCGCAGCCTTTCTTTCAGAGCCGGCAGGAACGGATGTCGGCGACGAAGATCCCGCGGCCGCCGATGTCGTACAGTTCGTCCATGATCCGGTTGCACTCCTTGCGGCGGACCATCGCCTTGACGGCGACCCAGTCGGGGTTGGCGAGGGGCGCCACGGTGGGGGCTTCGACGCCGGGGGTGATGCGGCACGCCGTTTCGAGCATGGAGCGGGGGATGTCGTATTCGATCATGGCGTACTCGGAAGCGCGGATGATGCCGAGGAGCCGCCCGATCAGGCGTTTGACCTCGGGGCGCTCGGCGCAGGCGGCCTCGCGCGCCACGAGCAGCGCCTCGGAGTGCAGCAGTGCGTCGCCGACGATCTCCAGCCCGGCCTCGCGCATGGTGGCGCCGGATTCGACGACATCGGCGATGGCGTCGGCGACGCCGAGGCGGATCGAGATCTCGACCGCGCCGTCGAGTTTGACGATGGGGCACTCCATGCCGCGTTCGCGGAGGATGCCGCCGAGCAGCTGGGGATAACTCGTGGCGATCCGGAGACCGTTCAGATCCTTCGGGCGGAGTTTTTTCGCCGCCGGAGCCGCGAAGCAGAAGCGCGACTTGCCGAAGCCGAGCGGCAGCAGTTCCGCGACGCCGGCGCCGGAGTCGGCGGCGAGGTCGCGCCCGGTGATGCCGAGGTCGATGATCCCGCGCCCCACATACAATGCGATGTCACGCGGCCGCAGAAACACGAAGTCGATGCCGTTCGCGGTATCCGCGACGATGAGTTCGCGCCCGCTGCGGACGCAGCGGTATCCCGCCTCGCCGAGCAGTTTGACCGAACCCTCGGAAAGCGCTCCCTTGTTCGGGATCGCCAGTTTCAGCACGTTTTCCATAGTGGAAGCCAAATCCTCAGAAGTTATGTTTTTTCACTCACAGAAAGCGGTAGACGTCGTCGAGCGAGATACCGCGGTCGATCATCATGACCTGCAGGTGGTACAAGAGTTGCGATATCTCCTCGGCGGTGCGCTCCCTGCCCTCGTATTCCGCGGCCATCCAGACTTCGCCGGCCTCCTCGACGATCTTCTTGCCGATGGCGTGGGTGCCTTTGGCAAGTTCGCGCACCGTGCCGCTTTCGGGATCGCCCGACTTCGCCTTCGCCTGAAGTTCGGCAAAAAGTTCCTCAAAACGCTTCATTGTTACGATCACTCCATGATCCGGCGGGCGCGCCGCCCGCATTTAAAGTTCACTGCCGTTTCGCCGTATATATAATATAATACATAGTGCGGGATTTGCCAAATCCGCGTTCGACGCGGAACTACTGGCGGTACATCACCCGGTAACTGCCGCGGTTGAACCCCTCATTGTCGGTCGGGATGTCGAGCGGAGCGGTCGCGTCGGCGATCCCCCAGCGGCGCGAGAAGGGCCAGAAGACCCAGAGCGCGCGCCCGACGAGGTTGCGGCGCGGCACGGCGCCGAAGAAGCGGCTGTCCAGACTGAAGCGGCTGTTGTCGCCGAGCATGAAGTAGTGGCCTTCGGGGACCTGATACTCCTCGCCTTCGCGGAGGTATTCCGCACGCTCCTCGTGCCAGTAGCCCTGATAGCCGCCGCGCCGCGAAAAGACCTTTTTGAAGCGCGGATCGAGTTCGTCCGCGGGGCGGAAGAGCGCCTCTCCCTTCGGGCGGATGTAGAGGCGGTTGTCCGCGATCTTCAGCGTGTCGCCGGGGAGACCGGCGAGGCGTTTGATGTAGTAGTAGCCGCTCAGGTCGCTCAGGCGGTGTTCCCGCACCGTCAGATCCGCGGTGGTGAAGACCGTCACGTCGCCGCGTCGCGGCGGCCGCAGATAGAGCGACAGCCGCTCGACGAAGAGGTGGTCGCCCATCGCCACAAAGCCGTCGGCGAGGCGGTCGCCGGGGGAGTAGACGCGGTCGGGGTCGAGTTCGGTGTATTCGAGGACCTTGCCGGGTTCGCCGGGGAGGGTGTAACGCCGGTCGCCGACGACGAAACTCGTGTCGGTGGCGAAAAAGTTGTCCGCGACGCGGAAACTATCCGCGTCGAGCGCGCCGCCGCCGGCGAGTTTCAATTCCGCGCGCCGCCGTCCGAAGCACAGCGCCTGCAGCGGCGCGGGCAGTTTGTCCGCAATGCCGTCGCCCCGATACTGGTAGTGGATGCCGTACAAGGTCGGCTGCATCGACCCGGTGGGGATGCGGAACGGCTGGAGAAAGAGTCCGCGGATGCCGCCCGCGACCGCGCCGACCACCAATATCAGATCCAGAAACTCCCGCACCGCGGGGTGGCGGATGCCGAGGTCGAGTTTCCGCAGCGCGCCGCGCGCCGCCGCCACCGCTTCGCGGTCGGGAGCGGGCGAAGTCGCCAGCGTCTCCAGCAGCGCGTCGAAGTCGCGCCGCTGTTCCGGAGCCAAGCGGTCGTCCTCGGCATGGCGCAGCGTCCGCAGTTCCGCGAGCGTCTTGCGGCGTTTCCGCCGGGAAAACCAGTTTCTTATCCTGTCCGTAACCGTCATTCCATCCATCCTTGAAAACGTGTCTTTCGACAATATACCACGCCGGGGTGCGACAATGCAAGCGCGGAAACGGCGGATCCGCTCATTTGATCTCCATCACGGCGCGCAGATACGCTTCGCGCCGCTTGGCGGAGTTGAGTTCGGCCTCGCTGCCGACCTGATTCAGCAGCCGCACCGCCTCGCGCTGGTAGTCGAGCGCCTTCTTCACGTCGCCGAGGCGGTACTCCAGCAGCGCGCGCGCCGCGGCGGCGTTGGCGCGCGGCAGCGGCGACTGGGGCAGCGGCTGCCGCAGCACGTCGGCGGCGAAGCGCAGCGCCGACGGATTGAACGGGAAGCGTTCGAGCATCATCCACGCCATGCGGACGCGCATCACCGGATCCGGGACGTTGCGGGCGAACGCGTCGACGATCTGCCCCAGTTCGGCGTCCGAACCGGGATAACGCGCGGCGAAGTCCACGGCGGTGAAGTAGAGCCGCACCAGTTTGGGCGCGGCTTTCAGCTGCTCGCGCAGGAGTTGGCGCGCCTCCTCCACGCGGCGGGTGTTCTCCAAGGTGAAGAGCCGGATGCGCATCGCGGCGGCGTTGCCGGGTTCGAGGTCGAAGATCTTGCGCACCAGTCGGCGCATCTGGGTTTCGCTGTTGTCGCGCAGCAGCTGCTGGAGATCCGCGACCGCCTCGGCGATCTTCGCCTCGGTGGCGACCGACAGCCGCCCCTCGAGCGCGGGACGGATCTTCTCCGCCAGATCGAGCGCCTCGCCGCACCAGAGGATCACCCCGTCCCGGCCGATCAGAAACGCCATGGGATAGAGCAGACTGCCCGCCATGTACTGCCGGGTGAGTTTGCGCTCCACGTCGACCGCGACGGGGACGGGACAGGCGCGGGTGGCGTCACGGAGCGTCTCGGCGTCGGGGGTGGGATCGGGCGTCACCACCGCCGTGGCGAGATCCTTGCCGAAGGTGCGTTCGAGATCGTGCAGCATGGCGACGGTCGCGAGCGCGTTGTCGGCGCGGCAGAGCAGGAACACCACCGCCCGGAGCGCGGGCGGCTGATCCCGATCCGCCATGGGATCGACGTCGATCGCCTTGCCGCGCACCATGCGGAGCCGGTCGAGTTTCAGCGCCTTGTCCCCCGGACGCAGCGCGAAGAGCGGAGTCGCCGCCGCGACGGCGAAGAGTATGCACAACCATAATTTTTTCATTTGTCCATCCTTTCGGTTCGGTGTTTAAGGTCGGTCGTGATCAAAAAAAACCTTCGGTCCCCGGGCGAGATATCCGGCGACGAGTTCCCGCTCCACCCCCGCGACCGGGCGGAACCCCGGAGCATCCGCCAGAGGGCGCAGCACCCGGCTCTCCGCGACCAGATACCACGCGACCGCCAGCGTGAAGCGCTCCGGCGCGTCGATCCGGACCGCGTTCCCGCGATGGTCGCGGTGAAGTTTCAGCCCCGCCGCGAAGAGTTCCCGCCGCCACTTGCGGCGACGGAACAGTTTTTCCTGTTCGACGATGAACTCCAGCGCCGTCCGCCGCGTCACGCCGACGACGCACAGTCGGTTGCGGTGCGGCAGCAGGCGGTACAGATCCCCGAAGGTGAAGACGCCTTTTCCCGGCGGCGGCGGCACTCCGGCATCCAGCCAGATCAGCGCCGCCTCCGCCTTCGCCGCGTCGCGCAGCGCCTCGGCACAGCGCCGCCCCAGAAGCGACCCGCTTTCGCCGGGGCGCGGCGGCGCGTACCGCCCCAGCGGCTGACGGTACAGCCCCGCGCACTCGAGGAAGAGCCGCCGGTCCAGCGCCGCCAGTTGCGGATCGGGCGACCGCGGATCGCCGCGCACCAGTTTGAAGCGCATCTCCGTGACGCGCCCGTCCTTATCGTCGGTGCGGATGTCCACCACCCCGGCACAGTGACCGTGCGATCCCGGCTGCATGTAGTACACCCGGCGCGTGAGCCGCATCCCCGGATGCTCCCGGTGGGTGTGCGCGCCGAGCACGAGGTCGATCATCGGATACTCCGACAGCAGTTCCGGCAGTTTCAAATTCTTCGAGTAGATCCCGTTGTGCCATGCCAGCACCACCACCTGCGGACGCTCTTTCCTCAGTGCCGGCTGCAGTTCGTCCAGCACCGCGTAGGGGTGCCGGAACGCCATATCGTCCCCGGGAAGCAGCCGGTACGGCATCTTGGGGTCGGTCAGCCCGATCACCATGCAGCGCACTCCGCCGCGCTCGATGACGGCGTAGGGCCGCCCGGAGATTCCGGCGCAGCGCCAGTCGCCGCCGAGCGCCGTCCCCCGAAACCGCCGCACGAACTCCCGGAACGCTTCCGGCGACATCTCGAAGTCGTGGTTGCCCGGCACCCACAGTTCGGTCCCGGTCAGATTCAGCGCCTCCGCCATGCCGGTCGAGTTCTCGGCGTACTCGGAGGAAAACACCCCCTGCACCGTGTCGCCGAGGTCGATGACGACCGCGTTGCCGCCCGCCGCCGCCTCCCGGATCCGCGGAGCGAGCGCCGCGTAGTTGCCGAGCGCGCCGTGGAGGTCGGCGGTGACGACGAGGCGCAGTTCCCCCGCCGTCAGCGCGGCGGCGGCCAATACCGCCCCGAGCCACACTGCGGCGTACCGCCAGATCCTCATCATCCATTCCTCCGGTACCGTTATCCGATCGTTGCGTCCGGTCAAAATACCCCCGCTCGCACGATAATTCAAGAAAATTCGCGCCGAAAACGCGCAACTTGCCGAGTTTAGTGCTATGTTATATACGTCAGTAACCCGTTTGCAACATCGGAACACGGATAAACATCATGCCGCTGGATCAGGAAAAAAAACGCTTCGACCGGCTGACGCTGCTCGCCGCGTCGGAACGACGGTATCCCAAGTCCCCGGACGAGGCGAAACTCGAATGTTTCGACAACCTCTTCTCCGGCCGGGACTATGTGATCGAATTCGACTGCCCCGAGTTCACCAGTCTGTGCCCCGTCACCGGCCAGCCGGACTTCGGACACATCGTGCTGCGCTATGTGCCCGACAAACTCTGCATCGAAAGCAAGTCGCTCAAACTGTACCTCTACAGTTTCCGCAACCATCCGACCTTCCACGAGGAGGTGGTCAACACCATCCTCGACGCCGTCGCCGCCGCCTGTTCGCCGCGCCGCGCCGAGGTGATCGGCCGCTTCCGTCCGCGCGGAGGCATCTCCATAAACGTCAAAGCCGCCATGGGAGGCAAAATAGATGAGTGATTACAGGTTTATCGACAACGGCACGATCACCAGCGTGCCCGGATTCCTCGCCAGCGGGGTCACCGCCGGGTTCAAACGCAGCGGCGCACCCGACTTCGCCATGGTCTACTCGCCGCGGCCCGCGGAGTTCGCAGGCGTCTTCACCAGCTGCCTCTTCGCGGCGGCGCCGGTGCTGCTCTGCCGCGAACGGGTGCTCCATTCGCCCAAACTTCAGGCGGTCGCGATCAATTCGGGCGTCGCCAACGCCTGCACCGGCAGGCAGGGTCTTGAGAACTCCCGCCGCAGCTGCGAACTCGTCGCCCAAAAACTCGGCATCGCCCCCGAAGCCGTCGCCGTCGCCTCGACGGGACGCATCGGCGTCCAGCTGCCGATGGAACTCATCGCCAAGGGCGTCGAACTCGCCGCCGACGCGCTCTCGGCCGACGGCGGAGCCGCCGCCGCCCGCGCCATCATAACCACCGACACCGTTCCCAAGGCCGCCGCCGTCGAAGTCGACCTGCCGCAGGGTAAAGTCACCATCGGCGCCATGACCAAGGGCGCGGGCATGATCGATCCCCACCTCGCCGCCCCCCACGCGACGATGATCTGCATCGCCGCCACCGACGCGAAGATCGACAAGAAACTGCTGCAGAAAATGCTCAACTCCTGCGCCGCCGACAGTTTCGACCGCATCACCGTCGACGGCGACATGAGCACCAACGACACCGTGCTGGTCCTCGCCAACGGCGCCTCCGGAGTCGCGATCGCCGAGGGCACTCCCGAGGCGGCGGCGTTCCAAAACGCCCTGCTCGCCCTGCTCCAGAACCTCGCCCGCCGCATGGTCGGCGACGGCGAAGGCGTCACCAAACTCGTGACCGTCGAGGTCGTCAACGCCCGCAGCGACGCCGATGCCAAAGTCGCCGCCGAGGCGGTCGCCAATTCGCTGCTCTGCAAAACCGCCTGGTACGGCAACGACCCCAACTGGGGACGCGTCGTCGCCGCCCTCGGCTACTCCGGAGCGAAGTTCGACCCCGCCAAGTGCAACGTCTTCTTCGGTCCCCTGCCGGTCGTCCGCGACGGCGGCGACGCCGGGACCCCCGAGGCCGATCTGGTCGAGGTCGTCAAGGCGGACGAGTTCACCATCCGCTGCGACTTCAACGAGGGCAGCGGTTCCTACTGGGTCTGGACCGGCGACATCTCCCACGAATACGTCAAGATCAACGCCGACTACCATACGTAATTCCCCGCCCCCACGCTGGAGCAGACGAACCGCTTAAACAATTATTCGGAAAGCAAGCATTAGATCATGAAAAAATCGGATGTCAAAGCGCTGGTCATCACCGGCTTCGGTCTCAACTGCGAAAAAGAGACCGCCGCCGCCTGCCGCCTGGCGGGCGCTCAGGCGGAACAGATCCACCTCAACGAACTTATCTACGGCCGCCGCAAACTTGAAGAGTTCCACTTCCTCACCTTCATCGGCGGGTTCTCCTTCGGCGACCACCTCGGCTCCGGGACCGTCTTCGCCAACCGCGTGAAGTTCCGGCTCCGCGACCAGCTGCAGAAGTTCGTCGACGACGGCAAACTCGTCATCGGCATCTGCAACGGCTTCCAGACCCTGACCCGCCTCGGCATGGTCCCCGCCCTCGACGGCAACTACTTCGCCCAGACCGCCGCCCTCGCCCATAACGACTCCGGGGTCTTCCGCGACGACTGGTGCACCCTCAAGGCCGATCCCCAGTCGCCCTGCGTCTTCACCAAAGGGATCGACACCGTCCGGTTGCCGCTGCGTCACGGCGAAGGCAAGTTCGTCGCCGACGACGCCGTCCTCGCGGAGATCGAAAAACGCCACCTCGCCGCCGTCCGCTATATCGACGCCAACGGCGAACCCGCCGAAACGTTCCCCGAAAACCCCAACGGCTCGCTCCACAGCATCGCCGGCATCTGCGACCCCACCGGTCGCATCTTCGGTCTCATGCCCCACCCGGAAGCCTTCCTCTCTCCCTACAACGCCCCCGACTGGACCGCCCGCCAACTCCGCGGCGACCTCCCGAAAGAGGGCGACGGCGTGATCTTCTTCCGCAACGCGGTCGACTACCTCGCCGAAAACTTCTGATCCGGCGCGAATCCACCGGCATCCATCAGGGAGGACCACCCGGTCCTCCCTTTTTGTCGGCAGATGCGGGGCAACGCCCGATAGCGCTTATTCGCGGGGACGCGCTGGCGCGACAGCCAGCCGCCGTTGCGCGAATGAGCGAATAGGACCTATAGGACATATAAGACACATAGGACGGGCGTGGCTGGAGCCCGCGCGCCGATGTCGGTGCCACGCTGACGCGGGAAACGGGTGTAAGCGGTAATACGACACGCAAACCGGTACTTGCGGCATTTCCCCGCCCGGCCGAAGGCGGGCGGCTGATCCCGCTTATATTCGCCGCAGCGTTTATTCTGCCGCCGCCCCCCAACTCCGCGAACACCAGCGGGCGACGGCCCACAACGTACACACCGACGGGGGGCGAACCATAAAATACGGGTAACGTGACCCATAGCAAAGACCCGATCCTTGATTCGGCGGAAAAGCCGGGTCAAGGTCGAGGGATTTGCGGTTACCGAGGCGACACCCGAGCGCGGCGGGATCCCGGTCACCTCCGCCGACGGTGGGGGACGCTTCCCGGCGTTGCCGTCAGGCATAAGACCGGGAACGTCAACCCCTTTCCGCTTACTCTATTTAAAGTAGCGGAAAAATGCGTCAGCATTTTTCTCGAGGTGCAGGGTTAAAAACAAAAAACTACCATACGCGCAGTACCGAAACGCGGAGCCGCGTATGCGGCGAGCATTGGAGTGTACGGAGCGCAAGGCTTCCAAAAAGTACCCGAAGCCCCGGCACAGCCGGGGGGCGCTGCCTCAAACGGCAGCGCCGGCAACTTTTTGGAAATTCCCCTGCCGAGGGGTGTGGGGGCGAGGAGCCCCCACATCTCCCCAGCCGCAAACGCCGGTCAACCAGCTTGCGGGTTATTCGGTGATGATCTCGGCGGCGCTGCCGCCGGGGGGGATCATCGGCAGGACGTGTTCGTGGTAGCCGATATGGACGTCGAGCAGGAACGGGCCGTCGGCGTTGAGCATTTCCTGAATGGATCCGGGGAGTTCCTCGGGGGACCAGACATGGCGGCCGGGGATCTCGTAGCCAGCGGCGATTTTGACGAAATCGGGGTACGGGCGGTTGAAGTCGGTGCTGCCGACGCCGCCGCGGCTGCGGCCGAGGATGGTATTGCCGCGACGTCCCTCGTAGAAGCGATCCTCCCACTGGGCGACCATGCCGAGGTGCTGGTTGTCGAGGATCATCATCTTCACGGGGATATTCTCGACCGCGAGGGTGCCGAGTTCCTGGATATTCATCTGGAAACTGCCGTCGCCGTCGATGTTGACCACGGTGCGGTCGGGGCGGCCGAGTTTGGCGCCGATGGCGGCGGGGAGGCCGAAGCCCATGGCGCCGAGTCCGCCGCTGGTGAGGAGCTGGCGCGGGAACTTGTACTTATAGTATTGGCTTGCCCACATCTGGTGCTGGCCGACGCCGGGGACGATGACGGCCTCGCGGCCGGAGAGACGCGAGAGGGTCTCGATGACGGCCTGGGGCTGGAGTTCGCCGGGTTTGCGGCGGTAGGAGAAGAAGAGGCGTTTTTTCCACTTGGCGAGTTGTTCGAGCCACGGGGCGGTATCGCCGGTGACGGGGTCGTCGCGGAGTGCGCGGAGGGTGGTTTTGACGTCGGCGATGACGCCGAGGTCGACGCGGACGTTTTTATTGATCTCGGTCTCGTCGATGTCGACGTGGACGATCTTGGCGGAGGGGGCGAACTTTTCGGGGTTGCCGGTCGAGCGGTCGGCGAAGCGGGCGCCCAGAGCGAGCAGCAGGTCGCACTCGTTGACCGCGCGGTTGGCGGAGATGGCGCCGTGCATGCCGAGCCAGCCCATGTAGCCGGGGTACTCGTAGGGGACGAGGCCGACGCCCATGAGCGAGGTGACGACGGGGAGTTTCCACGTTTCGAGGAACTCGTGGAGTTCGGGCGCGGCATCGGCCGAGATGACGCCGCCGCCGGCGTAAACGAGCGGTCGGTGGGCGTGTTCAAGCATCCAGCGGATCGAGAGCAGTTCGTCGGAGGAGGGTTCCGCGGGGGCTTCGGGGACGAGTTTCAGTTCGTCGGGGTCGAATTCGCACCGCTGCTGCTGGACGTTTTTGGGGATGTCGACCACGACGGGGCCGGGGCGTCCGGTGGTCGCCAGGATGTACGCCTTGCGCATGATGGCGGGCAGTTCGCGGGCGTCCATGACGAGGAAGCTGTGCTTGACGATCGGGCGGGTCACGCCGATGATGTCGGTCTCCTGAAACGCGTTCTTGCCGATCATGCGGCTGGGGACCTGCCCGGTGATGAAGAGGGTCGGGATGGAGTCCATATAGGCGTCGGCGATGCCGCTGACGAGGTTGGTGGCGCCGGGGCCGCTGGTGGCCATCGCCACGCCGAGCCGGCCGCTGGCGCGGGCGTAGCCGACGGCGGCGAAGGCGCCGCCCTGTTCGTGGCGGGGCAGCACGACGCGGAGTTTCGAGCGGATCAGCGCCTGATGGATGTCGATCGCCTGACCGCCCGGATAGGCGAAGACGACATCGACACCGAGAAGCTCCAGTGATTTTACTGCGATCTCGCTGCCCTTGAGTAGAATTTTGTCGTTCGCCATGATCAAAGATCCTTATATTTGAAAAGAGTATATAATATACCCGCGCGGCGGAGTATTGTCAAGGCAGCGGCGGCGGTCAGCGTCCGGGGCGGAAGATCCGCAGGATGCCGCGGGGTTTGCGCAGTTCGTTTTCGGCGCGTTCCTGAAAGAAGCGCCAGCTGCGCCACTGACTGCGGCATTCGCCGTAAACGGCGGGAGCGGGGCGGGTGTAGACGCCGCCCGCCTGCAGATGGCGCGCCTTGTCGCGGTCGGCGAGCTGGAAGTCGAGCAGCGTGCGGATCATGTCGCGCAGTTTCGGATCTTCGACGGGGAACATGACTTCGATGCGGCGGTCGAGGTTGCGGCTCATGAGGTCGGCGCTGGACAGATAGAACTCCTCGCTGCCGAGGTTGCGGAAGTGGAAGACGCGGCTGTGTTCGAGGTAGCGGTCGACGATGCTGATGAGGCGGAGGTTCTCCTGCTTGGGCCGCGGGCGGTAGCACGAGATGCCGCGGACGATCAGATCGACCTCGACGCCCGCGTCGGCGGCGCGGTGGAGCAGCTGGACCATCCGCGCGTCGGAGAGGCTGTTCATCTTGGCGACGATCCGGCCGCCGCCGCCGGAGCGGGCGTGGGCGATCTCGCGTTCGATCAGGAACTCCAGCCGTTCGCGCAGATCGAAGGGCGAGACCGCGATCTTGCGCCAGCGGGCGGGGGGGGTGGTGCTGCCGGTGAGCACGTTGAAGAGCGTCGAGACGTCGAAGCCGAGATCCTCGTCGCAGCTGACGATGCCGAGGTCGGTGTAGAGTTTGGCGGTCCGGTCGTTGTAGTTGCCGGTGCCGAGGTGGACGTAGCGGCGGATGCCGCCTTCCTCGCGGCGGACGATCAGCAGCGCCTTGCAGTGGACCTTGAGGTTGGCGACGCCGTAGACCACATGCGCGCCGGATTCGTCGAGCAGTCGCGCCCAGGCGATGTTGTTGCCCTCGTCGAAGCGCGCCTTGAGTTCGACGAGGACGGTGACCTGCTTGCCGTTTTCGGCGGCGCGCTGGAGAGCGCGCACCACGGGCGAGTTGCCGCTGACGCGGTAGAGGGTCTGCTTGATGGCGAGGACGTCGGGGTCCTCGGCGGCCTGTTCGAGCAGTTTCACGAGGGCGTTGAAGTCCTGATAGGGCGGGGCGACGAGGATGGAGCGGTGGCGGGCGACCGCCGCGAAGAGATCCGGGACGCCGGTGAGTTCGGGGACGGGAGCGGGGGGCCACGGTTTTTCGAGCAGTTCGGGGGCGCGCGCGGCGGCGGCGAGTTCGAAGAACTGCTTGAGGAACAACGGTCCGCGCACCGCGTAGCAGTATTCCGGCTCGATCTTGAGTTCGTCGACGAGCCACTTGACGAGTTCGCCGCGCTGCCCCTGCGGCAGTTCGAGCCGGATCGGTTCGCGCTGGCGGCGCTGGAGGAGTTTCCGCCCGATGTGATGGAGCAGGTCGTCGAAGTTCTCGTCGTCGAGGACGTTGTCCATGTCGCGGGTGAGGCGGAACGCGAAGTGTTCGCCGACCTTCGCCCCGGGGAAGAGCGCGTCGAGGTTGTCCATGACCAGATCTTCGAGCAGCACGAAGGTGCGTCCGGGGGCGTCGGGGACCGGCACGAAGCGCGGGAGCACCGGCGGCACCTCCACGAAGGCGCGGAGCGGTTTTTTGCCGCCGCGCAGCTGCAACGCGATCTCGATCGCGCCGGAGTTGAGCACCGGGAACGGGTGGGTGTTGTCCACGGCGAGCGGGGTCAGCACCGGAAGGATCTGCCCGGAAAAAAAGTCTTTGAGACGCCGCCGCGCGGCGGTGTCGAGTTCGTCGGGTCGGCGCAGATAAATGCCGTGGCGGGCGAGTTCGGGGATGAGTTCGTCGAGCAGGCACTCGCTCTGGGCGCGGACCATCCGCTGGATCTTCCGCCGCGCCTTGGCGAGCTGCTTTTCGGCGGTGTTGCCCGCGGGGTCGGGGAAGTCGTTGCCGGAGCGCACCAGCTGGCGCAGACCGGCGATGCGGACCATGAAGAACTCGTCGAGGTTGCCGCCGGTGATCGCGAGGAACTTGATCCGCTCCAGGAGCGGATTGGCGGGCAGTCCCGCCTCGAAGAGCACCCGCGAGTTGAAGTCGAGCCACGAGAGATCGCGGCTGGCGAAGAGTTCGCGTTCCGCCTTGTCGAACAAGGTCCTGTCGTGCGCGCCTTTCATTCCGCTCACGCCTCCCCGCCGAGCCGCGGGCGCAGTCCGAAGACCCGGACGAAGAGTTCCGCGTGGCGCGCGAGATGCGAACGATCCGCCCCGCTCGCCCCGGAGCGCGGAGTGATCAGAAGTTCGCCGCCCGCGATATTGAGCCGCGGCTCCGCCCCGGAGGGCATCCCCGCCAGCGCCGCCGCCACGCGCAGCAGCGCCGCCAGTTTGAAGAGCGTCGGGCGGTGACACGCCTCCAGTTCCGCCGAGACCGCGGGGGGAATGGCCTCCGCGCTGCCCGAACAGAGCACGGTCGCCGCCAGCAGCTGCCGCTCGGAGTCGCCGACCCCCGGCAGCTGCAAGTGACCGATGAAGTAGGCGCTGTGCCGTTCGCGGCGGCGGCAGTCGAGCAGATTGCCGATGTCGCGCAACCGCGCCGCGCCTTCGAGGAGCGGCAGCGAACGCTCCGGCAGCGTCACGCGCGACCGGAGTTTGCGCCACAGCGCCGCCGCGATGCGGGCGGTGCGCTCCGCCCGCTCCGGATCGACGGCGAAACGGCTCGCCGCCGCCCGCGCGACCCCGGCGAAGTCGGCGGCGAAGACCTCGGGGGGCACCGCGCCGCCGCCGAACTCCGGCAGTTCGGCAAGCAGAGCGCTCCGCGTGGTGAACCCCGGAACGTGGATGCCGGAACAGGCGAACTCCGCCGTCAACAGCCCGATGGCGCCGTGGGCGCATCCGGCGTCGGAGTCGCCGCCGCGGTACTCCCGCGCGCGATCGTCGGGCAGACGGACCGCCGAGTCGAAACCCGCCGCCCCCGCGCCCGCCTCAAGCGCGAAACTCCGCGCCCCCTTGCCGGAAACGAACAGTTCGACCGGATCGCTCCCCACGATCGGCCGGAGCCGCCGCAGCGCGCCCGAAGCGTCGATCGCCGCGGCGATCGCCCGCGCGCAGTCGGCGGGCGACTCCGCGGGGGGCAGCCGGTCGCGCCCCGCCGGGATCTCCTCGCCGAAGCACAGCACCCCCCGGTCGAAGCAGACGAGGAACAGCGATCCCGCGCCGATGTGCGCCCCCAGCACCCGCGCCTCCGGCGGAAGCCCCGCCGCGGCAAAGGCGCGCCGCATCGCCGACGCGACCAGATAACACTCGCGCGCGGACTCGAAGATCTCCGGCGTCACGCCGCCCGAGTCGCGCAGCCGGTCCGCGACGAGTTCGCGGTTGGCGGCCTCGCGCAGCGCGCTCGTCGCAAAGGCGCGCACCGGGATCGCCCCGTATTCGTCAAGTTTGCGCCGGTAATCCGCCAGGATCGTGCACAGCAGCGCCACCTCCCCCGGAGGAGCCTCCCCCCGGCGGAACACTTCGCGGCCCAGATCGACGTCGCGGCTCAGACTCTCCAGCAGCACCGCCTCCCCCGCGCCGGAACTCTCGAAGAGATCCATCCGCGCCGCGTGGGAGCCCACGTCGATCACCGCCGCCTGCACGACCTGACGGCGGAGTTTCTTCATAATTTGCTGAAAAACGACGTCGAGTCGGGATTGTAATGGGCGTAATTCTTCTTCGCGTACTTGGCGATCCCCCGCGCGGTGTACGGGTCGATCCCCACCCGCAGCGTCACCCAGTTGCGGTTGTTCTCGTCCGGCTCGCCGGGGATGAAGTTCGTCATGTGGCGGCCGTCCACCACCAGCACCACCTGCTGGCCGCGGTAGTTGCCCGCCAGAATGTCCCACTGGGTCTTGCCCGCGCGGTCCATCCGCAGTTTGAGGTCGCAGACATCCGGGTTGCCGGGGCGCGCCACCACCCGCGCCTCCTTGATGTGCTGGCTGCCGAAGTACTGGTTGCGGTTGATCCAGATCGACTCGCCGGTGGCGGTCTTGAGTTCGCGTTCCAGCCGGGAGGCGCGGGGGTACTCCACGATGCTGAAGATCCCCAGCACGAAGCGCGCTTCGTAACTGTCGCCGGTCGGATCGTCGGTGTTGATGGCGTTGTCCGGATCCATCGCCTCGTTGATAAGGTCGCAGCCGCACAGCGTGAACGCCAGCGCCAGCAGTGAAAACATCCGCAAAGTCGTTTTGAACATGATCTACAGCATCCTTATTTTATTCAAATGTGTTGCCAAAGGTGCAATACCCGTGTATATTAACCCCGTTTTCAAAATTTTTCCACCTGCGGAAGGCAAAAAATGCTAAAATATGCGGTCATCGGGCATCCGGTCGGGCACAGCCGCTCCCCCGGCATGCAGAACGCCGCGTTCGCCGGGTGCGGCATCGACGCGGACTACCTGAAACTCGAAGTGCGTCCCGAGGAGTTCCCGGAGTTCCTGCGCTTCGCCAAAAAACACCTCGCCGGATTCAACCTCACCGTGCCCCACAAGCAGATCGTCCTGCCCTACCTCGACACGATCGACCCCGAGGCGGAGCGCATCGGCAGCGTCAACACCGTCAAAGTGCTGCCCGGCGGGAAACTCGCCGGATGCTCCACCGACGGCGTCGGCTTCGAGGAGGCGGTGCGCTGCCGCCTCGGCCTGGAACTCGCCGGCAAGTCGTGCCTGCTTCTCGGCTGCGGCGGGGCGGCGCGCGCCGTGGCGTTCCGGATCGCCGGGAGCGGAGCCCGGCGCCTCACGATCGCCAACCGCACGGCGGAGCGCGCCCACGCGCTCGCCCGGGAAGTCGGCGCCCCGGCGGAGGTCTGCGCCCTCGACGACCGCGAAGGACTCGCCGCGGCGCTCCGCGATGCCGATCTGCTCGTTCAGGCGACCAGTCTGGGGCTGCGCCCCGACGACCCGCCGCCCGTCGCTCCGGAACTGCTCGAACTCAATCCCCGCCTCGCGCTGATCGACCTCGTGTACCTGCCGACCAAACTCCTGCGCAAGGCGGCGGAACTGCATTTGAACGCCTGCGACGGCAGCGAGATGCTGCTCCGGCAGGGGGCGGCGAGTTTCCGCTTCTGGACCGGCTGCGAACCGCCGGTAGAAACGATGCGCCGCGGCATGGCGCTCGATCCCGCCGGGTGTCCCGCTTTCGACTGGCGCGCCGAACCGGCGGCCGACCGCGAATAAGCGGGCGGGGGCACGCCGGCGCGCAAAACCGGCGCAAGCGGTAATACCAAGATCGCGCACTGACGCTTGGCACACGCTGACGCGGGGGGTCAGCCCCGCCCGACCGGAACGCGGGTGCGGCGGCGCAGTTCCGCCAGCGCCCGTTCGACCGCCTCCGGCGGGGTGAAGTCGCCGCGGTATCCGGGCTCCCGGCCGAGCTGCGCGCACTTGCCTTCGCCGAGCGGGTGGTAGGGTTCGACGTCGATGCGCCGGAGGTTCCGCAGCGAATCGGCGACGGCGGCGATGTGGTCGAAGTCGGCCGCCGTATCGTTGACGCCCGGAACGAGCGGACAGCGCAGCACCGTCGGCGCCCCAGCCGCGTCGAGCCGCCGCAGATTTTCGAGGATCGGCGCGCTGTCGACGCCGGTGAGTTCGAGGTGGTGCTCCGGTGCCGCCTTGACGTCCCACAGCCACAGATCCGCCGCCGGGAGCAGCGCGGCGATCGTTCTCCACGGAGCGAAACCGCAAGTCTCGACCGCGGTGGGGATGCCGTTTTTCTTCGCCGCTTCGAGCAGGGACTGCGTGAACTCCGCGTGGAGCAGCGGCTCGCCGCCCGACACGGTCAACCCGCCGCCGGAAGTGCGGTAGAACACCGCGTCGCCCAGCACTTCGCGCATGACCGCGTCGACGGTCATTTCCCGGCCGACGTTTTTGAGCGCCCGCGGCGGGCAGACCGCGGCGCAGGCGCCGCAGCCGCGACACCCGGCGCGGTCGAAGCGGTGGACGCCGCGGTCGAAGGTGTGACATCCGGCGGGGCAGACGGGAGCGCACGCTCCGCAGCCGAGGCACTTATCCATTGCGAAGAGCAGTTCCGGGAGGGCGGACTGCGACTCCGGGTTGTGGCACCAGCGGCAGCGCAGCGGACAGCCTTTCAGAAACACGACGGTGCGGATGCCCGGGCCGTCGTGGACGGCGAACTTTTCGATGTCGAAGACCAGGGCGGTCGCGGGTTTCGGAGCCATGCGGATCACTCCTGCGGTTTGAAGCGCATCCGGTATTCGCTGGGCGAACTGCCGATCCGGCGCTTGAAGAACTTGGAAAAGTAGAACGGGCTTGAAAACTCCAGCCGCGCGGCGGCGTCCCGGATGCTGATCCCGGGGCGCGCCAGCAAGGTCATCGCCTTCAACGCGAGTTCGTCCTGGATGAAATCCTTGGGATTCTTGCGGAAGTGCGCCGAAAACTCGCGGGAAAAGGCGTCCGGGCGCATGGACATCATATCCGCCAGCTGTTCGACGCCGGTCCGCGCCGAGACGCCTTTGCGCACGAAGTCCAGCACCGGGCGGAAGCGCCGCAGCGCCGCGTTGTCGGAGACGTTCTCGGGCCAATGCTCGTTGCAGTAGTGCAGCGCGAACTCCCGGATGGAAGAGAGCGACCGCAGCGGATCGGGGAGGCGGTACAGCCGCTCCAGTTCCGCGACGACGGCGGGGACGTGTTCGGAGCGCCACTCGCGGCAGTTGTCGAAGATGTCCATACCGGGGTAGAGTTCGTATTTGAAGTGGACCGAGATAGTGTGGAGCGTCGTTTTCGCACGAATCAGGAGCGGCAGGTTGACCGGAGTGAAGATCAGATCGCCCTTGCGGCGGATCAGCACTTCGCGGGTGGAGATATTCTCGATCGTCGCCGCGTCGGAGCCGCCGTCGTCGATGATGGCGGTAATGGTGTTGAACGGCAGCGCGTAGATGCGCGTATAATCCACCCGCTCTTCAAAAATTGCCACAAAGCGAAAACTTAAACTGTTAATATCGCGCTTTTTTGACATAAAGTTTTGCAAAAATTCACATCCTTTTTCCAAAAAAGAACATTTCAAAAAGTGATTGTGCGATTTAAATTAGTACAAGAACGGAAAAAGTCAACCCCGGCGATCCGGACATATGGGACATATGGGACATATAGGACATATGTAACTCGGGCGAACCGAGCGCCACAGCGCGCACCGGGGCAGTTTTTGGGGATTATATCATGTTTAACGGGCTTGGAATGGATCTCGGCAATCTGTCGCGGCTCTCCCGCGCACTTACCCGGTCGATCTCGCCGGAAAATTTCACCGGCGAACCGGGCAAGGGCGGCATGTCGCTCGACGGTCCCGCCCGCGTCAACGCCGCCGAACTGGGCCGGGGGTGGAAGGTGTCGCCCTACGTCAACATCGCGGGAGGGGAGACCTTCACCCTCGCCGACATCGCGGGGCCGGGGGCGATCCAGCATATCTGGATGACGTTGTCGGCGCGGCACTTGCGCTTCTGCATCCTGCGGGTGTACTACGAAAACGCCGAAACTCCCGCGGTCGAGTGCCCGGTCGGCGACTTCTTCGCCCACGCGTGGCCGCAGAAGGAGTTCACCCCCGTCAACAGCCTCGCGGTCTGCTACAACCCCGGCAGCGCCTTCAACTGCTACTGGGAGATGCCGTTCCGGGAGCATTGCCGGATCACGCTGACCAACCTCGACGGTCAGAGTTTCCGCATCTACTACCAGATCGACTACACGCTGACCGAGATCCCGGAGGACCGCGCGTACTTCTGCGCGAGTTTCCGGCGCTTCAATCCGCTCGGCGACAAGGAGGTCGTCACCGTCGCCGACCGCATCGCCGGGAGCGGCCAGTACGTCGGCACCTACCTCGCGTGGGGCGTCAACAGCAACGGCTGGTGGGGCGAGGGCGAGATCAAGTTCTACCTCGACGACGACGACGAGTTCCCGACCGTCTGCGGCACCGGGACCGAGGATTACTTCTGCGGTTCGTGCAACTTCGAGGGGCAGCTTTCGCCCGACGGCCCGCGCCGGTACTGCGAGTATTCGACCGCCTACGCGGGGATGCCGCAGGTGCTGCGCCCGGACGGGCTTTACCACAGCCAGCAGCGCTTCGGGCTGTACCGCTGGCACATCTGCGACCCGGTGCGTTTCCGCCGCCGGTTGAAAGTGACGATCCAGGCGCTCGGCTGGCGCAAGGGCGACGGCGACGAACTGCGTTACGCGCCGCGGCGGGACGACATCGCGGCGACGGCGTTCTGGTATCAGGATTCGCCCGCGCCGCAGTTGCCGACGCTGCCGGACAAAAACACGCTGGAGATCATCTGAAACAAAACAGATCAAGTATTCACCAAACAATCTTGAAGGAAGACGACCATGAAAAAAACGAGCCTTTTCGCCGCCGCGCTGCTGACGGGAGCGATCGGCGTCCTCGCGACGGAGTATCCCGATACCGAGGTCAATCTGCTGCGCGCCGACAGGATCGAGCCCGCGTACATGCACGGCAAGGTGACGGGCGTCCGCGGCTACCCGATGAACGACTACGCGCGCGACCGCTACATCACCGGAAACCATAAGTACATCGCCGGCGAAGAGTGCTTCACGGTCGACGTCAACGCGCAGGGCGAGGCGACGATCGCATTCCCCGATCCCCTGCCCGCGCCCTACGTCGAAAATCCGGGCGAACTGATCCACTTCTACATCGGGATCGATCCGCAGCCGCCGGCGGCGGCGTTCCGCTGCCGCGGCCGGGTGAAACTCAACAAGGGGGCGTTCCGGCTGAGCACCGGGCCCAAGTTCCTGCCGTCGCCCGAGTGGCAGAAGTTCGACTACGAAGGGCGGCCGTTCTTCCTCCTGATGACCCCCGCTCCCGGGGCGAAGATCAGTTTCGCGGACATCCGGATGACTCCCGTCTACCCCAAGGTCGGCGGCGAGATCGCGCTGCCGGACGGCGGCAAACTCACGCGCTTCCTGATCCCCAAAAACGCGGACTTCGTGACGCGCTGGAGCATCGCGATGTGGCGCGGCTGGCTCTGGAAACTCACCGGCGTCGCGCTGCCGATCGTGACGGTCGACAAGGTCGAACCCGCCCCCGGCGCGTTCGCGGCGGTGCGCGACAGGGAACTCAAGCGGGGCTGGCGGCTGCGGGTCGGCGCCGACGGCATCACGCTCAAGTACAGCGAAGAGGATGACGTCGTTCCGGCGCTCTTCGACTATATGCGCATCGCGCTCGGGTACTCGTTCTACGGCCCCGGCTGCGAGAAACTCCCGAAACTCCCCGTCGCGGCGCTCCCCGCCATCGACCGGCTGACGAAGCCGCGCTACCGGGCGATCCTCCAATCCGGCCACTATCCGCTCTTTTCCGGCGGCAAGATCGGACCGGCGCGCTACATCCGCAACGACGTCAACTACTACCACCTCAACTACCCGGATTGGATCCACGTGCTCAACACCACGATCCCCTCCGAACTCTACTACAAGGACCACCCGGAGTACTTCATGATGGACGCTTCCGGCGACCGGGTGCTGGCGTTCCGCCCGAGTTTCACCCACCAGTGCTTCTCCAACCGGGGGGCGCGCAAGGTGATGCTCAAGGGGCTCAAGGAGATCGTCGGGATGCAGCCGGGATTCAACAAACTGTGCTTCGAACCGGGCGACACCGAACTCTTCTGCCTCTGCCCCGAGTGCGTGGCGTTCAACGGGACGAAAAAGACCAACATCGACCTCCTGATGGACTTCACCAACGAGGCCGCGACCGCGCTGAAGAAGATCAACCCCGACGTGGAGATCTTCCGCTGCGCCTACCTGAACCGCTGCTTCCCGCCGAAGAAGGTCAAACCCGCGGACAACATCCACATCTTCTTCTGCCTGACTCACCATGTGTTGCCCTGCACGCTGCACGTGGACTGCCCGAAAAACCGCGAGGGGCTGAAGATGCAGGCCGAGTGGCTGCGCGCCCTCGGCGGCGACACCTCGCGGATGGGCTACATGACCTACGACGACGCGCGCCCGCTGCAATACGTGCGCATGGCGGATTACTACAACCGCTTCGCCAGCGGCGACTTCTACATGTTCTACTGGCACTACACCCCGAATGCGCTGAACTTCGTGCTGCCGCGCTGGAACCTCGGAGAAGACGCCGACAAACTGATGGAGGAGTACGACCTCAACTACTACGGCAAGGCGGGCAAAATCATGCACGAACTCACGCTCTTCATCGACGAGTGGGGCCGTAACTACCGTCACCGTGAGAACGAAAACCGGCTGACGCTGCTGCTGAGCGGCCATCAGGGGCACTCCAGCACGACCTTCGACCGCGCGGCGCTGGACAAGATCTACACCTACTTCGACCGCGCGCTCGAAGCGGCGGGCGACGACAAGGCGCTGCGCGCCCGGATCTTCTGGGAAAAGAAGTGCATCCTCGCCGAGGACTTCATCAAATACGGCCCCGCGACCTGCGCGACCGAGGCGGAACTCGACGCTTTCCTCAAACGGCTCAAGGATTTCATCCTCATGGCGCGCGAGGCTCCCGGTCAGTTCCCCAACATCACCATCGATCAGGATATGCGCAGTTTCATCCTCGCCAACACCGGGTTCAGCATCCCCAACACCGGCAAGTTCTGGGCGAACGAACCCGCGGTGGACAAGTTCCTCGCCGATCCCAAGTCCGCTTTCGCCTCGGCGGACCGGATCCCCGGCGGCTGGTACTTCAAGCCGCTGGCGATGCGCGGCGTCGACGCCCCCTCGGTCTACAGTTATCAGTGCCCGCCCCGCTACTGCGTGGCGCTGCGCCGCGCTCCCCGCAACGCCGGAGGCGCCGCCGGATACGCCCCGGCGGGCTCGACGACCATCGACCACAGCAAGGCGACGATCACGATGAATCTGGAATACGCCCCCGCCGCCCCGACCTTCCTCGCGGTCGAGGGGCAGGACGACGACAAGCCCGGCGTCTCCCGAATGAGCGTCACCGTCAACGGCAAGACGATCTTCTCGGGCTTCAACCGCTTCCCCGAGCGCTCGTGGGGACGCATGGGATTCACCATCCCGGCGGGGATCCTCAAAAAAGGCAATAACACCATCGTCATCGCCAACACCACCCCCAACAAACCCTCGCGCTCGGCGCGCTTCACCGACCCCGAGGAGGCGGCGCAGGATCCGCAGTGGGGCTGGCTCGTCATCTCCGAAGCGTACTGGCTCGACCCGAACGGCGAATTCGACCGGCTGCTCCAACGCGGGACCTCCGAGGTATGGCGCTTCATGGACGGCAACCGCAGCAGCGTCGCGGTCGTGAGCAACGGCAAGGCGATGCTGCCCGGCGGCGAAACGGGTCCCGCGTTCTACACCAGCCACAAAGCACCGAAGGTGGCGATCACTCCGGGCGGACGGGTCCGGATCACGGTCACGGCCGCCGGCAGCGGCAATCTGCGGCTCGGCCTCTGGAACTACCTGCCCTATCAGGGCGGACTGGGTAAAATCATCCCGATCGGCGGCTTCGGCGGCGAACACACCAACCTGCGGCCCCGGAGCGCCTCGGAGCCGTTCAAACTCGCCGCGAAGCCCAAGTCGTTCAGCTGCGTGCTGACCCCGCCCGCGGGTACGGGCCTCGTCATCCCCCGGGTGTACACCGACAAGGGCGGCAAGGCGGAAGTCACCGAGTTCCGCATGGAGGTCCTGCCGCCCCGGAACGGACGGTGACAAGTGATTAGTGGTCAGTGATTAGTTATACGTCAGAGAACCAGAACCATAACCGGCCGGTCCCGGCGGAAACGGGTCCGGCGAAATCAAAAAGGGGTTGAAAAGATGCACAGAAACAAATTCACCTTGATCGAACTCTTGGTCGTGATCGCCATCATCGCCATTCTGGCCGCCATGCTGCTGCCCGCCTTGCAGCAGGCGCGCGCCCGTGCTCAGGCGACCAAGTGCGTGAGCAACCTGAAGCAGATGGGCACCATCGCCACCACCTACATGGACGACCATCGCGGCTTTTGGCCCGCCGGCAGCCGCAACGACGACAAGGCCATCGGCAAGAAAGACGATCTCTACACCTGGAATTACGCCTACAATCTCTACAAAGGCAAATACATCGGCATCGGCGCCGTGAACAACACGGGCGAACCCGTCGCCCGCTGCGAGGCGATCCAGATCTCCACCAATGCGAACGTGCTATTCCCGCAGGTCTACGGCACGCAGTACATCCACAACGGCAGCCGCAACTACGCCGCCGGAGCCTTCGGGTACAACGTCAACCTGCCCGACTGGAACCGCGCCGCCAAGCGCCGCGTCGACGGCGACACCCCGCTGACGATCAGCCCCTCCCAGCGGGTGCTGCTCTGCGACAACACCACCACCGCCCCCGGCACGGCGCAGATCGCGCACCTCTTCGTCTACAACGCCACCGCCGTCGACCTCGGCGCGCCGTACCTCGTCCACAGCGGGCGGATCAATCTGCTGACGGTCGCCGCCAACGTCGCCTCGCCCGACGAAGGGGCGTTCATCCGCGAATACTACTTCCCGCACTTCGGGCAGGATCGGGCGCGGAGCGTGCTCTGCGAGACCTACATCCCGCAGGAGGGCATCGTCTCCACCAACCCCTACTGATCCCCGGTTCCCGACCAAAACGACAGATACAGCATAGTATAGTTCGGATACAACAGAAAGGATCTCACCATGGCTTACGTCACAAATCTTGACATCACCAGCGCCACCAGCGAAGGATTGATCGTCGCCGCTCAGGCATCGGTTCCGGAAGCCAGCGCCGCTACCGTCACCGTACTCAACGGCGGAACCGCCTCGAACTGCGTCGTCTCCACCGGCGGCGGACTGCGGACCTGGGCCGCCGACGGCACCGGTCTGCTCGACACCGTCACCGTCTACGACGGAACTCTGTTCGTGCGTTCGGCGGGCAACACCGGACGCAACCTCACCTTCTCCGGCGGCACCGGCTATCTGCAGGACGGCGCCACCATGACCGACGTCAACATCTACGGCGGCACCCTGAGCGCCTACACCGGAACGCTGGAAAACGCCAAACTTTACGGCGGCAACCTCTACGCCATCTTCGACAGCACCGGAATGGTCTTCAGCAACACCACCGTCTACGGCGGCACCTTCATCGTGCGCAAACTCAACAACTCCGCGGTCGACGTCACGCTCTCGGGCGGCGTCGCCCACCTGCAGAGCGCCACGATGACCAACGTCGGCGTCTACAACGGCGCAGAACTGATACTGGAATCCGGCTGGCTCAATCGGGCGACGGTCTACGCGGGCGGCAAGATCACCGGGAACACCTACGGCGTCGGCACCGTGAACTTCCGCGATATCACCGTCAAGGCGAACGGATCGGCGACGCTGACCTACAACTTCGTCCTCTCCGGCGAGACCAATATCGAGGAAGGCGCGTACATCTACCTCGGCAACACCAACAACCCCGTACCGGGCGTGACCGCCAAAGACGGCGTGATCGACAATCTCACCACCCTGATCAACGGCAGTTTCGGCAGCGGCGTGACGCTCACCAACTTACGGGTGACGGGCGGCACGACCAACATCAACTCGGGCGCGGTCGTCGACGGCGGCACGCTCGTCAACGGCAACCTTCAGGCGCTCGACGCCGCCGGCGGCGGAATGATCCGCGGCGTCACCATGAGCGCCGGCACTTTGATCGTGCGCAGCGCGGGCAACTCCGCCGTCGACTTCACGCTCTCCAACGGCATCGCCTATCTGCAGGACGGCGCCGCGATGACCGACGTCAACATCCACGGCGGCACCCTGAGCGCCTACACCGGGACCCTGACCAACGCCAAACTTTACGGCGGCAACCTCTTCGCCATCTTCGACAGCACCGGAATGGTCTTCAGCAACACCACCGTCTACGGCGGGACTTTCATCTTCCGCAAGACGAACAACTCGGCGTTCGGCGTCACGCTTTCGGGCGGGATCAGCTACCTGCAGGAGGGCGCCACGATGACCGACGTCGGCGTCAACAACGGCGCCACCTTCTACGCCATCTCGGGCACGGTCAACGGGCTGACGGTCAACGCGGGCGGCCAGCTCGCGTACAACACCAACTTCAAGACCAGCAGCATCGTGATCAACGACCTCGACGTACGCGCCGGTGCCGGCGTCAACCTCAACGGCACGGCGGTCGTCAACCGGGCGAACTTCGCCGGCGCTACCGGCAACCGCTTCTACGTCTCCAGCGGAGTCACGATCAACAGCGCCAACCTCACCGACGGCGAACTGTGGGTCTGGGATACGCGCGGCGGCGCGCTGATCAACGGCATCACCATCTCCGGCGGGTCGATGATCCTGCGCAACGCCGGGAACTCCGCCGTCAACGTCGTCATGTCCGGCGGCGTGGGCTACGTCCAGGGCGGAGCGTACTACAACGGCCTGGACATCCACGGCGGCGTCTTCTACGGCTTCGCCGGAACGGTCGAGAACGCCCGGGTCTACAGCGGCGGCATCGAAGCCACTCAGACCGCCGACAACACGGTGTTCAGCAACACCACCGTCTACGGCGGGTCGATGATCGTGCGGTCGGCGGGGCGCTCGGCGGTCGATCTGACCGTATCCGGCGGCAACGCCTACATCCAAACGGACGCCTACGGCAGCGGCGTCACCGTGAGTTCCGGCGGCAGATTCTACATGTGGGCCAACACGACCGCCGACTCGGTCACGATCCTCGACGGCGGCTACGGCGAATTCCGCGACTCGGCGGTGCTGCGCGATCTGGTCGTCGACGCCCCGAACACCAACTCCGCCGGACGCGCCTATCTGCACGATGTGACCGTCTCGAAGGCGCGCTTCAACGGCAAGGAGGGCATCACGCTCGCCTACCTCGCCAGCGGCACCGTCGCCGACGACGTGCTGGTCTCGGGCGGCAGCATCTTCCTCTCCGCCAACGCCAGCATGACCGACCTCGAACAAACGGGCGGCGCGGTGATCCTGCGCGGCAGCGAAACCTATGTGAACGGCGCGACGGTCTCGGGCGGCATCCTCTACGGGCAGAACGGCGCCGTCATCGAAAACGTGGTCGTCGCGGGCGGCGGGCTCCGCGCCTACGACACCACCTTCACCAACCCGGCGGGCTCCGCGGAGACGGTGCGCAACGTGGATGTGCTGGACGGCGACGTCTACGTCGGTTCGGGCGCGGCGTTCCACGACCTGCGCGTCTCCGGCGGCACGCTCCGCATCGAGGGCGCGGCGCCGACGATCAGCGGCGTGACCGTCTCCTCCGGCGTCGACATCTCCGTCAACTGCTCGAATGGCGGCAACGACACCGCGATCTTCGACAGCCTCGAAAACGTCGAAGGCACGCTGTACCTGAACGGCGCCGACACCTCGCTCGCGGGCTACGCCATCGCCAACGCCGCCGGGTCGAAAACTACGGCGGTGCTCGACGCCTACGGCATCTACGACAACGTGGTCGCGGCGGGCGGCAAGTTCGCCAACGCCTTCAACGGCGTGCTCTACGACTTCTCGGACGGCATGAACCTCAACTTCTCCGCCGTCGACGTCAACACCAAGAGCACCGCGACCGGGCTTACCGCCGCCGACGAGATCGCCGGCGGGCGCGCCGCCAAGTGGACCGCCGACACCGCCGCCGCGAGCGGCAGCGTGGTCCTCGCCTCCGGCATGACGGCGGGCGCAGCATGGCTGGAACTCGACGGCTACGCGGGCGGCGAGGGCACCATCCTCTACGGCGCGGATGGCGCTTCGTTCGCCGACGGCACCGTGAATCTGTACGCCAAGTCTGGGGCGCTCCGCAACCTCGCGGGCGGGGCTGCGGCGGGCGGCAGCGTGGCGGAGGTCAACCTCACCGTCGGCAGCGGCATGACCCTTACCGGCGTCGCCTACGCGGGCGGCTTCGGGAGCGTCGCGGAAGAGGTCGAGACCGCGATCGAAGGCGGCACGTTCGCCAAGGACTTCTACGCGGGCGCCCTCGCCAACAAGAACGCCGAAGCCACCGGCGTGGGCGCCGTGACGCTCACGGTCACGGACGGCAGTTTCGCGGGCAACCTCTACGGCGCGTCGGCGGTCAAGACCGCCGCGACGGTCGGCGACGGCATCCGCCACACGGCGGGCGACGTGACTCTCACCCTCGCGGACGGCGCGGCGACCAAGAGCGACTTCTGCTGCTTCGCGGGCGGCTACGCCACCGGCGACGCGACCGGCACGGTCTACACGGTCGGCAACATCGAAGTCACCCTCGCGGGCGGCAGCTGGGGTACGGCGCGCGGCGGGCGAGGCATCTTCGGCGGCGTCTTCGCGTCGCAGGTCGGCGCGGAGGCGGGCGACGTAACGATCAGCATCTCCGGCGGCACGATGGGCAACGTCTACGGCGGCGGCTGGGCGCAGAAAAACGGCACTTCGACCGTCGGCGACGTGGCGATCGCCATCTCGGGCGGCACGGTGGCGAACGTCTTCGGCGGCGGCAGCCACTCGACCTCGGGCGGCTCGACGAGCGCCGACAACGTGAGCATCACCGTTTCGGGCGGCGACATTTCGGGCGCGATCTACGCCCGGGGGCAGCTCGCGACCGACACGGTGACGGGCGACGCCGCCGTGACCTTCACGGGAGCGGCCGACTTCTCCTGCGACGTCTACGGCTACAGTTACGTCGGCGCGACCGAGGCGAGCGACGCGACGCTGACCTTCGCCGGGTACACGGGCGAATTTTCGGGCGCGATCGGCGGTTTCAACTCGATCGAGTTCAACGACGGGACGGCGATGACCCTCGCCACCCTGGCGGCGGATGTCACCAACACGAGCTGGAAGTTCGACGTTTCGGAGCGCGATACGTCGCTCGCCGGAAAGGCGATGCTGAACTGGAGCGACGCCGACTTCGCGACCGACACCATCGCGCTGAACCTCGCCGCCGGATCGACGGCGGAGTGGACGCTCGTCGACGCCGCCGCGACAACCGTTTACAACAAGTTCGACGTGCTGGTCGACGAAGTTTCGCAGGGCACGCTCGCCCTCGGCGAACAACTCGCCGACGGCGACTTCGCGGGCTGGGGCTTCACGCTCGAAGACTCCGCGCTCAAGTTCAAGAACTTGGCGTCGTAACAAGGAGAACACCGGTCGGGCGCCTTGGGGCGCGCTGGCGCGTGTACAAGCGCCCGACCGCGAATAAGCGCCGGGGGCAACGCTGGCGCGTATGCAAGCGACCGACCGCGAATAAATGAATAGGACCTATAGGACATATAAGACACATAGGACGGGCGTGGCTGGAAGACCGCGCACCGATGCTTGGCGCACGCTGACGCGGGAGACGACCGCAAGCGGTAATGCCGACCGCGCACCGATGCTTGGCGCACGCTGACGCGGGAGACGACCGCAAGCGGTAATGCCGACCGCGCACCGATGCTTGGCGCACGCTGACGCGGGAGACGACCGCAAGCGGTAATGCCGACCGCGCACCGATGCTTGGCGCACGCTGACGCGGGAGACGACCGCAAGCGGTAATGCCGACCGCGCA
>Ga0208297_1000484_pt1 | contig 77807 bp, 59 predicted proteins | sample LMS_cellobiose_e_FD_187367 | JGI IMG/M metagenome (GOLD analysis project Ga0208297, IMG submission 187367) | Rumen-fistulated moose microbial communities from Alaska, USA - LMS_cellobiose_enrichment (SPAdes) (version 2) | ecosystem: Host-associated > Mammals > Digestive system > Stomach > Rumen...
CGGTACTACAATAACGATAGAATCAAGCTGAGGCTAAAAGGAAAGAGCCCGGTGCAATACCGAGCTCTATTCCAATCGAAGGCTTCCTAAATAATGTTAAACCGTCCAACTTTTGGGGGTCACATCACTTCGTGAGGTGGGCTGTTTTCTATAACCAGCTGATCTACAGCCGGTAAAGCTCCATCAGATTAGCGAAGCTTCGTGAAGCCGTAACGGGCACGGCCGCCGAGCTGCTCCTCGATGCGGATGAGCTGGTTGTACTTCGCCATACGGTCGGTACGCGAGAGCGAACCGGTCTTGATCTGGCCGCTGTTGGTGGCTACGGCGATGTCGGCGATGGTGGTGTCTTCGGTCTCGCCGGAACGGTGGCTCGTGACGGTGGTATAACCGTGACGGTGTGCCATCTCGATGGCGTCGAGGGTCTCGGAGAGGGAACCGATCTGGTTGACCTTGATGAGGATGGAGTTGGCGGCACCCATCTTGATGCCTTTCTCCAGGAACTTCACGTTGGTCACGAACAGGTCGTCGCCCACGAGCTGGCAGCGGTCGCCGATGCGCTCGGTGAGTTTCACCCAGTTGTCCCAGTCGTTCTCGTCCAGGCCGTCTTCGATCGAGTCGATCGGGAACTTGGTGATCAGTTCCTCGAGATAGTCGATCTGCTGGGCGGCAGTCAGCTTCTTGCCGTTGGGATCCTTCTTCTTGCCGTCCTTGAGCTGGCGGTAGTCATAGTACCACTCACCGTTCTCGCAGGTAGCGAACTCGCTGGCAGCGCAGTCCATGGCGATCTTCACGTCCTTGCCCGGTTCGTAGCCGGCGGCCTTGATGGCGTCGCAGATGATCTGCAGGGCGTCTTCGATGCCGTCGAGGGCGGGAGCGAAACCACCTTCGTCACCGACGGCGGTGCTCAGGCCGCGTTTCTTCAGCAGCTTGGCCAGGTTGTGGAACACCTCGGCACCCATACGGATGGCTTCCTTCTCGCAGCAGGCGCCGACCGGACGGATCATGAATTCCTGGAAGGCGATCGGGGCGTCGGAGTGCGCACCGCCGTTGATGATGTTCATCATCGGGACGGGAAGGACATAGGTGTTGGTACCGCCGATATAGCGGTAGAGCGGGATATCCAGATAGTTGGCTGCAGCGTGCGCGCAGGCGAGGGAGACACCGAGGATGGCGTTGGCACCCAGGTTCTTCTTGGTCGGCGTTCCGTCGAGTTCGATCATCTTCTGGTCGATGGCCCGCTGGTCGAGGACGCTCATGCCTTCGATCACGGGAGCGATGCGTTCGTTGACATTGGCCACGGCTTTCAGCGTGCCTTTGCCCAGGTAGCGGCTCTTGTCACCGTCACGGAGTTCGAGGGCTTCATTTTCACCGGTGCTGGCGCCGCTCGGAACGGCGGCACGGCCCATGATGCCACATTCCAGGGTTACATCAACCTCCACGGTCGGATTGCCGCGCGAGTCGAGGATCTCTCTTGCAAAAACTTTTTCAATAATCATTGTTTCAAATATTTATGTAATTATCTGTTTTTCATGCAATCTGCAAAGATATAAAATATTTTTATCAGAGCAACAGAAAAGCCAGGTCGCGGAAAGAACGGACAGCTGTTTCATAGTGCGTCCCGCTTTTCTCCCGGAAATAGCGCACCGGACGGAAGCCCTGGCTGATTTGCCGGTAAAGCCGGTCCGAACAGGCGACAGGCACGATGTCGTCAGTTACGGAATGGCGGATGACGACTTTGACGTAAGAAGGCAGGGGCTTTTTCTCTTCGTGGGGAATGGTCAGTGCAGACAAGGCTGTCTTGAGCCGGCCGATGTCCGGATTCCCTTCAGGCGTATAAAAATCCGGATGCAGATAAGCGCGCACGTCGGACCCGTACTCCTCCACCAGCTTACGGGCATTCTCCAGGCCGCTGGCGATCCTGTCGAAATCTTCCAGCACACGGCCCCGGAATACGTTCGCCACATTGATGCAGGCATCCATCCACGCATTGGCACTTCGCACAAAAGACGGATAGATCATGTAGTTGATGTGGCCTGATTCCAGTGTCTGTTCAAAGGCCTGGAGCGGATCATAACAGCCGCTTCCCATACACAGGGTCTTCACCCTTGCTCCGTATTCCGGATGGGAAGTGTACAGATAGGCAAGGGCCAGCGCGGCGGGAGCGCCGAGCGAATAGCCGTACAGGATTGTCTTGGAAGGCAGTTTGCGCTTGAGCGTCTGCTCAAAATATTCCTCCGCGGCTAGGCGCAGGTCGGCAGATACGCGGGCGCTGTTCTCACTCATCTGATAAGGAATAGGGAGATGGCTTGTCTTCCCATAGCCGAGATTGTCGGGGATCAGCACCACGTATCCCAGCGTGGCTGCCAGGGCCTCGGTCGTATACATACGCGCTGTCCCGCAAAGGTTCTTTTCCCGATTATAGGGACACATTTCCACCACGCCGCGCAGGATGGGGCGGAGCGGATAGACAATGAGTCCCGAGGCTTCCACTTCCCCGCCCTTCGGATCCTCCGTCCTGTAGCTGACCGCCACGCAACGCGTCTTCCCACCAAGCCTGCCAAGCATACCCAGCAGACGGGACAGTTCCTGTTCTTTTACGTCCAGGCCGAATTCCACGATCACGGAATCTACCTGCTGGTCCAGGGTCAGGTCCTGCTGGTCCATGATGGACAGCAGGCGCTGTTGCCCCTGTACAAGGAGCACCGGGAACAACACCAGGACCAAGATCAGGAACTTACGCATCTAGACATTATAGAAGAGTGACAGCACCCGGACGAAGGCCCGGGCAGGAAGGATACGTTTGAGCGGGATAGATAGTTTCTGGATGAAGGTGGCGATGACGTAGCGGAATTTCGGGTGTTTCTTGCGGATGATCTTCTCAATCTTGCAGGCCAGGAATTCGGGCTTGAGGCCGGTACGTTCGTCTTTCTCGAAACTGCTGACCGAGCGTTGAAGCGAGGGATAAGCAGCGGCCGCCTCTTCCGAGACCTGCTTGATACGGGCCGACGTGAAGCCGGTCGAAAAGTCACCGGGTTCGATGAGGATCACTTGGATGCCGTGCTTCCGCACTTCGATCTGCATCGCTTCACAGAATCCTTCAATGGCAAATTTACTGGCAGAATAAAAGCCCTGGAACGGAAGGCCCATCACGCCGCCTATAGAGCTGAAACAGAGGATCTTGCCACTCCCCTGCTTCCGCATGGCGGGCAGCACGGCCTGTGTGAAGCGCACCTGCCCCATGAAGTTGGTATCCATCTGCAACTGCACGTCCGCTTCAGGAGCGAATTCCACCGGGCCGCCGATGCCCATGCCGGCATTGTTGATCAGCACGTCGATTCGGCCTTCTGCCGACAGGACCGCCGCCACGGCTGCCTGAACGGAGGCAGTATCGCGCACATCTGCACGCAGATAATGCACACCCGGGACAGGTTCCACGTCACGCCGGACTGTACCGTAAACGGTATGTCCCCCTGCACTCAGTTGCCGGGCCATTGCGAGCCCGAAGCCCGATGAAACACCTGTAATCAGAATAATCATTGTGCCTGTTTTCTTTTTTGAACGAATAATACCGGATCGTTGGTGATGATGCCGTCGACATGCGGAATCAAGCTGGACCATTTGTCAACCGTCCAGATGCGCACCTCTTTTCCGGCCTTGTGGGCATCTTTCACAAAACGTTTCGAAGTCACCTTCACACACGGGTTGATGGCCGCGGCGTACGCATATTTGTCGAAGGAGAAACGGGTGAACCGACCGTCAAAACAAAGGCCGAACGGAAGGCGGCAGACGATCAGTTTTTCCACACGCAATGTCGGATCCAGGGCGTGGACTTCTTCGAGAATGATGTCGTTGAAGGACTGGAAGATCGTTTTGTCGTGCATACCCGCCGCATTCACTGCATCTATAGCTTTTCTTGAGATTCCGGGGTATTGATCCTTGTGATTCAGCTTAATTTCCAATAGCAACATACACCGTCCATCGATCAATCCCAGGACTTCTTCCAGCGTAGGGATGCATTCCTGTGTCTCCTGGCCGGCGGCGTCTTTGATCTTGAAACTCCGCACCTGTTCCAGGGTCATATCTTCAATCATTCCTTTCCCCGTAGTGGTACGGTCGATCGAAGGATCGTGGCAGACCACGACCTGGCCGTCCTTCGTCAGATGGACGTCGATTTCCACCAGCTCCGCACCGGAGGCGATGCCGCGCTCGATGCAGGAAAGGGTATTCTCGTTCCCCAGTTTGGCACCGCCGCGATGGGCGGTTACCGTAACCGTTGCGGGGACGTCTCCCTCCTCGCAGGACTGAAGAGACAAGGTACAAAGAAGGGTGGCGGCGAAGAGAAGAAAACGATGCATATTCTGTCGATTTTTATAGGATCAGCGGATACCCCAGTCGGAGAGGCGGACAGTACTCTCAACCTTCCCTTCAATCTTGTCGTCGAGGGCCGGGAAGAAATCGAAGCCTGTGAGAGATTCCAGTTCATCGATGCTCATAGAGCAGTCTTTCAAGTAGTAACGGTCTTCGTCGTTATCCATCACAAACGCGATGGCGCTGTAGGAACCGTTCTTCTTGCGGATGAGGAGCGCTTTGAAGAAGGAATCAGGCACGACGACATCGCGGTCGCCGATGGTCCCGTAGCGGTTCTCCCCTACAATCGGGCCTGTGACTACCCAGACGCTGCCGTACCGGTTGGCCCAGTTGCGGACGCGTTTTTCGAGATACTGCCAGTCACCGGCGTTGAGCGTTTCGTTCTGGGGGCAGATGTTCGTGAAATAGAAGGTCTCGCTCATCGTGCTGTTGCTGAATGCCGCATCGGCCGCCGGCATCAGGTGTCCCTTGCTCCAGCCGGATCCGGAATAGTCTTCGCGCATAGCCTGGGTACAGCCTCTCAGGTCGGGATCCATCCGGAATTCCATGCCGTCACGCGTATGACTGCCGCCCGTCTCCTCAGCTGTCAGCTCATAAGCCACCCAATTCGGGATCAGCGTCTCCGTATTGTAGGAAGACACGTAGGCGCCGTGCTGCACGATCCGTCCTTCCGAAGTCAGGGCGGGAATCTCCATCAGGTCGGCGAGCGCGACGGGAGAAGTCGCCGGTATCGGTGTATCGATGGTGGAAGGATCCTCCTCCGGATCTCCGCCTCCACGGGACGGGAGATTGACGAAGACGTAGTACGCAATGCCGGCCACTAGGAGCAGCGCGATGGCCAGGAGTTTCTTGAGCAGTTTCTTCATTTCAACACACGGGAGCAATTTGTGCAAATTTACCATTATTTTTCATTATATTTGAAAGTTAAAAGGAAAATGATGAAAGCTTATATCCGACCCGAATTTTTGAAGAAAGGCGACACGGTCGCCGTCGTCGCGATGGCCTCCGCGCTCAGTTCCCAAAGCCGGCAAACCCTCTATTGGAAAGAGATGTTCGAATCATGGGGGCTCCACGTTAAAATTGGCAAACACTTGTACGACAGTGCTCCCGGCGATTTCGCCGGCAGCGACCAGGACCGCGCGGCCGACATCACGGAAATGCTGCTCGACCCCGAAGTCAAGGCGTTGGTCTCGTTCCGCGGCGGCTACGGCTCGATGCGCACCCTGCGCGCCCTCGACCTCGACCTGTTCTCACAGCATCCCAAATGGCTCGTCGGATTCAGCGACATCACGGTCTTCCACGCCATGCTGCAGAGCCGGGGCATCGAATCCATCCTCGGCGCCATGCCCAGCACCGTCGGCGAAGGCTCCGCCGTCAGCGAGGAGTCGCTCCGCAAGGCGCTCTTCGGCGAAATCAAGAGTTATCGCACCGCTCCGCACGCCTTCAACCACACCGGCAGCGCCCGCGGCCGGCTGGTGGGCGGCAACCTGAGCCTCATCGTTTCCTGCCTCGGCACGCCCTGGCAGAACCGCCTCCGCGAAAACAGTATCCTGTTCATCGAAGACGTCGATGAACGGATGTACAACCTCGACCGGATGCTGCTCACGCTCCAGCAGGGCGGCACCTTCGACCGTGCCAAAGCCGTCATCATCGGCCAGTTCACCGATACCAGCGGCGAGGATGAATGGCAGCGCAAAGCGCTCGACCTCGTGAACGAATACATGGCCCCGCTCGACAAACCCGTCCTCTTCGGCTTAGACTGCGGCCACGAACACCCCAACTACAGTCTCTACCTCGGCCGTGAAGTCACCCTCGACATCACCTCCGACGGCGGTTCCATCAAATTCTTATAATATGGAACGCACCTTGTCAGCAGGTATCGGATCAAAAACCCATGGCCGCCCAGCGCCTTCATGCGCCAGTGGAGGCCGTGAGGGAAAGCCCAGTGAGATAGTAGGCCGTAACAGCGGGGTTTGGGGCAGAGCCCCAGTAACTCAAACATGGGAGGGGCCCAGCGAAGCTGGGAGGGATGAGCGAAGCGAAGGTTTTTGATCCGATACCTGCTGACAAGGTGGGTTCCAAAAGGCTATAAGTAGAATAGACAACAATTGAATAAATAACACACACATATCATGCTTAAAGACGGACAACTTTACATTGCGCATTGCGACAACGGAAACATCAATCTGGTCGGAAATATGGCCAATCGGCATGGACTGATTGCCGGGGCCACGGGTACCGGTAAGACGGTCACGCTGCAGGTGCTGGCCGAAACCTTTTCCCAGGCAGGCGTCCCCTGCTTTATGGCCGATATGAAGGGCGACCTTTCCGGCATCAGCCAGGCCGGCCGCCTGAGCGGCTTCATCGAGAAACGCATGCCGGAATTCGGCATCGAGAACCCGCAGTTCGCCGGCTGCCCTACCCGCTTCTTCGATGTCTTCGGCGAACAGGGATTCCCGATGCGTGCCACCGTGTCAGCGATGGGCCCGCAGCTGCTTGCCCGACTGATGGAATTGACGGAAGTACAGGCCGGTGTGCTCAATGCCGTGTTCCGAATCGCCGACGACAACAACCTGTTGCTGATCGACCTGAAAGACCTTAAGCTGATGCTCGACTTCGTCGGCAAGAACGCCGCGAAGTTCACCACCGAATACGGCAACATCGCCCCCGCCAGCATCGGCGCCATCCAGCGTTCCGTGCTGCAGATCGAGAGTGAAGGCGGCGACAAGTTCTTCGGGGAACCCGCCTTCGATGTCGAAGACCTCTTCGCCGTGGAAAACGGCCGCGGCGTGATGAACGTCCTGGCCGCCGACAAGCTGATGCTAAATCCGAAGCTCTACTCCACCTACCTGCTCTGGCTCATGACGGAGCTTTACGCCAAACTCCCGGAAGTCGGCGACCTCGACCTGCCGAAGTTCGTGTTCTTCTTCGACGAAGCGCACATGCTCTTTGACGGCACCTCCAAAGCCCTGGTGGACAAGATCGAACAAGTGATCCGCCTGATCCGCTCCAAGGGCGTCGGCATCTATTTCATCACCCAGGTTCCGAGCGACGTGCCGGTCAATGTCCTCGCCCAGCTGAGCAACCGCGTGCAGCATGCCCTGCGTGCCTATACGCCGCAGGACCAGAAGGCCGTACGCGCTGCCGCCCAGACCTTCCGTGCCAATCCAGCCTTCAAGACGGAAGATGCTATCCTCGACCTCGGTACAGGCGAAGCACTGGTCTCCTTCCTCGACGAGAAAGGCGCACCGAGTGTGGTCGAGCGCGCCAAGATCCTTTTCCCGCTGAGCCAGATCGGCGCCATCACGCCCGGACAGCGCATGGACATCCAGGCCGCCGCTCCTGCCAAACTCAAGGAATACGAGAAGTTCTTCGACCGCGAAAGCGCCTATGAAGTCCTGACCGAAGTGAACCAGAAGGTCGAGGAAGAGAAGGAGAAAGAGCGCAAAGCCCTTGAAAAAGAGAAAGAAGCCAAAGCCAAGGAGAAAGAGGAAAAGGCCTCCGGCAAGGCCAAGAAGGGCGGCATCGGCCGTACGATCCTCGGCACGATGATCGCCGCCGCCGCCACGAGCTTCGCCCGCAGCGCCGGCACCAGCATCGCCAAGAGTCTCGGCGGTTCCAAGAAGAGCACGACGAAGAAATCGAGCGGTTCGACGACCAAGAAATCCACCAGTACGTCAAAATCTTCTTCCGGCTCCATCCTCGGCGACGTCGTCAAGAAAGCCACGAAGACAGCTGCCAACACCGCCACCCGCAAAGTCACGACCGAAATCCTGAAGAGCATCCTCAAGTGACGGCAGCCTGGGCAGACTTCTACGCGACTCGGATCTATCCCGCGGTTTCGACCGCCCTTTCCTGGGTGGCCGCTCTCTTCGGTTTCTCCCTAACGGAGATCGTAGTGGTCGTGTTTATCGCACTGGCCATCTGGCTGATCATCAAGGCCATCCGTCGCAAGAGGCCCTGGTGGCGCTGTGTCTTGGGAGAGATGGGCCTGATCCTCGTCTTAGTGGCCTGGTTCTATGGCGCCTGGGGGCTCAATTATTTCCGCAGCAGCCTCTACGACCGGCTCGGCTCCCCGCCGATGCCCTATGAAGAAGCGGAATTCCAAGAGTTCCTGGGAACCTTCGCCGAGAACCTCAACGCAAACTGGTGCGATGTCGAAGGCATCGACCACAAAGCCGTAGAGCGCGAAATAAAAGCCTGGTACACAGCTCTTCCCCCTGAATGCGGACTCTGCAAGCCCGGCAAATGGCAGCATCCCAAGAAGATGCTGTTCAACCGCCTTTATTCAGCGGTCGGCGTGCTGGGCTTCATCGGGCCGGCCTTCGATGAGATGCACGTCAACCACGACGTTTCACCGCTGGAATTCCCGTTTATCTACGCGCACGAGTATTCCCACGTCCTGGGCGTCAGCAACGAAGCCGAAGCCAATTTCTGGGCTTTCGAGGCCTGCCGGGCCTCTGAAAACCAAGCCATCCGCTACAGCGCCTGGTACATGCTCCTCACCTTCACGGCCGGCAACATCCGCTCCCTGCTCGGCGAGGAAGCCTATCAGGCCTGGGCCGATACGCTGATCCCGGAAGTTTACGTCGACCTGGAACTGGCGCAGTTGCACTGGCAGGAACTCCGCTGGCCCTGGCTCTCGAAAGCCCAGCACAAGTTTTACAACCTGTTCCTGAAGACGAACCGGATCGCCGACGGCACAGCCAATTACGGCCAGGTCCTCCGCCTGGTCCTCACCTTTTCAGACTTTCACCTGCACGATGGCGAAGAAGGATAGCGCACCGGCCAAGACCAATGCTGCCCGGCTGCTCGACGCGGCCGGCATCCCCTACGAACTCGTCCCCTACGAAGTGGACGAATCCGACCTGGCCGCGCAGCACGTCGCCGACCAGCTGGGCGAGGATATCGAACAGGTGTTCAAGACCCTCGTGCTGCGCGGCGACCGCACCGGCTTCTTCGTCTGCGTGATCCCCGGCAATTTCGAAGTGGACCTGAAGGTCGCCGCCCAAATCTCCGGCAACAAGAACTGCGAGATGCTCCACGTCCGTGAACTCCTGCCCACCACCGGCTACATCCGCGGCGGCTGCTCCCCCATCGGCATGAAGAAACCCTTCCCCACCTTCATCCACGAAAGCGCCCTCCTCTACGACTACATCTACGTCAGCGCCGGCCTCCGCGGCCTCCAACTGAAAATCGCCCCACAAGCCTTGATCGACTTTGTCGGGGCGAAAATCTATCCGTTGTAGGTCCCTTCCTCCACTCTGGCCATAAAAAACCCACAATTTCATGGCCAGAAGGCCTCTCAGAAGGGATCTGGCCATAAAAAAGGCCGGTTTTCTTGGCCAGAAATATTACTGAACCGATTCCCGTTCTTGCTCCTGTTTGAGCCAGGCGGCGGGAGAGAGGCCGGTGACGGCCGTGAAGTTGCGGTAGAAGGTGGCGCTGCTGGAGAAGCCGGCATCGAGAGCCAAGGCTGTAATCTTGGCTTCCGGGTTCTTCTTCAGGGCTTGCTGAACGTAGCGGACGCGGTATTCGTTGACAAAGTTCTTGAAGGAGCCGCCGTAGGCTCCGGCGATGCATTGACGGACGTAAGCGGTATTCGTTCCCAGTTCTTCGGCGATATCCTCCACCTTTAGGTCTGTCTTTTTGAACAATTCCTTTTCTTCCATCAGCGTCTTGATACGGGTCATCAGCGTCGACACCTGGGCGATCCGTTGATCGATTTCCGTCAGGTGCTCGCCAGGGGTAGGAAGTTCACCCCGTTTCCTGCGCAGATACAGAAGGACTGCCGCGATGCAAAGCAGCGCAAGAACTGCCAGTATCCACCAGAGCGCGGCACGTTTTTGGGGAAGCGGCTCTGTATGAAGGATAAACGCGTCAGCGACCGGGTGGTAGTTGTCGCTGGAATAACCGCCCGCAAGCGCGATGCGACCGCCTGACAGCAGGACGGGATAGAGATTGCGCAGTACTTTGCCTTCGTCCCATAATTTGGCATCGTATAATGTCAGCGGCGCTTTCTTGCCGCGGAGGGATGCTCCGTAATCTATTTTGCATACATAGATATGGCCGGATGGAAGAGGATTGCTCAGATAATAGGAACTTTCAGAACTCCGATCTACCATATAATAATTCCACGGGATGGGTGTACCCTCCGGGTTTAGCATCGGAATGGAATCTTTTGTTTCCAGTAAGGAGAAAGAATCTCCCACCAGTTTCAGGATACCTCTCTGACCGTCATCCCGCTTGACGGGAATGAGCCAGGCATATCCACCTACCGCCTCATTGCCGATGAAATAGTCGGACATGAAGAAACTGCTCTCCCGGGTGAGGGGTTTCCACTCCTGCAGCAGCGGCTCCTCAAAGGCATCGCCTTGCAGTTGATCGACAAGGATTTTTCCTAAAAAATCTCGGTCAGTGTCATTGTCATTATCGCTGAAAATGAACGCATTGTCGGGAGCAACTTGCAGGATGAACGGATTGGCCCGCTCTTGCGAAACCTGCTGAAAGACAAGGCCCCCATTTTCTTGAGAGTAGCTTCCTACCCCATCGGAACCGTGCCAATTACCGCTGACCAGCAAGGCCCCGTCGGATTGAAGCGCCATCGAATGTCTGGTTCGCCGCACATCGAGGATGGGCAACGCTGAAAAGCGATGGGTTGTCTTGTCGTAGCACTCCACGCCGAAGCTCCTTCCGATTCCGAAAGGCTCGTCGCAGCCGCCAGCAACGATGACCTCTCCTGAAGGAAGCACGACAACCGAACCGAAGTCGTGCGGATAGAGAGTCTCTACGAGGTTCCATTTACCGTCCTTATAATATTCAGCGGTACGAGTGAGGAGAAATCCGGTAGTATGCCCACCAATCACCGTGAGTTCGCCGTCAGGCGCTACCAGCGCATGTGCACTTCGCGGGATGTTGAGGTCGGGCAGCCGTTCCACGTGTATCGGCACGAAATTTTCGACAGTTGGACTGATCGTCAGCCACAGGTATAAAAGCATGAACCGCAGCATGATGGGAAGGATGGATTTCTGTCAGCTAAGATACGCATTATTCGCCCGCACCGATTCTCATTATTAAAAAAACGATTCTCATTTTCGGGAATGAGAATCGTTTGTACTGCCCGGCAAAGGGTCTCTACGCATCGCGCACGGCCTTTAACGCGTCTTCTTCTGGTCGACCGTGATGAGCAGGCCTTTCCAGGTCGAGCGATAGTCAATCAGCGAGGTGTAGCGATTGGAGAAAATCTTCTGGATCTGAGAGATGTCGAGGTCATCAGGAACCTGCATTTCAAAATAGCCGTCATTTCCAGTGATTGTCCTGATCGATTTGGAAGGAGTATCGACATTGTAGGCAACCAGGGTCATTCCAACCACGGGCTTCCCTTCTTTGTCCGACACATAGCCGCGGACAGTCTTGGCGTTGACACTGACAATGCTCATCAGAGCGATGGCGATAATTGCAAATACTCGTTTCATGATTCTTTAGTTTTAAGGGTTTTTCGTTCTGTTTGTTTGATATGGGCATGACCACAGCCCGTGCCAAAAATTCAATCAATTGAATTTCAGCATTTTAGAAATTAAAGCCGTATGTAAAGTTTCTTTACGGCTTTACAAGATGTGTAAAGGATTCTGCCAGGATTCTGTAAAGGTGCGCTTAGGCGTCCTTCTGCAATTCCTCTATCTGGCTGATCAGTTCGTCAGCCGCGTTCAGTTGATCGCGGCGGATCTTGAGACCCAGGAGGATGCCCAGGATGAGACCGGTGCTGATACCCGCGATGAATCCGTAAAACTCCACCTTGGAGATCGTTTGGTTTCTGAGGAAGTCCCAGATCAGGCAGCCTACCCAGACGATGAGGGCAGGAATAGAATACTTGAGCCATTCGGCGTGGATCTTCTTGTAACGCGTCAGTTCATTCGTTGCGGTGACCAGATCTTTGTCCATCTGAGGGATATGCCTGTTGGTCAGGATGGTGGCCACGATGCTGACCAGCATCAGGACGCAGGTCAAGATCAGAAACCAGGGAGATAATCCGAAACTCAGATAGGCGGGAGAGCACAGGATGGCGATGATGGCGAAGACGATGGGCAGGTTCGACTTGAATTTGAGCCGGTCGACGGTCTGCCGGCAGGACTTCTGCAACAGCCGTTCATTGATAATCTGCTCTTTATTGAGCTTTTCGCGCAGCTGCTGCATCTGCTGCTGCATTTCGCGGAGGGTATTATCGGTGTTTTCCATGGTTTACTGCATCTTTTTAAGTTGTTCCTTGATTCTGACAAGTCTCACCGAGACATTCTTGGGCGTGATGCCGACGATCTGTCCGATCTCCTCATAGGAGAGATTCTCCAGCCAGAGGAGGACGATGGCCCGGTCGAAGGGGCCGAGGCGCCCGATCCGGTCCCGGAGAAGACCGATCTGACGGGTTTCTTCATCCCGGTCCTCATACAGGTCGATGTCGAGCGAAAGAGGTTCGGTCTTCAACCCGTGCTTCTTCTTCCGGTCATAGGAGATGCAGGTATTCAGACTCACTTTCCAGATCCAGGTGTTCAGCGCGCTGTCGCCTCGGAAGGTTCCGGAACCCCGCCAGAGGTTGATAAGGATTTCCTGGAAAAGGTCGGCGACCTCTTCGTTGTCGGTCGAGAACATATAGCAGACGGTGTAGATCGTCCCCTTGTGTTCCCGGATCATCTTTTCGAATTCACGTTCAGTCATTGTCTCGAAGAAAAGTTTCTGCCCATTAGACGCAGCTTCGCTCCGAAAGCTACACAATTTTGTCAAATAAAGAAAGATCCCGTAATACCGTCTCAGGCCGGGACTCTAAAGCATGCAGCCCCAGCCGAATTTCCGGGATACTTCTTTGAGTAAATTCCTGTCACGAACAGGAATCGTTACGGCAATGGTCTCGCGCTGATTGTTACGTTCAGAGATATGTGCGGTATCCAGATTGTACTGGGTCTGAAGATTCATCCAGATGTCAGCGGGAATACCTAAAGCCTTTTCCAACGCTACTGCTACTTTCAAAGAAACAGGCCGCTTACCTGTAACAGTCTCGCTGATGACGGAAGCCTTGATTCCTGTCATTTCTGAAAGTTGCTTCTGGGTAAGACCTCTTTCCTGTAATTCGTCTTTTATTAGTTCTCCTGGGTGGGTTGCCACCATAGGGACCCATTCTTTTTTATTCATAATGCTTGGATATTTCTATGAATAGCACATTTACAACAATACCATGACAATTGGACGAGCTGCTGAAGATCAGTCGGTATTGGTCGTTGATCCAGACAGCCTCTACGTTTTTCAAGTTACCTTTCTTCTTCTCGTAGTGAAGCGAGTTGATCAGGAATAAATCTTCGATCCGTCGTACACTTCTTAGATAGTTCACAACCTTTACATATCGCTTCACAATATCTTGGGGAAGCCGTTTATAGTGTCTACTACTTGTAAAACCATTCAGATATAGCTCCTCCAGCGCTTTGTCTTCAAACTCGATGTTCATAACAAAGATAATAAAAAGTTGCGAATTATTCGCATTTCTGCGAATTCTTATCACCGAATACAAGTCTCTTCGCAGAGATCTGCGATCCATTCACTAAGATACGCTGTCCTCAAGTGAATAGCCATATCTACACGTTTATAAATGTTTATACACGTTTATCCCAACCCGACCAGGAAATAATTCTTTCCAATAGTATCTCATTTCCAAGAATGAGAATCGTTTTTTTGAATATGAGACACCTGTCCGGGGGCTTTTGGATATCTTTGATGTTAAATCAAACAATAACAAATCTGTATGGAAGCAAAGAACAAAGAACTGTATGAGAGCCCCACGACGGATGCCGTTGAGCTAAGATATGAAGGTGTAATATGTCAGAGCCAACGCCCCGATTTTACGGGTTTCGGCGAAGAAGAAACATTGTAAAGGAGGGTATGATTATGAAAAAAATGATTTATGCGGTCATTGCCGCCCTGGCACTTCTTACTGCCTGCACCCAACAAGCTTTAGACATAACCTCTACTGAGGAAACCACGCCCATCCAGATTGCTTTCAACCTCAGCGCAACCCATCCAGACGGCGCGGCGACCAAGGCCGTAAAGACCGGTTGGGAAAACGAAGATGTAATCTTTGTATTCTTCAACAATGTGCCTGCACCCAAATATCTCAAGATGAGTTATGACGGGACGAAGTGGACCACGGTCGAGATGAACGGTGCCTCCACCGGTTCCCTGGGCCTGACAGAAAACGCCACCGGCACGATGCGGGCATTCTATCTTCCCTTCGGCAATGACGCGACGGTATCAGCCGCTGGTGATGCGTTTACTTTCAGCACAACCTACTATAGTTATTATCTAACAGCCACCCTTGACTATACCGTCACAGACGGCACCGTCGCCGGCAATTTCGACATGCAGATCCCGGAAGGGTATGTGCAGTTCTTCATCGATAAAGCAGATTCCGCCCCCGGGGATGTCATTGAACTGAGGAACAAGCATCTTACGCCCCAGGGCATTGCATCCATTGCATCCGACGGTACCATCTCACACACCACCAGCGCCACAGGCGCCCCGCTGCCGGGCTATGTGTACGGAGGGGGATACCTGTTCAGCGGCATTCTGGCGGAGGGAGCCCGAAATGTCAGCACAGACTACCACTTCACGCTGGTTGCAGGCGGTTGGAATGGCAGTTATTACAAGAAATCCTATACAGGAAAGACTTTCTACAGAGGCGTTTCCGAGGGACGTGCCTTGAAGCTTCCCGTCATCGGCGACTGGGATCCTGTTACAGATTATATTCCCCTTGATTTGGGTATCGATGTCCGCGGCAAGCGGGTATATTGGGCACAGAAAAACCTGGGTGCAGCATCAGAAAAACAAGCGGGAGATTATTATACCTGGGGAGATATAGAGCCTTATTATACAGGAGACCCTCAGGCCGATTTGCCCGCCTGGAAGACCGGAAAGGAGAGCGGCTACAGCTGGGCTTCTTATACCAGATACACTGACGACAATGGCAGCACCTTTAAAAAGTATCTTGGCTATATAGACTCTTATACAGATGCCGTTACGCTTGAACTCATGGACGATGCCGCCAACGTGCAATTGGGCGGAGACTGGAGAATCCCCAATATGTATGAAGCCATGGAAGGATTGAAATCGCAAGGAAACTGGGTCTTAGAAGGAGAGAATAATGTCGATATCGGTCATCGTATCACCAGCAGGCATGCCGGCTATGCCGCAAGCATCTTTCTCCCTTGGCAAGGCTATAGGACAGGAACGACCCTCAATTATCCCTTTATACACCAAGGAGGAGCCTTCTGGTGCTCTACCCGGAGCAATCAAGTATCTATGGCCCACAGCTTTGGTTTCAGCCTGGGTGGCGTGGACTGGTCGTCCTATTCCTACCGCAACACAGGGCTTCCCATCCGCCCTGTTACGGATTAAATCACAGAGTTCCTTATCTTTATAGGGATGAAACTGTTTCACTCATATCCCTTACACCCCCTCGCTATTTGCGCGCGGGGTGGCGGACAGGGAGATAGTCCCGGTCAAGCCAGAAGTGACGGAAAGTGCAGGAGTCCTTTTTCTGGCCAAGAAAACCGGCCTTTTTTATGGCCGGGTCCCTACGCAGAGGTCTTCTGGCCATGAAAATGTGGGTTTTTTATGGCCAGAGTGGAGGAAGGGACCTACAACGGATAGATTTTCGCCCCGACAAAGACGATCAAGGCTTGCGGGGCGATTTTCTGTTAGCCGTCCCGTCCTAGATTAATCCTTATTTGGAAAGCTGGTCAGGCTGAAGCCAGAAGGGCTTGGCGGATGGCATCATTGATGAAATCATTGATGCTTTCGCCGAGTTCTTCTGCTCTTTCTGCGGCTTGTCCGTGTAATTCCGGAGCCATCCTTAAAACGAAGTTGCCACTGTAAGGCTTCTCCGGTGTAACACCTCTCTGAGCGCAACTATCAAGATAGTGGTCTATGGCATCCTCAAAATCCTTGCGGATTTCCGTAACCGAATCCCCTTCATAGACGATTCCGTCCCTTCGCAAGCCAAGAACCTTTCCATACAGCGATTGTTCTTCTTCAGAATACTCGACACTTCCGACGTATCCCTTATATCTGAGTCTTCCCATGGTCTTCTTCAGTGTTTGTTAGTAAACCCTTATCTGCAAGATAATCTTTGATAAACTTCAAAGTTCCCTTTTAACGATGTTGCCCGGATGAGGTTTGTGCATCGTAAACGTTTCGTCTCCTTTGGTAAAGGCCACACGACTTCCAGATGATTTCCCTTTATTGTCCAATTCAAAGCCTAGCACTGAAAACAATCGGACCAATTCTTCAAATGTAAAGTCATTTGGCAGACTGCAAAAACGATCTTTCAATTTCCCCTTCGTACTCATCACACAATATCTTTTCACAAAGATACTATTTTTAGTATCAAATACAAAAAAATCCGCTATGCCAGTATTATTCTTAACCATGGTAGATTTGGCGGTTATAAGAACTATTCTTATATTTGTGCAAAATAAGTGAGATGAAAACAACTACCATCGCTTTGGGTCCGCATTTAGAGGCTTTCGTGCAGGAATCTGTCGCGACGGGACGATACAACAATGTAAGTGAAGTCATCCGGGAAGGCGTCCGTCTGCTGGAAGAACGGGAAAAAGTACTGAGAGAGCTGGATATGGCTCTCGCAGAAGGCGAAGCAAGCGGATTCTCGTCTCTCTCTCGAGAAGAACTGATCAGGAGGATGGAAGATGAAGAGGATACAGTTCTCAGAAAGAGCGCTGAATGACTTACAAGAAATCAAGCGCTACACGATCGATTGTTGGTCGAAAGAGCAGTATGTCGCCTATCGGGATGAATTGATCAACGCGATCTATGCCTTGCCCGATAAGTCCAGGTTGCTTTCATTCAGCCAATACCGGAACTACTCATATATACACTGCCTTCACCATTATATCTTCTTTCGGCTGACAGGCAACGAACTTTACATCATTCGAATCTTGCACGAACGGCAAAGATTCGCAAAACATCTTGTCCCTTAGTTCCATTCCCCGCCACCTGACCAAACCCTGCCACCGTCAGTGGTACAGATACCCCGCCTTCCGCAGGTCTTTGAGGGTGCGGATGGGTTTGGGAGGGTTGAGATAGCGGGCGAGGAAGGCGTAGGTGTCGAGGCGGATCTCGCAGGCTTCCATCGAGTCGATGCGCTCGAAGGCGTGGGCGCCGGGCATCTTGGGGAATACTTTGTATTCAAAGTCGCGATGGTGGAAGGTCAGGGAATCGAGCATCCGCTGGACTTCCGTCACGCTTACGTCGTCGTCATTCATACAGGTCGTTATACGGAGCGGTTTGCGGAGCTGCTTCGCGTAGGTCACGGGCGAGCGGCGGGCGTACTCTTCCGGTTTCTCCTCGGGCGTGGCGCCGATGTGATATTCTACCGTATAGTTGTGGGAGTATTCAGGCGTCTGGTAGCTCAGGCGGTAGCCCAAGTCGCTTACCGGCACACCTGCATAACCGCAGGCGAATTTATCGGGATAGCGGGTGAGATTCATCAGCGTGATCATGCCGCCATGACTCCAGCCGACGAGGCCTACCCTATCCGGATCCACGATGTCGTAGCTCTCCACCATATAATCGCGTGCCGCCATCACATCTTCGTTCTCCAAGCCGCCATAATCGATGTTCTCGTAGAAACTCCGTCCATAACCCGTACTGCCGCGATAATCCGGCGCTATCACGATATAGCCTTGCGAGAGCATCTCCCTGAGGATGTGGACCGATACGGTCGTGAAGTTGCTATGGACGCCGCCATGCGGATACACCAGCAGCGGATACTTCTTGTTCTGCTTCGTGCTTTTGGGAATGAACACATAGGAGTAGAATTTCAGCTGGTTGCCGAGCAACGAGTCTTTAAAAGCCGTCCCTGTCTCTTTCCGATACGCCGGCGGCGGCCCGGCCAGCCGCACGACATCGACATAGGCGATATCCCCCAGCCGCTCGATCAGCAGCAGACTCTCGACCTTGCGGTCCACCTGCTGCGTGGCGAAATTGGAATTGTTTTCCTGTGCCGCCAGGCTCCTGCTGACCAGCAGCAGCCCGACCAAGATAAAAAGACGAATCGGTTTCATACAAACAAGCATTCTGTTTTCAAAGTTACAAATAATTCTGATTAATAGACTTCTGCCTGCGGCATCGCTGGATTTGGTTTGTGTGGTTATAATTTGTAACTTCGCAAAATGGAGACAAATACGGAAACTATGCAAGTACCGGAAGAGAAACCTGTCCTGATTACCAAGAAGGAACTTCAGGAGGCCATCAAGATGCGGGGGCCGATCGGGAGCTTGGTCGCCTCGACGGCCATGCGGATGATGGGGCTGAACAAGGCCAACTGGCATTACGGACGCTGCGCGGGCGGGAATGCCAACGATTTTGCGGCTCGTGCCATGAAAGAGGTGGAGGTCGGTTACGACATCAAGCCCGAGCAACTGGAATACGTTCCGCGCAAGGGAGCTTTCATCCTGCTGGCCAACCATCATTACGGCGGTCTGGACGGGATGATGACGCTCGATCTGATCGGCCATATCCGCCCTGACTACCATACGGTCAGCACCTTCCTGCTCGGCAAGGTGCCGGAGATGAAGCCGGCCATGTTTCCTGTGAATCCCTTCTCCAGCGACGGAACAGGCGCCAAGGGGAATCTGACGGGAATACGGAATGCCCTGAAACACATCAAGGAAGGCGGGTGTCTCGGCTTATTCGCGGCGGGGGCGGTAGCCACCTATCAGCCCAGGAAAGAGCGCACGGCTTGGGAGAAGCACATCGTCGAAGATTGTCCGTGGCCCATGTCCATCGTCAAGTTCATCCGGACGTGCAACTGCCCGGTGCTGCCGGTCTATTTTGAAGGCGGATGCTCTGAGCGTTTCCATCGCCTGGGCAGGATCCACCCGATGCTGCGGACGGCAAACCTGGTCAATGAGACGATCAACAAGCAGGGCAAGCGTATTCCTATGCGCATCGGAAAGCCTGTTTCTGTTGCAGAGATGAACCGCTACGAGAAGCTCGAAGAACTCTACGGTTTCCTGCGCAACCGCATCTACGCGATGCAGGCTGAATTTGAGCCCGCACAAGAGCTCGCACCGAGCCAGCAGCAGCCCTGTCCTGAGCCCGCAGTCCAGCTATCGGGACAAGATTCGATGCAGTGCGTAAGTTTCGGCAACGGCTACCCAAAGGCTATCCAGAGCCTGATTGTCTGGTTCTTCCAGCAGCACTATCCAGCTCCGGCCGATTGCGGGATTCCGGCGCCGCAGAAAACGTTTACCCCATACTACCGGAACGTCCGACCCGACCAGCTGCTCTCCAAAACCGAAACTGTCGAAGATTTCGACCGCCTGCTCCGGGAAATCTCGGACAATGCTTACGGCTTGCCCGAACCGGTCAAGACGCTCTTCAACCAGGGCGCCAAGGTCATTTGCTTCAACACGGCTTCCAACGGCGCGCTCGAAGCCTACATCTGCAAGCCCTAAGCGTCCTTATTTCTTGATCGGATAGAGCCGCAGCAGCAGAAGGATCAGCAGGGCGATGGCGGCCGGGAACAGCGAGAAGATGGCCCAGATCATCCGCTGGACGGCCGGCTCATTTGTAATCGTAACAACAGTCTGGCCTGTGGCAGGATCTGTTCCGGAGATGAAACCGGCAAGGCCCAGGAACAGCGCTACCAGTGCGCCGGAGATGGCTGAGCCGAACTTCTGCGCCATGGTGCCAGACGAGAAGATCAGACCCGTCGAAGACGTTCCGTTCTTCTCGGTGGCATAGTCGGCCACGTCAGCATACATCGACCAGAGCAGCGGCGAATAAAGGCCGATGCCGACCGAGGTGAGGATGACCATCGCGACCATCACCCAGATGTATTTCGGGTCCATCGGGATGAAGAAGAAAGCGATCGAAGTCACAGCGCAGATGACAGCCGCCCAGGCGAAGGCCTTCCGCTTGGAACCGACCCATTTCGTGAACCGCGGCGACAGGCCGCCGAAAATCATGCAGGTCACCTCGCCGAAGGTCATGAACACCGTGTAGTTGATGATCAGGCCTGATACGGTGACATCTCCGTGGAGACAGTACTCCAGCAGATAACCGGCCACGGCATAGCGGAACCCATTGAAAAAGTTGGTGCAGATACCGATGAGCGTCAGGTAGATCCAGGGTTTGTTGCGGAACAAGTCGCCGAAGGGCTTGAAAGAGAACTTTTCGGCGCGGACGGGTTTGAGGCGTTCCTTCGTGAGCAAGCCGCAGGCAAGCGTACCCAGCGCGGCCAGACCGCCCAGCACGGCGCCCAACACGGCGTACTGGTGCGCTTCGCTACCCCCTACCAGCTTCTGCAGATAAGGGAACGAGAGCAGGGTCACGAAGCCCATGGCATAGGCGCCGACCATGCGGTATGAAGAGAACTGGTTCTTCTCGTTATCGTCGTCGGTCATCACGCCCAGCAGCGAGCCGTACGGCACGTTGACGGCCGTATAGACAACCATCATCAGCAGATACATCGAATAGGCGTAGATGCGCTTACCCACAGGTCCCAGGTCGGGCGTATAAAGCAGCAGGGCGAAGACCAGGCCGAGCGGAATGGCACCGAAGATGAGCCAGGGGCGATACGTGCCCCAACGCGATTGCGTGCGGTCGGCGAGCGCGCCCATTATCGGGTCGGTAATGACGTCGAACAGGCGGGCGACCAGCATCAGCGTCGCCGTATCAGCCACGGTAAGACCGAAGATGTTGGTGAAAAACAAAGGGAATGCGATGGACATCACCTTCCAGGTAATACCGCCCGCTGCAGCGTCGCCCAGGCCGTAACCGATTTTCTCAGAGAGTTTTGCCATAGATGGTTGTTATTATTTGTTGATTCAGGTTCCGGGGCAAGCCCGGAATGACGGCGCTTTAAGCGAATAGTTTCAGGATTTCAAGACACATACGTGAATTGTGATACGGGCATTTCCAAAAGCCTGCCTTAGGCTGGGTCAGGTCGGGTTTTCCGTCGGAGAGGATTGCCCAGTACCACTCCCCTCCTTCGCTGTCGACCAGATGGTCACGGATGTAATTCCAGGCGTCCAGGGCACGGTCGGCCGCCGCATCGTCGCCGTGGTATTTCCACAACCACAGATTGCCGACGACCGTCTCGGCCTGCACCCACCACTGGCGGGAATCGTCAAACGTACCGTCAACCAGTTTCTCATAGCGCATCGAGCCATCCGGCATCAGCCCTTGGTTGCCAGCCTGGCCCATGGCCTTCGCAAACGGACGGACGCGCGAAACCACATCCAGATCCCGCGTAGCAAAGGCACATTCCAGCAGCAGCCAGGACGTCTCGATGTCATGGCCGTAGGACACGGCGCCCGGCAGCACGCTCCAATCGCGCCGGAAATAGAGTTGCAGATGGCCGTCAGGCCCCATAATACGGGTGCACGTCAGGTCGAGGAGCCGCACAAGCGCCTCTTTCAGCGCCGGATCGGGCCACACTTGGTAGAGATTTGCATAAGCCTCCAGGATGTGGAGGTGCGAATTCATCGTCTTGTCAGCGTTGATGTCATGCGCCGAAAGAGACATATCTTCCAGCGGCGAAAAATCGCGCGCAAGCGCCTCGATGTAACCGCCGTGCTCCCGGTCGGCGAAGCGGTCTTCAACCACCTGGAACAAAGCAGCAGCCGCTGCCAGCACCTTCGCATCGCGTGTCACCTTGAAGAGTTCGCTGAGGCCATAGATAGCGAAGCCCTGGGCATAGAGTTGCTTCTTGTCGTCGAGCCGCTCCCCTTCCGCTGTCACACTCCAGTAAACGCCGCCGTTCTCCGGATCGCAAAAATGCGCCAGGAACCAGTCGGCAGCCCGACGGGCAGCCTGCAGGTAGGCAGGCTTGGGTGACATACCGTACGCGGCAGAGAATGCCCAAATGATGCGGGCGTTTAGAATGACGCCCCGCGGCGCATCCGGTTCGATTCTGCCGGAAGCATCCACCTCGCCATAGAACCCACCCCGTGGATCCTGCAACGAGAGCCAATACCGGAGAATCCCGTTCTCCAGCTCATCAGCAACCTCATGAAACAATCTTTCGGATCTTGTCATCTACTAACGTCATTGTTTATGAATCACTTCCTGCAGGTATTCCATCAAAAACCTTCGCTGCGCTCATCCCTCCCAGCTTCGCTGGGCCCCTCCCATGTCTGAGTTACTGGGGCGCTGCCCCAAACCCCGCCGTTGCGGCCTCCTATTCCAAATTGCTGGCTCTCGCGGCCTCCACTGGCGCCTGAAGGCGCAGGGCGTCTATGGGTTTTTGATGGAATACCTGTAGGAATGTGATTCATCTTCAAATATTCGGTTCGTTCCAGACTTTGGTTTCGGTACAGTTGACCTGAACACCCAGGCCGCCGATGGCGAGACGGAAGTCGCCTTTTTCAAGGCGCCAACGGCCGTCAGCACCGACGAAGGCCAGTTCGTTGGCGGGAAGTTCGAAGGTGACGACCTTCGACTCGCCGGGCTGGAGTTCGATCTTCTCGAAGCCGCGGAGACGTTTCACATCGGGAATCAGCGAAGCGACAAGGTCGGAGCTGTAAAGCAGTACGGCTTCCTTGCCGGCGCGGTCACCCGTGTTGGTGACCTTGACCGATACCTTGAGAACATCGCCGGCCTTGAACGACGTGCGGTCCACATTCAGGTCGCTGTAGGCGAAGCTCGTATAGCTCAAGCCGTGGCCGAAAGGCCACTGGACGTCCATCACGGCGTCGTAGTTGTAGGAACCGGCCATCACTTCGCGGTGTTCCGAGACCTTGTAATCGTAGGTGTGCAGCGAACCCGTGTGCTTGGGATAGGTGAACGGCAGTTTTCCCGAGAAGTTCTCGTCGCCGGCGAGCAGTGCCGCCAGGGCGTCGCCACCGTAGTTCGACGGCAGCATCACATCGACGACGGCTTTGGCCATCGGCTCGATATCGCCGATGATGCGCGGACGGCCCTCGTTGAGAACCAGGATGATGGGCTTGCCCGTCGCCGCCAGCGCCTTGACCAGGTCTTTCTGGTTGGCCGAAAGGTTCAGGTCGTCCATATTGCCCGGCGTCTCGCAGTAGGAGTTCTCACCGACGCAGCAGACGATCACATCGGCGGCTCGCGCTGCCGCAGCGGCCTTTGCGATGCCCGTTGCCTTGTCATACTGCCAGGCCATCGGAATCTCGATATACTCCACGCCCGGCACATAAGTCACGCGGGAGAAACGCTTCTGGACGGCTTCCAGAATGGTATTGTACTGCGGCACGAACTCGTCGGCAGCGCCCTGCCAGCGATACGACCATCCCCCGTTCAGTGCGCGGAGCGAATTGGCGTTCGGCCCTGTGACGAGGATACGTTCCGTGCCTTTGAGCGGCAGGACACCCTCATTCTTGAGCAGGACCTCAGATTCGACGGCCGCAGCGTAAGACTCCTTGGCGAACCGTTCACACGCGAAATCGGGATAATCATATTCCCAGGTCGGGTTCTCGAACAGGCCCAGACGCACCTTCAGGCGCAGGACGCGCCGCACGGCGTCATCGAGACGCGACATCGGAATGTCGCCTTTCTCGGCCAAATCCACGATCACGTTCACACATTCCGGATCGTAAGGATCCATGATCATATCGATACCGGCGTTGATGCCCATAGCCACAGCCTCCCGCTTGTCGGCAGCCACGTGGTCACGGGTGTAGAGATTGTCGATATCGGCCCAGTCGGTCACCAGCATGCCGTCCCAGCCCAGTTGCTCCTTCACCCAGCCGGTGAGCAGCAGCGTGTTGGCGTGCGTGGGAATGCCGTTGATGGACGCGGAGTTGACCATCGCGGTCAGCGCACCGGCCTGGAAGCACTCCTTGAACGGACGGAAATACTTTTCACGCAGGTCGTTCTCGGCGATGTAGGCCGGCGTGCGGTCCTTACCGGAAAGCGGCACGCCGTAGCCCATATAGTGCTTGATGCTCACGGCAGCCTTTTCGAAGCCGATGTGGTTGGGATCGTCTCCCTGGATGGCAACGGTCTCGACGCGTGCCATCTCCGCCTGGAGATACGGGTCTTCACCCCAGCTCTCCCACTGACGCGGCCAGCGGGGATCGCGGCCCAAGTCCATCACGGGCGAGAAAACCCAGGGGCACTGGGCGGCGCGGGTCTCATAGGCCATCGCCTCGCCCATCATACGGGCATACTCCCGGTTGAAGGTGGCACCCAGGTTGATTTCCTGCGGATAGAGCGAACCTTCTACCAGATACGAGGCACCGTGGATCATATCCAGGCCATAGATGCAGGGAATGCCCAGCAGTTCCATCGACTTGTTCTGGATCTGCCGGATCATGGCGGCGGTCTGTTCCCGCGTATGTGCGGCGTCGTGCATCACGTTGAGGATGGAACCCACCTTGTATTCTCCGATGATCTTGTCAAGTTTGGCCGGATCAAGGGCTTCGTGGGTATCGTCTTCCACGGTTACGATGGAGAGCTGGACCAACTGGCCCGCCTTCTCCTTGAGCGTCATATTCTTGAGTACCTTCTCGACTTTCGCTTCCACATCCTTGTCCTGCGGGATGGCGGGCGTGACAGCCTGTTTCGTAGCGCAGGCGCAGGCCGAAGCGACCATCAAGCCGAAAACGGCGATACGGATCATTCTTTTCATAACAAATCTATTTGACATTTTTCTTTTTGGAACGGTTCCGCCACAGGGCGGTCATCTCTTCCAGGGTCTTTCCCTTGGTCTCAGGCACCAGCCGCCAGACGAACAGGGCCGCAATCAGGCAGATGATCCCATAGAGTGCGTAGGCGAAGAAATGGCCGAAGCTGTCGCCCATCGCACCGAGCTTCATGTTGTACATCGGGACGAAAGTGCTCGAAACGATGAAGTTGAAAATCCACTGGAAAGCCACGGCCCAGGCCGTCGCCTGGCTCCGGATGGTGTTGGGGAAGATCTCGGAGATATAGACCCAGCAGATCGGCCCCCAGCTGAACATGAAACTCGCGCTGTAAACCATGATGCTGATGACAGGAACCCAGGCGGGCAGCGTGATTACGTTCGAAAGGGCAACGCCCAGCGCGCCGAGCGCCATACCCAGCGAACCGGTGATCAGCAGCGGCTTGCGGCCCAGTTTCTCCACGGTGAAGACGGCCACCAGCGTAAAGCTGATGTTGATGATGCCCATGATCACCGTAAAGAGCATGTTGTTGCTCACACCCATCGATTCGAAGATACGCGGGGCGAAATAGAGCACCGCGTTGATGCCGATCACCTGCTGGAACACGCTCAGCATGCAGCCGATGAAAATGACGATAAATCCGTAGGCGAAGAGCTTCTCGCGTTTTTCGACCACCGTCTCCCGGATCTCCTCCAGGATCGTATGGGCTTTCTCCTCGCCGTTGATGCGGGCCAGGATCCGGAAGGCGTCGTTGTCGAGACCCCGCATCACCAGGTGACGGGGCGACTCAGGCACCAGCAGGATGAGCAGTGCGAACAGGCCGGCCGGGAAAGCCTCGGAAACGAACATGTTGCGCCAGCCCACGGTGTTGGTCCATTCCACGATCTGGGGATCGTTCTTGTGCGACTGGATGATGAGGAAGTTCACGAAATAGACCACCAGCTGGCCGAAGATGATGGCGAACTGGTTCCAGGAAACGAGTTTGCCACGCTGATTGGCCGGCGCCACCTCGGCGATATACATCGGACAGATGGCCGAAGCCAGGCCCACGCCGATGCCGCCCAGGACGCGGTAGAGAATGAATGCAACCAGGACGCTCCGGCTTGCCACGCCATGCGGGAAAAAGAGGAATTCCGGGCAATACGAACCCAGAGCGCTCAGGAAAAAGAGGATACCTGCAACCAGGAGCGACTTCCGGCGGCCGATCCGCGAGGTCAGCAGACCGGACAGCAGCGCGCCGATCACACAACCGATCAGTGCGCTTGAAGTGGTGAAGCCGTGAAGTCCGTCGGTATAGGTGAAATCGGCTGCAGACTGGAAGAAGGCCTGCAAGCCCTTCTCCGCACCGGAAATCACGGCCGTGTCATAACCGAAGAGCAGGCCGCCCAGTACCGCGACCAGCACGATGCTGATCAGGTACCAGGGACTGCCCTGTTGATTCTTCTGGCTCATGGACGGCTACTTGCAATAAAGGGCGACGATGGTTTCGTAGAGCTCCTGCTTGCCGGAAATCTGTTTCGGCTCACCGGCTTGCCTGGCATAGGCCACGAGATCTTCGAGGGTCAGCTTGCCCTCTTCGAATTCCCTGCCCTTGCCGCTGTCGAACGAAGCGTAGCGTTCCTTCACCATAGCCGGGATGCTGCTTTCCTGCACGATGGCAGCGGCATTGACCAAGGCGCGCGCCATGGCGTCCATCGCACTGATATGGGCGATGAAGATGTCCTCCGGATCGGTGGAGTTGCGGCGCAGTTTGGCATCGAAGTTCGAGCCGCCGGTACCCAGACCGCCGTTGCGGATGATCTGCAGCATGGCGAGCGTAAGTTCATAGTTGTCGATCGGGAACTGGTCGGTATCCCAGCCGTTCTGCGCGTCGCCGCGGTTGGCGTCGATGCTGCCCAGCATGCCGTGATCTACGGCGCAGGCCAGTTCATGCTCAAAGGTATGGCCCGCCAGCGTGGCGTGGTTGACTTCGATATTGACCTTGAAGTCCTTGTCCAGGCCGTGACGGCGCAGGAAGCCGATGACGGTCTCCGTATCCTGGTCGTACTGATGCTTGGTCGGTTCCATCGGCTTGGGTTCGATCAGGAAGGTTCCCTTGAAACCGTGTGCGCGGCCATAGTCGCGTGCGGCGACCAGCATCCGGCCGAGATGTTCCTTCTCGCGCTGCATCTGGGTGTTGAGCAGGCTCGTATAGCCTTCGCGGCCGCCCCAGAACACATAGTTCTCGCCGCCCAGTTTGATGGTGGCGTCGATGGCGTTCTTGATCTGGACAGCAGCGCGGGCCACCACGTCGAAGTCGGGGTTGGTGGCGGCACCGTTCATGTAACGCTTGTGGCCGAAAACGTTGGCCGTTCCCCAGAGGTTCTTGATGCCCGTAGCCTTCATCTTTTCGAGCAGATAGTCGGTGACATCCTTCATCCGGGCCTCGTACTCGGCGATGTCGTCGGTATCCTCGACCAGGTCGATGTCGTGGAAGCAGAAGAATTCGATGCCGAGCTTCTGCATGATTTCGAAGCCGGCGTCAACCTTGGCGCGGGCACGCGTGTAAGGGCTTTCGCCCTTGTCCCACTCGTAGGAGCGGGTCTGGCCGCCGAACTGGTCGCCGGAAGCCTGGCCGAGGGTATGCCACCAGGCCATGGCGAAACGGAGCCAATCCTTCATCTTCTTGCCCAGCACGAGGCGGTCGGGTTCATAATAATGGAAGGCAAGCGGGTTCTTGCTCCCGGGTCCCTCGAAGGGAATCTTGCCGATTGTAGGGAAGTACTCTTGAGACATGATCGTATTATTGTTTTTATAAATATGATTTCCAGCGTTCATAGGCTGCGCGATATTCATCGCAGCGTTCAGGTTCGACCACCGACAGGCGGGACAGCGTGGAGAAGGCTTCATCCGGCGTCGCATAAACGCCGGCACCGATACCGGCTCCCCGGGCGGCACCCACGGACCCATCGGTATCGTAGAGTTCGATCGTCGCGCCCGACGTCCCGGCGAGGGTCTGGCGGAAGATCGGCGAGAGAAACATGTTCGCCCGTCCGGCATGGATGCAGTCGATCTGAAGACCCATCTGCTGCATGATCTCGATGCCGTAGCAGAAGGAGAAGACGATGCCTTCCTGGGCTGCCCGCAGCAAATGCGCCCGGCCGTGGCGGTTGAAGTTCACCCCGTGTATGCTGCAGCCCGTGTCGCGGTTTTCCAGCATCCGCTCCGCCCCGTTGCCGAACGGGAGGATGGAGACACCGTCGCTGCCGACCGGCACGCTTGCAGCCAGTTCATTCATCTGGGCATAGGACAGCCCTTCCGGCGCGACATTGCGCCGCATCCAGGCATTCAGGATGCCGGTGCCGTTGATGCACAGCAGCACGCCGAGGCGCGGACTGGCTGCCGTATGATTCACGTGGGCGAAAGGATTCACGCGCGAGAGCGGGTCGTGCGCCACTTGGCCGATGACGCCATACACCACGCCGGAAGTACCGGCTGTGGAGGCGATTTGGCCAGGGTTCAACACGCCCAGGCTCAGGGCGTTGTTGGGCTGGTCACCGGCACGGTAGGTAACCGGCGTGCCTTCCTTGAGACCCAGTTCACGGGCGGCGGCGCAGGTCAGTACGCCCTGCTCTCCGAAACTGGGCCGGATCTCGGGCAGGATGGAGGGGTCGAAGCCGAAGCAGGAAAGCAGCCGTTCGGAAGGCCGGTTCTCCACGAAATCCCAGAAAATGCCTTCGGAGAGACCGCTGGCCGTCGTGCAGACCGTCCCGGTAAGCCAGGCGGCCACGTATTCTCCCGGAAGCATCACTTTCCAGATGCGCTCAAACATATCCGGTTCGTTTTCCTTCACCCAGGCCAGTTTGGCCGCGGTGAAATTACCCGGTGAATTGAGCAGATGCGTCAGGCACCATTCCTCCCCTAACGCTGTGAAAGCACGCTGCCCGTAGGGAACAGCACGGGAGTCGCACCAGATGATGGAGGGGCGCAGGACCTGCAGGTCCTTGTCAACGCAGACCAGACCGTGCATCTGATAAGAGATGCCTATGGCCTTGACATCCTGCTTGTCCACCTGCGGGGCCTGGCGCAGGACATCCTGCGTAGCCGCCTTCAGGTAAGAGATCCACTGTGCGGGATCCTGTTCGGCCCATCCGGGCTTGAGGGAACGGATGGGCGCCTCGGTCTCCGGATAGAAGGCCGAAGCGACGCATTTCCCGCTGGCAGACTCGACCAGTGAGGCCTTTACGGACGAACTGCCGATATCGTAACCGAGTAAGTACATGGTTCTGTTTTTAAGGTAACAGTTATGTTGCCGGGCTCGCCCGTACTCTGGATGAGCAATTGGGCAAGACCATTGAAAGTTTCAAGGGTAAAAGTGCGGGCGTTGGGATCTTCCGGTCTCTCTTTTCCCCGGAAGGCGGGATCGCCGTTCCCATAGCCCAGTATCCGGCCAGGGCCGGCGACAGTCACCTGCACGGGCAGGCACGCCGTGGGCACAAAGCGCCCCCGGGCATCCTGCACAACTATCTCCACTACGGCCAGGTCGCGGCCGTCCGCCTCAATCCGGGGACGGTCGACAGTTGCCTGCAAGGCAGCAGGTGCCCCGGCCGTATAGACTGTTTCTTCGCAGATCTTCTTCCCACCGCGATAACCCACGGCACGCACACGCCCGGGCTGATAGACGGCTTCCCATTCCAGATGACCCAGCCGAGGCATCTTCTTACGGCCCAGACTGCGCCCGTTGACCCACAGGGCCACCTCGTCACAGTTGCTGTAAACCCAGACGGGGACCTTCTCCCCTTCATGGCCTTCCAGGTTCCAGTGCGGAAGGATGTGCAGTACCGGCTCGTCGGTCCACCAGGATTGCAGGAAGAAAGCCTCGTCTTTCGGAAAACCGCAATAGTCGAGGATACCGAACTCCGATCCGGTTGCGGGGAATTTCAGCGGATTGGGCTCGCCGCGATAGTCAAATCCCGTCCAATAGAACAGGCCGGCGAGCCAGGGACGGGCATCGTAGAACTGCAGGCCGCGCTCAATGCAGTTGAGCAGGCTGTCGGGGCCTTGCGGGCCCCGGTTGATCGCAGCCATGCGGCCGTTCTCCACGTCATCAAAATAGACACCTCGGGTACCGCAGCCCGAGGTTTCCTCGGTGCCCACGGCCACGCGGGCGGGATAGTCGGCCCGGTGCTTGTCCACCGGGTTCTGCAAGATATAGTTGTAACCCGCCACGTCGCTTCCCTTGACAATCTCAGGGCCGCTGCTGGAGGCTACGACCACAGGACGCGTAGGATCGACCCTGTGGCAGAATTCCGTCATTGTGCGGGCAATACGCTCGCCCTTCTCATTCCACTCAATCCCCCACTCTTCGTTGCCAATGCCCCACATGATGATGCAGGGATGATGCTTGTCGCGTTCGATCATCTTGCGCAGCGGTTCGAGCTGGGCATCGTTCGTACCCATCAGGCGCGTCTCCTCGAGGACATACATACCCAGGCTGTCGCAAATGTCGAGCAGCGCGGGTGAAACCGGATTGTGGGAGGTGCGGATGGCATTGAAACCGTATTTCTTGAGCTGTTTGATGCGCCAGACCCACAGGGCGTCGGGAATCGCAGCGCCCACGCCCGCGGCGTCCTGGTGGACGTTCGCACCGCGGATGCGGATCGGTTTCCCGTCCACCAAAATCCCGCGGTCGGGATCGAGCGTGATGACGGGAAGCGGCAGTTGCGGCTTTTCAGGTTCCGGACCAACAGTCAGCCAGACATGCCGATAGATGCCCGCCCCTTCGTAGAACCATCCCTCCTCAAAAGTAGCATCCACGCGTACGGTCACGATGTTGTCGGCGCCATAATTCAGATACTCAGCGATATTGTAACTCGCGGTGGCATAGCCGCTTTCCTCGCCGCCCAGCCAGAAGCCGTTCACCCAGATGTCCGAGTCGCGGAAGATGCCGTCGAACCGGAGCGACACGGGCTGGCCGAGCGCTTCGGCCGGGACGGTGAAATGCTTGCGGTACCAGCCCACGCTGGTCCGGGGCCACTGCCAGCCCACCGTTTTATAACCGTGGCTGTGCGAGGCTTCGGCCGCGTACGGCAGGTCCACGACCCAGTCGTGAGGCAGCTGGACCTCCTTCCAGGCCGAATCGTCAAAGTCCATGGCATAAGGGCCCTTGTTGTGGATGGACGCTGCCTTCGTGAAATAATTGAAATATTCCGTACCCCGCCCGAAATCCTTCTCGGGAGAGGAGGCGTTGCCGAAGGCGAACTTCCAGCCGTCGTCGAACAGCATTTCCTGGGCGGACAGCCACAAGGGAAGTGACAGGCACAAAAGGATGGTGAGGATTCTGCGCATAGCTAGCGGATCGTCGTAAAGAACAGTTCTCCGTTATAGTTGGTATAATCATCCGCTGCATCCGGATCGTAACCGTGCGGCTTGTCGGGGTCCACGACCACGATGCGGAAGCGCCGGTTCTCCAGCATGCCGGGGAAACTGCCCTGGCGCGGGGAGAAGGTGAGTTCACGCTCCGCGTCGTTCCAGGAGATGGAGATGATGGAATAGGCACCGCGCTCATAGGCATAGGATTCGCCGTCATCCTCATAAAGGTCGAAATGGGCGTCGGCACCCGCATAGATGTAGAGGCAGATGTCATCGTCCGGCTTCTGGCCCGTCCACTCGATCTCAGGACCGAAGGGAATGATGGACCCGGCACGCACGAAGAGCGGCATCCGCTCGTACGGCGCGGGGATCGAACGGCTGCGGCCGCCCGCGAAGTATTCACCCGTATAGAAATCATACCATCCACCTTCCGGGAAATAGACGCTGCGGCTGCGGGCCTTGTATTCGCTCACCGGGCAGGCCATCAGCGCCGGACCGAACATCCACTGGTCGGAGAGGTCGCGCACGGCCGGATCGTCCGGGAAATCCATCGGAAGGCCGCGCATGATCGTATAGTCGTTGAGATAGACAGCTCCTGCCATCGAATAGAGATACGGCATCAGCCGGTAGCGGAGCTGCATATACCAAAGGATGCTTTCGTAGGCCTTGGACCCGGCGGGTGCGATGTTCCAGAGTTCGCGGCGGGGCCACTGGCCGTGGGTGCGGAACAGGGGCACGAAGGTGCCGAACTGGTGCCAGCGCGTCTGCAGTTCCCGCCATTCGTCGAGGTTGGCCGGATTGTAGAACTTGCTCATCACCGAGAAGCCGCCGATGTCCATTCCCCAGAACGGGATGCCGCTCATCGAGAAGTCCAGGCCGGCGGCCATCTGGATCCGCATGTCGGTCCAGGAAGTGCCGATATCACCACTCCAGGTGGCGGTGCTGTAGCGCTGCTCGCCCAGGAAACCGCTGCGGGTGAGCAGGAATACACGTCTGTCAGGTTCTATGCCGCGCTGGCCGTTGTAGATGGCGTCGGCATTGACGATGGAATAGGCGTTCAGGTATTCGGTCGAAGGGCCGAGGGCCGTCGGCGTCGTGAGCCATTTCAGATAGTCCATCGGCAGGCAGTCGCGAAGGTTCGGTTCGCTGGCATCCATCCACCAGGCGTCGATCTTGCGGCCGTAGCGGGTGTAGAGGTTTTCGTCGATCTGGCGCCAGAACATGGCCCGGCCGCCTTCGGCGTAGGCGTCGTAGAAGGTCTGCTTGTGACCCAGCCAGTCCACGAGGCCGGTATCCTCGGCGTGCGTGTAAGCATAGCCGGCGGCCTTGAGTTCCTTGTAATTATCCGTATTGGTGTAGAATTTCGGCCAGACGCTGATCATCAGCCGGCCGTGCATCGCATGCACGTCGTCCATCATCTTTTCAGGATCCGGATAACGCGTCTCGTCGAACTCGTGGCTGCCCCACTGGTCCTCTTTCCAGTACTGCCAGTCCTGGACGATGTTGTCCACAGGAATGTGTCTCTTACGGAACTCGGCCAGCGTTTCCACCAGTTCATCCTGCGTCGAATAGCGCTCGCGGCTCTGCCAGAAACCCATCACCCATTTGGGCATCACAGGCGCTTTGCCGGTCAGCTTGCGGTAGTGGCTGATGACCTCGTCGTAGGTCTCGCCCGTCATGAAATAAAAGTCCGCCTGCGGTTCGAATTCCGACCAGAAACTCACGAGCGATTCTTCTTCAGGCGTCTGGGGCGGAGCCACGCGCAAGCCGATGTACGATACATCACCGTCAGGTTCCCATTCGATGCGGACGGGCGTCTTCACGCCTTCCTCCAGATGAACCGTAAACTTGTAGCTGTTGGGGTTCCAGGCCGGACGCCAGCGGCGCGACATCATCTCCTGTCCGCCCACCGTCGTCGTCTGGAAACCGGCATAGTACTGGCTGAAATGGTAGTCTGCCGTCTTGGGCGCTTCCAGGAAGCCTTCATACACGACTTTTGCGCCGCTGAGCGGGATTTCAGGCAAAAGCTTGACAGCCATTTCGTTTTCGTAGAAAAGACTGTCTTCGCGCTGCACGACAGGCGCTCCCTTGGCCGGCTTATACGTGCCGGTCAGCGCGCCTTCCACACCGTCTTTGTCGTAAATCTTCAACAATTCTCCTAGTTGCTTGTATGGCTCGGGATTACCCCAGCGGCTGAGCGAATAGGCGTCGAACATCAGACCGTAGCCGCCCGTAGAGACGACCATCGGCACGCTCACCTTGGTGTTGTACTGGTAGAGTTCCTCGCTGCGGCCCCTATGGTCGAACTCGCCGGCCTGATGCTGCCCCAGACCGTAGAAAGAATCGTCCGGATCGGGCTCAAAAGCCGTGCGGACCGACCAGGCCTTCTTGCCTTCGACCTCAATGGGCGTGAAGGCGAAACAACCTTCCGAAAGGAGCGGCGTCCCGTCACCCTTGAAAAGGTTCACGGTGCCGGAAGCCTTATAGACCTCCACGATGAGACTGTCGGTCGCCAGCCTAACCTTGCCGCCGGCTTCGGTCACTTCGAAATCCCGGCAGCCCTGCTGGGGCAGCACGGCCAGGCTTTTCCGGTCAGAAAAACGGCCGTCCGGAACAGCGGATACGTGAACGATGGCGGGCGTGACAACCTGCAGCCGGATGGTCATATCCGTGCACGGTATCGCCACTTTGTCGCCTTTGACGGTATAGGCTTTCTGGCAGGATACCAGCAGCAGGGGAATCAATAAGAGGAAGAGCGTTTTTTTCATGTTCGGAATGTTTCAGGTTCAGGTTCAAAGGGGCCAGTCATCACTGCGGAAAGGGGGGACGGGGATACCGTAAGAGGTCTGCAGGTTGGCGCCCATCCAGTTGCGGTAGCTGTAACGCACCGCGACGGGAGCAGGAACTTCGGCACAGCGCACATAGACGGTCTGGCCGTCCCAGTCCACCTCCGCCTCAGCAAGATGGAACACGCGGTCTTCACCGGCGAGTTCAAATCCGGTGATTCCGCGCGAGCTGATCGACTGCAGGTTCGACCAGACATTGTTGAAAAGGATCTTGACCCGTCCGTCTTCGAGGTAGTCGATCGACTTGGGCGTCGGATAATCTACCGTCATGCCGACAGGCATCCCATAAGCGGAGCTGAGTGCACGGAGCGCCATCATGTCGGCCACTTCCTGTTTGCGCGGGGGGTGGATCGTCACTTCATTGCCCAGGGTCTCGAGACAGACGGCGTAGGTTTTGGCAATCAGTTCCTGCGTATGCATCTGCGTCTCCACGAACTTGGGACGCCATCTTCCGTCGGCTGTGCCATGGTCGTAAGGTGCCAGCAGGGCATAGATGAACGGGAGGTCTCCCCTTCCCCAGGCATCGCGCCAGAGCCGGACCATCGAGGCCTGCAGCAAATCGTAGCAGTCCTGACCGATGTTGGAACAACCCTGGTACCAGAGGAATCCCTTGGCGGCATAGCCGGCGAGAGGCGCCATGCGACCGTTCCAGCAGGTCGCTACGCCGTTGGGATACAGGCCCGCCGTTTCATGCAGTTCCCGGATCATGGCCAGGTCCGCCTCTGAGATTCCGGCGTTTTCCACCGCTTCCATCGTCATCCAGGGCTCGATACGGCTGCCGCCCCAGGCATTGACGATGATGCCCACGGGGACACCCAGGTTGCGGGTAAGCCGCTTGGCGAACAGATAAGCCACAGCCGAAGTCTTGGAATAGACTTCCGGAAATGTGTATTCCCAGCCGTTTTCTACGTCGCGCTGCACCACGTGCGTGGTGTCGGACTTGACATCGAACAGACGGATGCGGGAAGCATACTCAGACGCTTCCAGCAAATTGTCCCGGAATCCGTCGATCTGCTGGAAGCCGAAGCCGCGCATGGGCATTTCCATATTCGACTGGCCGCTGCAAACCCACACTTCCCCGAGCATCACGTCGGACACGGTCAGGGATTCCTTTCCACAGCTGACCTTAAGGGTATAAGGACCGCCGGCTTCGCCGGTGGAGAGCGTTACGCGCCAGGATCCATCGTCGGCTATCCGGGTCTTCACTACCAGACCGTCCCAGGATCCTTCCACGGAGACGGTCTTGCCGGGTTCTCCCCAACCCCAGACGGGTGCTGCGGTCTCGCGCTGGAGGACCATATGGTCGGAAAACAGGTGGGCAAGCTGCAAGGGCTCCGCCCGGAGCAGGAAGGCCGCCGGAAGCAGCCAGGCCAAAAGCAGGAGTTTCTTCATCGTATATTTCTGTCAATAAGTTCATTCAAAGTCTTGACGGAAAGGCCTGTGCGCAAGCCGTCGGGGGCGGTGTGCAGGCAGTAGTCCACCAGCCGGTCCACCGTTGATGTGGCGACGTGGAGCCGGGTATCGGACGAAGCGTAATAGATGAACACCTTCCCGTCCGGATCGCAGATCCAACCGTTGGAGAAAAGGACGTTCATCACGTCGCCTACATATTCCCCGCCCTCGGGCGCCATGAAGAAACCGGCGGGTTCGGCAATCACGCGCGTCGGATCATCCAGTGCCGTCATGTAGAGATACAGGACATAACGCAGGCCGGAGGCACAGCCCCGGACTCCATGTGCCAGGTGCAGCCAACCCTGCGGCGTCTTGATGGGGTGCGGCCCCTCCCCGTTCTTGCATTCCTTGATGGTATGGTAGCAGCGACGGCTGAGCGTCTTCTCGCCTTCAACGAAGGCGTGTTCCATGCTGTCGACCAAAGCCCATCCGATGCCGGCTCCGCCGCCGGCATCGATGAAGCCGTCCTGCGGGCGCGTATAGAGCGCATACTTGCCGTCCACGAACTCGGGATGCAGCACTACGTTGCGCTGCTGGCTCTTCGACACGATATCGGGCAGGCGCTCCCAGGTGACCAGGTCGTGCGTGCGGGCCACGCCGGCGGCGGCCACGGCGGCCGACAGGTCGTCGGGCCGGGCGGGATCCTTGCGCTCCACGCAGAAAATGCCGTAGATCCAGCCGTCTTCATGCGCAGTCAGCCGCATGTCGTAGATATTGGTGGCAGGTTCGCCATACTCAGGCATCGTCACGGGACGGGACCAGAAACGGAAATTGTCGACACCGTTGGGACTCTCCGCCACAGCGAAGAAAGATTTGCGGTCCGCCCCTTCAACCCGTGCGACCAGGACATATTTTCCATTCCACTTGATGGCGCCGGCATTGAACACGGCATGGATGCCGAAGCGCTCAAGCAAGTAGGGATTCGTATCCGGATGCAGGTCGTAGCGCCACTCCAGCGGAGCATGCTCCGCCGTCAGCACCGGATTTGCATATCTTTCATAAACACCGTTCCCTTCGACGGGAACATTCTTCCGTTCAATCAGCTCCTGGTGCGTCTTCCGCAGCCGGGAAAGTCTCTTTTCGTAGGTCATAGCAGGATGATGGATTCCTTATCGCAGAATTGTCTGAAATCTTCTTCGTTTTCAAAGCCCTTCCAAGGCGCATAGAAATGGCCGGGACGGTCGTGCGCGTTGCGCCAGGTGAGGACGTAGCAAATGCCGGAACCCTCGATGGCCGGATACAGGACGCCCGACCACCACTGCGGGTCGGCAAGACTCTCCAGGCCTGTCTCCGACAGGCACAGGAGTTTGCCGTGCGCCTCGGCAACAGGCTTCAGCACGCCCAGCATCTCACGCACTTGCTTTCCGAAACGGATGCCGGCTGAATCAAGTCCCTCATTCTCTCCCTTATACTCGTAAATGTCCGTTCCCAGAATATCCACACAGTCGTCACCGGGATAGCGGGACAGGTAGTCTTCCGGCGAGATCGGACCGTTCGGAGAATAGCACCAGACGATGTTGTCGAGCCCCCGGTCGTGGGTGAAATACGACCAGGTCATCCGGTACAGAGCCTTGTATTCACGGGCGGAGCAGAGACGCCAGCCCCACCAGAACCAGCTGCCGATGTTCTCGTGCCAGGGACGGAAAACCACCGGGATTCCGCCGAGGCTTTCGATGAAATCGGCGACCCGCTCCAGCCACAGGCTGAATTCGGCGTGCTTTTCGCCGCCGGGAAGGATGCTCCACACCACTTCGTCAGATGAGATGTCCCATGCGTCTCCGCCCGTCAGCGGATTGCGCGGATGCCACGAGAAGGTGACCACACCGCCTCTTTCGGCATGTGCGCAGGCAGCCCGGCGCATCAGGTCGAACGGGACGCCGTCCAGATTGGCCGGGTTGCCCAGTTCAATGCCGCCCAGGTCGAAACCCACCATGGCGGGCCAGGACCCTGTCACGTCCCGGACGTCGGAGCGTTCCAGCGGATCGTTTTCCACGTCCGTGACCAGCCAATTATGGCCATACACGAGGTCATCCTGATGTCCGTAAAGGATCTTGCCCTGTGCGGAAAGGTTCCCGAGTTTAGCGATGAGTTGTGCACGGGGCGTCTCTTCCTGCTTCGCTGCATCTGCAGCACAGGAAGCCAGGAGCGCATTTGCATCCCGGATCACGCCGACCGTTGAGTCCGTGATATATACGCCGTTGAGGCCCTGGGCCTCCTGGGAAGGATCGCCCGTGTAGGGATCACCCGACTCCCACTGTTCATGATTGGGAACGGCGTATCCGCTCCAGCCCCAGAAATTCGCGCCGTCGAGATAGCTGCCGACCTGGCTGAACACATAGGCATAATAACGGTCGCGGGCCGTTGTCGGAGCCTCCATCGAAGCTTGGAACCCATCGCGCGGGAAGCCGAACTCCTCAGCCACCACCGGGAGCGAGAGTTCCGCGGCCAGGGTCTTGTGCTCGAGCAGATAGGCTTGGGTCCGCTCGATAGCTGCATCAACATCCTCCGTCAGATGGTCGGGCCGCACCCAGCTCCAGTTGTAAGGCCAGATGTGGATGGTCATATAGTCGATGCCGGGGATTTCGTTCACGGCGCGCAGGAGTTCCGGATCCTCCTCGCAGCCCATCAGGCCTTCATTGCCGGTCGACAGGAGATGGTTGCCGTCCAGTTCCTTGACGATGCGGGCGGCTTCGGTCATCCAACCGATGAAACCGGCCCTGACCTCCGGTTCATCGGAGAAACAGCGGGGCTCGTTGCCCAGCTGCCAGGCGAAAATGGCCGGATCGTCCTTGTAAGGCTTGCCGGTCAGGGAATTGACGCGCGAGACAATGTTGCGCAGATGGTTGAAATACAGTTGCTGCGCCGCTTCGGAAGTCTGGAACTTGCGCATCTGCTGCATGAAGGGCCAGTAGCCGTCGACCAGCGGGATCAGGGTCTTCTCGCCTGTCGCCCATTCCAGATACTGACCGTAGCCGCCTGTCCATTCCCAGGAGTTGTTCACATAGAGAACTGCCTGCATGTCGCGCTTCCCCAGTTCAACCAGGAAGCGGTCGAGGCCAACCAGCAGCGTGTCATTGTACACTCCGGGGGAAGTCTGCAGGGTAGGTTCGACGCGGGAATAGACGCCGTCGGCGCCATCACCGCCCACTAGTACCCGGAGATTGTCGATGCCCAGTCCTTTCAGGGCGTCGAGTTCCTTCCTGAGGCGGGCGATATCCCCTCCCCGGCCTTCGGAGGCAAGTATGGGTCCGTACCAGAAGTTGGTGCCGATAAACGTGTAGGGTTTTCCGTCCCGGACGAAATGTCCGTCTTCGACAGTGACAAAAGAGGGTTCGTGCGAAGCGCATCCGGCAAGGAAAAAGGCCAGGATGCACCACGCCAAAGCTTTGAGAACAGGTTTCATGGGCAGGCAGGTTTAGATAGGCTCCTTATTTGTCAAGGATATGCAAATGTACGGCTTTTGCACCGCCCCGACCAGCATATAATTACCAAAAAATGATAGAATCTTAACAAACGGGCATCGAAACAGGCGCTAGACATAGACCCGGTTCTTGGTAAACACGGCCCGGAATCCACGGGGCGTGTAGCCGCGCCGGCTTTTGAACGTGCGGTTGAAGTTGGAGAGATTGTTGAAGCCACAGGCATAGCAAATCTCACTCACAGAGGTAGTTGTATCGACCAACATCCGTGCGGCGGCACCCACGCGGACATCGATGACGTAGTCGACAGGAGCCCGCCCTGTATGCTGCTTGAAGAAGCGGCTGAAGGCGGAAGGAGCCATCGCGACGAGCTTCGCCAGGTCGTCCAGCTTGACCTCCTCCGTATAATGATGGGCGATATAGTCCTTGACCTTGCTGATCCGGCGGCTCTCACTGCCGGTGACGGTCGGAGCGAACGAGTGGGACGCGAGCGTCCGCGCGCCTGAATCCATCGACAGTTCATAGAGGATACGGAGCATATCCAGAAACTGGTCCATGCGCTCCTGCTTGGACGCCAGGGTATCGAGCAGGCAATAGACCCGCATGATAGCAGGCATCGAGAAAGTGAGCCCCATCCTGGCCCTTTCGAACATCTTCCGTACTGATGCGAACTGATTTCTGGACAGCAAGTTGGCGTCCAGAAGACGAGGCGAGAACTGCACGGTGATCTCCCGAATGTCGGAAGCGTTGCAACGTCCCTGCTCCCAGACATGCTCCAGTCCGTCGCCCGTGATCAGGGTCAGTTCGAAGTCCCCGATCTCCTCGATGCTGTCGCCTACGACACGGCGGACGCCCTTCCCGCCTTCAATGAAGTTGAGCTCATATTCTTCGTGTGAATGGATGGGCCAGGTGAAGCCGCTCTTGTGCCGCTCGACGATGTAGAAACAGTCGCTGTCGGTAATCGATGTTATCTCCCTCAGAACGTTTGCCATAATGCAACAAAGGTAATCAATTTTTGTACGAAAACCGTAATTGTTGATACTTTTTTATCAAGCAATCTGCGTTTGGTGAATATCTCGAAGTTTATTCGTACTTTTGCTCGACTGTGTTTTTATTAATTAGGTGAAACATAATTAACAACACATATTTTTTTTTACTACCAACATTAATCAACCCATGAAAAGCAAGTTTTTTGCTACCTTGACACTGCTGCTCCTGAGCGTAGCCGCCATGGCGCAGACCGTCCGGATCACCGGTACGGTCACCGACACCTACGGCCCCGTGATCGGTGCGAGTGTCATTGAAAGCGGCACCCAGAATGGTGCCTCTACAGACGTGGAGGGTAATTTCGTTCTGAACGTCCAGCCCGGCGCGACGATCGAGATTTCTTCCATCGGCTACAAGACTCAGGTGATCCCGATCGGAGACCGCACGGTTTTCGAAGTGTTCCTTGAGGAAGATGCCGAGTTTCTCGAAGAAACGGTCGTGGTCGGTTACGGCGTCCAGAAGAAGAAGCTCGTGACCGGCTCCACCGTCCAGGTCAAGGGTGAAGAGCTGGCCAAGCTCAACACCACCAGCGCCCTCGGAGCCATGCAGTCCTCCACGCCCGGCGTGAGCATCATGAGCTCCAACGGTCAGCCGGGTTCCGGCTACAACGTCAACATCCGCGGTATGGGTACCACCGGTTCCTATGCCCCTCTGTATGTGATCGACGGTGTGGCGGGCGGCGACATCAACGCACTCAACCCGTCCGACATTGAAAGCATCGACGTCCTCAAGGACGCTGCTTCCTGCGCAATCTACGGTGCCCGTGGTGCGAACGGCGTCATCCTGGTCACCACCAAGCAGGGCAAGAGCGGCAAGATTACCGTCACCTACGACGGCTTCTACGGCGTGCAGAACGTCCAGAAGATGCCCCAGCTCCTGAATGCCCGTCAGTACATGAACATCCAGGACCAGGTGAACTTCAATATGGGCAAAGACCCCATCGACTGGGTCAACACCCTGAATCCGGCCCTCTACAACAGCATCAAGGACGGTTCCTTCGTGGGAACCGACTGGCTTGAGGCGATCCGCAACTCGAATGCACCCAACACGAACCACGCCATCAACATCGTCGGTGGTTCGGACATCTCCAAGTTCTCGATGGGTGTGAGCTACACCGACCAGGAAGGTATCTTCGGCAAACCCGTAGCTTCCAACTACAAGCGTCTGACGGCCCGTATCAACTCGGACCACGTGCTCTGGCGCAAGGGTGACCTCGACATCATCACCTTCGGTGAGAACCTGACCTTCACCACCAGCACGAAGAGCGGTATCGGTACCGGCAACCACTACTGGAACGATATCTTCTCCATGCTTTCGGCCAACCCGCTGGTTCCCGTTTACCAGTCCGACGGCAGCTACACCGAGTACGACTGGCTGAGCCAGAGCGGTATCTGGGACCTCGACCCGTACACCGGCAACCCGGTCGCCGCCATGGTCTACTCTTCCCGCGGTAACAACGAGAGCCACAACTACGGCCTCAATATGTCGGCCAACCTCCGCATCCAGCCCATCAAGGGCCTGATCTGGAAGAGCCAGTTCAACTACAAGATGAGCTCGTACACCTACCGTCAGTACGGCCTCTCCTATAAGCTGACCAACTACGCCTTCTCCGACGTGGACAACGTCAGCCAGAGCGCAGGCGCCGGCTGGAACTGGTCGTGGGAAAACACCGTCAACTACGTGTTCACCCTCGGCGACCGCCACAACTTCGACGCACTGATCGGTAACACCCTCGAACATAGCGGCTTCGGCGAAGATGTCGGTGCTGGCAACAGCAGCGTCCTCTGGCCCAACCAGTGGAAATACGCCTACGTGAGCAACACCTCGGGCGACCCGTCGCTGACCGACGTCTCCGGTTCCACCTGGGGCGACAGCGGCCTGGTCTCCTTCTTCGGCCGTATCAACTACAACTACGACGAACGCTATATGCTCTCCCTGATCCTCCGTCACGACGGATCCTCCAACTTCATGCGCGGCCGCCGCTGGGGTACCTTCCCTTCGGTTTCCGCCGGCTGGGTGGTCTCGAACGAATCCTGGTGGAACAGGAACTTCATCAACTTCCTCAAACTCCGCGGCAGCTGGGGCCAGAACGGTAACTGCAACATCTCCAACTTCCAGTATCTGTCCACGATTTCGGTCGGTGCTGCGGACGGTGGTTACTCCTTCTATACCGGCCCTACCGCCACGAACTCCGGTACCGGTGCCTACGCCGACAAGCTCGCCAATCCCGACATCACCTGGGAGACTTCCCAGCAGCTTGACCTCGGTTTCGACGCGCGCCTGTTCGACAGCAAGCTGAACATCGCTTTCGACTGGTACCAGAAAGATACCAAGGACTGGCTGGTCAACGCCCCGATCATGGGTCACTTCGGTGCCAACGCCCCGTATATCAATGGTGGTGACGTGCGCAATACCGGTGTCGAGCTCGCCCTCAACTGGAACGACGCCCGCAGCCAGGACTTCTCTTATAGCATCGGCGTGAACGGCGCTTACAATAAGAATATCGTCACCCGGATCGCGAACGACGAAGGCATCATCCACGGTGCCGGCAACGTCGTCCAGGGTATCGCCGAGATGTACCGCGCCCAGGTCGGCTTCCCGATCGGCTACTTCTGGACCTACAAGTCCGAAGGCGTCTTCCAGAATCAGGATGAGATCGACGCCTGGAAGGCTGCCGGCAACGGTACCATCGTCGACAACATCGTCCCCGGCGACCTCAAGTTCGCGGACCTGAACCACGACGGCGTGATCAACGACGCCGACAAGACGATGACCGGCGACCCTAACCCGGATTTCAACCTTGGCGTGAACTTCTCGATCTACTTCAAGGGATTCGACTTTGCAGCCAGCGGCTACGGCATGTTCGGCCAGCAGGTCTTCCGGGCTTACCGCCGCTACTCCGACAGCCAGTGGAACAACTACACCACCGAGGTGTTCAACTACTGGCACGGTGAAGGTACCTCCAACCATTACCCCCGTCTGGTTGCCGGTACCAACTACAACTTCATGAACAACTCCGACATCTTCATCGAAAATGCAGACTTCTTCCGCATCCAGACCGTCACGCTCGGCTACGACTTCAAGCGTCTTTGGAAAAACGCTCCGTTCGGCCAGTGCCGTCTGTATGTCCAGGCTCAGAACCCCTTCTGCTTCACCAAGTTCAAGGGCCTCGACCCTGAGGTTGGTTCTTCCTCCGGCTTCGACGGATGGGCCAAGGGCATCGATCTGGGTTACTATCCGCAGGCCAAAGGTCTGATCGTCGGACTCAATCTTAAATTCTAATTCGGATGACGGATATGAAAAAGATACTCAAACTCGCGGCCATGGCCGCTCTCGTGCTCTCTTTCGCTTCGTGTGAGTCGTTCCTCGACACCACCAACTACTGGTCGAAAGACAGCAGCAACTTCCCGGTGAACGCGACCGACGCCGAGCAGATGCTTGCCGGCATCTACAACAACCTGAACGTCGCCATCGGAACCAACGTCCACGTCAACCACTTCCTGTGGTCCGTGGCGGCATCCGACGACGCCCTCGGCGGTGGTGGTCAGAACGACCAGACGATGCAGGCGGAAGACCTCCTGCTCAACTTCGGTACCGACATGTACAACGACTTCTACGTGAACCGTTACAAAGGTATCGCCCGTGCGAACGCTGCCATCGAGGCCATGCCCAACTGCGGTGTGGCGGAACTCAACCAGTACATGGGCGAGGCTTTCTTCCTCCGTGCCTGGTATTACTACGAACTTGCCTCCATGTTCGGCAACATCCCCTGCCCCGTCACTTCCCAGGCCGATCCTACCCAGCCGCAGATCAGCGGTGAAGCCCTCTGGGGCCAGATCATCGAAGACTGCAAGATCGCTGCCGACATCATGCCTGCCAAACAGGCCAGCGGCGACGGCCACGTGGACAAGTACTGCGCAGAAGCCCTCATGGGCCGCGCCTACCTGTTCGCTTCCGGTTTCTACGGTCTGAGCGAGATCACCCTCCCGGCTTACGAAAATGAGGCCATCGGCATCAACATCGCGGAAGGCACCAAGATCGGCAAGTCCGAAGTCGGCTCCTACATCACCGACTGCGTGCAGAACTCCGGTTACACCCTCGTGAGCGATTACCACAACCTGTGGGCCTACACCAACCGTTGCTCCATCAACGACGAGAAGAACCCCTGGTATGGCAAGGGCTACAAATGGGTAGAGGACGACGGCGCCCGCAACCCTGAGGCGATGTTCATCATCAAGTTCAACACCCAGCCTTCCTGGAGCACCACCATCGGTTACTCCAACCAGACCGCCCTGTTCCTCGGCGTCCGTGGCCAGAGCCTCGACAACGGCGAGTGCATGCCGTTCGGTGTGGGCTGGGGCATGTGCCCGGTCAACCCTTCCCTCGTCTCTGACTGGAAGGCCCTTGAGCCGAACGACGCCCGTCTGGACGCTTCCATCATCCCGGTCGAAAACTTCAGCAGCACCTACAAGTTCGGCGGTGACGCCAACATCCAGGAGAGCGGCTACTATCAGACCAAGATCATGCCGGTCATGGCATGGAGCGAATCCCAGGGCAAATACATGAAGAGCTTCACCAATGTGATGTTCCCCGACCTGACCTGGTCGAGCGGCAATGAAGACAACTTCCAGCTCAACAGCGTCAACGACATGGTGATGATCCGTTTCGCCGAAGTGCTGCTGATGGATGCCGAAATCAACGGCAACCAGGCTTCCTTCGACCGGGTCCGCGCCCGTGCCGGCCTGCCGAGCAAGTCGCTCAACGAAGAGAACCTGCGTAACGAGCGCCGCTGGGAGCTCGCCTTTGAAGGCGTCCGCTTCAACGATATGCGCCGTTACGGCGAGAACTATGCTGTCACCGCCCTCAACAAACAGGAAGGCGTGAAGGTTTGGAACAACGGTGTGGAAGGCACCAACAATGCCTCCAAGTACAACGGCGGCTACGGCAACCGTTACACCGCGACCAAGGGCTTCGTCTCGATTCCGAGCAGCCAGATCTCCCTGTCTGCCGGTGCAGGCGAGCAGTACAAGTTCACCCAGAACGAAGGCTGGGGTTCCCAGTTCGACTTCCCGGGCTGGTAGCAGATCTTACCTTAGATATTATATGTCATGAAGAAAATACTTTACTTCTCAATCCTTGCCCTGGCGGGTGTCATGCTCGCTTCCTGCGAACCTGTGGTAATCCAAGGGCCGGCAGAGACCGCTCCCATTTCCTCGGGTGAGCTCCAGAGCGCTTTCCACATCGACGGCCAGTACGCCGATGCCGCCTGCACCCAGTCCCAGTCCGACGGTAACTACATCAAGTACCATACGTCGCCTGCCCAGACCGTGCAGGTCTTCAACTACAAATCGGATGGATCGAAGAACATCCTGAGCACCGGTGCTTCCGGCGTGTTCAACATCACGCCCCGCCGCGGCGCTGACTCCGTGCAGCCCTTCGGCGTTTCCACCATCAACCAGGACGCTTCCGTCGTTTCTTTCGAATCTACCGTCACCGTCTATGTGCCGGCTGACCTCGATCCTGCCGTGAAAGTCCTCACCGGTGAATCCGGTGCCAAGGCCTGGAAATGGAACCCGATCAACGGCTCGACCTGGGGCAACGCAGGTTACATCGGTGATGCCGGACACGGCGCCAATGTCGCCGCCGGCGAAATCCCCGGCCTCTGGTGGGGCTGCCTGCCTGAACAGCTGGAAACCGAGCAGGTCGCCCATTCCGGCGGTACTGTTTACGGCTATGGTGATCCCAACGCATACATGGTCTTCAACGAAGACGGCGAATGCATCTCTTACAAAGCCGACGGCACCCAGATTGCCAAGGGTACCTACTCCCTGAACAACTACGATCCGGACTGCACCGACGGTTATCACTACGGAACGCTCGTCACCACCGATGCCCCGATCCTCTTCCCGTTCATCATCAATACGGGCGGATCGCGCGCCAATGAGTTCGACGTGGTCTATGTGGATCCCAACAACCTGTCGCTGGTTTGCGCCAACGGCCAAGGTGCCTGGAGCTGGGGTGAATGCACCTGGTGGCGTTTCAAGAACGCCTCCGATCCGGATGCTGCCCTTGCCGGCAGCGGTGAGCGCGCCTGGACCTACTATCCGATGAATGGTTCCACCTGGGGCAACGCCGGTTACATCGGTGATGCCGGCCACGGCGCCAACCTCGCGGCAGGTGAAGTTCCGGGCCTTTGGTGGGGCTGCGAACCCGAGCAGCTGGAGACCGAGCAAATCGCCCACTCCGGCGGCGTAGCATACGGCTACGGCAGCAGCGACGCCTATATGGTGTTCAACAGCGTGGACGGTACGGTCACTTCCTACGATGAATCCGGCAATCAGATCGCCACTTCCCCTTATGCCGTCGAGAACTTCGACTGGACGGCTCCCGGTGGATACAAGATGGGCGACCTGACTACCGCAGGCGGTTCCGGTATCCTCTTCCCGTTCGTCATCAACACGGGCGGCACGGTTGCCACCAATTACGAAATCGTTTACATGGACGGAAATCTGCTGACGCTGATTTGCGCCAACGGCCAGGCTGCCTGGAGTTGGGGTGAATGCACCTGGTGGAGATTCCAGCCCAAGCGGTAACCCTTTCAAGAACAGTCAAAGCAGCCGCTTACGGGCGGCTGCTTTTTTCAAGGAATGAACCGATTACACCGGATTTTGACAAGCAGCCTGCTGGGCGCGGCCGTGTTCGCGTTCTGGATGTGGCTCTTTCCACAGGATCTCTCCTATCAGGAGCAGAACCAGTTGTTCCTCTTTACCTGGGACTATCTGGGCCAGCGCCTTGCATTGCCCGGCGGCCCGGCAGACTGGTTGTCGGAATTCTTGGTGCAATTCTTCTATTACCGTGCGGCCGGCGCCCTGATCCTGGCGCTGCTGGCCGTTCTTCTCCAGCGGCTGGTCTGGCGCGCAGCACGCCCGTCCCACAAAGCAGATAAGCCCAGTTTCTATGTGCTCTCGTGCATCCCGTCGCTGCTGATGCTTGTCTACCAGGGAGATGTGGAAGTGCTTGTGAGCTATCCCGTGGCTCTGATCCTGTCCGTAGCGCTCTGCCCGGCCATGACCCGTGCCCGCTGGCATCGCCTGTGGCTGATTCCGCTGGGCTGGTGGCTGGCCGGCCCCGTCATCCTGGTTCCTGTCCTGCTGTCCTGTATCCGGGGCAGAAGTTGGCAGGACCTGCTGATGCTGGGCTATACCGCGCTTGTTTTCTTTGCAGGATACAGGCTTCTTGCGGCACAATATCCTGCCCGCGACGCTTTCTTCGGCCTCAACTACTACCGGCTCGTTGAGTCGCTTCCCGTGCTGCAGATCGTCATCCCGGCCGTTACGCTCCTGACCATCCTGCTGTGCGGACTGGGCATCCGGCTCCGGAATCCGCTGGTGCCGGGTATCGTCACTTTTCTGCTATTGATCCTGGGTACCGGGTTCGGCGTACGGATGACCTTTGACAAGGATGTCCACGAAACCCTCGCCTATGACTGGCTCATCCGCCATGAACGCTATGCGGATGTCATTGCCCGGGCCGAAAAATACCAGCCCCACAACCCCGTCAGCGCCTGTTCCGTGAATTTCTGCCTGTTCATGAACGGCCAGCTGGAACAGCGCCTGACACAGTTCTATCAATGTGGTACGGAAGGCCTTGTGCTGCCCAGCATCCGGGACAACCTTTCCGACATCACCTCGGCCGAAATCCTGTGGATGATGGGCATGCCCAACATCACCCTCCAGTACATCTTCGATGTCCAGGAATCCATCCAGAACGGCCGCAAGAGCGGACGATTCATGTCCCGCATTGCCGAATGCAACATCGTCAACGGATGGTATGACCGCGCGGAAAGGTATCTTGACATCCTCTCGCACAGTCTCTTCTACCGCAAATGGGCCCTGGGCCGCAAGGCCATGATCCAGGATGAAAGCCTGGTGGCGGCCGATCCGGTCTATTCCTACATCCGCAGCGTCCGTTTCCAGGACGACTTCGTCACCTTCTATGACGGACTCGACCTGATGATGGCCATCCTCTACAACCAGAACAAGAACAACTTCATGGCCGCACAGTACTATACCGTCTGGCAGCGGCTCAAACAAACGGAGGCAGGACAATGAAACGATGGCTCCCGCTCCTGGCCGCGGTCCTGCTGGCCGCCTGTACCGGAAAGACCACCATGGTGGAGGAACTTCCGGACATATATCCCGACTACATCGGCGTGACCATCCCCGCCGGAATCGCGCCCCTGAACTTCAACCTGCCCGAAGGATACGACCGCGTCTTCGTCCGTGTCACAGGCAGCAACGGCGGAGAAATCAAAACCCGCGGCCGCCTTGCCGCCTTCCCCATCCGGAAATGGCACCGCCTCACCCGGCAGAATGCCGGCGGCACCCTACACTTCACCGTCCTGGGACGCAAGGACGGGGAATGGACGCAGTGGCGCGATTTCATCCTCTACGTCAGCGACCTTCCGCTCGACGATTACGGTGTGACCTACCGGAAAATTGCGCCCGGTTACACCACTTACAGCACCATCGGCATCTATCAGCGCGACATCCATACTTTCAAGGAAGAACCCATCATCGAAAGCACCCTGACACCGGGACAGTGCATGAACTGCCATACGGCCAATGCCACCGATCCAGCCCAGTTCCTCTTCCATCTGAGAGGAGGTCACGGCGCCACACTCATCCAGCAGGATAGCCGACGGGAATGGGTAACTACTAAGACTGACAGCACTTTAGGCAATGTCGCCTACTGTTACTGGCATCCCGGCGGCCGCTGGTTCGCCGGTTCCATCAACCCCGTCCGTCAGTGCTTCTGGACGGGCGACCAGCGCACCATCGAAGTCTTCGACCTGGCCTCCGACCTGGTCATCGTGGACATGCAGGACCACTCCCTGATCGTGGATCCCCGCCTGACAAGAGAGGACTATCTGGAATCCTCCCCCGCCTTTACACCCGATGGGAAAACCCTGTACTTCTGCCAGGCAAAAGCCTATGAGGTCCCGCGCCATGTCGACAGTGTCCGCTACGATCTGATGCGTGTTCCTTTCGACCCTGAGACCGGCGCCCTGGGCGAGATTGAAACCGTCATCCCCGCCAGCAGCGACAGCCTCAGCGTCAGTTTCCCCCGCCCTTCATACGACGGCCGCTGGCTGATGTACAACCAGGCTGATTTCGGCGTCTTCCCCATCAGCCACAAGGAAGCGGATCTTTGGCTGATGGATCTCTCCACCGGCGAAAAACGGCCCATCGACGAGGTCAACAGCCCCTTCTCTGAAAGTTTCCATAACTGGAGTTCCTCCAGCCGCTGGTTCCTTTTCTCCAGCCGCCGCGAAGACGGACTCTACGTACAGATATACATCGCCTCGATCGACGAAGACGGGCACTGCACGAAGCCTTTCGTACTGCCCCAGAAGAATCCCCGGAAGCTTTACCACGGAACCTTGTATTCTTACAACGCGCCTGACTTCACCAAATCCCGGGTTGACTTCGACACCCGCGGCGTCTACCGCGAAGTATTCTCCGACGAGCGCGTACAAGCCACGGTCAAACCATGAAAAAGATACTATTCCTGACTGTCGCGGCAGCGGCTTTCCTCCTCTGCGCCTGCGGCCGCGACGAATACCGGATCCACGGTCGCGTGACGTCCAACGAACTGGAAGGCGTCAAGATCTTCCTCGTACCGTACGGCCACGAGGAGCGCGAAAACGTCGATTCGGTACTCATCCACAACCATGAATTCGAATTCAGGGGCCGGGAGCACTGGATGTGCACCCTCCGCCTGATTTCGCACGAACGCCACAAAGGCCAGAACCTGCTCGTAGCCACGGAACCCGGTGACATCTACGTCACCATCGGCCCCGACAGCCGTGGCGGCGGCACGCCCCAGAACGACAGCTTGCAGGTGTGGAAAGACCTGACCATCGAACACAACAGGCGGCTGGGCCAATTGTACGACGCAGGCATGAAGGAAGAGGCAACGGAAGAACATGCCGCCTATCGTACGCGCACCCAGCAGATGGCCCTTGCCCTGGGCGAAGACAGCATCCTGGGCGCTTTCCTGCTGCAACTCTATCCGCTCACAAAAGAATAGGATATGCGAAAAAGCGGACGCATCGTACCCATCATCCTGGCCGTCGCCCTTCTGGCGGCAGGCTTGAGCCAGTGCGTCTTCCTGCTCCGCTATCCCTACTTCCGGCAATACGCCGTCCAGAACAGCGTTTCCCTCCGAGAAGCCCGCAAGACCTGGGGGCGTCCCGACAAGGTCTCTGAGCAGGTCATGGGAATGACGGTCGAAGCCTCACGCGAAAACTGGCAGAAAGTGGCCGAACTGGCCGCAAAAAAAGACCTCAAATCTGAAGTCGGCACCTACTACTACAATCTGGCCAATGCGATGCTGGGGCAGCTGCCCGACCGGCTGATGGATTATTACCAGCCCTTTGAACGCGGCCTGTTCCTCCCGGTGGGGCCGAAATCCACCCCATTCCAGATCGCCTGCGCCGGCGATGTCTGGTTCGCCCTGGGTTACATGCCGCTGGCCGAACGGGACGCCATGCTTGGAATGCTGTTCTCCCCCGCCCATACGGGATCGCGCTACCTGCGCCGCATGGCGGAAACCAACCTGGTCACGGGCGATTACGAAGCAGCCTCCAAATATCTGCGCATCCTGGTCAATTCCCGTCGCGACCGGAAGTGGGCGCTGGAACGCTTCCCGGACAAGTGGAGTCCCTCCTACCAGTTGCGCATCGCGGAAAAACGCAATCTGCTGCCCAGCTTCGACAGGGTCCATGGCATGGACCAGACCCCGATCATCCTCCGCGTCCTGCTCGGCTCAAACCACACCAACAAGGCCGCACTGGATTACCTGCTTTGCTACGACTTGCTGACCAAGGATCTGGACGCTTTCGTGGGTGACTATGACCCTTCTCTGACAGCCTCTCACCTGTATGAAGAAGCCATGCTGATTTTCCTGGCCGCCAAAGGCGGCATGTCGGAGGAGAATCTCCGGCATTATCACATCACCCAGCCTGTCCTGCAACGCTTCAACCGCTTCGTCACAATCTACAAGCAGGACAACGGCTCCGCGCGGAACCTGAGCGGAGAATTCGCCAGCAGCTACTGGTACTACTATTATTTTGCCGCACGGAATGAAAAGGACTGAGCTTACCGGAATCCTCGCAGTGCTGCTCCTGGCACTCCTGCCTCTATCCTGCGGCAGACAGTTCGACACGCGTCCCTTTGGTCCCAACACAGGGCGAATTACCCATATCTATCCTGATTACCAAAACGTTACAATTCCCTGCAATATAGCGCCGCTGAATTTCTACTACACTGATCCAGCCGGATCCCGCTTCCAGACTTTCTTCTCCGCCGGCAACTACTCCCGGGTATTCAAAGGCCGCGAAGTGGTGTGGAAGGAGAAAGACTGGGCAGCCCTGCTCTCCGCAGCTGCAGGCGGCGATATCCAAGTACATGCAGTCTGGAGAAACGATGGAAAGATCGTTACCCGCACCTGGGACATCCACGTATCTACCGACCGCATCGATCCTTATCTGACCTACCGGCGCATCGAACCCGGTTTCGAAGTCTGGGATGACCTGGAAATCCAGGAGCGGAATCTGGAGAATTTCGACACACGCATCCTTTCGGACTGGCGCCATACCGAAAACAAGTGCATGAACTGCCATATCCACGCCCAAGGGCGCGGCGACCTGTCCATGTTCTACCTCCGCGGCGAGGGCGGCGGCGCAATCCTCAACCGGAACGGAAAGCTCCGTAAGCTCACGCTCCGGGATTCGGCCATGATCTCCCCCACCGTTTACGGAGAGATCCATCCCGAAGGGCGTTTCGGTGTATTCTCCACCAACATCATCATTCCGGCCATGCATGCGGCAGCCGGACAACGGATGGAGGTCTTCGACAAGGAATCTGACCTTTGCGTGGCAGATTTCGACGCGAACCGGATGTACACGTTCCCCGAAACCGCCCGGCCAGACGTCTTCGAGACTTTCCCCGTATTCTCCGCCGACGGCAGGTATGTTTATTACTGCGCTGCCGAGGTGCGCCCGATTCCTGCGGAGCTGGATCAGGTGCGCTATTCGCTGGTCCGGATTCCCTTCGATACCCGCACAGGAGCCCTGGGCTCACCGGCCGACACGGTCTGGAGTGCCGCCCGGCAGGGCGGCTCCGTCTGCCATCCCAAAGCATCGCCCGACGGCCGCTGGCTGCTGTTCACGCTGGCCAACTACGGGACCTTTCCCATCAACCACCGGGAATGCGACCTCTGCCTGATGGATCTGGCCACCGGCAAAATCCTGGATATGTCGGCCGTCAACGCCGACCGTTCCGATACCTATCACAGCTGGAGCTCCGACGCACACTGGTTCGTCTTTACTTCAAAACGCGACGACGGCCTGTTCGGAAAGCCTTTCTTCAGCCATGTTTCCCCTGACGGCACCGTAACCAAGCCATTCCTCCTTCCCCAGAAGGACCCTCACTATTACGACAAGATGCTCCGTTCGTTCAACGTCCCCGACCTGGGCAACGCTCCGGTGGGTTTCGACGCGGAAATCATCGGAGACATCTGGAAGAATACCCCCGCAGAATCATTTGAATAAGCAATCCATGACAAGAATCCTGAACACCCTGATGACGCTCCTGACCTTGCTGGTCGTATTTCCGGCTTGCGAAGGGAAACCGGAAGAACAACCCGATCCGGTGAAACTCACGTCTGTTCCTGCAGAACTCAATTTCGAGGCGGCAGGAGGAACCATCGAAATGACGATTACCAGTGGCATCAAGCCCACCATCAGCTGCTCCGACAGCTGGATCAGCCTCCAGGAGGGAGCCTATGCCTCCAACGCCGTCAAACTGAGCGTGACGGCCAAAGAGAATACCGGTACCAGCAGCCGCTCGACTTCCATCCGGGTCATCGGCGACAAGCAGAGCCTGATGGTCCCCGTCAAGCAGGGCATCGCGCAGGTTAAACTCTCCGTAGACAAGACCTCCGTGTCTTTCGACCGCTTCGGCGGAGAAGCCACGCTCACCGTCACTTCGTCGGAACAGCCCACCGTCGCTTCAGACGCTACATGGTGCATCGTAGAAACAGGGAGCATTTCCTCCGCACGGGAGACGAAGGTCACCATCCTGGCTGGTGCCAACCGGACGGCATCGGAGCGCAAAGGCAGCATAACCATCTCCTGCGGCAGTGAAAAAGTAGCTGTAAGCGTATCTGGAGAAGCCAAAGGCGACATCGCCACGGCCAGCACCACCGTCCTTACACCGGAAATGGTGTTCAACGCCATGGGACCCGGCTGGAACATGGGCAACCACATGGATGCCATCAGCAACGGGGTGGCTAGTGAAACCGTCTGGGGTAACGCCAAGTGCACCCAGGCCACTTTCGACGGGGTCAAGACCGCAGGCTTCAAGGCCGTCCGCATCTGTACGACCTGGGAAGGCCACATCGGCGCCGCCCCTGCCTACCGGCTGGAAGACAAGTGGCTCGACCGTGTCGCCGAAATCGTCGGCTATGCCGAGAAAGCAGGTCTGGTGGCCATCGTCAACACGCATCACGACGAATCCTACTGGCAGGACATCAGCAAGGCCTATAACAATGCGGCCAACAACGAAAAGGTCAAGGACGAGATCTTCTGCGTATGGACGCAGATCGCCAACCGCTTCAAAGACAAAGGTGAATGGCTTGTTTTCGAGTCTTTCAACGAGATCCAGGACGGCGGCTGGGGCTGGAGCGACGCTTTCAAGAACAACCCGGACCCGCAATACCGGACGCTCAATGAATGGAACCAGGTGTTTGTCGACGCCGTCCGCGCAACCGGCAGCGTCAACGCCACCCGCTGGCTGGGTGTCCCGGGCTACGCGGCCAGTCCCGGATTCACCATCACGGGCCTGGTCCTGCCGAAAGACTATACCAGCGCCAACCGGTTGATGGTGGCCGTCCACGACTACGACCCGTACAACTATACGCTCAACAACCCGCTGGTCCGCCAGTGGGGCCACACGGCCGACCCGACACTCCGCTGCAGCAATACGGACGAAGAGAATGTCGTGGCCGTCTTTGACCAGCTTAAGACTGCTTATCTGGACAAAGGCATTCCCGTGTATCTGGGCGAGATGGGCTGCTCACGCCACAGCGACGCCGACTTCCCGTACCAGCTGTATTATATGGAGTATTTCTGCAAGGCGGCTGCAGACCGGCAGCTTCCGATGTACGTCTGGGACAACGGCGCGGTAGGTGTAGGATCGGAGAAACACGGCTACATCGACCATGGCACCGGCGCTTTCGTGGACGAGAAAGCCAAGAGCCTTATCGACCTGATGGTCAAGGCGGTTACGACAAAAGACCCCGCGTACACGCTCCAGAGCGTCTATGATGCGGCGCCCTAGTCGGACCAGCGGAAACCGAACTTCACGCGCTCAGGAGCATTGATGGCCTTCTGGGCGCGTATTTTATCGAAAGGTACCGGGCCGGTGACGAATTCCGGCACATTGTAAGAGCGGAACAGATCCTCGTAATAGTGCTTCGGATCGCGCTGCGGAAGCATGAAAGGTTTACCGGCCACGCCGTTCTCATCAAAATGCGCGATGTACAGGCGCGTGAACAGACCATCTTCCCGGCGGCTGGAGAAGACGAACCAGCGGGAATTGCCACTCCAGTTGTGGTAACTGTCCGTATCGTCGCTGTTGACCTCATCCATCGGACGGGTCTCCCCCGTCGCCAGATCCAGCAGCCAGAGATCCGACTCGTGATGCCAGATGGGGAAAGTTCCGTAATCGCACAGCGTGAACATCAGATACCGTCCGTCATACGAAGGACGGGGAAAACAGATGCTGCCCTCATAATCCGCCGCATCGAGCACCATTTCGACATCCTTGCCGATGGTGCCGGTTTCGGGATCGAAGGAGACCTTCATCAAACTGTAGCGCGACTGCGTCAACGCGCCGGGTATCTCCACCTGGGCGGCTGCCGTGAACCACAGCGTACGGCCGTCGGGGGAGAATACAGGGAAAGTCTCCCAGATACCGGGACGCTTGACCTGCGGTGCGGTAATGACCTGGTTGTTGACCACGTCGTAGATCTGGACGTCCGAATCGAGATCGAACACTTCGATCAGTTTGTCGGGCTGGGCGTGGAAACCCTGGCGGGTATTGTTGGTGGAATAAGCGATGTAGTTGCCGGATGGATGCCAGTACGGATACACGCAGAATCCCAATGTGTTGTCGGTTTTCGTATCGTAGGCTTTGATCTCTCCGTCACGCGTGAGCAATGTGGCGCCATGGGCACCGCGGATGTGGACCGTAAAGGCGGAAGGATCGCCCCGGAAACTCGCGTGGCAGTTCACGCAGCCGGCAAAACGCGTATTCTCGAGCAAGGCACGCTGACGGAAGGAGCCCAGTTCCCGCTCATACGTACCCATCTTGCTGTAAATCTGATAGCCCGGTTCAATCAGACGGTATGTCAGGCCATAGTCGATTTCATCTCCCGAAACAACGATCCGGAAAGGTTCATAGCGCCGCCAGGCGCCGTCAAACCGTCCGCTGACCGTCACTGTGAGGGAATCACCCGCACTGCGCTGCAGGAGCGCCTTCCAGCCCTTTTCGGAAAAGCTGGTGGCGCTTTTTCCGCTGCTGCGGAGCGAAGTTCCGTCCGGCGCGGTCACACGCACGTCCAGTGCCTCAGCACCGGGAAGCGTGAAATCCAGAGGCGCGATCGTCGCGGGAACGGTCACGCCCACATAGTCGGGCCAGATGTCCGGCAGCCCGGGGACCGGGGTGGCATTCCGCTCCCGGGGGCCGCACGAAGCCAGCGTCAGCAAAACCGTCACAAGGCACAGGAATCTTTTCATAGCAGGATCATTGCTGTTGGTTACGGTAGCGGAAGATGAAATAAAACCAGTAGGTATTCCCATAGGTGGCTTTCATCACGGCCTCGCTTTTCCCGGCATTGGCGTCGGCCATGAAACGGTTGATCCGCTGCACATTGACCGGTGCGATCGTAGGGGGCAGGCCGGTGAAGTCTTCATGCGTGAAAACCCACAGAAGCAGGAGTGCCTCCTGATAGACCTGCGGAAGCGGCGAGATATCCGCCATCTGCAGGCATTCCGCAAAACGGTTCAAGTCCTTGCGCAGAAGACACCAGGACAGAAGGTAATCGACTGCCATCCTGTTTTCAGGATGCTCCAGGCTGAGGAGACCCAGCATGGAATCCATCTCCGTCTCACTGAAGAGATAATCGTGCTCCCTGAGACGGAGTTCGCGGATGCGGGCCAGTTCCGGGCGCTTTTCGAAGAGCGTTCCGTCAGCCACAAGTGCAGCGGTCTCGCGAGCCCAGGAACGATAGAAAGTGGTGTGTTCCAGGACTTTCAGATATTTCATCGCGACGAGCGTGTCGCCGTTCACAAGATTCGTTTCAGCCAGACGCCGGTAGAAACGGGCACTTTTCTGGAAATCAGGAATGGCTTCCTGCGCCTCGAATACGTAGCGCTGGGCGGTATTGACCATCCCCAGATGCCAGAAAATCTCTCCGGTCGAGACAGGGTTGGTATAGTCGCCCTCATAGGTGGGCAGCAGCCCGTCGGGGCCGTTCTGGAAATAGGAGAACTGGCTGTCGGCCAGATGCCCGGTCTTGGCAAGGGCCAGGTTCAGGCAGGAGACGGTCTTGGGATTGTCGGGATTGCGGCGGTCGGCCTGCTGCCGGATGCGGTTCCACATCTGCATGCGGACCATGAAATCGTAGCGCATCCACTCTTCCTTGGCCGAATCGGCAACGCGCAGCGTCAACAAGATACCGGCAGCTGCCAGGACCCCGAACAGCGCTATCGGAAGAACCGATCCCTGCAACGGCTTACGAACCTTCAGGCAGGAAAACAGGACCACCAGTGCCGCAGCTGCGGCAGCCGCATAGAGCATGCCGGGCAGGATGTTATGGAAACGGTAGTAGTGAACGCCCTGCACCAGACGGTTGAACGGATACGGGAAGATGCGCCAGGCTGCCAGGAGACAGAGCGCAGCGACGGCCAGCATCCCGATCGCGAAGAGCCAGGGTCTTCCCTCCCCGTCCGCCACTTCGCAGCAAACGGCCGCGATGATGAACAGAAGACAGAGCGGGCCGCAGGCCATATATACGGCTGGGACGAGAAGCAATTCCAATAGCCGGCGACCTTTCCATGCACCGACATACCGGCACAGGGCCGCCACGCCGAGCAACAGCGCCAAGCCTACGATCGGACCCGCAAGGGCGTTATCATCGCAGAAAAAAGCTGTCAGCAGCAGGACCGGAAGGAAGGAGAGCACATAGGTCAGGAGCGTCCGCCGTCGGCACGCCGCCCAGACGATGAGCTGTACGCCACAGAGCAGGATCGCCAAAAGCGCCGAACCTGCCGGCGCGTGATAGAAGAACTGGGTAAGGCAGCGCCCCAGCCAGTCGGCCAGGCCGCCCGGCACGCAGGACACGTCCGCAAAGTATTTCCATGTCCATTCAAACAACTGGTACTGCTCTTGGAAATGAAGATGATAGGGATACCTGAACGCGAAAAAGAAATAGAGGGCAATCCCGGTCAGGACTGTCATCGCGAGGGCCGATATCTTCTGGAAACGGGACATTCTGCTGCGGCCAGTTTAGTAAGGCAAAGTTATCTTTATAATTTGAAATAAGCGAAAAAAAACGTAAATTGTGCTCCGGATTGAACCATTTCCTATCGAATCAAACCTAAAAACCGACTATGAAACATATCCTTCTTCTAACCGTCTCCCTCTTGTGCCTTTACCTTCCCGCCCGGGCCAACAAAACATACATTCTCGTTCAGACAGACCACACCCAATTGGTCCTGACCACGGACGACGCCGGGAATCTGAGAACCCGCTACTACGGATCCCGGATCGACGCCCCCTGGACATTCCTCAACGACGACAAGCTCTTTACCGGGCCCAATGGTTCAGGGCCGATGACCATCCCCACTACTGGCGGCGTGTTCATCGGCACCCCTGCCCTCCACGTGCGCTATGCCGACGGCAGCCACAACACCGAACTCTACTACACCGGCCATACCTCTGAATACCGGGCCGACGTCTTCACGACGAAAGTCATGCTCCGCGATCCCGTCACGGCCCTGTCGGTCGTACTCATCTACGAAGCCTACGAGAAAGAAGATGTCATCGTAGCCCATACCGAAATCATCAACGGCGGCAAGAAACCCGTGGAACTGCTCGACTACGCCTCCTCCGCCCTGCATTTCAATGCCGACAAATACCTGCTCACCCATACCTGGGGCGGCTGGGCCACCGAGATGCAAGTGGAACGCGAACTGCTGGGACACGACACAAAGGTCATCGAATCGCGGCGCGGCGTCCAGGCCACACAGGGAAACAACCCTTCGTTCATGCTGAGTCTGAACACGGCTGAATTCAGCGAGACGGCCGGCGAAGTCATTGCCGGCGCCCTGGCCTGGAGCGGCAACTTCCGCCTGAGTTTCGAACACGACAACGCCGGTAAGCTCAACGTCATCGCCGGCATCAACCCCCATGCCGCCACCTATTCCCTGGCTCCCGGCAAGACCTTCATCACGCCGGACATGGTCTGGACCTATTCCAACACCGGGGCAGGACAGGCCTCCCGCAACCTGCACCGCTGGGCCCGCAACTGGGGCGTTTACGGCGGAGGCCAGGTCCATCCTACCCTCCTCAACAGCTGGGAAGGCGCCTACTTCAGCTTCACGACCGAAACCCTGCTCAGGATGATCGACGACGCGGCGGGCATGGGCCTGGAGATGTTCGTGCTTGATGACGGCTGGTTCGCCAAAGATTACCCGCGCAACGGGGACGACGCCGGCCTGGGCGACTGGGAAGTCAACACCGCCAAATTGCCTGAAGGCATCGACTATGTCGCATCCTACGCCCACGACAAAGGACTCAAATTCGGCATCTGGATCGAACCCGAAATGGTCAATCCCGCCTCGAATCTGGCGCACAGACATCCCGAATGGGTGGTCAAGAGCCCGGGACGCGACATCTACCAGGAACGCAACCAGTGGGTCCTCGACCTCTCGAACCCGGCCGTACAGGACTTCGTGTACGGCATTTTCGACGGCGTGATGCAACTCTCGAAGAACATCGACTACGTGAAATGGGACTGCAACCGCGTCATCGAGTCGTTCGGCAGCACCTATCTCGGCAAGGAGCAGGACCGCTTCTACGTGGAGTATTGCCAAGGCCTGTACAACGTGATGCGGCGCATCCGCGAAAAGTATCCCCGCGTGCTGATCCAGTGCTGTTCCTCAGGCGGCGGACGCGTCGACTACGGAGCCCTTCGCTATTTCGACGAAATCTGGACCAGCGACAATACCGACGGCGACTGCCGCGCCTATATCCAGTACGCCACGAACCTCATCTACCCGCCCTTCATCATGGGCGCCCACGTATCGGCCGTTCCCAACCACCAGAGCGGCAACGTCACGCCGCTGAAGTTCCGTTTCGACATGGCCTGCGCCGGACGTCTGGGTCTGGAACTGCAGCCCAAGCATTTCTCAGAACACGAACGCGCCCTGGCGGAGCGTTGCATCGCCTCCTATTACCAGTATCGGGATCTGGTGTTTACGGGAGACCTGTACCGCCTCTCCTCGCCCTATGACAGTGATTACTACGCCCTGATGTACGTCTCGCCGGATAAATCCCGGGCCGTGGTCTATACCTACTGCATGCGCTACCAGCACCGCGCCGGAAGCCAGCACAGCTTCCGGCTCGACGGCCTCGATCCGAAGCGCAACTACACCGTGAAGGAACTCAATGTGAACCGCTCCTGCTGGTGGGGCGACGGCGATGTCTTCTCCGGCGAATTCCTGCAAAGCGGCGCCTTCAACCCCGACCTGCCGCAGAAATACAGTTCGGCCGTCTTCTACCTGGAAGCCAAATAGCCTATTTCCTCCCGGTCAGGGAATACGGTTTATCGGATACAGCCTGGCCGCGTCGGCGGTCGGGCCGGTCTGACATCTCGAATTCAAGCGTACAACCGGCAGCCAGGTCGGCGTGGGTTAGATACAGTTTGGTGTACGGCTTCCCGTTCAGCTTCACGCTGCGCACATAGCGCTTGCGGTCGCTGACGCCGGGCGCCTTGATTTCGATGACGGCGCCATTTTCCAACGTGACTTTCAGATACGGCAGATACGGCGCGCCGAGCACGTACTGGTCGCAGCCCGGCGCCACCGGGTAGAAACCCATGACGGAGAAGATATACCAGGCAGACATCTGCCCGCAGTCGTCGTTGCCGCCGAGGCCGCGGATGTCGTTGCGGTACATCTTGTTCAGGATGGTCCGGATCCGGTCCTGGGTTTTCCAGGGCTGCGTAGTCCAGGCATAGAGATACGGCACATGATGGCTGGGTTCGTTCCCGTGTACGTAACCGCCGATCAGGCAGTCGGCCGTAATGTCTTCATTGTCGGCGTAATACTTCTCGGGAAGGTCCATATCGAAGAGTCGGTCGAGGCGCTCTCTGAAGACTTTCTCGCCGCCCATACAGGCCATCAGGCCGTACGGGTCCTGCGGCACGTGGAAGGAGAAGTTCCAGGAGTTGCCTTCGATGAAGCCTTCCCCATAGGTCTGGAGCGGATCGATATCCGGTTTGAAGGAGCCATCCCTGAAGCGTGGCGAGGCGAAGCCGAGAGCGGGATCGAAGGTGTTGCGGTAGTTATGCGCGCGCTCCCGGAAGGCATCGGCCACTTCGTTCCGGCCGGTCATTTGGGCTGCGTGGTAGATGCTCCAGTCGTCGAAGGAATACTCCAGCGTGTTGGAGGCTGCTGTCGCATCCTTGTCGTAAGGCGCGTATCCGTAGGCCGCATAGTCGCGGGCTGAGGTCAGGTGCGGGCAGTTGGCTGTCGCCACCATCGCGGCGAAGGCTTCGTCCCGGTCGATGTCGGCACCTTTCACCAGGGCGTCCGCCACCACGCTGACGGCATGATAGCCGGTCATGCACCAGCCCTCATTGCCCTGCAGGCTCCACACCGGCAGCATTCCCACGGGATTTTGCCGCCAGTGGGCCAGCATCGAGCGGACCATGTCGGTGTTGCGGCTGGTCTTGAGCAGCCCCAGCAACGGGTGCTCAGCGCGGTAGGTATCCCAGACGGAGAACACCGTATAGTTGGTAAAGCCTTCGGCCTGATGGACTTCCCCGTCAACGCCGCGGTAGCGTCCGTCCACGTCCATATAGACGGAAGGGTTGATCATCGTGTGATAGAGCGCCGTATAGAGGCTCGCCTTCTGGTCGTCGGTGCCCTCGCACTGCAGTACATCGAGTTCCTGTTCCCAGGCGCAGGCGGTCTCGCACCGGATCGTCTCGAAAGACTTGCCGGCAGCCTCCGCAGCCAGGTTCTTCAAGGCCCCTTCCGTAGAGACAGCCGACAGGGCCACCTTCACCTCGAGTTCGGGCACCTCGGCGTCGAACTCGAAATAGGCCGTGACGTCACGCCCGGCAATGTCCGGGAAATTGTGATGCAGGTCGAACTTGCGCCAGAATCCCCGGTACGCCGGCTGCTTGCGGTCGGCATAACCATAGTTTACGACGGGCTTGGAAAAGGAGATGGCAAAGTAAGTATAGTTGCCTCTCGACCAGCCGTCCGTAATCCGGTAACCCGTGACAAGGGTATCGTTCACGACCCGGATCCGAGACCAGAGCACTTTGCCGTCATAATTGTAGATGCCGTGAAGCAGGTCCACTACCAGACGCTGGGTGCTGCCTTTCGGGAAAGTATATTGGTGGACGCCCACCCGCTGCGTAGCGGTAAGCCGCGCGCGGACGCCGCTGTCAGCGAGCGTAACTTCGTAGAGGCCCGGCTCCGCATGCTCCGTCTCGTGACTGAACCGCTGCCGATAACCTCCGTCCGGATCTTCTTTCGTGCCGGGGTTCAACTGCAAAGCGCCGGTCTGGGGCATGAGCAGGATGTCACCCAGGTCGGAATGGCCCGTTCCGCTCAGATGGGTATGGCTGAAGCCGACGATCGTATTGTCCGTATACTGATAGCCAGCACAGTAGTCATATGCGCGGGGTTGATACTTCCCTCCGACATTGTGCGGAATGGTATCCGTGTCGGGCGAGAGCTGCACGGCCCCGAACGGGGCGCACGCACCCGGGAAGCAGTGTCCCATGCCCGTAGTGCCGATCATCGGATTGACGTACTGCGACACTTGGGCGCTGGCCAGGCATAGCATACCCGTCAGACAGAGCAGCAGGAGGAGAAACCGTTTCATTGGATTTCAGTCAGCGCGCCGGTCACCGAATCGATGATGAACCCCCGCACCACCACGTCTTTGGGCACCAACGGGTGATTCACGATGGATGCCACGGTCTTGCGTACCGAAGCTTCCGTGTCGTGGAAGCCTTCCAGCCACTCCGCCACTCCCCTGGCCTCCCACACGGAGAGTGTCTCTTCGGAGATACCATGCTCCAGCATGTGAGGACGGAAGGCATCGTAACTCATGTGGCAGGCGCCACAAGTGGAATGATGCACCACCATGACTTCCTTGACACCCAGCTCATAGATACCTACCAGCAGCGACCGGATGGCCGAATCCGTTTCCGAGAGGATGAGGCCGCCCGCGTTCTTGATGATCTTGGCGTCCCCGTTGCGCAGGCCCAGCGCCTTGGGAAGCAGCTCTGTCAGCCGCGTATCCATACAGGTGAGCACCGCCAGTTTCTTTGCCGGATATTTGTCGGTGACGTAAGGTTCATAGCCTTTTTCTGCCACGAACTGTCGGTTGAATTGAAGGATCTGGTCTATCATTTTTCTCAGTTTTGGTCGTTAATGGCTGTCACGCCTGATGAATTCCGTAACCAATTTGAAGACAGGGATATAACTGTCAAAACAGATGGTTTTCATATCGTCGGCCGGCGTGTGATAGTACGGGAAGGCGTCCCCTTCCTGGTTTTCCAGGAAAATGCAGGGAACGCCCCGGACGGCGAAGGGATAGTGGTCGCTGTTGGCGGCCAGTTCGCCCCGGTTCAAAGCCTCGAAGAGTCCCTGCTCCCGGTTGATTGCCTCAAACACTTCGAAGCGGGACATACCTGCCTCACTGACTTCGCAGTACTGCACGGGGTTGTTATCCCCTATCATATCCAGATTGAACAGATACCGGATCCGGTCGAGCGGCACGACGGGATGCTCCACGAACCAGGTCGACCCGCGCAGGTTGGCGTCTTCGCCGGAAAAGGCGATGAAATACATATCGTACTCCGGCTGATGCTCCGCATAATACTTCGCCAGCGTAATGATGGCGGCTGTGCCGGAAGCGTTGTCGTTGGCACCGGGATAATAGACCTTCCGGCCGAGATTGCCCAGATGGTCGTAATGCGCCGTGAAGACATAGCACCCATCGTGACGGCGGCCGTTGACCTTGGCGATCACATTTTCCGTCTGATAGCCTTTCAGGAATTCGTTGTCCACATTCACTTTGACGGACTTGACACCTGCGATGGCCTCCGGCGTGACCCAGATGATGGGTTTGTCCACCACTTTTTCGCCATAAGCCTTGTAGAACTTGATGGGTGAAGTCCATTCGTAGAGCAGGCCGGCATTCGAGCAGGCACCCGCCTTCTGCAGTTTCGAGAATGCCTCCTTATGCCGGTAAGTAAACCAGAATTCGCAGGAAACCAGACAGTTCGCATATTCGGGACGGGCCAGGTCGGCAAACATCTTCTCGGCATCGAAGTTCAGGGTATCCACGTGATAGACCGGGAATTCCCCGTGTACGCCGGGCGAGTATTCCCGCATCGAAAAGTCGAAGCCAGGGGACAGTTTGCGCCCGTCAGCCCACATCTCCATCGCGCCGCAGAATGTATTGATGTCCAATGTAAAGGGCTGCAGCGTGACTTCGTCCGCGCCGGATTTTTCAAATTCCCGGGCAATGTATTTCCCCGCCTTGCGGACGCCGTCGCGCGCATAGCCGCGCCCCTGGTACCGGGCACTGCTGAGTTGACGGACCATTTTCTTGAAGCGGGGCAGGTCCTGTGCCTGCATGCACGGGACCAGCACCAGGGCCGCTACGGCGACCAGAGACAATTTCCGAAATGCTTTCATACGAATGAGTTCCAGCTTATCTTTGTAAAGATAGCGATTATTTGCCCAACCCGGGCAAATTGTTTACTTTTGCCCCTTATGAAAGAGAATACCCGCACGCTGCTCATCCTGCACACTGCCGTCTTCCTGGCGGGTTGGACGGGTATTTTCGGCCGTTTGATTTCGCTCGGCGGCCTGCCGCTGGTGTGGTATCGCATCCTGGTGAGCGCTGCGACCCTGGCGCTTGTCCTGGCTGTTTTGGGACGGCTGCACAAAGTCGGCGCCCGTGCCGTACTGCAAATAGCCGGATGCGGCATTCTCCTGGCCCTGCACTGGACCGCTTTCTTTGCCAGCATCCAGGCTTCCAATGTCTCGATCGGCGTAGCCTGCATCGCCACCACCTGCTTCTTCACCACACTCGCGGATCCGATCATCAACCGGAAGAAACTATCCTGGCCGGAGATCCTCATCAGTTTCATTTCCATTGCCGGCGTGCTGCTGATCTTCAGTCTGGACGTCCGTTACAGGCTCGGCATCGCACTAGGTCTCCTATCGGCTGCCATCTATTCCGTTTTCGCCGTCTTCAATGTCAACGTGGCCCGGCGGACCGGTGAGCCCACCGATACGATGCTGTTCTATGAACTGATTGGAGGTGCGCTGTTCCTCTCTTTGTGTATGCCGCTTTATGGACAGATCTTCCCGACGGAAGCCCTGGCTCCCTCGGGCCGGGATTTCATCTGGCTCCTGCTGCTGGGATCTGTCTTTACCATTGTTCCCTTCCTCTTCCAACTGCATGCCCTGCGCAAGCTTTCCGCCTTCACCGTCAACTTGACTTACAATCTGGAGCCCGTGTACAGTATCGCCATTGCCGCACTCCTGTTCGGCGAGCATCAGGAAGTCGGCTGGTCTTTCTGGATCGGCCTCGTCCTGATCGTCGTCTCGGTTTTGCTGCAGACCCGTCGCATAGCGCAACCCTGAACGGTCACAACTGCCGGGCCACCGACATCATCGAACTGAAACTGGATACACTCCGCTGAGAAACCGTCTCCGCTCCGCCTCGGGAAACCGTTCGATGGCATAGCGGAGCATCGTACGGGGCATGGTTTTATAACGGGGCCCTGCCCCGAACCCCGCCGCTCCGACCTCGCTATTCCTCAAGGCCCTCCCTGCCCGGTCTCCGCTAGCGCCTGATGGCGCTTTCCTTTTCCTATGACGCACGCTCCCCGGGGGCTCTGCGAGCCAGGCTTTGAGGGCGGCTTCGTCGCGCTTGCCGGCTTCGCGAAGGAGCCAGCCGACGGCCTTGTGGATCAGGTCGTGGGGATGGTGAAGGAGGATGTCGGCGATAGCGAAAGTATCGTCTGTCTGCCCGTGTCGGACAAAAGTCATGGTGCTGACGATACCGATGCGCTGCTCCCATAAAGTCTTTCCCCTGCGGGCAAGATCATACAGCAGAGCCCTGTCTTTATCGAGCAGCCACTCCCCCAGCAAAGGATAACAGGAAAGATCGACCAGATCCCAATTGTTGATATACGCCGTATGCGAAAGATAAAAGTCGATACAATCCTGCTGGGAGAGGCCCGCTCGGGCCTGACATGGCCCGTTGGCCGTCATGCCCGGTTCAGCGACTGACAGGCTTTGCCCTTCGGCCGCCATGCCCGGCTTGACCGGGCATCTCTTCGCGTGCGAGAAAAGCTGGACCAGGGTCAGCAGGGCGGCCAGACGCACCTCGTGATATTCGCTGCGGATGCACTCTTCCAGCTCCGGCAGACCCACTTCACGCCAACAGGCTTTCACCACCTGCCGTGTCACCGGAACTTTGATGCCCAAGAACTTGTCGCCCTCGCCATACTGCCCCGGCCCCGTTTTGAAAAAGCGGGACAGACCGGCGACCTGCGAAGGGTCCGCCTTCCGCAGCATCTCCTCATAAAGCCGATTCTTGCGCTGCAACGGACGCAGCTGAGGTTCAGCCGGTTGCGCAAGTTGATCCCCCTTATTCAGAGGGGGATCAACTTGCATAAATCCCTGATAATCTGATGCGTACATTGCAGCGAAAAAAAATATGGCAGCGATATAAATGTAGCAGCGAAAAAAAAGCGACAGCGAAAAAGAAGTGGCAACGGAGAGGGCGGCAGGCTATTTACGGCAGCAGTCACAATCGCCGACGTCCTCAGCATTGTGACGGCTGTTGAGCGCCTCGGTGATGGCTTCGACGACCAGGGGTTCCATCACTTGATAGCCGGCGACAATGGGATGGACACCGTCTTTGGAGTATGCCGGATTGAGGGCGCGGGACGGATCGGAGACGACCATCGGCGTGTAGTAATCGACATACGGAATCCCCTGCTCTTTGGCGTAGGCCTTGATACGGGCGTTGAGCGCCGCAATTTTGTCTGCGGCGTCGGTGATAGCAGGACGCCAGCGGAAAGCGGCGGCCGGCAGGACCGATGTCAACACGACGGCGATGCCGTTGGCACGAGCCAGCTCGGTCATCGAGATGATGTTGCCGAGTGCGAAGTCTTCGCTGTAGGGGCCCTGATTCTCAGCCACGTCGTTGGTACCCGCGTTGATGACCACCACCGCCGGCTTCAAATCGATGACATCCTGACGGAAACGAACCAGCATCTGCGCCGAGACCTGGCCGCTGATGCCGCGGCCCACATAACCATTGGTGGAGAAGAAATCCGGCCGCAAACGCAGCCATTCTTCCGTGATGGAGTCTCCCATCAAAACGACACGCGGCTGCCCTTCGGCGGGCGCTTTCAAAGAAGCGTTCGCTGCTGCGAAGCGCTGCAGTCCGCCCCAATCCTGGGCATAGGAAAGAAAGGCCGGCGAGACCAATCCGAAAGCCACAATCAGCGTGGCACATAATCTCTTGATATTCATGACTTTGTCAATTATCGTCTGCTCACTTTGACGCACACGATTTATTGTAAATAATTGATAATCAACTATAAGTCCGACACGGGTCAAAGCCTTCGCTTCGCGATAGGACTGGTGAGGCGGCAGGATGGGACCGTCGTCATTGAAGGACAACGGTTGTCGAGTTCTTGTCTTTGCCGAGTTTGACCTTCAATTTCGAGCCGGCAGGGATGCCTTCGATGATGACCTCCGAGACGGGATCTTCGACATAGCGCTGGATGGCGCGCTTGAGCGGGCGGGCGCCGAACTTCGGATCATATCCAACATCGGCGATGAATTTCTTGGCTGTCTTGTCGATGGACAACGTGTAGCCCAGCTCCTTCATACGGCCCAGCAGTTCGCGCAGCTCGATATCGATGATCTGGTAGATGTCCTCCTGCGTCAGGGCGTTGAAATAGATCTGCTCGTCGAGACGGTTGAGGAACTCCGGCGTGAAGACCTTGCCGAGCGCCTTGTCGATCAGGGCGTTCTGCGAAGCCATACGGTCGTCGGACCCCGTGGAGAAACCGATGCCGCGTCCGAAATCCTTGAGTTCGCGGCTGCCCACGTTCGAAGTCAGGATGAGGATGGTGTTCTTGAAGTCGATGTAGCGGCCGGCACTGTCGGTCAGCCGGCCTTCGTCCAGGACTTGCAGCAGCAGGTTGAAGATGTCGGGATGCGCCTTCTCCACCTCATCGAGCAACACCACCGAGTAGGGTTTGCGGCGGACCTGCTCGCTAAGCTGGCCGCCTTCGTTGTAGCCCACGTAGCCCGGAGGCGCGCCGATGAGCCGGCTGGAGGAGAATTTCTCCCCGTATTCACTCATGTCGATCCGGATGATGTTGTCGGCCGAATCGAACATATATTCCGCAATCTTCTTGGCCAGATGCGTCTTGCCCACACCGGTCGGGCCCAGGAAAAGGAAGGTGCCGATGGGCTTGTTGGGATCCTTGAGTCCGGCCCGGTTGCGCCGGATGGCCCGGACCACCTTCGACAGGGCCTCATCCTGGCCTACGACCACGCCACGAAGTACGTCTTCCATCTTGCGCAGCCGTTCGCCTTCGCTTTCGGCCACCTTGTAAACCGGAATGCCTGTCATCACCGAGACCACGCGCGAGACCGTTTCCTCATCGACCGTCCGGTATTCCTCTTCCCCGGCGGAAACGGCCTTCACAGCCTCGGCTACCGCCTGTTCTTTCTCCTGCTCGAGCCGGTGGAGTTCCGCGGCGCGCTTGAAGTCGCCCGCTTTGGCTGCGCTCCGTTTCTCGGCGCGGATCGGCTCGAGCGCGCTCTCCAGGCGGACCGCCTCGTCGGAACCTTTCATATCGCCGATATGGACACGGGCGCCCGCCTCGTCGAGCACGTCGATTGCTTTATCGGGGAGACAGCGGTCTGAGATATAGCGTTGTGAGAGCGCGATACAAGCCTTGATGGCCCCGTCGGTATAGCGGACGTGATGGTATTCTTCGTAACGCGACTTGATGCCTTCGAGGATGGCGAGCGTCTGGGCGTAATCCGTGGGTTCTACCAGGATCTTTTGGAAACGGCGTTCCAGTGCGGCGTCTTTCTCGATGTGTTCGCGATATTCGTCGAGCGTCGTGGCGCCGATGCACTGGATCTGGCCGCGGGCCAGGGCCGGTTTGAGCAGATTGGCCGCATCGAGCGAGCCGGGCGTACTGCCGGCGCCCACGATGGTGTGGAGCTCGTCGATAAACAGGATCAGGTCGGGATTCTTCTTGATTTCAGCCAGGATGGCCTTGACACGTTCTTCAAACTGGCCGCGATATTTCGTGCCGGCCACGAGCGAACCCATGTCTAGCGAAATGATCCGTTTGGAAAGCAGGGACCGGGGGACGTTCTTGGCGGCGATCCGCAGGGCCAGGCCCTCCACCACCGCCGATTTGCCGGAACCCGACTCGCCGATGAGCACCGGGTTGTTCTTCTTGCGGCGGCTCAGGATCTGGGCCAGACGCTCGATTTCCATCTCGCGGCCCACGACCGGATCGAGTTCGCCGCTGACGGCGGCCCGCGTCATGTCATAGCCGAACGATTCGACCATCGATTTCTTCTCGGAGCCGTTTCCAGCCGCAGCCGCCCCTTTCGGGGCTGCCTCTTCTTCTCCTCCGGCATCTCCCCCCTCGGCGGCCGACATCATGGCCTGCTCCATCACCTCACGCAGCTTTTCGGGCAGCCGGCCCAGGTCGATGTTGCTGTTTTCAAGCGCCGTAGTGCAGGCGCCGTGCCACTGCATGAAGATTTCGGCCATCAGCTGCGCGGGCGTCACATCGCCATGCATCCGCTGGCAGGCCATCAGGATGTCCTGGGACTTGTCGCTGAGCGAGATGGAGCCCCGCTGGCCGTAAGGGATCGGCGCCGGCGAGGCGATCTTGTCTTCGATTTCCTTCTTGACCTTGCGGACGTCGACACCCAGGCTCTCGAGGATTTTCACCGCATCGGACTCCCGGTAGCGGAGGATGCCGAGAAAGAGATGGTCCGGCGTCGCTATGTAACTGCCCAGCCTGGCCGCTTCTTCGAGCGCATAGTTGAGCACGATCTTGATTTCGTTGGAATATCCTTTGTTATTCATGTCCTGAAAAAAACGAATTGAGGCGCCAAGTTAACAAAAAAGTAGGGAAATAAATAATTTGCCAAGCTCATTTATTATTTGTATTTTTACACGATATTTTGGATTGAAACCGTTATAAAAAATGGATTTTGAAGAGAATGGCGGTAGGATCATTCCTATCAACATAGAAAACGAGATGAAGTCGGCCTACATAGACTACTCCATGTCTGTGATCGTGGCCCGAGCCTTACCTGATGTAAGAGACGGACTTAAGCCCGTCCACCGGCGCGTGCTCTTCGGCATGAGCAACCTCGGTGTGACCTACAGCGGCGGCGTCAAGAAATCGGCGCGTATCGTGGGTGACGTCCTCGGTAAATACCATCCCCACGGCGACTCCAGCGTCTACGACGCCATGGCGCGCCTGGCCCAGCCCTGGAACCTGCGCTACCTGCTGGTCCACGGCCAGGGCAACTTCGGCTCCATCGACGGTGACCCCGTAGCGGCCATGCGATACACCGAAGCCAAGCTCCAGAAGCTGGCCGAGGAAGTGCTCGCCGACCTGGACAAGGACACGGTCGATTTCAAGCCCAACTTCGACGAATCGCTGCAGGAACCCACGGTCCTGCCTTCCAAGGCTCCGCTGCTGCTGATGAACGGCTCCAACGGCATCGCCGTCGGTATGGCCACCAACATGGCCCCGCACAATCTCTCCGAGTGCTGCGACGCCATCTGCGCCTTCATCGACAATCCCGACATCGACGTGGACGGCCTGATGCAGTATATCAAAGGTCCGGACTTCCCGACCGGCGGCATCATCCAGGGCGTCCGCGGCATCCGCGACGCTTTCGAGACCGGCCGCGGCCGCATCGTCATCCGCTCCCGGACCAACATCGAAGTATCCCCCTCGGGCCGCGAGACCATCGTGGTTACCGAGATCCCCTATACCATCAACAAGCGCGAACTCATCGAGCGCATCGCCGAACTGGTGGAAGCCAAGAAGATCGACGGCATCGCCTACATCAACGACGAGAGCGACCGCGACGGCATGCGCATCGTCATCCGCCTCAAGCAGGGCGCTCCCTCGAGCGTGGTGCTCAACACCCTGTTCAAGATGACCCCGCTCCAGTCGAGCTTCTCGGTCAACAACATCGCCCTGGTGGACGGACGTCCCCGCCAGCTCAATCTCAAACAGCTGATCAAGTACTTCGTCCGCCATCGCCACGAAGTGGTGGTGCGCCGCACCCGCTTCGAGCTGAACAAGGCGCTCAAACGCGCCCACATCCTCGAAGGCCTGCTCAAGGCCCTCGACATCATCGACGAGATCATCGCCCTGATCCGCGCCTCCCGCAGCGTGGCGGACGCCCGCGACGGCCTCGTCCAGCAGTTCGGCTTCACCGTCGAGCAGGCCGACGCCATCGTGGAGATGCGTCTGCGCCAGCTCACCGGCCTGGAACGCGACAAGCTGCAGGCCGAATACGACGAACTCGAAAAGCTGATCGCCTACTACCAGCAGGTGCTCGGCAGCGAGCAGATGCAGCTGGGCATCATCAAGGATGAACTCCGCGAGCTCAAGGAAAAATACGGCGACGAGCGCCGCAGCGAAATCGTCGCCTCGGCAGAGGACTTCAACCCGGAAGACTTCTATCCGAACGAAGATGTGGTGATCACCATCTCCCACTACGGCTACATCAAGCGTACCAGCCTGTCGGAATACCGCTCCCAGGGTCGCGGCGGCGTCGGCGCCAAGGGCAGCACGACCCGCGACGAAGATTTCATCGAGCACATCTACGTGGCCAACATGCACAGTACGCTGATGTTCTTCACGCAGAGCGGCAAGTGCTTCTGGCTCAAGGTGTACGACATCCCTGAAGGTGCCAAGGCCTCGAAGGGACGCGCCATCCAGAACATCCTTCCCCTCACTGTCGAAGACCGCATCCAGGCCTACCTCAACGTCCAGGATCTCGACGACAAGGAATTCACGAACAGCCATTACGTGGTCCTGGCCACGGCCTGCGGTACCATCAAGAAGACGCTGCTGGAAGCCTACTCCCGCCCCCGCGCCAACGGCATCATCGCCGTCAACCTGCGCGAAGGCGACGCCCTGATCGGCGCCGACCTGACCAGCGGGAACTGCGACATCCTGCTGGCCGGCAACCAGGGCAAGTGCTGCCGCTTCCATGAAGAGGAAGCCCGCGCCATCGGCCGCAACTCCACCGGCGTGCGCGGTATCGACCTGGAAGAGGACGACTACGTGGTCGGCATGGTCTGCATCGATCCGCAGGAACAGGCCGAGAAACCGCTCGACATCCTGGTCGTCAGCGAGAACGGATTCGGCAAGCGCTCCGACCTCGAAGAGTACCGGAAGACCCACCGCGGCAGCAAGGGCGTCAAGACCATCAACATCACGGAGAAGACTGGCAAACTTATTGCATTGAAAGCGGTCAGCGACGAGAACGACCTGATGATCATCAACCGTTCGGGCGTCACGATCCGGATGCCGGCCGAAGAGATCCGCGTGGCAGGAAGGGCGACCCAGGGCGTGAAACTGATCAGCATCCGCGAAGGTGACAGCATCGCAGCCGTCTGCGTCGTCGGAAAGGAAGAAGAAACCACGACCGTACAGGAAACGGAAACAAATAACGAAAACAATCAATAATCTAAACGGAAAAGTTATGAAAAGAATTTTCATCGCACTGTCGCTCATCCTCTCGCTGACGATGGTCAGTGCACAGCCCAAGAACGCTGCCGATGCGCTCAAGGCCGTAAACAAGGCCGAGACCGCTGCCGCCGATGCCAAGAAGGCCGCCAAACCGGCTACCTGGATCTCCCTGGCCAAAGCGTACATCGAGGCTTACGACCAGCCGTCAAGGAACATCCTGACCGGCACGCCGCAGTCGGAAGTCAAGCTCTTCCTCAAGGACCAGCAGGTTCAGGGTACCTCCCAGAAGCAGGGCGCCGAGGGTGTCTACACCGTTGACTCCTATGCCGACAAGGATCTGTACTACAACACCGACGGTATCCTCGAGTTCTTCCTGGTGACCAAGCCGGCCGTGGAGGGCGACCTCCTGGGCAAGGCCATCGAAGCCCTCGCCAAAGCCAAGGAACTCGACCCGAAGGGCTCCAAGGCGAAAGATATCGAACAGATGATGACGGACATCCACACCAAACTCGGCAACGAAGCCCTGTCAGAGTATTTGGCCGGCAACTTCAAGAAGGCGGCTGGACTCTTCAAGATGACCGCAGCCTGCGCTGAGAATCCCCTTATGGGCAAGGTTGACTCGCTGAATACCTACTACACCGCGCTCGTTTCGAACATGGCCGGCGAAAAGGAACAGGCTATCGACTACTACAAGAAGTGCATCGACATGGGTATCTTCCAGAACGGCAACACCTTCTCCAACCTGGCCGAAGTCTACAAGAGCAGCGGTGACACCGTCGCCTGCAAGGAAACCCTCGAAAAGGGCTTCGTGCAGTTCCCCGAGAACGACGGCATCCTGATCGGCCTGATCAATCTCTATATCGACAGCAAGGACGACACCGGCCGTCTCTTCGAGCTGATCCACGCCGCACAGAACCTCAACCCGACCAACGCCAGCCTCTTCTATGTGGAAGGCAACGTGTACAAGCAGCTGGGCGACATCGAGAACGCAGCCAAGCTCTACACCAAGTCGACGGAAGTCGATCCGAACTACACCTTCGGCCCGCTGGGTCTGGGCGCCCTCTACTATGACAAGGCCATCGAACTGCAGACCAAGGCCGGCGAGGAGCTCGACGACAACAAGTACTTCGCCCTGATGAAGGAAATGGACGAATATCTCGAGAAGGCTATCCAGCCGTTCGAGAAGTCCTTCCAGATGACCGAAGACGGCGAACTCAAGAACGCCATCGCCGAGTACCTGAAGAACATCTACTTCCGTCTCCGCGACAAGAATCCTGAGTACGAAGCCCTCTCGAAGAAGTACGAGGCCTTCTTAAAAGGTGAATAGTTCCGAGCAGACGCTTCTCGGAAGACAATGAAGGGACGCTTGGGAGCCGATGCTCTCAAGCGTCTTTTTTGCACTCGAAAAAGCGATTTCGGGTGTATTGTTGTTGGCGCTCAGATGACACAGATACACGTCGCGGAGGCCTTCGTGCCGGCAGCGGCGCAACAGCGAGGCCGTCTGTTCGTTGGAAAGATGGCCGCTCTGGGTCAGGATCCGGTGCTTGAGCTGCGGCGGATAGGGACCCGTCATCAGCATGTCCACGTCGTAATTGGATTCGACCACCAGATGGTCGGCCAGGGAGGCATAGCGCACCGCTTCGTCGGTAACCTCACCCAGGTCGGTCATCACGGTGAAGCGTTCGCCGCGGAGATGGAAATGGTAACCTACTGTCTGTGTAGCGTCGTGCGGTACCACGAAAGGCGTGATACAGAAGTCCTCGCCTATCCGCGTCTCCTTCCCCTCCTCCAGGTAACGCACATAGCCCTTCAGACGACCCGCCGTACAAAAATTGGTACGGAGTGCCTGTTCCAGCGTCCGGGTCAGATAGACGGGCTTATGGTAGCGTTCCACGAAGGTACCGAGGCTCTTGACGTGGTCGAAATGGTCGTGTGTGACAAAGACGGCCTCGATGGAATCTATCGACAGGCCGTGTTCAGCCAGCCGCTTCTTGATGGCGCGGTTCCCGATCCCTACGTCGATAAGGAAGGCTCCGCGGTCATCGCCGAAATAATAGCAGTTGCCGTTGCTTCCACTCGACAGGCTCAGGAATTGCACCATCTCATTTGAGTTTCTTGAGGTTCTTGATCTCGCGGGGTTTGATGATGCCTTTTTCGGTGACGATGCCGGCAATCAGCGAGGCGGGCGTTACGTCAAAGGCAGGATTGTAAACCTGGATGCCACGTGGCGCCATCGGTTTGCTGTAATACATGTCGGTCACCTCAAAGGCCGGACGCTCCTCGATGACGATGTCCGCACCCTGCTTGCAGTTGAAGTCGATGGTGCTGGTGGGAGCGAACACATAGAGGGGGACCTTGTAGTATTTGGCGATGATCGCCACGCCGTTCGTACCGATCTTGTTGGCCACGTCGCCGTTGGCGGCTACGCGGTCACATCCCACGAATACGAAATCGACCTTGCCCTGCGACATCAGCGTGGCAGCCATGTTGTCGCAGATCAGCGTCACGTCGATGCCAGCCTTGGAGAGTTCGTATGCCGTCAGGCGGGCTCCCTGAAGAAGGGGACGTGTCTCGTCGCAGAACACGTGGGGAAGATAGCCTTTCTGCTGGGCGAGGTAGATCGGTCCGAGCGCCGTGCCGAATTTCGAAACGGCCAGGTGGCCGGCATTGCAATGGGTCAGGATGCCACAGCCCGGGTGCAGCAGCGAGAATCCGAATTTACTGATGGTCTCGCACATCCTCACATCTTCCGCCTTGATGGCCCGGGCCTCGGCCGTCAGGGCCTTGCGAAGCGCCCCGATGGCATGCTTGTCGTCAGCCGTTTCCAGGTTCTGTTTGGTGGAATAGAAACAGCGCTCCATCCGGTCGAGCGCCCACATCAGGTTGACGGCGGTGGGCCGGGAGATATAGAGATAGTGCTTGACACGGAGGAACTCTTTCTCAAGGGCCTGCACGGTGCGGGTACGGTAGCGGTTGACGCACATGGCCAGGCCGAACGCGGCAGCGATGCCGATGGCCGGCGCGCCACGCACCTTGAGGCGGGTGATGGCATAGAATATCTGTTCAGCGGAGGTCAGATGCAGGAAGCGTTCCTGATTGGGCAGCTGCGTCTGGTCGAGGATGACCACCTCGCGCCCGTTAGGACTCAACTCCACGGAATCATAGGGAAATACGCTCTTCACGGTCAGAGGGTTTCAATCAGCTTGGTGAATAGCTTGCACATCCGGTCGGCGGCGGCATCGGCGGCGCGCACCACGTCGTCGCCATCGTTGAGTTTGGTGCAGGCGTTCTCGGTATTCGAGATATTGGTGATGACCGACATGCCGAAGACGGGGATGCCGCAATGGCGGGCCACAAGCACTTCGGGAACCGTTGACATGCCTACGGCATCGGCGCCGATCGACAGGTAGTAGCGCACTTCGGCGGGCGTCTCGTAGGAGGGACCGGTATTGCCCAGGTAGACACCTTTGCGGACAGGGATCTTCGCCCGCTTGGCGATGGATTCCGCCTTTTTGATCAGGTTGAGGTCATAAGCCGCCGTCATATCGGGGAAACGGTCTCCGAATTCATCGAAATTCTTACCGATCAAGGGATTGGGGAGCATGTTGATGTGGTCGCGGATGATCATCAGGTCGCCCACCGAGAAGCTCTGGTTCAGGCCGCCCGCTGCATTGGAGACAAGCAGCACCTTGATGCCCAGGGTCGCCATCACGCGGATGGGCAGGGTCACCTGCTCCATGGGATAGCCTTCATAGTAGTGGAAACGGCCCTGCATGGCGCAGACATACTTGCCCGCAAGCTTGCCGAAGATGAAGTTGCCCTTGTGACCGATGGCGGTCGATTTGGCGAAGTTGGGAATCTTGGCATACGGGATGACGGCTTCCGCCTCGATGACGTCTGCCAGTTTGCCCAGGCCGCTGCCCAGCACGATGCCCACTTCGGGCGTCTTGCCGCCGATGTTTTCCTTGATGAACGCGGCTGCTTCGCGAATCTTTTTGACGCGTGAGTCCATATCGAAAGAATGCTATGATTGAGCAATTTTAACAAAAAATCTGCAATTTTCCAAGAAACAGGTTATCTTTGCAGAAGACACAAGCCCTATGTTCGACAAGATCAAGACCTGGTACAAAGCGCAGACCGACACCACAAAGGCCCTCATCTGGATCGGCCTGGTCGCCGTGATCGGCATCATCATCCGCTGGGATGCGGTCATAGCAGGTATCAAGCACGGCTTCAGCTTCTACTCTTCTAAATGAGACACGGCCTCGTCATACCGCTGCTTCTCACCGCCGTCCTTTCCCTGACCGCGGCGCGTCTTGACGCGCAGGAAACCGTCCTTACGCAGGGGCAGCCCAAAGAGGTGGAAATCACGGCCAGCGAACTGGCCGACAAGATCCTCGAATACGCCGCAACTTTCCTGGGCACCCCCTACCGCTACGGGGCCAACGGCCCGAAGCGTTTCGACTGCACGGGTTTCACCCGCTACGTCTTCGGCCATTTCGGCATCACCGATCTCGACCGCTCGGCGAAAGACCAGGCGCACAACGGCCGTGAAGTGGATATCTCCGACTTCCGGAACCTGCAGAAAGGCGACATCCTGTTGCTGGGCAGCCGCCGCAATCCGAAAGTGGTCGGCCACGTGGGCATCTTCACTGGGCTGGACACCGCCCACAACGACCCGAAATTCATCCACGCCTCCAACCATGGCGTGCGCTACAGCAGCATCTATACGGAGAGCTACTACGCCAACCGCCTGCTCGGCGCCCGCCGCATCCTCCCCGATTTCGAAGACTATAAAGTAGAATTCGACAGTACCGCCACCTTCGCTTTCGAGCCCGACCACGGCGTGCATATCGCTCCCGACAGCCTCGTGCTGGCCGACAACGACCGCCGCATCGTCCTGTTCGAGAACGGAAAATGGGCTTATATCGATGCGGACGGAGCCCTCTCGATTCCCGAAGGCAGCGGACGCCTGATCCTGAGCGGAGACGGCAACTGGGCGCCTGTGCGCGAAACCAAGGTCACCATTCCTACCTCCGCCCTCAAGCCCGATCCGCGCGACCTCGAGCCCGAGCCCAAGCCCGCCACAACGGCAAAGGCACAGCCCGCCCCCAAACCCGCTGCAACGCCGAAAGATACTTCAGCAACCGCCGCTGCGCCCCAGGGCGAGCAAATCTATCACACCATCGTCAAGGGAGACAGCCTCTCCAAGATCGCCCGGCAGCACGGCACCACGGTCAACAAGCTCTGCCAGCTCAACGGCATCACCCCCAACACCATCCTCCGCGTCGGCCGCAAATTGCGGGTGAAATAGCTTTTTTGCCTCCAGTCTCGCAACTATCGGTCAAAAACCTTCCGCTTCGCTCCATCCCTCCCAGCTTCGCTGGGCCCCTCCCGTGTCTGAGTTACTGGGGCGCTGCCCCAAACCCCGCCGTTACGGCCTTCTAATCCACGAGCCTTGCCCTCACGGC